>Ga0256914_1001324_pt1 | contig 22788 bp, 27 predicted proteins | sample HulkmetaG_FD_191571 | JGI IMG/M metagenome (GOLD analysis project Ga0256914, IMG submission 191571) | Hydrothermal chimney microbial communities from Main Endeavour vent field at the Juan de Fuca Ridge, Pacific Ocean - Hulk | ecosystem: Environmental > Aquatic > Marine > Hydrothermal vents ... | reverse complement strand
TCAGGAAGTCGATGATCTCGTCGACGGAACCATAGGTGGTCTCGTCCTTGGAGACCTCCAGAACATACACCGGATACTTGTCCTGCAACATCATCTGCTTCATGCGGAAATTCCCCTTTCTGCTAGTGATTCCTGCCAGCCATGACGGCTCGCGCATCCCTTTAGGGGCGGGCGGCGGATCTGACTGTGATCAAGTTGCACAAACGGGTGGCTTTCCATGAAACGGAAAGCCCTCGAGGAGGTGCGGGAACGGAACGACCAGCCGAAAGGGAATCAGGCCTCGCCGATGAAACCCCGGAACTGGAGTTCGAGCAGGCGCTCCCCGGTCCGTACGAGATCCATCGACCGGCCGGAAAGCGACCAGCGAAGAGCCAGGGACTGGATGATGCTGATCATGAGCCAGGCGGCATCCTCCGAAGGCAGGTCGCGGCGCACTTCGCCGCGCTCCTTCGCCTCTTCCAGCAGACTGACCAGATGCCCGTGGAACTTCTGCATGGTGCCGAAGAATGCGCGCCGCAGCGCCTCGTTCTCCAGATGCATCTCGCGCGAGAAGAGGATGGCGGGAAGCGCCGGCGTCGCCTCTATCAGTTCGAGATGCCTGCGCACCAGCCCGCGCAGCCGCTCCAGGGGGTCGGAACCGGGCGCCTCCGCCTCCTCCTGCCAGACCTTTCCCATGCTCTGCGACAGGGAAAGCGCCACCGCCTCCCAGATGTTCTCCTTCTTCGGGAAGTGGCGGAAGATTCCCGGCTGCGAAAGTCCCACCTCGCGGGCGATCATTTCCGTCGTCAGCCTGTCCGGCCCCACCTCGTCGGCGAGCCGGAGCGTCGTTTCGATGATTTCCTGCTTGCGGACCTCCGCCGTCTTGCGTACGCGCATGTTCACATGCCCCCCTTTTCGAGGTCTATTCTGTAGCTGGCATGACATCCCACGCAATTCGTCATGATGTCGGCCAGCGTCGGAAGGATCTTCTCCCGCTCCATTCCATCGTGAATGGCATTCGCCAGCTTGTAGAACTTGCCGTGCGTGTCAAGCCCGAGCGCCTTCACCTCCGCGGGTAGCTTGCGCAGAAGCGAGGCCGGCAGGTCGTTCAGATCCACCCGTCCGACCCTCCGGGCCGCCTCCTCCGCCGATTTCAGGTCGCCGGCCGGCACCGCCTCGACGATCTGCTGCACACTCTCCAGAAAGGCCCGCATCTCCTTCAGCACGAGATTGCGCTCGCCGCTGGAGAGCATGATGGCCGTGCGTCCGTCGTCGGCATCGCTCACATTCCCGCGTATCACGAACATGTAGGTCATGCCGGCCAGAACGATCATCAGAACGGCCGACAGTATCCAGGGCAACAGTCTCATGGTTTCGCTCTCCCCCCGGTCGCAAAAGTGATAAGTTGCTAACTATACGTTCGGGCGAGACATGTCAAGCTCGATGCAAGTCCCGCACGAGGGGACACCAGGCCCATGGGGCCTCAGCCACGCCGTTCACGCCGCACGAAGTCCACGAAGGCGGATACCCAGGGACTCTGCCGGGTGTTGCGCAGATGGGTGAACCCGGCCACCAGCCCGCCGATGACCACGCCGTCATGCCGCCCGGTTATGCCGTATCCGCGCCGCACCTCCCAGGCATAGGCCGCATCGTCCGGCAGCCCGTGGAGGGATGCGTAGTGGAACTCGTGCGCCGCGACGACACCACCGGCGGACGTCGGCGACCAGGGGGCGGCCCCCGTGGCGGCCAGGCGGATCGTGCCGCGCCCCTGCGGACGCGCGTTCATGACGGCGCGGGCCGGCACCACGCCGCACATCCGCTGCTTCTCGCCCTTCCAGGCGAGGGTTTCCGCAAGATACATCAGCCCGCCGCACTCGGCATAGGCGGGCATGCCGGTCAGAATGGCGCGCCTGATGGACTCGCGCATGGACGTGTTCGCGGACAGCGCGGCCATGTGGGTTTCCGGAAAGCCGCCCCCGAGGAACAGTCCGTCCACGCCCTCGGGCAGGGCCGCGTCGGCGATCGGGGAAAACGGAACCAGCTCCGCACCGGCCCGGGCGAATGCCTCCAGGTCGTCCGGATAGTAGAAGCAGAAGGCGGCATCGCGCGCGATGGCGATGCGCACGTCCGGATCCGGAAGGGAGCCGGACGTCCGCCGGGCTCCGGACACGGGCGCGGCAGCGGCGGCGATCTCCTCCAGCCTGTCCAGATCCACGGCCCCGCCCACGCGCGCGCCGATGGCCGCGATCCGTTCGTCCAGCGCCGCCATGTCGCCGGGCGTGGTCAGGCCCAGATGCCGCTCTTCCAGCACCAGCGAGGAATCCCGCCCCACGGCGCCGAGCACCTCCATGTCCGTATAGCGTTCCACGGCGGCGCGCAGCTTGTCCTCGTGCCGGGGCGTGCCGACGCGATTGAGGATCACGCCGGCGATGTTCAGGCCCGTGCCGAAGGCGCGATATCCGATGAGCAGCGGCGCGATGCCGCGCGTCATGCCCTCGGTGTCGATCACCAGAACCACCGGCGCATCGAGCATCTCCGCGAGCGCGGCGTTGGAATCGCGCCCCTCCAGGTCGATGCCGTCGTAGAGGCCCTTGTTGGCCTCCACGAGGCAGATGTCCGCATCCGCCCCCTTGCGGACGAAGAGATCGCGGATCTCGTCCGGTTGCTGGGTGTTGAAATCGAGATTGTAGCTGTCCCGCCCGGAGGCCAGCCGATGCCAGAGGGGGTCGATGTAGTCCGGTCCCTTCTTGAACATCCGCACCCTGCGCCCCCGGCCGCGCAGCGCCGCGGCCAGGCCTATGGCGACCGTGGTCTTGCCGGAGGACTTGTGGGCGGCGGCAAGGAAGATTCGCGGCAGGGACAGGGTCATGGCTGGCATCCGGCCGGAAATGGACGGGCCGCACATCCGGCGGCCCCGCGGACATGTGTTCGATACATCACATGCAACATCCCGGCGGGAAAGCCAATGGCTTTTTCCCGCGGCCCGGAAGCGGCGCCGGCGCGACCGCGCGCAAATCCCGCATCACCAGTCCAGATCCGCATCCGCCAGCTTCTCCAGCCTCTCCCTCTCGCGCGCCATCGCCCGTTCGATCAGCCGCCTGTGCGTCTCGGGAAGGTCGAGGGCCAGAGCCGCCGCGCGCCCCTTCGGAGACATCTTCAGCAGCGTCCTGGCGAGAATGTCCACCAGCTTGTCCTCGTCGTAGTGGGCGTACTTCTCCACGAACGGCTGCAGATAATGCTCGATGAACACCACGTCCACGACATTCTCCAGCGCCTGCGACAGCCTGTCCTTCTTCAGCTCCCCCTTGCGCACCAGCTTTTGCGCCAGAGCCACCTCCTCCTCGGAGTAGCCATGCCGACGCATGATCGCCCCGAGGACTTCCGCGTGATGCTCGCGGCAGGCGCGGCGCCAGGCATTGTAGCCCTTCCGCCCCTCCGGGAAATCCTTGCGCGGAATGTCGAACCTGCGCACATGCTGGCCGTAGGCGGCCACTCTGAGCACTTCCGGCGCGTCCGGATACATCCGCTCCAGCCGTCTCAGCATCCGGCGGGCATACGCCGTCTCGTAGGGCATCTCCTCTCCGTCGAGAACATCCCGCCTCGGATCGTCCGCATTCGCAGCATCGATATCGGCCAGCACGGCCTCCAGTCTGTCAACCATGCGTGAAATCTCCCCTGTGGAGCCTGTCGCGCGGAGACGTCTCCGCCATCCGCGAAAGTGATTTTTCCTCACCCGACAGGATATCGGCGCTGCCGTCCCCGCCGCCAAGTGCCGTTTCGCCAAACGGAAAGGGGCCCGTCGCACCGACGGACCCCTTTCGGATATCGGAAACTGTCGCGGGCCTCTCAAGCCGCCTTCTTCATCTCCACGACCTCGCCGGACTTCTGGACCAGATGCGGGTCCACGTCCTCGTCGGCGAGGGAGACCGGCATGAGCGGCAGAACCTTGGTGGCGAACACCGTGATCAGGATGGCGGTCGCGAAACCGGCCACGCCGAGGACGATCTCCGGGAAGCTCGGCGCGTAGGGATTGACCACGCCGTCGAAGAACGAGCTGGAGACCTCCTTGCCGGGGAAGAGAACCAGCGGATAGGCCTGTCCTCCGATGATGATCACGTAGATGAGGGAGAGGCCGCCGATCACCGTCAGCAGGGAGGCGACGACCACCGGCTTGTAGCTGGTCCGCGCGGACTGCGAGAAGACCAGCGCGAAGGGAACGACCGTGCCCAGCAGCACGAAGCCGACCCAGAACAGGAAGGTGTAGACGTTTCCGCCGAAGAGGATGAACCTCTCCACACCCTGATGCTCCGCCGCGTACAGATTGGTCAGATGCGCCACCGCCACGAAGTAGAAGGCCGCCAGCACGAACACGCCGAGAAGGCGGCCCATGCGGTTCACCAGCCCGTGCCCGAGCGGGCGCTCGACGGAGCGGTAGAGGGAGATGGTCACCAGCAGGAACATCGCCAGTCCGAAGGAGAACGACAGGGCGATGAACATCGGCGCGTAGATGGCCAGGTCGTAGCCCTGCCGGGCCACCAGCCAGCCGAAGATGGAGCCGGTACCGGTGGTCAGGATGAGGCGCCAGACGAAGGCCAGCGTGCCGGCCGCCTTGTAGTAGCTGCGCACCTGGAACTTGCTGGACATCTGGGTGTAGAGATACAGCAGCACGACGGCGAAGAAGCCGTTGTAGAGGTAGATGTTCCAGGCGAAGATCGACTTGAAGTTGTACTTCGTCATGGCGACGATCAGACGGTCCGGCCGGCCCAGATCGAGGACCAGGACCATCAGGCCGCCGGCGAGCACCGCCACGGCCATGAGAGCCGACAGCCGCCCCAGGGGCTTGTAGGGCTTGCGCTCGAAGACGGTGCCGATGGAGGCCACGTTCAGCACGCCGGAAGCGGCCACGATCAGGAACACGGCGAAGACGTGCGGCGTGCCCCAGACGATCTGGTTGGTCATGCCGGTGACCACGTGGCCGTGATGTTCCATGTACCAGGCGGCGAGAAGGCCCGCGCCCGCGATCGCGCCGAGGATGGCCAGCGCGGCGTAGTACCCGACGCGCCCCTCAAGCAAGGAATAGTGAATCCGCTTCATGGCTCGCAAAACTCCCCTCTTTCCGCTCAAGGCAGACGCGCGTAGCGCACGCCGGGATCACATCCCAGATCGGCACGGATCTGATAGGACGGGAACTGCGCCAGCCGCTTCGAGATCTCCGAAGCGCTGTCGTTGAGATCACCGAACACGATGGCCCCCTTGTCGCAGGCCTCGGCACAGGCCGGTATCCCGCCCGCGTCCACGCGGTGGACGCACATGGTGCAGGCCTCCACGCAGCCCTGGCCGCGCGGCGCCCACGGCACCTTCTCGTTCTCCGGAACCTCCTCGTGGGCGAAGGACCGCGCCTTGTACGGGCAGGCCATCATGCAGTAGCGGCAGCCGATGCAGATGTGCCTGTTGACGAGCACGATGCCGTCGGCCCGCTGCATGGAGGCGCCCGTCGGACACACGTCCACGCAGGGCGGATTCGTGCAGTGCTGGCACATCACCGGCAGGGACATGGCGAAGCCCGTCTTCGGATCCTTCACGTCCACCTTGCGGATCCACTGCGGATCGGTCGGAGAGCCCTCCTCGGCCCGCCAGCCGTTCTCGGCCTTGCAGGCGGCCACGCACTTGTCGCAGCCGGAGGTGCACTTCGTGGTGTCGATCAGCATGCCCCAGCGCTTGCCCGGATCGACCTTGGCCTGGGCCTCGGAGACACCGGCCGTCATCAGGGTCACGCCGGGAGCCAGGGTCAGGACGGAAGCCGTCGCCGCATTGCGCAGGAACTCGCGGCGCGCCTCGTCCACCCGGGTATCGGGCGTCTGTCCGCTCATTTGTCCCCTCCCTCGAGATAGCTCTTCAGTCCGGAGGCCTCGGCCCGCATGGAACCGGCACGGAACTTCAGGGCCGCATGACCCGCCGCCTTGTCGGGCACCGAGATGTGGCAGTCCCAGCAATCCACCTTGACGGCCGCGTAGTCGTGGCACACCCGGCAGAAGTGCTTCGGCGACGAGATGCTCACGGGCTTGCCGTCGTCCCCCTTGACCGCATGACAGTCGAGACAGGCGCGCAGCGACTGCTTGCCGCCGCGGATGCCCTGATACATGGTCTCGTCCCGCCGATGCTTGAGGATGTTCATGTGCTCGCGGCGCATCTGGTCGGCCGGCAGCACGCAATCCCCCTTCGTCTTGTCGATGATCGGCCTGGGTGCGACCTCGCCGGCCCGGCCCGCCGTCGCGCCGAGCGCGACGGCAAGGCCGATGCCGAAGATCGCTGCAAGTCTCGTCAGCCTGGGTTTCATGGCAAGGCCCGTGATCCTGAAGGTTACTGTCCAAGTCCCATCTTGATGTAGCCCGTCGGGCACACGTCGGAGCAGATGTGGCAGCCCACGCAGCGGGTGTACTCCGTGAAGACGTAGCGTCCCACGGCCCGCTCGCTCTTCGGAACGCGGTGCACGGCGTCCTGCGGGCAGAAGATCACGCAGTTGTCGCACTCGAAGCACAGGCCGCAGCTCATGCAGCGCTCGCCCTCGTAGCGCGCCTGCTCCTCCGTCAGGGGCTTGATGCGCTCCTGGAAGTTGCCGAGGACCTTCTCGGCGTCCACGGGCACCTCCTCGCGGAGCGCGCGCGGCTGCTCGGTGAAGTGGCCGAGGAACATCTCCTCGTGGGTGATGACGTCCTTGTCGGAGCGGTCCTCGAAATTGTGCACTGCCCACTTGGCTTCCGAGGTACCGGGCACCTGGCCGCCGTCGTAGGGCTGCAGCTCGACGCCGCGCTGGTTCAGCTCGTTCAGCAGGTTGAAGTGCGCGACGTCGACCTTCGGACGCTTGGAGAGCGGCTCGCCGGAGAGGAAGAAGTCGATCTCGTCCGCGGCGATCCGCGCATGGCCGATGGCGGTCGTCAGCAGGTGCGGACGGATGATGTCGCCACCGGCGAAATGCTTCTCCTTGCCCTTCACGCGGAAGAAGGCGTCGGTCTCCATGAAGCCGCGCTCGCTGGCGAAGTCCTCGTATCCCTCGAAGTCGCCGGACTGACCGATGGCGGCGACGAAGATGTCCGCCTCGAGGGTGAACTCGGTGCCCTCGATCGGGATCGGCGTCATGCCGTCCATCTTGCACTTGCACATCTTCAGGGCCACGGCCTTGCCGCTGTCGTCCTTGATCACCTCCAGCGGCATCACGCCGCCCATGATCTCGACGCCCTCGCGGATGGCCTCCTCGCGCTCGTGCTCCGCGGCCACCATCTCGTCGATCTCGAACAGCGAGGTCAGGACCGACTTCACGCCCTCGCGCTTCAGGATGCCGGCCACGTCCTCGGCGGCGAAGCCGGCGACCTTGCCGTCGGCGTTGTCCACGGACTTCACCTCGGTGATGTGGCCGAGACGGCGGGCCACGGACGCCACGTCGATGGAGGTGTCACCACCGCCGACGACCACGATCCGCTTCGCCGTGCCGTAGACCCAGCCCTGGTTGAAGGCCTCCAGGAACTCCACGCCGGTGATGCAGTTCTCGGTGCCCTCCCAGCCGGGGACCGGCAGGCCGCGGCCCTTCTGGGCGCCGATCGCCCAGAAGATGGCGTCGAACTCGTCCTCGAGCTGCTCCACGGTGACGTCGCGGCCGACGCGGGTGCCGGTGCGCACCTCCACGCCCATGTCGAGGATGCGCTGGATCTCCGCGTCCAGCTTGTCGCGCGGCACGCGGTAGGTCGGGATGCCGTAGCGCATCATGCCGCCCAGCTTCTCGTGCTCGTCGAAGATGGTCACGGCGTGCCCCTTCTTGCGGAGGAAGTAGGCCGCGGCGAGACCGCCCGGGCCGCCGCCGATGATCGCCACCTTCTTCGCCGCCTCGTTGGCGCCGGAGACCGGGACGGTGAACTTCAGTCCGTTCTCGATGGCCCAGTCGCCGATGTAGTGCTCAAGGGCGTTGATGCCGACGAAATCGTCGACGACGTTGCGGTTGCAGCCCTCCTGGCAGGGCGCCGGGCACACGCGGCCCATGACCGCCGGGAAGGGGTTCGCCTTGGTCATGCGCTCGAAGGCGTACTCCTGCCACGGCTGGTCCTCGTGCGGCGGCTTGTCCATGCCGCGCGCGATGGCCAGCCACCCGCGGATGTCGTGTCCGGACGGGCAGGAGGCCGAGCAGGGGGGCGTCTTCACCACGTACGTGGGGCACTTGTAGGAGTGATCCGCGACGAAGATCTTCTCCTCGAGGTCCCAGTTCTTCGGCGAGTCGCCGTCCCTGAAACGGCGGAAATTCTTGCCCTCTGTCTTGATCTTGGTCATCTACTTCCCTCCATCTGCCCGCGCGGCGCGGCGTCCGCCGCGGGCTTCACTTTGGCGTTGACTTTCTTATTCGGCGGCCTCCGCGGCCTCGTCCCCGTCCGTGCCGTCCAGTTCGGCCTCCTGTTCGGAGCCCGGCAGCACGATGGCATTGGATACCAGCTGGTGCACGGACATGATGTCGTCCATGCCGTAGCCGTAGTAGGGCATGATCTTGGAGAACTGCGTCTTGCAGATGGCGCAGATGGCCGCCATCTTGTTCACGCCGTACTCCTCGGTGGCCTGCTTGAGGGCCTTCATGCGCGGGCTGCCGCCCTTCTTGCGGATCTCCATCAGGTCGTCGGTCAGCAGACCGCCGCCGCCGCCACAGCAAAGGGTGGCCTCCCGGATGGTGCCCTCCGGCATGTCGTAGTAGTTGTTGCAGACCGCCTTGATGATGTTGCGCGGGATGTCGAACTGCCCGCCCGGGTAGTCGCCCATCCGCGAGGCGCGCGCCACGTTGCACGAATCGTGGAACGTGACCTTGTAGAAGTCGTTCTCCTCCTTGTTGAAGCGCAGCTTCCCGGCCTGGATGGCCTCCCAGGTGTATTCGCAGATGTGCTGCGGCACGGGATACTTCGGATCGAGGAAGTCGAACGGCCCGGCCAGGGTGTTCAGGAACTGGTAGGCGGCGCGCCAGGCATGGCCGCACTCGCCGATGATGATGCGCTTCACGCCCAGATCGATGGCGGCCTTGCGGATGCGCAGCGCGATCCGCCGCATGTTCTCGTAGGAACCGATGAACATGGCGAAGTTGGCCGCCTCGGAAGCGTAGGAGGACAGGGTCCACTTCTCTCCGAGCGCATGGAACACCTTGGCGTAGCCGATCAGGCCGTCGATGTGCGGCTCGGCGAAGAAGTCGGCGGACGGCGTCACCAGCAGCACGTCGGCCGGCTCGTCCAGCGGCAGACGGACCTTCACGCCTGTGTCGTCCTCGATCTCCTCCTCGAGATCCTCGAGGGTGGAGGCCAGGGCCGGCTTGGGCAGACCCAGGTTGTTGCCGATGTCGAACACCTTGCCGATGATCTCGTTGGTGTACTTCATGCCGTAGCCCACCGAGTCGAGAATCTCGCGGGCCGCCATGGTGATCTCGGCGGTGTCGATGCCGTAGGGGCAGAACACGGAGCAGCGCCGGCACTCGGAGCACTGGAAGTAGTAGGTGTACCACTCGTCCAGAACCTCCTCGGTGAGCTCGCGCGCGCCCACCAGATCCGGGAACCACTTGCCCGGCAGGGTGAAGTAGCGCCGGTAGACGCTGCGCAGCAGGTCCTGGCGGGCCACCGGCATGTTCTTCGGATCCGCCGTGCCCATGTAGTAGTGGCACTTGTCGGTGCAGGCGCCGCACTTCACGCAGATGTCGAGGAACAGCCGGAAGGAGCGGAACTTGCCCCGCAGCTCGTCCATCTTGGCGAGCGCCACCTCCTGCCAGTTGTCCGGACGCTCGCCCGGATAGCCCAGCTTCTCCTGGAACTGCGGTGCCGCAGGAAAGCTGCGCACATGCTCCGTCGCACCCTCGACGGGCTCCGGAACGTAAAGCGGATCGGTCAGAGCCTCCTCGGTCGTCAGCTCCTCGATGACTTTTTCTTCCTCAGCCACGGCTCTCTCCCGCCATATCGTGCAGTTGAAACCTCAATCACCCTCGCCTCAGGACTGCTTGGAGCCATGGGGCGGATCGAACGTCACCTCGCTCACAGGCGGCAGCCAGGGCACGGGACGGAACTTCTCGCGCGGATTGTCGACCATGTTCCGGGTCGGCGAGAAGAAGACGCCCGGCGCGTGCAGGAGCTTGGAGAACGGGAACACGATGAGAAACAGCGCCACGAGACCGAGATGCAACAGAACGAAGGGATCGGTCGGCAGCGGCTGCCAGTTGAAGGTCATCAGCCCCCGGAAAAAGGCCTTCACGGCCACGATGTCCGTCTTGGTGACGAAGGTCATCATCAGTCCGGACAGGCCGATGCCGATGAACATAAGGATCATCAGATAGTCGGAAGGGGCGGAAATGTAGCGCACGCGCGCCACGACGAAGCGCCTGAAAAGCAGCCCCAGTCCGCCGAGGACGAAGAAGAAGCCGGCGTATTTGCCGAAGGGCTGCGCCAGCACCACGACCGTCCACACGGGATCGATGAAGTAGCGCAGGTGACGGACGATGATGAGCCACAGGGAAAGGTGGAACATCATCGCGAAAATCCAGATCCACTTGTTGGACTTCCACAGCGACTCGAAGAAGGCCACTTCCTTGAACATGCGCCAGACGACGCCGGTGCGGGTCACCGGAGCAGGCGTGGTTACGATGTTGGCCGGCTGTGGCGTCTTCCAGTAGCCCCACACGCGATAGGCGATGCCGACGACGAATATCACGGTGGCGGCATAGTACAGCAGCGCATAGAGAGTCGTGATCACCTGGCTCCCCTCCCGATCGAGAAACGGGCCCGGCGGAACCACCGGGCCCGCCCGTAGTCAAAAGCGGTTCTGCACGAGTATCAGACGCAGCCCGTGGGCTTCGGCAGGCCGGCGATCTTACAGGCCTGCTTGGCCGGGCCGTAGGGGAACAGCTCGTACAGGTACTTGTTGTTGCCCTTCTCCGGGCCGAACTTCTTCTTCATGGCCTTCACGAGCACGCGGATGGCCGGAGCGATCTGGTACTCGTCGTAGTACTCGCGCAGGAAGTTCACGACCTCCCAGTGCTCGTCGGTCATGTCGATGTTCTCTTCCTTGGCGATCACCTCGGCGAGCTCCTTGGACCAGTCGCTCAGATTGGTGATGTAGCCCTCCTCGTCGTGCTCGACGGTCTTGCCGTTCACTTCGTAAGCCATTTCAGCCTCTCCTCTTCGCTTTGAACCTGTATTTCCCGACCGTTTGTCACGGCCTTTTTCCACCCGTCGTCCGTCCCGGCGTCACAGCCAGGACTGGGTTCCGTCGTTGGCTTCCACAAGATCGACGAACCCGCCGTAGTCCACGACATCGGTTCCTTCCACGATCCTGTCCTCGCCAATGCCGCGTGCCTTGAGGTCCGCGGACAGCGCGGCGAACTTCACGCCCTTGGCCGCGGTCAGCGCGTTGGCGGCGCGGCCGCCCTTCATCGCGGCGTAGACCGCGTCCTCGATCAGAAGGACGGTGTCGCCCTCCTTCGCGTGGTTCAGGCAGCTCTCAAGCGTGCTCGTTTCATAGGGCGACTTGTTCACTATATGCAACATGGCCATTTCGCGCACCCTCCTCAGAAGCTCAGGATCACGTCGTTCTCGGCCATGATCTCGGCCATTTCCTCACGGGACACGACACGGATGGAGGACTTCTCCGCCCAGTCGTCGTCCTCGTCCTCGTAGGTCAGCTCGAGCAGATCGGCCTCGGTCAGCCCGCGCTCCTCGAGGGACTCGCGCTCCACGAACACCTTGCTGATGTCGTAGTCGCCCAGCGCCGTGTAGGTCGGCTGGAAATTCTTCGAGCCCAGCTCGGTGGTGTCCCAGCCCTTCACGAGCTGGAAGACGCCGTCGTCCAGGAAGGCCAGCGACACATCCTGCTCGAAGGCGGCACCGATCAGCACGACCTCCAGCGCCTCCAGGGCGTAGATGGTCCCGTGCGGGGCCTTGCGGTTCACGTAAAGAAACTTCTTGACGCCTTCAGACATTCCTCGTCTCCCCTTCCAGGATCAGTCGCCGAAGATCACGAGACGGTCGCACTGGATGCCCGCCTCGATCAGCTGTCCGAGTCCGGAGATGCGGAAGCCCGGCGCCAGGTTCTCGGCATCCTTGCCCTGCCGCTTCATCTCGTTCTCGTCCAGAATGCCGCGCCTCTGGGCGGCGGCGATGCAGACCACGAGATCGAGATTGTGCTTCTCGGCCAGCTCGCTCCACTTCTGCTGGATGTGCCGGTCGTCCTGCGGCGGCACCATCAGGCGCGTCGCGTTGTTCACGCCGTCGTGATAGAAGAAGATGCGGAAGATTTCGTGCCCCTTCTCGAGCGCGGCCACCGCGAAGTTGTAGGCGGTGTCCGATGCCTCGTGCGTGTAGGGCCCCTCGTTGACCACGATTCCCAGTTTCACTTGAAACTTCCCCTGTCAGTATTGCCTTTCCAGCACCCTTGCGGACGGGCCGGCGCACGATCCCGGCGCGCCGGCCCCGCTTCACGTCAGTACTGGATGTGCGTGGAATGGTTGTGCGTCAGGCGCGCATAGGTCCACGTGTCGATGTGGTGCTTCACGAACGGCACATCGATCAGCTCGAAGAACCGCGGCCAGCCGATGCGCTCGATCCACTCGCCGATGCGCTCCCAGTCCTTCGCGTTCTCCTTGTAGGCGCGGAGGATCTTCATGACCACCTCGCCCACTTCCGGCCAGCGCGGCGGATTGTTCGGCAGGCCGGCCATGACCAGCTTGTGGAACTTCGGCTTGGAGCGGGCGTTGGAGTGCTTGCCGCCGACCCACACGGCGATGCGGGTCTCCTCCTTGCCGTTGATCTGCATCGGCGGGCACGGAGCGTAGCAGGCGCCGCAGCAGACGCACTTCTTCTCGTCCACCTCCAGCGACGGCTTGCCGTTCACCAGAGCCGGACGGATGGCCGCCACCGGGCAGCGGGCCACCACCGCCGGACGCTCGCAGACGTTGGCCACCAGCTCGTGATTGATGCGCGGCGGCTTGGTGTACTGCACGTTCACCGCGATGTCGCCCTGACCGCCGCAGTTGATCTGGCAGCAGGAGGTGGTGATGCGCACGCGGTTCGGCATCTCCTCGTTGACGAACTCCTCGTACATGAGGTCCATCAGGGACTTCACGACGCCGGAGGCGTCCGTGCCGGGGATGTCGCAGTGCAGCCAGCCCTGGGTGTGCGAGATCATCGACACCGAGTTGCCGGTGCCACCCACCGGGAAGCCGTGCTCGTTGAGCTTCTCGATCAGCGGCTCGACCTTGCTCTCGTCATCGAGCAGGAACTCGATGTTGGAGCGCGTGGTGAAGCGCACGTAACCGCCGGAGAACTCGTCGGCGATGTCGCAGAGCAGACGGATGGTGAAGACGTCCATCTGCCGCTGGGTGCCGGCACGCACCGTCCAGATCCTGTCGCCGGACTTCGCCACGTGGCACAGAACGCCCGGGCGGGGACGGAAGTGGTGGTCCCACTGGCCGTAGTTCTTCTTCATCACGGGGTGCATCCAAGGAAACGGATCCGGCACACCCGTCTCGTCAGGCATGCGAGGCTTGACAGCGGCTTCGCTCATTCTCTTCCCTCCAGTTCAAACACGTTGGATGCGCCGGGCGCGGCTGCCGCGCCCGGCGAAAATGTCCTGCCGTCCTTACTCGGCGGCCTCCTTGCCGGCCTTCTTGGCGCGCATGCGCTCCAGCTCGTCCTGGAAGTCGTCGGTGCGCACGTAGGAGACCTGACGCGGATGCAGGACCATGTTCGGATCCGGATCCACGCCGATGCCCTCGAGGAACGCCGGCAGACCGATGCGGTCGATCATCTCGCCGGTGCGCTCGTGCTCCAGGGCGTTCTCGGCGAAGAAGTCGATCACCTCGCCGGCGAATTCGACGAAGGCCTCGATGTCCTCCTCGGTCTCCAGCTTGATGAAGGGCTTGATGACCGTGCCCATCAGGTCGCCGATCTTCAGCGTGCGCTTGCCGCCGATGAGGATCACGGCACCCTTGTCGTCGCCGGGCGAAAGGGCCTTGTTCATCACGTTCAGGCAGTGCATGCAGCGCACGCAGGCCTTGTTGTCCACCTCGAGCGTGTCGTCCTCGCGCAGCTTCAGCGCCTTGGTCGGGCACATGCCGACGACGTGCTCGATGATGTAGTCGCGGCCGAGCTCCTCGACGTACTCCTTGACCTTGTCCTGGTCGACCTTCATGTCGTCGCGCCAGGTGCCGATAACCGCCATGTCGGCACGATGGATGGCGTTCACGCAGTCGTTCGGGCAGCCGGAGAACTTGAACTTGAACTTGTAGGGCAGCGCCGGACGGTGCATCTCGTCGAGATACTCGTTGATCACCGCGCGGTGCACCGCGATCTCGTCGTAGCACGACATCTCGCAGCGCGCGTGACCGACGCAGTTCATGGAGGTCCGCAGGTCGGGACCGGCTCCACCCATGTCGAAGCCCATCTCGTTGAGCTTGTCGAAGGCGATCTGGGTGTTCTCGGAGCTCACGCCCTGGAACATGATGTCGCCGGACTGGCCGTGGAAGGCGATGAGGCCGGAGCCGTACTCCTCCCACACGTCGCACATCTTGCGCAGCACCTCGGTGGTGTAGTGATAGCCCGCCGGCGGGATGATGCGCAGGGTGTGGAATTCGGCAGAGGCCGGGAACTTGTCGGCCACTTCAGAGAAACGCGGAATGACGCCCGCGCCATAGCCGATCACCGAAATGGCGCCACCCTTCCAGAAGCCCAGCCTCTCCTCGTAGGAATGCTCGAGCTGGCCGAGCAGGTCGTTGGCAATGGGCGCATAGCGCTTGCCGGAATCACGCAGCCGCTTCAGGCCGGTGACGAAGGAAGGCCACGGGCCCTTCTCCAGCTCATCCAGCTTCGGCGTAGGATGCGGCTTGAAATCGTTGTTCGCCATCTGTCACTCCCTCTTCAAGTTGGCCTGGCGGCAACCGGAAATCCTGAAATCGCTTGGCCGGTTCCCCCGCACAGGACTTTCTCAACGCTGAAATCCAGAACGGTGCCTGTCGCTTTGCCTCAAGCGCCGGCATGTTACCATCAGGGCCTTTCCCCAAGCCACTCAGCGCAGCGTGTCTTGCCGTAGGGCGGAACCGACAGGCGGCTCTATAGCACATAGAATTCTCATATTCCAATATGCGTATTCGATAATTTACAAAAAAAGTCGGATTCCCTATAACCAGAATGCCGTGGACACCCGCTTCCCGGACTGCGAAAAGCATGCGCATCCGGGTTTTCCGAATCGTCCGCGGTCCCCACATAAACGCAACGGAGGGCGCCGGGCGCACCGCCGCGGCACCCCAGAGAACTCCCGGGAAACGCCCATGACCACGACGATCCATACGCCAGCCATGCCCGCTTCCGGCCCCTTCTGCCTCGACGACGCCGAGGCATACCACGACTGGCGGAAGTGGAAGCTCGAGAGCCATCCGCGCAGCGTCGCCGACCTCGTGGTACCCCTCTCCGACCTGGCCTCGCCCTCGGCGGAGGAAAAGGCCCGCATCCTCGATCTCTGCCGCCGCGCCAACATGGCCGTGTACGATACCGGGGACCGGTCCGGCCGCTCCGGACAGGAACTGGAACGCGCCCTGCGCAGCTTCGCCGCCCACTTCGGCATGACCGCGGTGGAGGACCACCGCTCCATGGACGAGGAGGCGGTGGTGGCCATCGAGGTGGTGGACGGCACCCAGCGGCCGCGCTCCGGTTTCATCCCCTACACCACCCGCCGCATCCTGTGGCATACGGACGGCTACTACAAGTTCGGCTATCCCGGCGCGCCGGTGATCCGCTCCATGACCCTGCACTGCGCCCGCCAGGGCCGCGAGGGCGGCGTCAACGAGCTGCTCGACCCGGAGATCGCCTACATCCGGCTTCGCGACGAGAACCCCGAATACATCCGCGCGCTGATGGCTCCGGACGCCATGACCATTCCCGAATTCGTGGAGGAGGACGGCCGGGTGCGCCCGGAATCCCGCGGACCCGTCTTCTGGGTGGACGAGGACACGGGCGCGCTGCAGATGCGCTATACGGAACGCTCCCGCAACATCGCCTGGCGGGACGATCCCGCCACCCGCGAGGCCGTGGCCTTCCTCCGCGAGCTGCTGCGCGGCGACGACGAGCCCTTCCTGTTCCGCCACCGCATGGAGCCGGGGCAGGGCCTGATCTGCAACAACGTGCTGCACACGCGGACCGCCTTCACCGACTGGGAGGAGCCGGGGCGCGGCAGGCTGATGTACCGTTCGAGATATTCCAACCGCATCATGGACACCGGCCTGAAACGGGCCGCATAGGAGAGACGAGAAGATGGTGAAGGTTTCCGAACTCATGATCGCCAACCCGCAGTTCGAGAGCTTCGACGAGCTGCGCGAGCTGGTCGTTCTCGTCGGCAAGTCCGGCGAGGTGTTCCTGGAGTTCGACGTCAAGCCCGACTACGAGGACACGCCCAAGAACTGGCACATGGAGCTGGAAACCGCCTTCTACTGGGGCGACCGGACCCAGAAGATCCGCCAGGAGATGGAGGGGAAGGAGGGCGAGGACCGATGACACCCGACGAGAAGGTCAGGACCCTTTCCGAATTCGTCACCGCCTTCCGCCGCGAACTGAAGGTGGAGGCGGTGGACGCCGGAAACGATGTACACTTCCTGCGCCTCACCTACAGGGAGGGCAAGCGCATCACCCAGATCGGACTGGACGTGGAGGACGCCCGCCGTCTCGCCGCCCTCTTTACAGAATGGGCGGATGCGGTGGATAAGAAGACCTCCTGACGGCGCAACTTTGCGGGAAGGCGGCCTTCCATGGACTATCTGCCCATCTTCCGGGACGTTTCCGAACGCACGGTCGTCGTGGCCGGCGGCGGCACCGTGGCCGCGCGCCGCTGCGAGATCGCCCTGCGCGCCGGGGCCTTCGTGAAGGCGTTCGCCGAGGAGCTGGGCGACGATTTCCGCGACATCCTCGGGCATCCGCGGCTGGAGCACGTGCCGCGCTGTCCCCGCCCGGAGGACTTCGAGGGCGCCGCCCTCGCCTACGCCGCCTGCCGCGACGAGGAGGACGACCGGAGGGTGGCGGAGATGGCGCGCGCGGCCGGCGTGCCGGTGAACGTCGCCGACCGTCCGGAGCTGTGCGATTTCATCATGCCCTCCATAGTGGACCGCTCGCCCATGGTGGTGGCGGTCTCCTCCTCCGGCGCATCGCCCATCCTCGCCCGCATGATCCGGGCGAAGCTGGAGACCATGCTGCCTTCCGCCTACGGCCGTCTCGCCCGTTTCGCGGGCGATTTCCGCGACCGCGTGATGGCGCGGCTGAAGAATCCGGAGAACCGTCGCCGCTTCTGGGAGCGCACCCTCGACGGCCCCATGGCCTCCCTCGTCTTCGCCGGCGACGAGCAGGCCGCGGAAACCCTCATGGAACGCGAACTGGAAGCCGCCGAGGCGGAGGAGCGTTCCGGCGTCGCGGGGGAAGTCTATCTGGTCGGCGCGGGCCCCGGGGATCCGGACCTCATCACCTTCAAGGCCCTGCGCCTGATGCAGAAGGCCGACGTCGTGCTCTACGACCGGCTCATCGGCGACGGCATCCTGAACCTGGTCCGCAGGGAGGCGGAACGCATCTACGTCGGCAAGCGCCCGGACGACCACACCCTGCCGCAGGAATCCATTTCCGAGATGCTGGTGCGGCTCGCCAGGGAGGGCAAGCGGGTGCTGCGCCTGAAGGGCGGCGATCCCTTCATCTTCGGACGCGGCGGGGAGGAGATCGAACGTCTGGCGGAGGAATGCATCCCCTTCCAGGTCGTGCCGGGGGTCACGGCGGCCTCCGGGTGTTCCGCATACGCCGGCATCCCCCTCACCCACAGGGACCACGCCCAGAGCTGCCTCTTCGTCACCGCCCATGGGCGCAACGGCATCGTCGATCTGGACTGGAAGCAGATCGTCCGGCCGCGCCAGACGGTGGCCGTCTACATGGGCCTGCGCATCCTGCCGGAGCTCACCGCCGCCTTCATGGCGCACGGGGTGGAGCCGGAGATGCCGGTCGCCGTGGTGGAGAAGGGAACGCGCCCCGGGCAGCGCGTCGTCACCGGCACCGTGGCCGACATCGCGGAAAAGGTGCGCGAGGCGGGCTTCACGGGTCCGGCCATGATCATCATCGGAACCGTGGTGACGCTGCGGGACAAGCTGTCCTGGTACCTGCCGGAGGAAAACACCGGGGACGTCCGGCCCGAGGGCCGCTTCACCGGAACCCTCTGAACGGACGGCGGAACGCCCGCCCCCGTTCCGCGCTCATTTCCCGTCCCGCGGCAGGATCCGCCACAGAACGAAGCCAAGTCCCGCCATGACGGCGAGAACCGCGCCCACGAGAAGGGGCAGGCCCGCATCGGGCAGCAGGATGCGCGCGGCCACGAGCAGGATTTCCATGAGAACCGCCAGAACGGCGAACGTGACGATCAGCCTTTCCGTCCTGCCCATGACGCCCCCGTCCTCCCTCCGCCGCGGCACGGGCGCGCCGCCGGCGCATCGTCAGTCGTCCGACTCCCCGCCGCCGGGCCATATGGCCCAGAACAGCGCCATGCCCGCGGCGACGATCGAACCGGCCAGAAGCCAGGACTTCCAGACGTTCACGGCCAGCTGGACGCCCACGTAGACGGCGCCGGCCAGACCGACGAGGGCAAAGGGCCACAGCGGCGTTCCACCGCCACGGCCCCCGTTGTCGCGTCCGTCAGCCATCGCGTGCACATCAGACGAGCGCGTCGATCTCCTCGAACGTCATGTCGCCGGGAATGATGACGATGGGCGTCGGAAAGCCGGCCGCGCCCTTGGTGATCAGGTTCGTGACCAGCCGTCCCGGCCCCTCCTTGGAGGTGGAGGCGCCCAGAACCAGGAAGGAGATGTCCGGATCCTCGTTCTCCAGCTCGCGGATCTGCTCGCACTTGCCGCCATGGCGGATCACCTCTTCCACCGGAAGGTCGTCGAAGCCCCACTTGTCCAGCTTCTGCCGGTAGAGGCGGAACAGGGCGCGGGCCTTCTGCTCCCCCTCCTCGCGGGCCAGCTCCTCCACCGCGAGCCAGTGCGCGAACCCCTCCGGCTCGACGACGTAGAGCATGGTCAGCATGGACCCCGTGCTGCGGGCGCGGGCGGCGCCGAAATAGACGGCCTTCTCGCACTCCGGCGTCTCGTCAAGAACGACGAGGAACTTCCTGACATGTCCCTCCTCGCGAACCTTTCTCTTGGTCCGATCAGGCATGACCCGCCTCCCCTCAAGATTTGCGGAACGCAGCCGCAGCGGCGAAACCGGCGGCTATGGCGATAATGACCGCCGCGATACCGTACAGCAAGGGCTGTTTGTGCGCGACCTCATAGACGAAGCGCTCGAAGCCACGCTTCTCGATCTCCAGTTTAGAGCTGAATTTGCCGAGAAGACGGCCTCCCCGCCACAGATAGACGTCGGCCTCGTACCTGCCGAGGGGAACGTTGGCCGGAAGGTCGAACGTGGCGCGGAAGAGATAGGGACCGGAGAAGTTCACGCCGTTGTCGTTGGTGCGGTAGAGCCCCTTGCCGCGCATCAGGCGGATGAAGGCGTCGGCGTACTCCTCGGCCTCCTTCAGGTCGCGGAAGCCCTCGCCCGTGGCCATGAGATGGTCCTTGAGGGCATCGAAGCCGATGCCGCGGGCGCGGCGCTTCTCCGGCGACGCAATGTCGTCCATGATACGCGTGGAAAGCAGGGCGTAGTATCCCGGAGCGGCACGGAAGATGCGCTCGTTGGAATTGATCCAGATGGGCCCGACGCGCTTCTTGCGGTGCAGCTTGTAGACCTTGGAGGGGCCCCGCACCACGATGATGAGATCGGGACGCTCCTTCCCCTCCTCCTCGGATCCCACCAGCGCACCGAATAGCATCACGCGGGTGCCGGCGAAATCGGTCTTGATCGCCACCGTATGGGTGGACAGATCGGCCACGACCCTGGGTTTCGGGGGCGACGTGCGGGCCCGCTCCGCGCCGTTCTCCTGGGCGGCCGCCGGAACAAGAGCGGAGACGACGAGCGCTACGGCCGCGACGAGGTTTCTGCTGATCCGTTTCATGTCAGTGCCCTCCCGCGAAGGAGAAGAGTTCGGACGGCGTTGCGATCAGGCCCCAGGCCAGCTTGACGCACATGGCCAGCACCATCAGGGCCAGCAGCACGCGCAGCTGCTCGCCGGGCAGCTTGGCCCCCACCTTGGCGCCGATCTGCGCTCCGATCACGGCCGAAGACATCAGGATCAGCGCCAGCATGACGTCCACCGTCTGGTTCTGGACGGAATTGAGGATGGTGGTCAGGATGGTCACGAAACCGATCTGGAAGAGCGACGTGCCGACCACCACGCCGGTGGGCATGCGGAGCAGATAGATCATGGCGGGAACCATGATGAAACCGCCGCCCACGCCCATCAGGGCGGCCAGCAGACCCACGGCGACACCCACCAGGATCGGCGGAATCACGGAGATGTAGAGCTTCGAGCGCGGAAAGCGCATGCGGAAGGGCAGACCGTGCACCCAGTTGTGCGATCCCGGTCTCTTGACCGGAGCGGACTTGCCGCCGGCCTTCTTCGCCTTGCGCACGGCGTTGACCGACTCGATGAACATCATCGTGCCGATGATGCTGAGCATGGTGACGTAGGTCAGCTTGATGACCAGATCCACCTGGCCGATCTCGCGCAGGATCTTGACGATCTGCACGCCGATCACCGAACCGACGATGCCGCCCACCAGCAGGATGAGCCCCATCTTCACGTCCACGTTGCCGCGCCTGTACTGGGCGAGCGCGCCCGAGACGGACGAGGCGACGATCTGGTTGGCCTCGGTGGCCACCGCGACCGCCGGCGGAATGCCGATCATCATCAGCATGGGGGTCATGAGAAAGCCGCCGCCGACTCCGAACATGCCGGACAGGAATCCGACGATGCCCCCGAGCCCCAGCAGCAGATAGAGATTCACCGAAATCTCGGCTATTGGCAGATAGACTTGCATTGGCTCCAGACCATTCAATCTGGCAGACCCGGCACAAGCCCCATGACCGCGCGAGCCTTTCGCAAATGCGAAAAGGCCCCTGCCGGAGAACCGGCAGCTGCCCACATGGGTCAGCCGGAAAATGTCTGCGTGCGTGAATCCGTTTCAAATGGCGCCGTCTGGAGGGATGCTGTCGCAAGCAGCAGGCAGCAGGCGCAGGCGGCTTGGGCGTTGCTATTGCCAGATTTCAGCCCTTCGGTCAATGCGGCAATTTTAACACATTGAAATATGTATATGCGATCATCTACGGATGGACGGAGCATCGGCCGGAAATGCACCTCCCGGCGCGGAAAAGAGTTTTCCATCGTCCGGGAAGACTTTTCGGGGCCATAATTGCGAATTAGTATCGTTTGGTGTATATCGGTTCAATTAACGAACCAGTCACGGGACGACCTGACATGAAGCACATGACCGAAGAAGACATCGCCGGCAAGCTGCGGGACGCGGGCCTGCGCCCCACGCGGCAGCGGCTCGCGCTGGCCCGGCTGCTGTTCGCCGGAGGCGACAGGCACATCACGGCGGAAGAGCTGCACCGGGAAGTCGCGCGTCAGGGCATGTCCGTCTCGCTGGCCACCATCTACAACACGCTGAACCAGTTCACCCGCGCCGGTCTGCTGCGCGAGGTCATCGCCGACGGAAGCCGCACCTTCTACGACACCAATACCAGCGAGCACTACCATTTCTATTCCGTGAAGGAAGGCCGGCTCATCGACATTCCCGGCGATCAGCTGAAGATCGCGCAGATGCCTCCGCTGCCGGAAGGCGCGAAGGTCGCCAGCATCGACGTGATCGTGCGGCTGGAGGAATGACCGGGCCGGACCGGATTGCCGTTTCCGGAACGGCGGGATGGAATTTCGCGGCACGCTCCCCCGGAGCGTGCCGTTCTCATTTCAGGACGTAGGTGCCAAGCAGATACCAGATGAGATAGAGGGCAAAGGCGTACCCGAGGCCACGTCCGATCCGGCGGCCCCACAGCTCCACGGCATCCTCCGGCTCTCCACCGGCACGCGGATGCATGCCGCCGCCCAGCAGCTTCTCGCCCTGCTGGCCCAGCCGCTCCATTTCGCGCTCCATGCGCCTCCGTGTCTCGCGGGCCTCGTCGGGGCCCCTCCCTCGATCTTCCGTCATACGGCGGATCATGGCAGGGGGCGGCGCGTCAGTCCAGTTCGAAACGCTCCTTGTAGTCCTCGGCGAGGGAGGGATCCTGCATCTCCTTGCGCAGAAAGCAGTTTCCGACGACCAGCGTTTCCATTTCCGTGCCCATGAAGCAGCGGAAGGCATCCTCGGGGGTGCAGACGATGGGTTCGCCCCGCACGTTGAAGGACGTGTTGACCAGCACCGGACATCCCGTCTCCGCATGGAATTCCGTCAGCAGGCGGTGGTAGCGCGGGTTCGTCTCCGCATGCACCGTCTGGATCCGGGCGGAATTGTCCACATGGGTCACGGCGGGAATTTCCGAACGCGGCACCTTCAGCCGCTCCAGCCCCTCCAGCTCGCGCGCCTCTTCCGGCAGCGGAAGCAGCCGCTTCCGCGCCACATCGGCGACGATCAGCATGTAGGGGGAATCGGTGTCCAGCTCGAACCACTCGGAAACATGCTCCCGCAGCACGGACGGGGCGAAGGGACGGAAGGATTCGCGGTACTTGATCCGCAGGTTCAGCGTGCGCTGCATGTCGGGATTGCGCGGATCCCCCAGGATGGACCGGCCGCCGAGAGCCCGCGGACCGAATTCCATGCGCCCCTGGAACCAGCCCACCGCGTCGCCGGCGACCAGCCTT
>Ga0256914_1001323_pt1 | contig 22792 bp, 21 predicted proteins | sample HulkmetaG_FD_191571 | JGI IMG/M metagenome (GOLD analysis project Ga0256914, IMG submission 191571) | Hydrothermal chimney microbial communities from Main Endeavour vent field at the Juan de Fuca Ridge, Pacific Ocean - Hulk | ecosystem: Environmental > Aquatic > Marine > Hydrothermal vents ... | reverse complement strand
ACTACCGTGCCCGCGCCGGCGAGCGCTCTGGATATCGGAGCTTCCACCCGGGCGTCGCCAAAAACGACCCGGCCCACGCCGCCCTTCACCGCGTCGGCGGCGCCCAGCACCTTCTTTTTCATCCGCCCCTGCGCGAAGTCCATGAACTCGTCCACCCGTTCGGCGGGAATCTCGGCGATCAGGCTCGACTCGTCGGGAAAGTTGCGCAGCAGGCCCGGCACGTTAGAGAGCAGCAGCAGCGCCTCGGCGCCCATCTGCACCGCCACCTGGGCGGCGGCGGTGTCGCCGTCGGTGTTCATCGCCTCGCCTTCGTAGCTGATCGCCGGCGGGGTGAGCACCGGCAGGTAGCCGGCCTCGAGCAACATCTCCAGCAGCCCGGTGTTCACCTTTTCCACGCTGCCCGTCAGGTTGTCGCGGCGCACTTTGAGCTTGCCGTTCTCGATGTACTTGACGGCCTTCTTGCGCCGCCCCTCGAGCACGCGTCCGTCCAGGCCCGAGAGCCCCAGCGCGTTCACGCCCTCGCGCTGCAGGAGTTCGACGATCATCTTGTTCATCTTGCCGGCGTAGACCATCTCGAAGATCTCCAGAGTTTTGCGGTCGGTCAGCCGGCTGGTCAGGCCGCCGGGGTGCTCCAGGAAAACCGGCGGGTGACCCAGCGCCTCGGCGACGCGGTTGGTTTCGGAGCTGCCGCCGTGCACCAGGATCAGCCTGCGGCCCTGCTTCCAAAGCGCCGCGGCGTCGCGGGCGACCGCGGCGTAGTCGATACCCTCGGAACCCCCTACCTTGACGACGATCAACTCTGCGGCCATACGCTCCGTATCTTCCCAGCTGTCCGGCCGGCTTGCAAGCATTGGTTCAGCGGCCGACCAGCATGACAGTCACCGGGTACTCGCCGTCGGGGAGGCCCAGGATGCGGGCCACCTGCTCGTCGTAGAAGACCTCGGCCTCGCTGGCGGCCAGACCAAGGGCCACCGCGGCGGTGAAGACGGCGTGGGAGGCCTTGCCGGCCTCGAGCAGGGCCTGCCGGTAGCCGCGCGGCCCCTGGCGGGAGACGCTGCGCTCGGGGACCACGGTAAAGACCACGAAGAGCCCGGCGTGTTCGGCGCCCGGGGTCCCGGCCAGGGCGCGGTGCCAGTCGGCCCATTTGGGGCTCGGGGCGATCTGCTCGAGCTGGTTGGCTTTGACGGCGTAGTGATAGATGCCCGGGAAGGTGTCCTGGACCCAGCGGGTTACCAGGTAGGTTTCCACCGGGTAGGCGCCGGAGCTGGAAATGTAACCGCGCTTGCCGTCGCGGTCGGCGAGCGGCATCAGCATCTGCGCCAGGTCGCTGAGCTGCAGGGTCAGGTCGAGCTCTGGGGTTTGCGGCGCCATCTGCGCCAGCAGCCGCCAGGTCTGCGAGCCGCCGGTTTTGCGGGGCGGCGGGAGGTCGACGGTTTCCAGGGGACTGGCGTACACCTTGGCCGTGGGCAGCCTCTTGCCGTTTCCGGGCAGCGGCTGCCCCGGGGAGAAACGGGTATAGGCGAGAAAAGAGTGTCCGAAGTCTTTCTTCTTCATACGTCGAACCGATATCCCTTGGGTATTACCACGACCCCGCCCGGGGTGACCGTGAAGCCGCGAGCGCGGTCCGTCTCCAAATCGTACCCGATATCCACCCCTTCCGGTATGACGACGTTCTTGTCGATGACCGCGTTGCGGATCCGCGAGCGGCGGCCAACCGTGACGTCGTCGAAGAGAACGGCGTTTTCGACCAGGCTGTACGAGTTGATCCGTACCCGCCTGAAAAGTATCGACTCGCGCACCGTCCCCCCGCTGACGATTACCCCGCCGGCGAGCAGGCTGTTGAAGGCCTGGCCGACGCGCTCGCCGGTTTCGTGAACGAACTTGGCCGGCGGGCTGAAAAGGTTGGCGGTTCGCAGCGGCCATTCGGGGTTGAAGAGGTTGAACTGGGGAACCACCGAGACCAGGTCCATGCTGGCCTCGAAGTACGAGTCGAGGGTGCCCACGTCGCGCCAGTAGAGGTTGGCGCCGTCGCGGCCGGGAATCGGGTTTCGCTGAAAGTCGTAGGCCTGCAGGTGGTAGCCGGCGGCCAGCGCCGCCGGCAGTACGTCCTTCCCGAAGTCGTGTGAAGACTCGGGGTCCTTGCCGTCGGCCTCGAGCAGCTCGAAGAGGGGAGCGGTCTTGAACAGGTAGTTGCCCATCGAAACCAGCGCCTCGCCGGGGCGGCCGGGAATGGGCTTGGGGTCGGCGGGCTTTTCCTGAAAGTCCACCACCCGCCAGTTTTCGTCCACCTGAATAACCCCGAAGCGGCTGGCCTCGGCGATGGGCACCGTGTAGGCGGCGATGGTGATGTCGGCGTCGTGGTCCTGGTGGTAGTCGACCATGTGGCGGACGTTCATCTTGTAGATGTGGTCGCCGCCGAAGACGGCCACCACCTCCGGGTCGTTGTTGTCGACCAGGTGCAGGTTCTGATAGATGGCGTCGGCGGTGCCGCGATACCAGACCGGGCCCAGCTCTTCGTATCGGTACATCTGCGCCGGCACCAGCACGATGAAGTGGTCGTCGAGGAACGAGCCGAAGCGCCAGTAGCGCTGGATGTGCTCGGTCAGCGACTGGGCCTTGTACTGAATGAGGACGTAAATCGAGTAGATGCCCGAGTTGACGAAGTTATTGAGCACGAAGTCGATGATCCGGTATTTGGAGCCAAAGGGGACCGCGGGCTTGGAGCGCTTGGCGGTCAGCGGATACAGGCGGCTGCCCTGGCCGCCCGCCAGAATCATGGCCAGTACGCGGGGTCGTTTAGAGGCTGCCATATCAGCTCCCTTGCGCTTCTTTTGAGATCAGCATACCCAACCGGCGGCGGGACTGGCGTCACCTGGAGGAGAATACAATGCACTCGTGCGGATAGAAAGCGCCCGTAACCCAAGGGTGAAGAGCTGGTCCCAACTCAAGACCCGCAAGGGCCGGCGTGAGCAGGGCCTTTTTCTGGTCGAGGGCGTGCGCGAGGCGGCGCGGGCGCTGGCGGCCGGCCTGGAGCCGCGGGCCTGGCTGGTCTGGCCCGAGCGGGCGGGAGCGGAAGAGAAGGCGTTGCTCGCGGACGCGCCGGTATACGAGCTTTCCGAGGCGGCCATGCGCCGGGTCAGCTACCGCGAGAACCCGCCGGCGCTGATCGGCGTGTTCTCCCGCCCCGAGCGCCGTATAGCCGACCTGCCGGAGCAGCCGCGGCGGGTGCTGGTGGCCGTGGAAATCGAGAAGCCCGGCAACCTGGGGGCGATGCTGCGCAGCGCCGACGCCAGCGGCGCCGACGCGGTGCTGGTGGTGGGTGAGGCGGTGGATCCAGAAAACCCCAACGTCATCCGCGCCAGCACCGGCGCGGTCTTCGCGCTGCCGCTGGCGGTGGCGGGGCACCAAGAGGCCCTCGCCTGGTTGCGGGACCGCGGCTTGCAGATAGCCGCGGCCAGCCCGGCGGCGCGGCGGGTTTACTGGGAGGCCGACCTGCGGCCGCCGACGGCCCTGGTGGTGGGCGCCGAAGACCGCGGCCTGCCTCCCGACTGGCTCGAGGCCGCCGACCTGCAGTTGCGCATCCCCATGGAGGGGAGCGCCGACAGCCTGAATGCCTCGGTCAGCGCGGCCCTGCTCCTCTACGAGGCGCTCCGCCAGCAGTCGTCACCACCGGCCTGATAAAAATACACTCAACTTCTTTGTGAAAACCATCCGGCGTGGTCTTGACAGCCGGGGCTTCAGCCAGCATAATATCCGGTGGATTGACACTCTAGACCCTCAAGTGTCAAAAGGGTTGGGAGGCAATCATGAGTACGGAGGTCAAGGTAATGATCAAGCCCCTAGCAGACCGGGTAGTGGTCGAACCCATCGAAGAAGAAGTGACCACCAAGGGCGGCATCGTGCTGCCCGATACCGCCAAGGAGAAGCCCCAGAAGGGCAAGGTCATCGCCGTGGGTAGCGGCAAGCTGCTCGACAACGGCGAGCGCGTTCCCCTCGAGGTGAAGGAGGGCGACATCGTCGTCTTCGCCAAGTATGGCGGCACCGAGATCGAAATCGAGGGCAACGAGTACGTCATCCTGTCCGAGCGCGACCTGCTCGCGGTAGTCGAGAAGTAAGGGGAGGTAGGAAATGGCTAAGATTCTAGTATTCGACGAGGAAGCCCGCCGCGCCCTGGAACGCGGCGTGAACGCGGTGGCCAACGCCGTCCGCGTGACCCTTGGCCCCCGGGGCCGCAACGTAGTGCTCGAGAAGAAGTTCGGCTCGCCGACCATCACCAAAGACGGCGTCAGCGTGGCCAAGGAAATCGAGATCGAGGACCACCTGGAGAACATCGGCGCCCAGCTGCTCAAGGAGGTGGCCTCCAAGACCAACGACGTCGCCGGTGACGGCACCACCACCGCCACCGTGCTGGCCCAGGCGATCGTTCGCGAGGGCCTGAAGAACGTGGCCGCCGGCGCCAACCCGCTCAGCCTCAAGCGCGGCATTGACAAGGCCGTGGAGGCCGCCGTCGAGCAGATCCACAAGATGGCCCAGCCGGTCGAGGACCGCAAGGCCATCGAAGAGGTCGCCACCATCTCGGCCAACGACCCCGAGGTGGGCAAGCTGATCGCCGACGCCATGGACAAGGTCGGCAAGGAAGGCATTATCACCGTCGAGGAGTCGAAGGGTCTGGAGACCGAGCTCGAGGTCGTCGAGGGTTACCAGTTCGACAAGGGCTACCTGAGCCCCTACTTCGTCAACAACCCCGAGGCGATGGAGGTCGTTCTCGAGGATCCCTACATCCTGATCGTCGAGAAGAAGATCTCCAACATTCGCGAGCTCCTGCCCGTTCTCGAGCAGGTGGCCCAGACCGGCAAGCCGCTCCTGGTCATCGCCGAGGACGTCGAGGGCGAGGCGCTGGCGACCCTGGTGGTCAACAAGCTGCGCGGCACCCTCAACGTCGCCGCGGTCAAGGCCCCCGGCTTCGGTGACCGCCGCAAGGAGATGCTCAAGGACATCGCCGCGGTCACCGGTGGCCAGGTCATCAGCGAGGAGCTGGGTCTGAAGCTCGAGAACGTCACCCTCTCCATGCTGGGCCAGGCCGAGCGCGTCCGCATCACCAAGGACGAGACCACCATCGTCGGTGGCAAGGGCAAGAAAGACGACATCGAGGCCCGCATCAACCAGATCAAGGCCGAGCTCGAGACCACCGACAGCGAGTACGCCCGCGAGAAGCTCCAGGAGCGCCTGGCCAAGCTCTCCGGCGGCGTGGCCGTCATCCGCGTCGGCGCGGCCACCGAGACCGAGCTCAAGGAGCGCAAGCACCGCTTCGAAGACGCCCTCTCGGCCACCCGCGCGGCCGTTGAGGAGGGCATTGTTCCCGGCGGCGGCGTGACCCTGCTGCGCATTACCGAGGCCGTCGACAAGGCCCTCGAGGGTCTGGAGGGCGACGAGGCGACCGGCGCCAAGATCGTCCGCCGCAGCCTGGAGGAGCCCACCCGCCAGATCGCCGAGAACGCCGGCTTCGAGGGCTCGGTGATCGTCAACGACATCCTGCAGAAAGACGACACCAACTACGGCTTCAACGCCCAGACCGGCGAGTTCGGCGACATGCTCAAGTTCGGCATCGTCGACCCGGCCAAGGTGACCCGCAGCGCCCTGCAGAACGCCGCCTCGATCGGCTCGCTGGTGCTGACCACCGAGGCCGTGGTGGCCGAGAAGCCCGAGAAGAAGGAGGCTGCCCCGGCCCCCGGCGGCATGCCCGACATGGACTTCTAGACGCGATCGCAAACGGGAACCGGAGGCCGCGGCCTCCGGTTCTTTTTAGTTCTGCGCCTCAGCCGCCGAGCTGCTGGCGCACCCCGCGGGGGAGCTGGAAGAGGGTGGCGTGGTGCTCGGGGTCGTAGTATTCCAGCTCGAGCCCGCCGGCCCGCTCCAGGTCCACCCGCTCGAAGTCGTAGCCGCCCTTGCCCCCCACCAGGAACGCCCAGGGCGAGGCATAGCCGATTACCGGGAAGCTGTAAGCCCAGACGCGGTCGAAGACCTGCCGCATTCGCCGGTAGGCGCTGGCGAACTCGTCGGTGAAAAGGTAGACGCTGCCCGCCTGGGTCACGTAGGCGCCGCCGGGGCGCAGGGCACGGTAGACGTCGCGGTAGAACTCCCCGGAAAACAGCACCGCCGCCGGCCCTACCGGATCGGTCGAGTCGGCGACGATTACGTCGTACTCCCCGTCCCTGCCGGCCAGGTAGTCGGCTCCGCTGCCCACTACCAGCCCGGCCCGCGGGTGCTCGCCGGCCAGGAGCTGGCGCAGGAGCTCACTGGCCACCCGCAGGTACTCACCCGAGACCCGCAACACTTCCGGGTCTATTTCCACCATCTCCGCCCGCTCGACCTCGGAGTGGCGCAGCACCTCGCGCAGCGTGCCGCCGTCGCCGCCGCCTATCACCAGCGCCCGGCGCGGTTTCGGGTGGGCTAGCAGCAAGGGGTGGACCAGCGGTTCGTGGTAGCTCAGCTCGCCTTCCTCGACCAGTTGAACGGTCCCGTCTATCACCAGCATCCGCCCGAAGCCGGTAGTCTGGTAAACCTCGATCTCCTGGTACGCGCTCCTGCCCCGGTAGAGCCGTTCGCTCACCTCGAAGCCAACGCCGTAGCCGCGCGGATACCACTCTATGAAGTTCAAGTTCGCCTCCGGTTCAATAAGGAAACATGACGACCGCCGCTACCGCCGCCACCGGCCGCTCGACCACGCGGGCCTGGGCTACGCCGGCGAAAAAGCGGTCCAGCCGCCAGCCTCGCTGGGAAAAGCCCTCCTCGACCATCTTCCGCACCATCTCTTCTGAACGGGCGGGGTCGTCGCCATCCGAGTATTCGTATATCAGGCCGCCGGCGCCGTCGGGCCGCAGGCCGACCCCCAGGGCGGCCACCGCCGCCCGGCCCGGCTGGCTGGCCGTGGCCTCCGCGTAGACGGTGGGCAGCAGCATGCCTACCGGTATGTCCTCGGGCAGCTTTTCCAACCAGGAAACGTGCGCCGGGATGACGCTGGAAAGGCGGACCAGGTTTACGTTGCCGATGCCCATTCGCAAGAGGGCGTTGTCGAAAGCGCCGAGCGGCGTCCCCCCTTCGGCGCTGGCGGTTAGCAGAATGGCTTTTCTGGGCGTAGTCCAGCTCAACTCAAGACCTCCTCGCAAAGGCTAAACTACCACGCCGCCTGCCTGACTTTCAGACCGATTGCCTTGTACACGAGCTGCGCGGCGGTCATCTGCGGGTAGATCAATGACGGCAGCGGCGAAAACTCGACGAAGTCGGCCCCGACCACCTCCCTTTCGGCGAAGACTGCCCGCAAAAGCTCGACCGCCTGCCAGAAACCAAGGCCGCCGGCTAGCGGCGTTCCCACCGCCGGCATCTCGGCCGGGTCGAGGGCGTCAAAGTCGAAGCTTACGTAGACCCGTTCGGGCAGGGCGGCCACGATCTCGTCCAGCGGCAGCCCCTCCGCGGCGACGCGGCTGGCCGGGAACATGGGGATGGCCTCTTTTTTGGCGAACTCCAGCGATTCGCGGGCCACCGCCCGCTGTCCTACCTGTACTACCGGCAGGCCCAGCTCGCGTACCCGCCTCATGACCGAGGCGTGCGAGAGGGGCGAACCCTGCCAGCTAGGGTATAGGTCGTCATGGGCGTCTACGTGCAGGACCCCGAACCCGCCCCGTTCCGCCAGGTGCGCCCGCACCAGCGGCAGGGTGATGGAGTGGTCTCCGCCCAGCGCCATCAGGAACTTCCCGGAGGCGAGGTGTTTGCGGGCGGCTTCTTCGATTAGCGCGTGGGAGGCGACGGCGTCGCCGGCTACCTGGGGCACCGGCGGCGGCGTGTGGATTCCCACCCGCGCGGGCTCGTCGTCCAGCTGGCAATCGTAAAGCTCCAGCTCCTCGCTGACCTCGATTATCGCCGCCGGCCCGCGCCGGGCGCCGGGCGCGAAGGAAAGCGACTGGTCGTAGGGCACGGGCAGGACCACCACCCGCGCCCGTTCATACGCGGTGTTTACCTCGCCAAAGGCCCACATGCAACAAAGTCTACAACCCGGCGCGGGCGGCCCTGGCTAACGGCCGCGCGTGAACGCGGCCGCCGGTTATTTTTACGAATAAGTGCGCTCGCTCAGACCTTGGCCCACTCCTCCAAGGCGTCGAGAACGATCTTGAGCCTTTCCGCCTCGGGGGTCAGCTCGTAGACGACCCGCGGCGGCACCTCTGCGAACCTGTGCCGGGTCACCAGACCGGCGGCTTCCATTTCCTTTAGCCGCATGGAAAGGGTACGGGGCAGAAGCTGGGTGTTCGATTGCAGGTTTCCAAAGCGCTGCGGTCCTTGCAGCAGTTCACGCAAAATTAAATACGAACCCTTCTGCCCCAGAAACTGCAATACCTTTTCAATGCGGTCCTCTGATCTAGCATTCACGGGACCAGTATATCACATAGTGGGATTGTGCCAGTTATTACTATGGTAGCAGGCAAATATTGGCCATTACTTTTTCTATTCACGGTGATAGGGTGTTCCCCGCGTTATCGTATATGCGCGGTAGACTTGCTCCAGCGCAATCAGCAGGGCGAGCTCGTGTTGCAAGGTTAGCGGCGAGAGCGACCAGACCCAGTCGGCGCGGTGGCGCAACCCGGGGTCGTGGCCGGCGGCGCCGCCGATCAGCAGGGCCAGCTTGCCCGGGCCGCGCTGTTCCCAGCCGGCCAGCCGCCGTGCCAGCTCCCGGGAGTCGAGCAGCTCGCCGCGCTCGTCAAGGAGAATGCGAAAGTAGCCTTCGGTCAGCCGCTCCAGCTCGCGCGACTCGGCCGCGGGCCGGCCGGAGCGGGCGCTGACCAGCTCGAGCGGCGCCCAGCGACGGATCCGCCTGGCGTAAATTTCCACCCCCTCGGCGACGAAGCCCAGCTTCGGTTTTCCGACCATGGCGACCCGCCAGCGCACGCAGCCTCCTTTCCTGGGTAGTTTATAATGGTGCACATAGGGGCTGGAATGACGTCGATGGTATACATGATCGTTCTAGTGATTATCGGGTTGCTGCGGCCGCCCGCCCCGGCGCGTGCCGGGGTTTTTTATGCCCTATGAAAAGGAGGTCGAGATGATCAAGAACACCCAGCGGTTCGAACCCTTCACCAAGAAGCCCATCTCGCTGATAGGTGAGAAGGGCGAGTGGAAGGGCAAGTTCGAGCTGGAGCTGGGCGAGGAGGAGCTGCGTCGCATCTACCGCGACCTGATTGCCGCCCGCTTGCTCGACGAACGACTACTCCTCCTGCAGCGTTCCGGTAAGACCAGCTTCGCCATGCAGGCCGCCGGCCACGAGGGCATTCAGATAGCCGTCGCCCACGCGGTCGAGCGCGGCTTCGACTGGCTCTTCCCTTATTACCGCGACCACGGCATGGTCCTGGCGCTGGGGGTTCCGGCGCTCGAGATCTTCGCCGAGAACCTGGCCACCAGGGCCGACCCGGCCAAGGGCCGGCAGATGCCCAACCACCCCGGCTCCAAGAAGCTCAACGTCTTTACGGTCGCCTCGCCGATCGCCTCGCACATCCCGCCGGCCACCGGCGCCGCCATCAGCGCCAAGATTCAGGGAACCGGTCAGGTGGTGGTTACCTCGTTCGGCGACGGCGCCACCAGCGAGGGCGACTGGCACGCCGGCGTCAACTTCGCCGCCGCCCAGGGGGCCCCGATCGTCTTCGTGGCCGAGAACAACCGCTACGCCATCAGCGTCGACCTGCCCAAGCAGACGGGCTCCGAGAACATCGCCGTCAAGGCCAAGGCCTACGGCATGCCCGGCTACTACGTGGACGGGATGGACGTTCTGGCCAGCTACTACGTCATGAAAGAGGCCATCGAGCACGCCCGTTCCGGAGCCGGCCCGGTGCTGGTGGAGGCGCTGGTCTACCGTTACGGCCCCCATTCCTCGGCCGACGACGACCGCCTCTACCGCCCCAAAGAAGAGGTGGAGCACTGGAAGCAGCGCGACCCCATCGAGCGCTTCCGCCGCTTCCTGGAAAAGCAAGGCCTCTGGAACGAGGAGTGGGAGGCGGAGCTGCGCGCCGGCGTCGAGAAGGAGCTGGCCGAGGCCCTGGAGGCCGCCGAGGCCGCCGGGCCGGTGCCCGAGGTCTGGATGTTCGAAGACGTTTACAAGGAAATGCTCTGGCCCCAGCTCGAGCAGCGCCGGCTGCTCGAGGCGGAGCTGGGTCTGTAGGGGGAGGTCGCCATGGCTAACCTGACCCTCGTGCAAGCGGTCGCCCGCACGCTCGACGAAGAAATGGCCCGCGACGACGCGGTGGTGGTGCTGGGAGAGGACGTCGGCAAGCGCGGCGGCGTCTTCCTGGCCACGGAAGGATTGCAGCAGAAGTACGGCCCCGACCGGGTAATCGACACCCCTCTTTCCGAGGCGGCCATTATCGGAGCGGCCGTTGGTATGGCCGCCCACGGGCTGCGGCCGGTGGCCGAGATCCAGTTTGCCGACTACGTGTTTCCGGGCATAGACCAGCTTCTCAGCCAGGCCGCCAAGCTGCGTTACCGTTCGGGCGCGCAGTTTACCGCGCCGATGGTGGTCCGCATGCCCTCGGGCGGCGGCGTCAAGGGCGGTCACCACCACTCGCAGAGCCCCGAAGCCCACTTCGTTCACACCGCCGGCCTCAAGGTGGTGGTGGTCAGTACCCCCTACGACGCCAGGGGGCTGCTCAAGACCGCCATCCGCGACGAGGACCCGGTGGTCTTCATGGAGCCCAAGCGGCTCTACCGCTCGGTCAAGGAGGAGGTGCCCGACGAGGACTACACGATTCCTCTGGGCCAGGCGGCGGTCCGCCGTGAGGGCGGCGACCTGACCATCATTTACTACGGCACGGTGGCGCCGGAGGTGTTGCAGGCCGCCGACGAGCTGGAAAAGGTGGGCGTCAGCCCGCACGTGCTCGACCTGCGCAGCCTGATGCCCTGGGACAAGGAGGCGGTGCTCGAGTCGGTCAGCCGTACCGGCCGGGTGATGATCGTCGCCGACGCCCCCCGCCACGCCAGCTTCGCCAGCGAGGTGGCGGCGACCATCGCCGAGGAGGTCCTCGACGAGCTGGAAGCGCCGCCGGCGCGCGTCACCGGCTTCGACACCCCCTACCCCTACGCTCAGGACAGGCTCTACATGCCCACGGTGACGCGGATTCTCAACGCCGCCAAGAAGCTGCTCGATTACTAGCAGCGCGGAGGACGTATGCCCAAGGAAGTGCTCCTACCCGAACTGGCCGAGTCGGTCGTCGAAGGCGAGATTCTCAAGTGGCTCGTCGAAGAGGGCGAGACCGTCGCCAAGGACCAGCCGCTGGTCGAGGTAATGACCGACAAGGTAACCGTCGAGCTCCCCAGCCCCTTCGCCGGGGTGCTGGTCAAGAAGCTGGTCAAGGAGGGCGACGTCGTGCCGGTGGAGACACCGGTGGCCCTGATAGAAGAAGACGCCGCGGCCGCGGCTCCGGCGGGCGCGGCGGCGGAGAGCGATGAAGACCGCGGCGAGCGCCTTTCGCTATTCAAGCCCGACAAGACCGAGGCCGAGGTCAGGAACCCGTTCGCCGGCGGCGCCCCTGGCAAGGCGGCCGCGGCGGTGGCCGAGAGGCCCCGCGCCGGAACCAACAAGTACGGCCGGGTACTGGCCGTTCCCGCCGCCCGCCGGCTGGCCCGCGAGCTGGGCGTTGACATCGCCCAGGTTCCTGGTTCCGGTCCGAACGGGCGGGTGCGCGTCGAAGACGTTCGCGCCTTCGCCGAACAGCCCCAAGCGGCTCCCGCGGCTCCAGCGGCCGGCGCCGCGGTTCCCTACGTCACCCCGGCCGGCTACGAAGAGCTGGAGGAGCGGGTGCCGCTGCGGGGAATGCGCCGGATCATCGCCCAGCAGATGGTCGCCAGCCACCTCAGCGCCGTCCGGACCCTGGTGGTCGACGAGGCCGAGGTGACCGAGCTGGTGGCGCTGCGCAGCCGTCTGAAGCCGCTGGCCGAGGAGGCCGGCGTCCGCCTGAGCTACCTTCCTTTCATCTTCAAGGCGGCGGTGGCGGCCCTCAAGAAGTTTCCGGCGGTCAACAGCAGCCTCGACGAGGAGCGGGGCGAGATCGTCTACAAAAAGTACTACCACCTGGGCCTTTCGGTAGCCACCGACGCCGGCCTGGTGGTGCCGGTGATTCGCGACGTCGACAGGAAGACCGTGCTGGAGCTGGCCGCCGAGATGACCGACAAGATAGAGCGGGCCCGCGCCGGCAAGCTGGCCCCCGACGAGGTAACGGGCTCCACGTTCTCGATTACCAGCGTCGGCAACCTGGGCGGCCTTTTCACGTTCCCGATAATCAACGTGCCCGACGCCGCCATACTGGGTGTGCACACCATCCAGAAGCGGCCGGTGGTCCGTGACGACCAGATAGTCGCCCGCGAGATGCTCTACCTCTCGCTCAGCTTCGACCACCGCCTGGTGGACGGGGCCGAGGCGACCCTCTTCCTGCGCGAGGTCATCAAGCACGTCGAAGACCCCTACTGGCTGATGCTGCACGCCGTTTAATTCAAGGAGACAGAATGTACGACCTGATCGTCATCGGCACCGGGCCCGGCGGCTACCACGCCGCCATTCGCGCCGCCCAGCTGGGCCTCAAGACGGCCGCCATCGAGGCGGGAGACGTGGGCGGCGTCTGCCTGAACGTTGGCTGCATCCCCACCAAGGCCCTTTTGCACGCGGCCGAAACCCTGGAGCAGGCCAGGAAGGCGGCCGAGTTCGGCCTGGTCTACGCCGAGCCCGAGCGCGACCTCGGCAAGATGGGCAGGTGGCGCGACAAGGTGGTCAAGAAGCTGACCGGCGGCGTCGCCAACCTGCTCAAGGGCAACGGCGTGGAGCTGATCAGGGGGTTCGCCAGGTTCAAGGGGCCCCACCGGCTCGAGGTGGACGGCAGTGAGTTCGAGGCAAAGAAGATTATCATCGCCACCGGTTCCAGACCGGCCACGATTCCCGGCTTCGAGCCCGACGGCGAGAACGTACTCACCTCGACGGAGATGCTCCGGGTGGAGCGGGGAGTGCCCGGGAGGCTGCTGGTCATCGGCGGCGGGGTAATCGGGCTCGAGTTCGCCTCCATCTACTCCCGCCTGGGCAGCCGGGTGACCGTAGTCGAGTACACACAGCAGATACTCCCCGGCAGTGACCCGGAGCTGGTCAAGCTGCTGGCCCGCAGCCTCAAGAAGCAGGGCGTTACCGTCAAGACCTCGACCCGCGCGGTCGGGTACGAGCCGCTGGAGGACGGTTTGCGGGTGACGCTCGAGCCGGCCGCTGGCGGCGACGCGGAAACCCTGGAGGCCGACAGGATTCTGCTGGCGGTCGGCCGGACGCCGGTCAGCGAGGGGCTGGGCCTGGACGCGGCCGGGGTGAAGACCGACGAGCGCGGCTTCATCCCCACCAGTGAAAGCATGGAGACGAACGTGCCCGGCGTCTACGCCATCGGCGACGTCACCCGCCCGCCGCTACTGGCCCACAAGGCCATGAAGGAAGGCCTGGTGGCCGCCGAGCACGCCGCCGGCCGGCCGGCGGCCTTCGACCAGCAGATTCCAGCGGTCGTCTACACGCAGCCCGAGTTCGCCAGCGTCGGCATGACCGAAGCGGAGGCGCGGGAGAAGGGCATCGAGGTGGCGGTGGGCCGCTTCCCCATGTCGGCCTCCGGCCGGGCGCTGACCCTGCAGCAAACCGAAGGCATGGTCAAGGTAATCGCCGACGCGGCCAACGACCTGCTCCTGGGCGTTCACATCCTCGGCCCGGGCGCTTCCGACCTAATCGCCGAGGCGGCGCTGGCGCTGGAAATGGCCGCCACCGCCGAAGACCTGGCCCTGACCATCCACCCCCACCCGACGCTTTCGGAGAACCTGATGGAGGCGGCCGAGAACCTGCACGGCCGGGCCATCCACATACTCAACAAACGCTAGCAATACCCGTAGTTATCGCATACTACCCCCATTTGGGGGTAGTATTTCTAACCGGAAAACACTACCATTCTGTTAACAGGAGGTGGGTTGACTAGTAAGATGGTTAGAAAATCCGGATTTACGCTAATAGAAATGCTCATCGTCATTGGCATGCTGGCGGTGCTAATGGGGTTGGGCTATTCTTCATTTTCTAAAGTGCGCGGACGCCTGGGCCTGGAGGAGAGCGCCAACAGGGTGGCTCAGGACATTCAGAAATGTCGCAGTATCGCCACTACCAAAACCCTTTTCTGCAGGTTGACTTTCACCGATGCCCATAGCTACACGGTAGCCACTTCGAACAACCGCAGCAGCTGGAACACGCAGTTTACGGCGTCCATAGGCCCCGACGTGGTCGCTAGCTGGAGCGCCGGCGATAGCATTACCTTCAACTCCCGCGGCTTCGCCGTCTTCCCGGCTACGCCGTCGCCGTATCAGATAACCCTCAGCCAGGGTAACGAAACCTACGTAATCGTCCCGACCATGGTCGGGGCGGTAAGGGTGGTGAGGCAATGAAGAGCTCGCGGGCCTTTAGTTTGCTGGAAGTCGTGATGGCGCTGCTGATCATCGCCATCGTCAGCCTCGCGGTGTCAACGACGCTGATTTCCGGGAGTCGCAGTAACGCCAACAACCGCGAGCGCGCCCGGGCGGCAGCGGCGGCGGAAGCCTGGCTCGACCGCTTCCGCAGCTACAGCCTGCCGTTCAACGCCTTCGTCGGCGGGCGTGATTACGACTACGGGTACGATTACACGAGAGACCCTATCATCACCGCCTCGGGCGACCCGAACATAGCCGAGATCACTAGCGAGTGGGGCGACTTCAAGTTCCACGTGGAGACTTACCAGTTTAGCAGCGATCCGGTTCTCTGGCGGATCAAGGTGACCGCCTACTACAAGTACAAGAGGGAAAAGGGTGGAAATGAAGAACGAGTCGAACTGGTCACCATTCGCTAGTAGCCGGTCCCGCCGCATCCGGCGGCAGGGTGGCTTCACGATCATCGAGACGATCATCGCGATCGTTCTCTTCCTGATATTTGCGGGGGTCGCCACCTTCAGCCTGACCCAGGGGTTGCGAAGCAAGAACAGCCAGGAGACCTACCTGGAGCTGCAGCAGAACCTGCGTGTGGCCCTGCAGCAGCTTACGCAGGATGTGCGCGCGGCTACCAAGGTGGGCCCGTGGAACGACCCGGCCTCCGGCTGTGATGATCAGAGAGACGCCTGCTCTCTGCGCGACCGCCTGAGTATTCTGGCCACCACCGGCCGCCTGACCGACGTTGCCGAGCAGGCCGGCAGCACTTACACAAACTCCACGCGGACGCACGTCTGCGACGCTCGCGGGTTCCGCCGCGGCAATCTGGTGGTAATTATGAACGGCGGCGAGTTTTCCCTGATAAAGCTTTCGGGAGTGCGCCGCACCCGTGATTACGGGCAACCCTGCAGCCTGACGAACCGCGACGAGCTGCGCCACAACCGCACGCCAATCAGCGGCACGTGGGCGAACAACACCTACGCTTACCAGGTGCGGATAGTTACGTACGAGCTGATACCCGATCCGCTGGATCCGGGCCGGACGGTTCTCTACAGGAGGGTTGGCAACGGCGCCACCCCGGGGGCCGGCAGCGGCATAGTGGCTTTCGACGTGGACGGCCTGAAGCTGAGTTACGGCGTTCCGCTCAACCCTTCGGCCGGCGATACCAGCGTGCAGCGGCTCCGCTTCTACGACTCTCTCAGCGACGCGGCCGCGGCCCTGGGTAGCGGCTATAGCGACGACCCTAACGGCAGCGGCACTTACGTTGGCACGGTCGTGCGCGCCATCCGCGTCACGCTGAGCGGCACCACGCCAAAGCCGCTCCGCACCGGCGGGACACCCGGCCATTACGAACTTACCGAAACGATAGACCTGCGTTAGCTGCGGGAGGCGGTGGATATGAGGAATAGGAAAGGCGTAGCCCTGATAACGGCGCTGGTGCTGATGATGGTGCTGGTGGCCGTTATCTCGGTTTTGACCGTCCAGTCTCTGGGCGAATTCAAGCAGAGCAAGAACAGCGTCATCGCCAGTCGGGCCCGTAACCTTGCTGAGGGCGGAATTGCTTACGCCAACGCCATGATCAACGCCCACACGTCGGAGATCGTAAGCCCGCTGGTCACCAGCTATTCGAGCAGTTTCATTGCCAACGGCGGTGACCCCTCGAGCCAACCGGTCATCCCCGAAGACCAGTGGGATGACGTAGCCACGAACATCAAGACCGCCCTCAACAGAGGATACTCTTACCTGTCCCGGAGCGACCTGGATGGCGCGGGGCAGGTAAACATCCACTACGACGTGACCAACTTCCACATAGCCCAGCTGAGCTCGAGCGGCAACGGTTTCACCCAGGTCTACACGGCCAATTACACGGTCTCGGCCACCGGCCGGACCGACGACGGCGGTCGCAAGCGCGTTCGCGATAAGGGCTACATCAACATCATTCTGGGCCGCCCCAGCCTCTCGCAGTGGCTTTTCCTGGTTCAGGACGCCGGCGGTCGGCGCGGCTTCTTCGGTTCCGGCAGCGTTTTTAACGGGCCGGTACACGCCAACCAGAACTGGGGTTTCTGGGGCCGGCCGACCTTCACCGACCTGGTTACCTCATCAGACGGCGGCGCCTGGTTCTGGGACATCGCCGGCACCTGCCGCGACGGCCAGGGGAGGCGGGTCTTCATGAACGCCGCGGCCCGCCCGCCCTGCACCCGACCCAACTTCCAGGCCGGATACAACTGGAACGTTCCCAGGGTAAGCCTGCCGACCAACTCGCTCTCGCAGGAGCGGGCCGCGCTCGGCCTGGCGCCCGATACCGATAACGACGGCGACGGCGTTCCCGACAGTCCGACCCGCAGCGAGATCTGCCAGCAGTTGCACATCTCCCCCTGCACGACCGTTCCCAACGGTGTTTACCTGGTCAACGACGGTAGCCGGGTTACCGGCGGAATCTACGTACAGGGCAACCTGGATGACCTGCTGCTTTCGGCTGGCGGCGACGGTACCCAGACGTACCGGCTGACCCAGGGAAGCCGGACCTGGACGATAGTCGTCAACTACAACAGCAACACCACCACCATCACCGACCCGGCCGGCACCAGCAAGACCTACAACGGGGTGCCCAACGGCCACGCTGAGCTGGGTAGCGGCGGCCCAACCGGACAGATATACGTCACCGGCAGTATCGGGAGAGTGCGCTCGCCGCGGCGCAGCGGCTGGGTGCCACGCAACTCGGCCAACCACCCGCCTCCGGCGGCAATACAGCCCGCCCTTTCGCTGGAGACCCAGCTGAACATCACCGCCCGCGGGGAGATTGGCATCCTTAACGACCTGATCTACGAGTGCGACCCGACGATGATGGGTAACAGCAGCTACCTGGCCAGCCACCCGCGCTGCGCCTCCCACAGTGGTGAGCTGAGAACTGTTCTGGGAATGTTCTCCGAAACCGACGACATCACCATCCTGCGCAACGGCGGGCTCAACGACATTTACCTCTGGGGTTCCTTCCTCTCGGCGGCCAGTAACCGGGGCCTGGCGGTGCAGAGTTACAACAGCCGCGGCAACCAGGGGACCATGCACCTCTTCGGCGGCGTGATCCAGTGGCAGGACCAGTTGCGCGGCGTGGTAGACCGTAACGGCAACCTGATCAGCGGCTATTTCGAAAACTTCCAGTACGACACCCGTTTCCGCAACAGCCACCTATCGCCGCCCAACTTCCCGACCACCAGGGCCTTCCAGCTGCAAAGCGTCAACGCCGTGCAGCTAATCCATCAGGACCGCTAGAGAAACCGACTGACGCGGACAAAGAGCCCCCAACGGGGCTCTTTTTAGTCATAAGATAGGCGTTATGGAGGCTACCCCGGTAAAAGACTTCACCTGGCGCGTCGGCGGGCCGCAGGGCGGCGGCATCGAGACCGCGGCCACCCTCTTCGCCCAGGCGCTGGCGCGGGGCGGTTGGTGGGTCAGCGCCCGCCGCGAGTACCACTCGAACATCATGGGCCGGCACAGCTATCTGGACGTGCGGGCGGCGCGAAGACCGACGCGGGCCTTCTTCGAGCGGGTAGACATGCTGGCCGCCCTCGACGCCGAGACGCTGGTGCGGCACGTCGGCGAGGTGAGGAGCGGCGGCGTGCTGATTTACGATCCCGACGCCGCCAGGCTGCCGCTTTCCAAGCTGGCCATGCTCGACGCGGCCGCCTACCGGCGGATAGCCCGGGAGCTCGGCGGGGGCGACCCGCCGGTGCAGCAGGCGGTGGAGCGTTTCCGGCAGGCGGGGGTGCGGCTCCTGCCGCTGGCGCTGGAGCCCCTGGCCCGCGAGGCCGGCGAGGCCGCCGGCGCCGACGCGATTACCGCCAGAAAAACCATTAACACCGTGGCGGTGGCCGCCTCGCTGGCGTTGCTCGACTATCCGCTCGAGTATCTGCAAAGCGCGCTGGCGGCTCACTTTGAAGGTAAGCCGCGGGTGGCCGAGTTGAACGTCAGGGTGGCAGCCGAGGTCTATTCCCGGGTGGCGCCGCTCGAAGAGGGGCCGCGGCTGGAGCCGATCGGCGAGGCGGGCGGAAGGGTCTACCTGAACGGCTCCCATGCCTCGGCGATGGGCAAGGTGGCCGCCGGGCTTGGTTTCATGAGCTACTACCCGATAACCCCGGCGACCGACGAACCCTTTTACCTGGAAGCCCACCCCGAGTCGGGGGTGGTGGTGGTTCAGGTGGAGGACGAGCTGGCGGCGGTCAACATGGCCATCGGGGCCTCGATGGCCGGGGCGCGGGCGGCGCTGACCACCAGCGGACCCGGCTTCGCCCTGATGACCGAGGCGCTCGGTTTTGCCGGGCTGACCGAGACGCCGCTGGTCATCAGCCTTTACCAGCGCGGTGGCCCCAGCACCGGTTTGCCGACGCGGACCGAGCAGGGAGATTTGCGCTTCGCCTTGGGGGCGGGGCACGGCGACTACCCCCGGGCGGTGCTGGCCAGCGCCGGCGTGGCGGAGAGTTTTGACGACGCGGCGCTGGCGCTCAACGTTTCCCAGCGCTTTCAGCTGCCGGTGATTCACCTGACCGACAAGTACCTGGCCTCGACCACGCGCACGGTCGAGCCCTTCGACGTCGATTCCGTCGAGCCCGAGCCGGGCGTCGTGGCCGAAGCGCCGGAGGGCGTTTTCCCGCGCTTCTCGCTCGCGGCCGAAGGCGGCGTCTCGCCGCGGATTCCGGTGGGGACGCCGGGGGCCGGCTACTGGATCACCTCCGACGAGCACGACGAGGTGGGGCACATCACCGAGGACCCGGAGCTGCGCGAGGCGATGATGGAGAAGCGGGCCGCCAAACTGCGGGCGCTAGCCGACTGGCTGGGGCCGGAGCGGATGTACCGGGTCTACAACCCGCAGGCCGGGACCCTGGTGGTTGGCTGGGGTTCGACCGAGGGGGTGGCGCTGGAGGCGATGGAGGGCCTCGAGCTCGGCTACGTTCAGGTGCGCTTCCTGCTGCCCTTCCCCGACCTTTCCGGGCTGCTCGCTGGAAAGCGGCTGGTGGTGCTCGAGTACAACCAGTCGGGCCAGTTCGCCCGGCTGCTGACCCAGGAAACCGCCAGGAAGCCGGACCACCTGATAGTCAAGTACAACGGCCGGCCGATGACCATCGAAGAGGTCCGCGCCGCCTTCGCGGCGGTGCTGGCGGGCGAGGCCCCCGAACGGATGGTCTTGCGGAGCGGCGTCTAGGAGGAAGCATGGACCTGAAACTGGCTGACTACAAATCCGATCTGACGCCCGACTGGTGCCCCGGTTGCGGCGACTACGGAATCCTCAGCGCCCTGCAGACGGCCCTTTACAGGCTGGGAATCGAACCCAGCCGGGCGGTTCTGGTGAGCGGCATCGGCTGCTCGGCCAAGACCGTTCACTACGCGTCCACATACGGCATTCACACCCTGCACGGCCGCGGCCTGCCGGTGGCCCAGGGCGTCAAGCTGGCCAACCCCGAGCTGACCGTCGTCGCCATGGCCGGCGACGGCGACGGCATGGGCATCGGGGCCGGCCACTTCGTCGGCGTCGGGCGGCGCAACATCGACATGCTCTACCTGATCTTCAACAACGAAGTCTACGGCATGACCAAGGGCCAGGCCTCGCCGACGCTCGAGCTGGGCGCCCAGCCGAAGAGCCTGGCCCGCCCCAACATCCAGAGCAAGGTCAATCCGCTGATGCTGGCCTTCGCCGCCGGTTTCACCTTCATAGCCCGCGGCTATGCGTACGACGTCAAGAACCTGGCCCGCCTGATTCAGGCCGGCATCGAGCACCGCGGTCTGGCGATGATCGACATCCTCCAGCCCTGTCCGACCTACAACAACCTGCACACGCGCGAATGGTTCGCGCCGCGCGTCTACGACGTCAACGCCGAGGGCTACGACCCGGTGGTTCCGGCGGAGATGGACGACGAGGAGCGGGCCGGGCGGATGGGGCGTTTCACCGTCAAGGCGACCGAGTGGGGGGAGCGCATTCCCACCGGCGTCTTCTGGCAGGCGCAGCTCCCGACCTTTGAAGAGCGCCTGGGCGGTTTCCTGCCCGGCTACCCGGGCGTCGCCCCGGCCACCCGTCCGGCCGGCGGCGAGGCCGGGCGGGTTCGCGCTTTGCTGAGAGGCCACCGCGTGGCAGAATAAGAGGCCATGAGCGAGCCGCACGCCGACCTGCAAGCCCGCAGCCCCTGGAGCCGCCTCGGCGGGGTGGAGGCGGTGCGCCTCTTCCCGCCCGGTGAACCGGTGGCGGCGGCGCTGGCGGTTCCCGGTTCCAAGAGCGTTACCAACCGGGCCATCATTCTCGCCGGCCTGGCCGCCGGCGCCTCGGAGCTGGCCGGAATCTTGAAAAGCGACGACGCCTGGTGGGCTTTGCAGGCGCTGCGCGACCTGGGCCTGGAGGTGGAGGTGGAGGGGGAGACCGCCCGAATTGGCGGCGGCGGTGGCCGCTGGCCGGTTGGCGAGGCCGAGCTCTACGTCGGCGCCGCCGGCACCCTGGGTCGCTTCCTGCCGCCGGCGCTGGCCGCGGCGGAGGAGGGCCGCTACCTGGTGCGCGCCAGCCGGCGGATGAGCCAGCGACCCATCGCGCCGCTGGTCGACGCCCTGCGCTCCCTGGGCGCGCGGGTGGAGTACGCCGGCGAGGAGGGGCGCTTTCCGCTGCTCGTTAGCGGCGGCGGGCTCGAGGGCGGCCCGGTGACCATCCCCGGTTCGGTGTCCAGCCAGTTCACCAGCGGCGTTCTCCTGGCGGCCCCCTACGCCCGCCGGCCGGTAACCGTCCGCGTCGCCGGCGGGATGGTCCAGCCGGCTTACGTACAGATAACCATCGCCATGATGCGCGCCTTCGGGGCCGCCGTGGAGGCGGACGACGATCTCGCCGAGATCCGGGTAACCCCCGGCGGCTACCGGGGGCAGCGGCTGACGCTCGAGGCCGACGCCAGTTCGGCGGCCTACTTTTTCGCCCTGGCCGCGGCTAGCGGCGGCGAGGTAGCGGTGACCAACATCGGCTCGGCCACCTTGCAGCCCGACCTGGGCTTCGTGCACGTGCTGGAGAGGATGGGCGCGAAGGTCGAGCTCGCCCCCAACCGCACCGTCGTCCGCGGGCCGGAGCGCCTGCGGGGCGGCTTTTCGGTCAGCCTGCGGGCGATGAGCGACCAGACCCCGACCCTGGCGGCGCTGGCGGTCATGGCCGACGGACCGGTAACCATCACCGACGTCGCCCACGTGCGCCACCACGAGTCGGACCGGATCGCCGCGATGGCGGCCGAACTGGGCAGGCTGGGCATCCGCGCCGACGAACACCCCGACGGCCTGACCGTCTGGCCGGGGAGGCCGCGGCCGGCCCGCCTCGACCCCCACGACGACCACCGCATCGCCATGTCGCTGGCCTTGCTGGCGCTCGCCGCCCCCGGCCTGGAGATCGCCAACCCCGGCACCACCTCCAAGACCTTCCCCGATTACTGGGACTTCCTGAAGCGTTTGGGGTTTGGCGTGGAAACGTTGTAAGCTGGAAGGTCATGGAGCCGATCAACAACCAACCGGAACCCCGTTACTGGGAGAAGATGCGCCTGGTGGCCGACCTGCTGCGGGCCAGCGAGGCGCCGATCGTAATAATCGCCCACGAAGACCCCGACGGCGACGCCGTCGGCAGCACCCTCGGCCTGGCGCGGGCGCTTTGGCAGCTGGGCAAGAACGTCTACTGGATAGTCGAGCCGCCCCGTTTTTTGCGCTTCCTCCCCCGTGACGAGGAGTACCACGAGCCACTCGAGAAGCTCCCCGAAGACGCCATTCTAGTCGTCGTCGATTCGGGCGACCGCCACCGCGCGGTGGGGGCGCCGGTGGAGGGGTTCGTCATCAACATAGACCACCACGGTTCCAACAGCCGTTTCGGGCAGATTCACATCGTCGATCCCGGCAAGGCGGCGGCGGCGCAGATGATCAAAGACCTGATAGACGCCCTCGAGGTCGAGTGGAACGAAGAAATAGCCACGCCGGTGCTGACCGGTTTGATTACCGATACCGGCAACTTCCGCTTCGGCAATACCACGCCGGAGGTGCTCGAGACCGCCGCGGAGCTGGTGGCCCACGGCGTCAAGCTGGCCGAACTGACCGACCGCTTGCAGTGGCGGCCGCCGCAGTACTTCAAACTGATGGGCCTGGTCCTGCAGACCGTCCGCTTCCACTTCGGCGGCCTGGCGGTCACCGCCCACGTCACCAGGCAGATGACCGAGGAAGCCGGCAGCGGCGAAGAAGACTCCGACGACTTCGTCGGCGTCATCCGCTACGCCGAGGGGAGTTACGTGGCGGTCTTCCTCAAGGAGCG
>Ga0256914_1001322_pt1 | contig 22814 bp, 22 predicted proteins | sample HulkmetaG_FD_191571 | JGI IMG/M metagenome (GOLD analysis project Ga0256914, IMG submission 191571) | Hydrothermal chimney microbial communities from Main Endeavour vent field at the Juan de Fuca Ridge, Pacific Ocean - Hulk | ecosystem: Environmental > Aquatic > Marine > Hydrothermal vents ... | reverse complement strand
CGACCCCCCGGGCCAACCCACTCACGATCGTGATCCCCCGTCTGGCCAGGCTGGCGGCAAGGGTCCTTGCCAGGCTTTTTCCCCTGTAATCAGCCTGGCGGGACCCCACAATGGCGATGGCGGTCTGGTCCTCGGGAAGGTAGACCCCTTTCGTGTAAAGAATGGAGGGAGGGGCGTAAATGTCCCTTAGGGGGGGAGGGTATTCGGGATCGTCCAGGGCGAGGATCCGGAGTTTCTGTTTGGCGGCGGTCTCCTTTTCTGCCTGAATGACGGCGGGGAAATCGAGCCGGGATATCCGCTTCGCCACCTTTGGGCGCACGCCCGCGGTTTGGATGAGTTCCTCTTGGCTTGGAAGGGTTCCTCGCCTTTCATAAAGGGTTTTTAGGGCCTCCAATTGGGCGGGTTGAAGGCCGTCGATTGTATTCAGGGCGATGAGGATCTCTTTCCAGGTCATGGGTCGATGGATGATAGGCAAAAGGTTAAGGGGAAGGGGACCTTTCCGCAGAGAGCGAGCCGTGTCTCGCCCGAGGCCTTTATCCTCCTGTTTTTTTGAAATCTCTTCCCGTGCCATCCGCTTGTGGCCATTTTCGTGTTTTTCCTTTCTTTTTTTAGAAGACAGATGTACATCATGAAGGCGGTGTTTTGTCAATGTTCTTGCGTTTTCGGGGAGAGGTTTTTTCTGGCGTCTTCTTTTTTTGGTTTGTAGCCCATGGCTTTAAGTTCCTTGAAAACCTGGACGATCCAGCCCATGGCCCATTTTTTCCCTATTTCGGCAGAGGCGGTGATCATCTTTTCTTTCGCAGCGAGGTAATGCTGTCCGGCGGATGTTTGATAAAAGGCGACGAGTTGCTTGAGATCATTCAAAGAGAGGTTTTCGGCGTAGATAGGAATGAAGGACTCCAGGAGCTGGCGGACATCGATTCGTTTTCCTAGCTTTTTCCAATACACTTCTGGTACGTCGGGAAAGGAATCTTTCAGGGCAGAAATGATACGTATCTTCATTTCATTGGCAAGTTTCAGTCCATTGGTAAGTTTCAAAAGTTTGATGATGACGGTTCTCTTTTCTTGAGAAATTTTCTGCGCCCTGACTCCTGAAGAAACCGACAGAAGGAGAAAGAGCCCTACAAAGAAGAAAAAACCACCTTTTTTTTTCATGGCGACTCCGTTTTATTGGGATTGTGTGATTTTTTTGCTTATGCCACGTTTTCAAGAAGGGGTCAACTAGAATGGAGGATAGGGTAAAATTAGTGAATAAATTAGTGAATATCTTCCAAGGGAATGAGGCTGAAAAGTTTTTGAACTTCGGGTGAATACGTCATGGGCGCGGAGTAAACGACCAGCGGTGGTTCCAGGCGGAAAGAGGGCACTTTCTTTTCTTTGAGTGCCTCGATCAAAATAAGGTTGGCGGGTTCTTCGCGGTAAGGATGAACGGGACGGATTCTCGAGAGAGAAAATCGGAAAGAAGTGAAGAGTTGAATAGCTTCTTGGAACCGCTGGCTAGGAAGGATGGTGGTGTACAGCCCTCCTCTTTTGAGGAGGTGGCGGCCTGCGCAGATGAAATCAGCCAACGTTCCTTTTATCTCGTGGCGCGCGACCGCCTTTTGACGATGAGGGTTGAGGCGGCCGGTTCCCACCGGGTAGTAGGGGGGATTTGTACAGACGGCATCAACGGAAGAGAGATGTTTCAATGCGGAAGCATCACGAATATCGAGGACTTGAAAGGTGACAAGGGCTTCAACTCCGTTGAGAGAGGCATTGCGATGTGCCAACTCGACAAGATCTGATTGAATTTCCAACCCATAAACCTTCTTAACACCGCTGACCTTGGCTAATGCAATGCTGAGGATGCCGCATCCGGAACCCAGATCGACCCATCGTTCATTGGGGGAGGGACGTAGGAATCCCCAGAGGAGCAAGGAGTCGAGGGAGAATCGGTATCCTTCGCGAGGTTGCAAGAGGGTGAGGCGGTCTTTCCCAATCGCATCCAACGTTTCGTTAGAAGGGGAGGATTCTTTCATAAAATCGGATAGATCTTACGGGATGTTGTGTTTATAAATGACGAGGCCTGTAAGTAGTTTGGGGTAGAAGAAGGTCGATTTTTGGGGCATGACCTGATTTTCGGCAATCACATCGTGGATTTCATCCAACGTGTTGGGATTGAATAGAAACGCCATCTGAAAGCGGCCTGTATGAATGAGATCGATGGCTTTTTGGTTGTTTTTGATAATGTTGATATGGGCTTGGCGTTTTTGGTCCGTATCGAGTTTGAGCAACCGTTTCAGGATGAGCTCGTTGAAGATGGGAATGGCCATGTGGCGGATGGAGCGGGGCATGGATTGCAGAACGGGATCTTTTTCTGCGGCTTTTTTGAGAATCAGCAGGCAAAAGCAGTGCTTCTTTTGAAGGTATAGGCCGAACGCGATCTGTTTACCCTGCATGTCTTTGAGGGATTGGAAAAAACGTTCCTTTTGGGATTTTTCCTCTTCTTCCGAGGAAAAAGGGAATTCCCTCACCTCGAAACTCGCCTTTATGTTTTGAAGAAAAGAGGGAATATCGAGACCTTCTAGGCTGTGGATCAATCGGTGGGAAGGAAGAATGGTAAGACCACGGTCATTTGTGTTGGTAAAGTACATCATGATGTAGTTATAGGGAGCTGTTTCGGAGGGACCGTAACGTTTTTCCATCTCTTTCTTATAAGCAAGAGCGGTAGCGTAGCGATGGTGTCCGTCTGCAATGAGAAGTTTTTTTTCTGAAAGGGTTTGAATGGCCGTCTGAAGGGCATCAGGATCGGTTACCCGATAAAAACGGTGACGCACACCATCGTTGTCAAGGACGTCCAGGATGGGATATTCCTGATGCCTTGCCAGGAAGGTTTCGTTGATCGTGAAGGTGGGATCGGTGTAGAGCGAGAAAATGGGACTTAGATTGGCTTTACAAGCCCGAAGAAGCCGAAGACGATCGTCGATTTGTTTTTGATGGGTCTTTTCGTGGGGGGCGATATTGCCGGACGAATAATCTTCCAGTTTGCAAAGGGCGATGAAACCTTTTCGTGTCAAATTCGTGCCATCTTCAAGGGAATAGTCCTGGAGATAGAAATAGATGGCGGGATGGGGATCGAAGATCAAAATCTTCTTTTTTATCCATTCATCCAAAAGTTGACGGGCGCGCGTGTACCGGTCGACTCCTTTTTCTTCCCTGCTCAGGATGAGGCGAACAATATTGTAAGGGGACCGCACGATGAGCTCTTGCTCTTGCCGGCCTGAGATGACGTCATACGGTGGAGCGACAACGTCTTTGTAGTCGACTTTCGACGGATTGTAGCATAACCCTCGAAAGGGTAGTATTCTTGCTGGCTTAACCATAAAATCCTTTATGCCGTGGGTGCATGTGGGTTTTACCTCTTTTTGCCTATTTGATACGAGGCTTCGATCAATGTTTTGTACTGTTGCAGAAGGGCGACCTCTTTCGCCTCTATAGGCTTGTGGGATTGGACCCGGTCGACATAGAACAGCCCTACTGTTTTTCCTCCAAAGCTCAGGGGCACGAGACAAAAACTGGCTCCCCTTAAGATATTGAAGGCGTCCCAGTTGACATTTTCACGGAAAGGGGGTCGCTTGACGGAAGAGATGAGGAGGGGCCCTCTTTCATTGAGGGCCATACTGAAGTGATCTTGCCCTTTTTCGTCAAGGGGAATGGTAAGATCAGAAAGATTTTCAGGAAGGGGAGATCCGAAACCTGCCCGAGCTGTCAGTTGATTGTTTGAAGGATCAATGATGAAAAGGATAATGCGGTCAAAACCCACTCCTTTTTGAATCCCTTCCATGGCGATGGTGAGGATGTCGTTCAAAGGTGCGTTTTCCAGGATGCTATTGTCGATATCCTTTAATGAGTTTTCACGAAATTTGGCCCTTTCTCCCTCTGACATTTCCCACCACGGAAGGGTTCCTAATTTTACCTGTGGGGTAGGTTCTTGTTCTGGAATTTCGATGACGAATTCATCGATTAGGGATTGAAATTCACCGGGCGAAAACTCCATTTGTAGGACATCTAAAAATTCTTTTCCTTCCATCATCGTTTTTAAAATGAGGGCCCGAACCTTTCCCTCCGATATGCCTAAAGGAGGAAAGTATCTTTTGAGCACCTGGGCAGTATTTCGAGGGTACCAAAAGGCTTCTCTCACGTGCAGAGAGTAGAAGAGTTCGAGAGAACAGGCGACAATGGTTCTAAGTTGATCCTCTTTTGAAATGATCATCGAGGGGGATCCCTGGTGAATCGACTTCAGGGCCGAAATGATACGAGCCGGAAAGCCCCAGAACCGGATCAATTCCGTATCTAGTTCGGCAAAGGTCGTTCCCAAGACCTGTTTGGCTGCGCTGTTCCGCCCTTTTTCCCCTGAGATGACGAGTTTCCGTATCTCCTCGAATTCCTCCGGCAGGGCAAAGGCGGTCATAAGAAGGCCAAGATTGTTGAGGAGGGTTAGAATGAAGATTTCTTCTGTATTTTCGAAATCGAACTTTTCTGAAAGGGTTTTTGCGAAGATGGCGGCGAACATGGTTACGAAAAGGTGGGCTCGGAGGTGGCGGCTTTGGGAATTTCGATAGAAATAATCGAGTACGCTGACCCCGACCGCCAGGTTCATGACGGTATCGAAACCAAGGACGACAACAGCACGGGAAACGGTTGTGATTTCTTTTTGGCTCCAGTTGTAGTACACGGAGTTCGCCAGTTTGAGTACCTTCGTAGTAAGGGCAAGATCTTTCAAGATGACCTGAGCCAAGTCGGCCGCGGAGGAGGCGGAATTTTTTTCTAGGCGGGTGATTTCGCGAAGGGTGGATGTCATGACGGGAAGATCGCCCGCCGTGATGATGCGTTCTAAAATTTGAGAAGAAGTGGAATTCGACGCCATACGTTCATTTTTATGCATTGTTACTTAAGTAGCTGAAAATGATGGTTCTGTCAATAGTTACGAATACGATCCTGTAGATTCTCCTTTCCCTTTTTTCTTTCGTACATTACGAAAGAAGGATCGTAGCAGTTGAGCCGCTTCTTCCTGGAGGACGCCGCCTTGGATGGAGACTTGATGATTGAGGCGCGGGTCGGAACAGAGCGTATAGAAGGTTGAGACGGCACCGAACTTGGTGTCTGGGCATCCATAAACTAAACGGTGAATACGAGCGAGGAGGATGGCTCCGGCGCATTGGATGCACGGTTCTACCGTGCTGTAGAGGGTGCAGTCGCTTAAGCGCCAATCTCCCTTAACCTCCGCTGCCCTGCGAATGGCGATCATTTCGGCATGGGCCGTAGGATCGTTCAGGGTTCGAGTCAGATTATGGGCACGCGCGATGACGCGTCCCTGTGAAACGATAATCGCGCCAATGGGGACCTCTTGGCGGTGGAAGGCCATTAGGGCCATTTCCAGGGCATTTTTCATGAAAAAGATATCATTCTTCATCATAGTGTGCTTTAGAAGGGGTCGAGGGGTATGTGACGACAGCCAGATAGAGGCCATGCGGAGGGGCCGTAGCCCCAATTAAGGAACGGTTCCCTGTCTCTAGAAGCTGGGTCATCCGGGAAGGCTCGAATTTACCCATGCCAATTTCCACGAGAGTTCCCATGATACTGCGAACCATTTTTCGAAGAAAGGCGTCTGCCGTGATAAGGTACGCATATATCGATCCAGTGCAAGGAAAGATATGGGAAAGGGAAATCTTTCGGCAAGGAGAGGTGTGTCCACCTCCCGTTGCTCTGAAGGCCGAAAAATCGTGTTGACCGATTAGGAGGCTGGCGGCCTCCTGCATTTTTTCGATATTCAGGGGAGATGAAAGGTGCCAGACATAGTACCGCGCAAAGGGAGAGAAATCGGATTGGGGGTGAAAAAGATAGAAGTAGGTTCTTTCAAGGGCATCATACCGTGCGTGAAAAGTGGGAGGGACGGGGCAGACATTTAGGATTCGAATATCACGGGGTAGGTGGCTGTTCAGGGCGGTGCAGAAGGTGTCGGGAGGGAGAGCCACATCCACATCCACGTGCGCCGATTGCCCGATGGCATGGACGCCCGCGTCGGTGCGACCGCTTCCCACCACGGTTGTTTCTATCCCAAAGAGGTTTTTTAACGCGTTTTCTATCGTACCTTGAACGCTTCGTCCACTCGGTTGTTTTTGCCAGCCGATGAAGTCTGTCCCATCATAGGAAATAGTGAGCTTAAACCTTGGCATGGGAGTGTTGAAATTCCTTTCTTATTCGGTTGACAAGTAAATGTGCATGACGTGTGGGTTCGGGAAGACGGTATTTTGTGCAACATGCTAGGACGAGGCGGGAAGCGTTTTTTATGTCCATGAGGTGACCTGGTGAAACATAGACCGGTTTGACGCCGGTACGGGTTCGTATCACGTTACCCACCGTCCTTTCTTGGAAGGAGAGGGGGACCACGCTCCCTTTTTCTGGTGGCACGGGAGCATGCTCACCCACAAGGCGTGATTTTGCACATCCGATGGTGGGAAGGTTTAAGAGGAGTCCGACGTGGGAGGCAAGGCCGAGCCCTCGGGGATGGGCAATCCCCTGACCATCCAGTATCATCACATCGGGGTGATGCTGTAATTTGTGGTAAGCGGCTATGACGGCGGGTGCTTCGCGAAAGCTTAGGTATCCGGGAACATAGGGAAAATTTACCTCTTGCACAGCCCATACCTCTTCCACTGGAGAAAGGGCAGGATACGAGAGAACGACGATACCTGCGTAGAGGACGGGAGAGCGACGGTTGAAGGAGACGTCGGCGCCTGCGACGAGTTGGATTTTTTTGAGTGGACACGAATGGCGAACCTCTTTGGCGAGCTTTTTTTGTAGGGCTTGAGCCTCTTTGAAGGTTAGATTCCAGGCGTGGTTCAGCGGAAGAGGTGTCATGGGGCGGAGGTGGCGGCAGGTGAGGTGTCGGAAGGTTCGTCGGAGGATAGGGGAGGGAGTAATGCGATACCCGAGCGTGTAACGGTTAGCATGAGGACGTCTCGGATAGCTTCTCCCTCATTGTCGTAGTATCGGAGTCCCGATACCCCATGGTAGCCTGTATCTTCGTGCATTTTTTCTTCCAGTTCCCGGGTGTCAAGGAGGGGGAAGTGACGGTACAAATGAATCAAAAAGGCAATAGAGTCATACGCCTGGGCCGCTAAAATTTCGGGTGTTTCATCGTAGAGCGCTTGGAAGTTGCTTACGAAGGTGCGGACGTAAGGTGCGGGGTTGGTGGGCAAAAAGCCATCGGGGAAAATGGCCCCTCGCACGAAGCGCCTTCCTTCTTTGATGAGTTGAGGCGAATTCCAGGTATTGGTTCCTGCCAACGTGACACCTAAAATGTCGTGGAAAGCCAACTGGGGGGTGATAAGAACGATACGGCTATAAATATCGGGGATAAAGAGGACTTCGAAATCGATAACAGGATCAAACTTTCCTTCTTTATCCGAAGGAATGTCTCCCCTTTCCCAGCGTTCTCGGGTATAGTAGAGACCAACGAGTTTCTTGATTGGTGTGCCGAAATCGGTATCGGTAGGCGCATAGGATTCAGCACCTCGGATCTCACCCCCTTTCTGAATGAAAACGTTCCAGAAGAGCTTCATATAACGTCGCCCGAAGGATGTGTCAGGATAGAGAATGGCAGCGCGACGGGTGGTGAGTTTTCTTATGAGATAGTTGACCAGAGAGTGAATTTGTTGTCGAGGGGTCAAGCAATTTCTGAAGACATGATCCCCGAATTGAGGTATGCCGTCTGCCTGAGAAAGGCTGATGAGGGGGATTGGGGAATCCGTTGAAATTCTTTCGACCACGGCTTTCGTTGTGTCTCTGAACATGGGTCCGATAATAGCCGTTACATGGTAGTTCTCGATGAGGTCCTTGGCCATGAGTGCAGCGTTTTCTGGGTTGCCTTTCGTATCTCGTATGAGGAGAGTGATGTCCAGATCTTTGGGACGATCTTGAAAGGCTTCCGAAGCCAGAAGGGCCCCTTTCAGGGCTCGGATTCCAAAAGGAGCCCGTTTGCCCGATAGGGGGAGGAGGCAACCTATGGAGATCTTTCTCAAAAACGCGTGCTTCAAGCGGTCTGCCACCATAAGGGCTTTTTGTCGTAAAAGGCTTGGCAGATGTTGAAGGGAGAGTGACGCAAGAAGGGATTGGGCTTCTTTGAAACGCTTGTTCTGTATAAGAAGCTCTGCGCCTCGGATCCTGGCAGCCTTGGCGGCAAGGCTTTCTGGTGACTCCTCGATTATTTTTTTGAGTTGCTCGATAGACTCTAGGCGGAAGACGGCCTTGGCGATGAAGTCGTCGAGGATGGCCCTTTCTGTGGCATTTTCAGATTTCGATTTGGCGGCCCGGTAGGCGTCGAGCGCTTGTCGGTATGCCTTTCCTATCATGAAGAGATGACCAAGAAGAGTTTTGCCCCGCACGAAAAGGGAGTTGGGAAGCGGAAAGGAAAAGAGATGATCCAATTTTGCCCTAGAGCGCTCATAATTCTTGAGACGATACCAACAATAGGCCTCTGCGTAGAGGGCGTTCAAAAAGGTATTGGTTCCTGGAAAACGTTTTTCTATCTTTTCGAAATATCGAAGGGCCTCATAGGGGTTTTCTCTTTTCATGAAGATTTGCCCGATAAGAAAAAGGGCGTCGTCTGTGAGTTCGGTGTTGGGGTTCTCTTTGACGAAACGGTCCAGCTTATCCAAGGCCTTCGTAAAATCTTCATTTTCAAAGGCGTGTTTCCCTTCCTGGTAGAGAAAGGAATCTTGAACGGGTGTCGGTATGACGCGGGTAGAGGGTTTTGACGAAGGTGCTCCCCGATAAGAAGGGGGGGCGCAGGCGGTAAAGAGGATGATGAGAAAGTAAGGAAAGAGGCGTTTCACGGCTGTCTTTTGAATGGTGTTTTGGGGAGTGACGAAATCTTTTTTATGATTTGATCGGCAAGATGAGCATCGGAGATAACCAGGGACATTTCCTGGTTGTATTTCATGGCGCTGTGTGTAAGGTTGTGGCTTCCTAGAAAAACGATCTGGCGATCTATGACGATGGCTTTGATATGAAGTTTCCTGTCTACGCGGTCCCAGTAAACATTTGCTCCCGCTTCCTGAAGACGTTTTCCCGTCCGTTCGTTTTCGATGTTGATGAAACTGCTTGGATCGTCATTCCTTTCCAAAAGGGCGGTAATATTGACGCCCCGGTGGGCAGCGCGCACCAGGGCGAGGAGGATAGCTGTTGCACGATTCGAGGGATGTTTGTCTGTCTTAAACAGGTAGATAGCCAGGAAGATCGAATGGTGGGCCTGATCGACAGCGTCTTTGAGGGCGTAATAGTAGTCGGCCCCTGTCAGTAGGTGGAGTTGGCACCTTTCGGCCCTTGCCTCGATACAGGGAGGGACGATGCAGAAGAAGAGGAAGAGACATCCTGCCACCAAATTCGTGAACACGTTCCGTCTCATGGTGTTTCCATCACACAGATACTCGGAAGTTGGCGATAGTGCTCCGCATAATCGAGGCCATAGCCAATGACAAATCCATCTTCGATCGTGAAACCGACATAATCGACGGGGACGTCGATCTGTCGATGACAGCGTTTGTCGAGCATGGCGCAGATACGGACGGATTTTGGATTGTGGAGCTGAAGGCGATCCACGAGGAATTTCAGGGTAACGCCTGTATCCACGATGTCTTCGACGACAAGGACGTGACAGTTTTCAAAAGATAGCTCCACGTCTTTCGTTATTTTGACCTTTCCCGAAGAAGTCGTGTCGTTTCCGTAACTGGCGAGCCGCATGAAATCGACGCGTACCGGGCAGGTAATGTGCCGGATGAGATCGGCAGCGAACATAAAGGCGCCTTTCAAGATACAGCAGACATAGATCGCTTCCCCCTTGTAATCGCTCGAGATCTGTTCTCCCAGTTCTCTTATCCTTTCTTGAATCTGTTCGGCACTGAAAAGGACCTTGAGCCGAGAAGGGGAGGGAACCATCAGTTAGCGGGCTCCAGGACCAAAATGTGGGTGGCTGCCGGGAGTCGATCTTTTGTGAAGGTTGTCTCTGCTCCCCTTTGACGTTCAATAGAGGATTTCCCTTCCAGAAACTCCTCAACACTGGCGATGGGAAATCCACACCTTGGTGTTTTGAAGTGCATGGGGATGAGGATCTTGGGTTTCAGGAGGTTCATCACCTCTGTGGCTTCCTTAGGGTCTATCGTGAATACGCCTCCGATGGGCAGCAAGAGGACGTCGATGGGTCCCAAGGCGGAGGCATCGGCAGCGGTGAGGGGATGTCCCAGGTCGCCCGCATGGCATATTCTTATGCCATCTAGCGTGAAGACGAACATCGTGTTCTCTCCGCGTTCTTTGCCGCCGGAGGGATCGTGGAAAGTGGCATGTCCCAGGAAAGAGATTCCTTTTGCCACATGGGTTCCGGGACCCTTGACGATTTCCGGGTTACCTTTGATCCCTTTGACGTAATTGTGGTCGGCGTGATCGTGGGAGACCGTCACGATATCCGCCGAGTCTTCGATGGGGCGATAGGCGATACCGCCATCATAGGCACCAGGTTCGTAAGGGTCTGTAATAACACTCGTTCCATTGTCATCAGACGTGATGAGAAAGGAAGCATGTCCATACCATTTAACCTTCATGATACACCTCCACGGATGGATTTCACTGAGTCATTCATACCTGTTGCCTGTTCGTTTGTCAATTTGGGCATGTAAAGAAAAGATTGGATCATTGGTGTAGATGTATCAATTCGTTTTTTTTACTATTTGTGTTATGATTCTTTGCTGTTATGGGAAAGGAAACGAAAGATGATATTCGGCTGGTTTGTCAGAACAAAAAGGCGCGCCACGATTATGAGATCGTGGAGACCTTCGAAGCGGGTATAGCCTTGAAAGGAACGGAGGTCAAATCCCTTCGTTTGGGAAAAGCAAACCTGAAGGATAGCTACGCTCGCCTTAAAAACGGGGAAGTTTTTCTCGTGGGCACCCATATTAGCCCGTATCCTTTTGCCAGTTACAACAACCATGCTCCTCTGAGGGATCGGAAGCTCCTCCTAAAAAAGCAAGAGATACGGAAATTGGCGGGAAAGATTAAGGAAAAGGGTTTGACTCTTGTACCGTTGCGCTTATATTTTAGACGTGGTAAAGTAAAAGTGGAACTAGCCTTGGCAAAAGGTAAGAAGCTTTATGACAAGAGGGAAACTCTCCGTCGTAAAACGATGGAGAGAGAAGCCCAGCGTGCTCTTATGGGGGCGAAAAGGGCTCGACGGGAGTAGTTGAGGTATGGGTTGCATGCCGGGGTCTGCCAGCCCGTAATCTGGTGGAAATAAACATAAATGCGAACGACTACGAGTACGCTCTGGCGGCTTAATTGACCGCCACGTCTCCCAGGATGTTTACCCGTCGCATCCTGATGAGGCGTCATTGAGACGGGTTGCACCGCTTACCGCTGCCTGACGGAAAGCGGCCAAGACTTTCAGGCTGAGCCGATCAAGGTGCCCGCCGACCGGCAATTGATCGGTGAATTTCAATAGGTCGGATAAGCATGTAGACGCTCATACCGAAGACTCTCGGACGCGGGTTCGATTCCCGCCGCCTCCACCAAGAAATATGTTCCTCACAAACCCAAGACAGAAAATGGAGAAGAAAAGATAAGGGTGGAAGTCTAGCTCAGGCTTTGCCTCGGCCGGTATATTGGTGGGAAAAGATTCAGCGGAGCCAGCCCCTAAGATGACGAGGGGAAGACAAGGCGAGCGGAGAGAGGTTATTCTGAGGTGAATGCTTGACAAGGAGTGGGGAATCTACTATATACAGGCAAATTTTTTGGAGGGTAGGCAGATGTATGCCGTGATAAAGACGGGAGGTAAGCAATTTCAGGTATCGGAGGGGGACGTGATTCAGGTTGAGAAACTGGAAGGACAACCCGGCGATACCGTGGAGATTGATGAGGTGTTAATGCTTCGGACCGACTCCGACGTGAAGATAGGAACTCCATTTGTGGAAGGCGCGGCGGTGTCTGCGACGATTCTTGATCAGGTCAAAGGGAAAAAGATAATCGTTTATAAGTTTAAGCGTAGGAAGGACTATCGTAGGAAACAAGGGCATCGTCAACGGTACACGAAGCTGCGGATTGATGCCATTAAGGCGTAGCGAGAGAGGGTAGAAGATGGCACATAAAAAGGCGGGAGGAAGCTCCCGGAACGGTAGGGATAGCCAGGGGCAGAGATTAGGAGTCAAGCGTTTTAGCGGTCAGTTCGTGAAAGCAGGGAATATCCTTGTGCGGCAACGAGGCACGAAGTTTCACCCCGGCGCCAATGTGGGAATGGGGAAAGACCATACCCTTTTTTCTCTCATTGATGGCACCGTTCGTTTTGAGCGGTTTGGGCGAGACAAGAAGCGCGTGAGCGTTTATTAAAGTCTCTGCTATTCGGACGGTTTTCTACCTTTCCTTTCCCCTTAAGGGAATTATCCCAAACATGAAATCACTGTTTATCGATGAGGCAGATATCGTTGTTGAGTCTGGCTCTGGAGGGGGAGGGTCTGTCCATTTCCGTCGGGCCCGTTTTCTTCCTAAAGGGGGTCCCGACGGTGGTGACGGAGGGCACGGGGGAGACGTGATTTTCGTCGCTCGGGAAAATCTCCGGGATCTTTCATTCTACTTGCACAAAAGGTTTTTCAAAGCGGAATCAGGGGCTCCAGGGGGTGCCAACAAACAGCATGGAAAAAGTGGGGCGGATCTGAAGTTGGCAGTTCCTTTAGGAACACAGGTTTATGCCGCCGAGACGATGGAATTGCTGGCGGATCTGGATATTGCAGGGGCCGAAGTGACTGTCGCTTTGGGGGGGAAAGGAGGCAAGGGAAACGTGCATTATAAGAGCGCCGTTCGCCAAGCGCCTCGTATTGCTCAAAAGGGAATGCCAGGAAGACGCTTGCGGGTTCGATTGATTTACAAAATGCGGACGGACGTTGGGTTGATTGGATTTCCCAACGTGGGAAAATCTAAACTGCTATCCCGTGTTTCATCCGCCAGGCCGAAAGTAGCGGCGTATCCTTTTACTACCGTGGTTCCCCAATTGGGGGTGTTTCAGCCTTCTCCGCCTCGTCCACCTATGACCTTTGTGGAGATTCCAGGTCTCGCGGTGGGGCGGGAAAATCGTTTTTTGAGGCACGTGGAACGGGCAAAGGTGTTGCTTTTCCTTTTGGAGTACGATGAAAAGAAGAAGCTGGAGGATTTTCGAGATGAAGTGGTCCGTCTCCGCAATATCGTGAGTGGCCATGGAAAGGATCTTCAGGAGAAGGAAAGAATCGTCGTTTTGAACAAAGTAGATCTGGCGCACGATCGGGGACATATCGAATCGCTTTGTGATGGCTTGGAGAAGAAAGTGGGTGAACGGGTGGTTTCCCTCTCTGCCGAAACGGGAGAGGGCGTTGCCGAGTTGTTGAAACTCATTGAAAGGTCTAGTAGACTGGGGCTGTGATGGAGCGTGAAGGAATCATAAAGAAGACCCAGAAAGTGGTGGTCAAGATAGGAAGCTCCGTTCTGACGACGGATGAGGGAAGGATCGATAGAGCAAGAATTGAGAATTTAACGGAGAACCTTTGGGACGTTATCGAATCGGGCAGACGCGTCGTGTTGGTTTCCTCCGGAGCCATCGCCATAGGGATGGATCGTTTGGGATTTCGGGGGCGCGTGGATGGAATTCCGGACAAACAGGCCATTGCGGCTATTGGACAACCCCATTTGATGGCACTCTATGACGCCTATTTTCGGGAAAAGGGAATTCAAATCTCCCAAATTCTTCTCACACGTGACGACTTGGATCACCGACGGCGTTATCTGAATGCCCGTGATACGATCGATTCCCTTTTCAAATTTGGCGCCCTTCCCATCATCAACGAGAATGATACGGTGGTGGTAGAAGAGATCAAGGTGGGAGACAACGACAATCTTTCCGCCTTGGTGGCAGGATTGATTCAAGCCGACCTTCTCGTTATCCTGTCGGACATGGAGGGGTTGTTTGACAAAGACCCAAAGGTTTATACCGATGCCCGTCTCATCCCGAAGGTCGATGAGGTGGACGAGAAGATCATGTGTGCCGCGGGAGGGAGTTTCAGCCCCACGGGAATTGGTGGAATGACAGTGAAGCTCGAGGCAATTCGGAAAGCGACGGCGTTTGGGATTCCCACGATACTGGCGAGTGGAAAACGAAAGGATGTCTTGAGGGAGATATTTTCGGGAAAGGCGGTGGGGACCCTCTTTCTGCCACAGCGGGACCCCCTGAGTTGTAAAAAGCAATGGATCGCCTATGGCGTTCGGTCATCGGGAACGCTCTATCTGGATGGGGGAGCTGTGAAGGCGCTCCTCTATGGCGGAAAGAGTTTGCTCCCTTCCGGTGTCGTCCGGGTATCCGGTTCCTTCGAGCGGGGAGAAGGAGTGGATGTTCGGAACCTATCGGAGGATCTGATCGCGAAGGGTCTGGTCAATTATAGCGCGCGGGAGATTGATCGGATCAAGGGGAAGCGATCCACCCAAATCAAGGAGATTCTGGGTTATACGTATGGAGATGAACTTATACATCGCGACCATCTTGTCGTTTTAACCCCCACAGAAAGGAGTGGCGTTTGATGGAACAGATCTTGGAAATGGCAAGGCGAGCGAAAAGGACCGCGTCGATTTTGGCAAATCTCCCGTCCCTCAAACGAAAGGCGGCCCTGTTGAGGATAGCAGAAAACCTTGAGCGGCGAGAAAATGAAATTGTTGCTGCCAATGAGAAGGATGTGGAGGAGGGAAAAAAGAAGAAACTTTCTCCTGCCATGATAGACCGTTTGATTCTCGATTCGGAGCGGATAGCTTCCATGGCTTCTGGGATACGGGAAATCGCCGAACAGCCTGATCCCGTGGGAGAGGTCGTCAAGATGTGGACGCGTCCCAATGGTTTGCTCGTGGGAAAGATGCGGATTCCTTTGGGGGTTGTGGGGATCATCTATGAATCCCGTCCAAACGTGACGGCGGACGCCGCGGCTTTGTGCCTCAAATCGGGGAATGCGGTTCTCCTCCGTGGAGGATCCGAGGCCTTGGAATCGAACCTCGCGATCGGTAGGATCATCCAGGGTTCTTTGAATGAAGAGGGTATTCCCGAGGAAGCCGTTCAAGTTATTCCCGTCGCGGACAGAAAAGCCATTCTGGAAATGGTTCATTTGGAGGCGTATCTAGACCTTATCATCCCGAGGGGGGGGGAGGGATTGATCCGGTTTGTGGTGGAGAACTCGCGTGTGCCGGTCATCAAGCACTACAAAGGGGTGTGCCACGTTTTCGTCGACGCGTCGGCGGATCTTGAAATGGCCGAGAATATTTGTGTCAATGCGAAGGTTCAGCGGCCAGGGGTGTGCAATGCGATGGAAACTCTTTTGGTGCACGAGGGAGTGGCTGATGAGTTTCTCCCACGAATGGTCAAAAAGTTTGGAGAATTGGGCGTCGAGGTGCGCGGATGCCCCAAGACCCGTGCCATCGTCGGAAGGGAGGTGGCTCTCGCTTCGGAGGAAGACTGGTCGATGGAATATCTTGACTTGATTCTATCCGTTAAGGTCGTGGGAGGATTGGAGGAGGCGATTTCTCATATCGAAACGTATGGGTCTTCCCACACGGAATCTATCGTGACACGGGACTACGCCAACGCCCAAGCTTTTCTCAAACGGGTGCACTCTTCCGTTGTGTTGGTGAATGCTTCGACGCGGTTTAGTGATGGCCAGCAGTTGGGATTGGGAGCGGAGATTGGTATCAGCACGACGAAACTCCACGCCTTTGGTCCGATGGGCGCGGAGGATTTGACGACAACCAAGTTTATCATCTTTGGGGAAGGCCAGGTTCGAACATGAAGGTGCCGCAAAAGCGGATTGGATTGTTTGGAGGGACGTTCAACCCTGTACATTTGGGGCATTTACGGGCCGCGGAAGAGGTTCGGATCGCGTTTGGACTCGTGAAGGTGATTTTCATGGTTTCTGCTCTCCCCCCACATAAAGATCCAGCTCGGATCGCGAAGGCGGATCATCGCTATGCCATGACACAGCTTGCGATTCGCGGCAACCCCTATTTTGAAGTTTCGGACTACGAAATGAAGAAAGAGGGGGTTTCCTATAGCATCGATACGGTCGCATGGATGCGGAAGCATTATCCGGGGGAGCTGTTCTTTATCGTGGGGTTGGATGCGTTCCGAGAGATTGCGACGTGGCATCGCTACGACGAACTTCTTTCCCTGTGCCACTTCGTGATTATGACGCGGCCTGGTTACCATCGGTTCATGCTGGAAGATGTTCTACCTCCTGCCGTGGCGGGCCTATACACCTATGATCGCCGGCATGATTCATACATTCATCCTTCCGGCTATAAGATTTTTCATCAAAGCGTGACGTTGATGGATATTTCTTCCACGAACATACGGGAACTTCTCTATGAAAGACGTTCCATTCGCTATCTTCTTCCCCTTGCCGTGGAAGATTATATTAAAGAGAAAGGCCTCTATCGTTTGGGAGAACGGGCAGCCCGTTCGACAAAAAGGAGGTTTGACTTTTAGATCCTTTTTGATAAGATAACATCGAATGGTATCTGGAAAATCCTCTAAAGGCGCGACGCAAAAAGCGCGTCAGTTGGCTAAAGCAGCTCTTGAGAAAAAAGGTTGTGATCTCGTAATCCTTGAGATTGGCAGGGTCAATCCTTTTACAGATTGTTTCCTATTGGTGACGGGGCGTTCGGATCGGCATGTCCAGGCGATAGCAGATGCTGTGAGCGATGATTTGAAGAGGATGCAGGAACACGTTTTGGGTGTCGAAGGCTATGAAGATGGGAAATGGATCTTGATTGATGCGGGAGATGTGGTTATACATGTATTTCAGGAGGCCGTGCGGAAGTATTATGACTTGGAAGGATTGTGGATGGATGCTCCCCGGTATGATATTGAAGAAGAAGAGGAAGTTGAAAGTCTAGAAAAGGAGGTGAGCGGATGCTGAGTCCCGATATATTGGAGCGGTTTAAGATTCGTTTGTTGGAAGAAAGGGCTAAAATAGTGCATGATATGGATAAACTGGTGAAGGAATCGAATGAGTTGGGGAAGGACGGAACGATGGACATTGGGGACGAAGCCTCCGATCTTTCAAATCGTCAGCTTCTTCTCAGTTTGAACGAGGCAGATCGAAAGAAGCTCGTAGAAATTGAGGAGGCGTTGGAAAGGATTGAAGAGGGAACCTACGGGATTTGCGAGGAATGTGGAGATCCCATTTCTATCAAACGCTTGGAGGTCAAGCCAACGGCAATCTATTGCGTGGAATGCAAGTCTCGGATGGAACAACTCGAAAAAAGGGAGATCGCGGTATGATTTCAAAAATCTTTTTTTTGCTTCTCATTATTCTTTTGTCTCTTATTGGATTTGTGGCTTATCAGAATCCACAAACGGTTGATTTTGTGCTCGTGAGAGGCCTTTCTTTTCATGTCTCGCTAACAGTTTTACTTCTTTTCGCGTTTTGCGTGGGAGCCTTGATCGTACTGGTAGTAACCATCGTAAAGGATACGAGGCGAAGCTTGAAGTTGCGAAAGGAACGGAAGGCTCAAAGGCGGGAGATGGAGAAGGTATCGGCGTATGCTGTGGTTCTGGAGCGCTTGTTATGGGGGAATGTAAAAGATATTGAGAATCGTCTCGAAAGCCTCGGGAAGAAGTTTAAGGAAGAGGAGAAGTTCTTGCGGGTGAAGGCAGAAATCTACAAACGTAAGGGGCAGTGGAATGAAGCATATCAGATTATATCTCAGCTTCGTTTGATTCAGGAATCTCCTAAAATCTCTATCATGATGGAGGAGGCGCGCTTAGCGAAGGCGGCTGGGCTGGAGGAGAAGGCCTTGGGAACGTACAAGGAAATTCTTGCTCTTAATGCCTCGTATCTGCCGGCGCTTCTTGGTATGAGGGAAATCTTGGAGGAAAAAGAGCGTTGGGGTGAGCTTTTGGCGATACAAGAACGCATTGTAAAGTCAACCTCTGATAAAGAGCCAGAGAAAAAACGGCTTTTTACGTATCGTTATCGACAAGCAAGGCAACTATTGAATGAACCGGATGAAGAATCCGTTGCCAAAGGGGTCAATCTGGCACGTTCCCTTTTGAGAAAGCATGGGGAGATCCGGGGACTTTACGTTATGCTAGGGGATTATTACCGAGGGAACGGAAAGGTAAAAGATGCTATTAAGATATGGGATAAGGGATTTTCCAAAACAGGAAGCGCCCTGTTTCTTGAGTTGTTGGAAGACCTTTTCCACGAAGAGAAACGGGACGATGAAATGGTGAAACGGTATGCAAAAGCGCTCAAAGAACACCCGGAAAAGGTTGTTATCGCCTATGATTATATCCGGTTTTGTTTGAGACAAGATAAGATAGAGGAAGCGGGGAAGGTGATAGCAAGACTTCCGGATAAGGTTTGGGAATATCCTTTCATGCAGATTCAAAAGGCTATCTACCTCGCGAGGGAAGGGAAGAAAGATGAGGCTTTTGATGTGTGTGAAGATGTGACGAAAGGTAAAGATTGGATGCGGCCTCTCTATAAATGCCGGAATTGCGGAGAAACTTATCGCGTTTGGACGGATGTTTGTGTGAAATGTGGAGAGATCGATTCCTTGGTCATTGATCTCTCCTAAAATTGCTCGATGGAAATGTGACCGTCACTTCTTTTTTCAAGGCGGTGGGAGACTTTTTCCTGCCGCAAATTTGTCTTTTTTGTGGGAAGGAAGGACGAGCAGGGGGGCGATACCCCGTTTGTGAAACGTGCGTGGCGGAGTTTCTTCCCTTGGGAGGGCCGAGGTGTCCTTCGTGTGGAAAACCCCTATTGGCCGGGAGTGATTCCCATCTTTGCGGCGAGTGTCTTCGTGATCCCCCGATTTTTGAAAGAGCGTGGAGCCTTTTTCCTTATGAGGGGAAGGTGCGGCATCTGATTCATCTCTTTAAATTCCGGGGGGATCTGGCAGCGGTGTCTGTGATCCGTTTCCTGTTGGAAGAAATCGTTTCTCTACCGGAGGTCGATGCCGATGTTGTCGTTCCCGTTCCGATGGATCCGCAGGCCTTGAAAAATCGTGGATACAATCAGGCATTGATGATTGCAACCCTCCTCGCCCGGTTGCGTAAGATACCCGTGGACCGTTTCCATCTCATTAAATCGAGAAAGACATTACCTCAGGTTGGATTGACGAAGTCGGAGAGGAAACGTAACGTTCAAGGTGCCTTTTCCGTGACGAAGCGCGAGGTTTTTATTGGCAAGAAAGTGCTGTTGGTGGATGATGTCTTTACGACGGGTGCCACGATTCAGGCGTGTTCTCGGGCGTTGAAGAGGGGAGGAGCATCGAGGATTGACGTGCTGACGTTGGCTAGGGTGGTGTCGGGATGAGACGTTACAATTTTCACTGGTTGGTGCGATGGGCTCTCAGGGTGGCGTATGGAAGCGTCATCGTGTTCTTGGTTTTTTATATAGGAATCGGCTATTTTTTGCGGGGGCGTCTGGCCAGCGAGCTTTTGGTCAAGCAATTATCGAAGCGGCTTGGACGGCCGGTCAAGGTGAAAATGGTTTCCATGGACTGGTTTCACGGTTTTCATGTCGTCCTAGAAGACGTAGTAATTCTAGGAGAAGCGGGGGAATCACCTTGGCTGACCTGTAAAAGATTCGTGGCGACGGTTGAGATATGGCCTTTCCTTTCCAAAAAGGAGATCGTTTTTCGGCACCTTTCGGTGGAAGAAGGAAAAACGCGGCTGGTTCGGACCGAAAAGGGAGAATGGCGAGGGGTCATTCCGGTAGTTCCCGTTTCTACCGAAAGGAGGAAGAGAGGCAGAGGGGATAAGAGAAAATTCTTACGCAAACAGAGAATCACCGTGTTTTTCCCTCACGTGACATTGAGAAGAATTTCCGCAGAAATTGCATTTGAGAGAAAAGGCGAGAAACGGTGTGTCCATGTTTATTTGGAGAAGGGAAAAGCGGATGCCCAAAAAGGGATAATGCGGGGGGAGCTGGCAGGGAATTTTAGGCTTTGTGAGAAGAGGTCGAAGACGCATTTTCACTCTAACTTCCGCCTAGGGCTAGGTCCTGATAATCCTTTCCGAGCGACGTTGAGCATTTCGGGGCTCTCGTTTGGGGAGTTGAGGGGATTTTTGGATCCTTCTCTTTCATGGAGATGGGATGGAAAATCAGATGGTGATTTTGAGCTGGAGGGAAGCCTCAAAAAAGGACTGAGATTTAGGGGAATCTTGGAGGTTCGGGATTTGTTGGCGGCTGCCGGTATCTGGCATGTCTCTGTCGGACGCGTTCCTCTGCGATTTCAAATTCAGGGAGGATATACAGGGAAAGGGAAAACTCAGCCTACATCCTTCGTGAAGCTCGAAGGCAAGGGATTCCCATTGAGAGTTGAAAGAAGACTGGAGAATGGGACGAGACTCCTTCGGGCGGTTATTGGCGGATTTTCCTTTCAAGGGACGTATCAACTGCAGGAAAAAAGGGGAGAATTATCCCTAACCCTCCGTTCCTCTTCTGCCAAAGCGAAAAGGGAGGCATTGGTAGTGAGGAGCACATTCTGGCTGGGGAGTGAGACATCTTACGAAGTTGCCTTCACGTGTCGTGATTTTCCGCTCCAGGAGGTGTTGAGTTTTTTCCGAGGCAAGACGGAGCCACTTGTTTCCGAAAAGAAAACGACCTTAACGCTTTCTACCCTTTCTGTGATGAAGGGAAAGATCGTGGGGGGGAGGTCTTCAAAGGTTTCCTCCATCCAATCCGCTTTCCTTTCGGTGGAGCAGAAGGATTTTGGCGCAAGGATTCACGTTTCCCCCTTTTCTCTTCCTGACGGACGTCCTATCCGGTTTGTGGTGGATGGCTATCGAATTCCCGCAACCCTTTTCAAGAACGTTCCTCGGTTGCTTGAAAGAATGCCGCCCGCATATCGTATATGGTGTCAAGCGATGGAGCAAGGACTCTTTGAAACGGTGAAAGGGGAAGTTTTCGTTGATCGGGATGGGAAGGGAAACGTGAAAAAATGGCGCCTCCATCGTCTGGAGTTAAAGGGGGCGAATTTAACCGTTGTCGCGCCTGAAAAGGGTGTGGAAGTGAGCCGTCTCTCTTTCGAGATGACCTATCTTTCCCCGTCCCTCCGGATATCGAGACTTCATTGCCTTGTTGGTGGGGAAAGCCGTATCAGAATGGAGGATGTTTCCATTTCGGATATCCGTGCGAGGCCCTTGAACATCAAAGGGAGGGGCGAGTTCCTGGCTGTTGGACTCGATCTGCGTTCAAAGGTTTTTTCCTCCCCTTTCTTTTCTCAGATTGCATCAGAGTTACGCCGACGGTATTTGGTTCTCCCGGAGTATTTGGAGGGAAAGATAAAGATTCGATTTGAAGGGACGTTGTTCCCATTTTCTTATAAGACCTATGACGCCGCTTTGGAGGATGTTCGGTTGAAAATGCTAATGGAGGCGAGGGGATTTCTTCCCTCCATGCCCGCCACACTGTCGGTTACGGCACATCTGCAACCGCGAAGCGTGAAGATCTCGAAAGCTTCCCTGCTGACCCCGCTGGGAGGTATGATTTTTGAGGATGCCTTTATCAACGGATTTCCAGATCGTTTCGTGGTGGATGGGGCCGTTCGGGGAGAGCTGAAGGTCGAGGGGAAAGGGCTGTCCAGCCGTCTGCCCGTTTTGAAGTCTCTGGGTGTTTTTGGTTCGTTGCCTTTTATGTTGAAAGTCAAGGGTGAATGGCCTCGTTTGTTTCTCCAAGGTCATCTTAGCCTTACGGATGTGTCCGTTGGTTACAAGAATTTTTTTCGGAAGGACAAGGGGGTGAAGGCATCCCTCGATTTCCATCTTGATCAAACGGGTGAGCATTCCTGTAAGGTCTCGTGGCTTCGGGGGAGGGTGGGAGAATTTGTAGTGAAGATGTGGGGGAACCTTGCTTTTTTACCCCTTTTGAAAGGGAAACTGTATTGTCAGACGGACACCAAGGAATTCAGTGCCCTACTTCCTCTTTTTCCGTTCCTATGTAATGACAGACAATGTCGTCTTGCTGAAGGCGATATCCAATGCGACGGATTTATCGAGCTGGGGAAGGAGGTTTCGTATCGAATAGAAGGGGAGCTTACAAAGATCCAGCTTCCTCTCCCGCGAGCCACCGATTCCCTCCTCATTTCACGAGTGTCTGTCATTGTAGGGGACAAAGAACGCGTAGTTGATGCCCACGATATTCACTTCCGAAAATCCGTTGGAAATCGGCTGCTTTTTACCGCCGCATCCCGGGAAGGGCAGTGGTTTTGGAAGGTTATGGCAAATTTTGACTTTCTGGATCTGGATGATTTTAGATGGATGGTTGGGCCAGGAGAAGGGAAGGAAAAACAAGTTGACGGTTCGGAGGAGAAAAAAGAGGGGCCCTTCGTAAGATTTGTACATTTTTTGAGCGGAAAGTACCTTCAGACGACCGTTTCAGCGAAGGGAATGAAGGTAGTCGATTATCAACTTCAAGATTTTTTTATGAAACTCGATCACCAAGGAACCCATGGAGGGATTCGAGGGCTTAACTTCCTGACTCCTGAGGGATATGGAGCCATAGACGTGGATTGGGCGGAAATGGATAAAGGGAATATTTTACTCAAGGTACGTCCAATTGCGAAGCGCCTCGATTTCGGTAAGATCTTGAAAGGGGTGCTCAGAAAAGATTCGCCGTTTACAGGATGGCTGTCTTTTCAGGGAGAGCTAAAAGGGATTGGAAAGTCGTTTCGTGATGTGAAGAGAAACCTTTCGGGGTATCTAGATGTGGAATACC
>Ga0256914_1001321_pt1 | contig 22853 bp, 20 predicted proteins | sample HulkmetaG_FD_191571 | JGI IMG/M metagenome (GOLD analysis project Ga0256914, IMG submission 191571) | Hydrothermal chimney microbial communities from Main Endeavour vent field at the Juan de Fuca Ridge, Pacific Ocean - Hulk | ecosystem: Environmental > Aquatic > Marine > Hydrothermal vents ... | reverse complement strand
TAACTTCATATTTGGTGAACTCATATCTATCTTTGCTCTTAAGATATGCTCCCCATCTTTAAACTCACCATTTTTCATTCGCTCAAAAAGTTCAAGATTTTCTTCTACCGTTCTATCGGCATATTTACTTCTTTTACCCGGAGTTGTTACAGTTCCTCTATACTCTCTTATCTCCTCTTCATTTAAGCTATCTACATAAGCTTTTCCCATCTTAATAAGCTCTATCGCATACTCATATAACTTTTGAAAATAGTCAGAACTATACCTTACTTCACCATCCCACTTAAAACCTAACCACTCAACCGCATCTTTTAAAGCTTCTACATATTTTGTATCTTCTGTTGTGGGATTTGTATCATCCATTCTTAAGTTGCATCGTCCGTTATAATCTCTTGCTATACCGAAGTTGATAGATATGGACTTTGCATGACCGATATGAGGAAAACCATTTGGTTCGGGAGGAAATCTAGTAACTATCTCTTTATATTTTCCACTTTTTAAATCCTCTTCAACTATCTTTCTTAAAAAATCTTTGCTTTTAATTTCCATCAATCTTAAACCTTTTTATTTGGAGAGTTTTATAACTATTTTAGCTAATAAGTGCTTAGGGTTGGAGGAGTATGAAATCTATCTAATTATCCTAAAAAGAATTTTACAAGCTCTTTTTTCTATTACTTCCAAGTAGTCATAAAACTTCACTCTCATTTATATCTTCATCACTCACTTTTAGCAAACTCCCAACTACTTTCAAATTCTTTAGCTACTGCAAAGTAATAATCACTAAAAGAGTTTGATTCATCTTTGACACGACTATCAATATAGTAAAACTATGTCAAAATAGTCAAGAGTTGAAAAAAGTTTTCAGAGGTACCCATTTTTTTTTGCTCTGTTTATAGTATCTATTATGATAGTATTTTATCATAATTTATTTACATCTGCAAAATCTTCTCCTCTTTAACTGTCCATATAAACATAACCGGTATAAAAACCAAAGTCATAAAAGTTCCTACTACAAGTCCTCCTATCGCTACAGCTCCATATGTATCCTTCTCAAAGTCAAACCCCCTTAATCTTTTTTAAGGTAAAAATCTGTTTTTTTTCGCTAAAATCATTTCATTATAAAAAGAATAGGATAAGTGATTATGGATATTAGAGGGGAGTTTTTAAAGTTTTTTGAGAACAAAGGCCACAAAGTTTATGAAAGCGCACCGCTTGTACCTGATGATCCGACTCTGCTTTTTGTCAATGCGGGAATGGTTCCTTTTAAAAGTATCTTTACAGGGGAAGTTCCCTCTCCGACTCCTCCAAGAGCCGCAAGTTGCCAGACTTGCATAAGAGCCGGAGGCAAACATAACGATCTTGAAAATGTAGGTTACACCAGAAGACATCACACTTTTTTTGAAATGCTTGGAAATTTCTCTTTCGGGGATTATTTCAAAGAGGATGCGATAGCCTATGCGTGGGAGTTTATAACAGAAGTTTTAAATCTGCCTGTTGAAAAGTTATGGGTAACTATCCATGAAAGCGATGATGAAGCTTATGAGATCTGGCAAAAACATATCTCAAAAGATCGTATCAAAAGGTTTGGTGACAAAGATAACTTCTGGCAGATGGGAGATACGGGTCCTTGTGGTCCTTGCAGTGAGATATTTTATGATCAGGGTGAAGAGTTTGATACTAAAGAGGATTATCTCGGAGGAGACGGAGATCGCTTTTTGGAGATATGGAATCTTGTTTTTATGCAGTATGAAAGAGATAAAGATGGTGTTTTGACTCCTCTTCCAAAACCCTCTATCGATACCGGAATGGGACTTGAGAGAGTTGTGGCTATCATGGAAGGAGTTCACAGCAATTTTGAAAGTTCCCTTTTTACTCCTCTTATAAAAGAGATGCAAAAGCTGACAAATATCAAATACAAATATGAAGAGGGGGCGAGTTTTAGAGTAATAGCCGATCATATCAGATCCGTAACTTTTCTTTTGGCTCAGGGTGTTACTTTTGACAGAGAGGGCAGGGGGTATGTTCTAAGAAGAATATTAAGAAGAGCGGTAAGACACGGCTATCTTTTGGGACTCAGAGAGCCTTTTATGTATAAACTTGTAGATACTCTCAATTCTCTGATGGCAAATCAGTATCCTTATCTTTTGGAAAAAGCTTCAAGCGTCAAAGAACAGATAGAACTTGAAGAGGAGAGATTTTTCAAAACCATATCATCAGGACTTGAGCTTTTTGAAAAAGAACTTGAAAAAACCGATAAACTTTTCAGCGGAGAGGTGGCATTTAAACTTTATGATACCTATGGATTTCCGTTGGATTTGACTCAGGATATGCTGAGAGAAAAAAATCTCACTGTTGATACAAAAACTTTTGACAAATTGATGAACGAACAAAAGCAAAGAGCAAAAGCAGCATGGAAAGGAAGCGGAGACAGCGCATCTGAGGGGGATTTTAAAAAGCTTATAGAGAAATTTGGCAAAAATGAGTTTGTAGGATATGACACTTTAAACAGTGAAGCAAAAATTTTGGCTCTTCTTGATGAGAAATTTACTCTTGTTTCTTCTTTGAAAGAGGGTGAAAAAGGATGGGTGTTTTTGGATAAAACTCCGTTTTATGCCCAAAGCGGAGGTCAAAGAGGCGATGAGGGAGAGATAGAGGGCAAAGCCGAAGTTTTGGATACGAAGAAATTTTTTGATCTCAATCTCTCTTTGATAAAAGCCAAAGAGAAGATAAGAACAGCAGATAAAGTAAAAGCAAAAGTAAGTATGAAAAGATTTGAGACGGCAAAACATCACACAGCCACACATATTTTACATGCCGTTTTAAGGGAAGTGCTTGGAGAACATGTAACACAGGCTGGAAGTTTGGTGGAAGAGAACAGACTTCGATTTGATTTTTCACATCCAAAAGCCTTGACTCAAGATGAACTTCATACGATAGAGAAAAATGTCAATGAAATAATCTCAAGAAATCTTCCTGTAACAACCGATGTTACGGATATAGAGAGTGCAAAAAAAAGAGGCGCCATGGCGCTTTTTGGTGAAAAATACGGTGATAGAGTGAGAGTCGTATCGGTAGCTGATGCGAGTGTGGAGCTTTGCGGCGGAACCCATGTAAAAAACAGTGCCGAGATTGGCTCGTTTTTTATAACAAAAGAGTCTGGTGTCAGTGCCGGAGTCAGAAGAATAGAGGGGGTTTGCGGATACAGTGCCTATGAGTATGCGGAGAGTTTTAGAAAAAGTGTCGGTGAGATCTGTGAACAGGTAAAAAACAGAGATCCTCTTATCGGCATAGCAAGACTCAAAGATGAGATAGTAAAACTCAAAGCCGAAATCAACTCTTTGTCAAAAGGGGCGATAAAAGAGCTTAAAGCCCAAAATATCGGTGATATAAAAGTGATCGTTGATGAGGTGGAAGCCGGAGATATTAAAAACATCATCGATGAACAAAAAAATGCAAATGACAAAATAGCAATTATGCTCTTTCAAAAAAGAGGCGATAAAGTGATGATAGCGGCAGGTGTCAAAAATGCTTCCCTGAAAGCCGGAGAGTGGATCAAAAAGACAGCTCCCGTCGTAGGCGGTGGAGGTGGAGGAAGAGCCGATTTTGCCCAGGCCGGAGGCAAAGATATCTCCAAAATGGAAGATGCCAAAAAAACAGCTTTGGAGTTTGCAAAAGAAAGTTTAAACAGGTAAAATAAAATATGTTTTTCTTTGAAGACTTTATGGATTTTTTTACTAAATATACCAAAATAATCGTACTTCTTCATGTACTTAGTGCGGCTATCTGGATGGGAGGAATGATTACTCTTACCGCTACTATGTCTCATTTTATAAGGATGAAGCCGTTAAAAGAGGATAATATTAGAATCATAATGAGTTCTTTAAAAAGATTTAATTTTATTGTAACTTTTCTGATTCTTATTGTTATCGTTACAGCTTTAATTATGCAGATGGGATTTGTGTTTAGTCAAGGAAATCCGATATTGCTTACAATTGTGCATACAAATGAAATGATGGGCGGATTTATGGTAGCTATTTTTTTATATACGGTAATAAAATGGCGTCAGGCACAGAAGCATTATAGTAGCGGGAATTTTCTGGCTGCTAAAAATGATCTGATATTGGTGCTTGATTATCTTTTCCCTCTTAATTTCTTTTTAGGGATTATAGCTACATATTTTGGTCTTATTTTAAGGGGACTTTGATGATAGTTTTGGCTTCAAATTCCATAACCAGAGCAAAAATTTTAAAAAAATTCGGTATAGACTTTATACAAAAAGGGTGTGATTTTGATGAGGAGGCTTTAACTTATACAAAGCCGGAACATTTTGTCTATCATGCTGCTGTTGGAAAAATGAAAAAATGTGTGGAAAGTTACGGTTTTGATACGCCTCTTCTAACTGCCGATACGGTTGTTGTTTCGGGAGAAAAAATACTTAGAAAAGCAAAAGACAAAGATGATGCAAGAGAGATTTTATTATCACAAAGCGGAAAAAGCGTTTCTATCATTACTTGTATGAATTATAAATCAAAAAAACTGGAGTTTTTGGATCTTAGCGAAACAAAATATCTCTTTTATCCTTTTAATGAAGATGATTTGGAAAATTATCTAAAAGGTGATGAGTGGAAAGATAAAGCCGGAGCCTGTATGGTTGAGGGATTTTGTAAAAAGTATATAAAAGAGGTCAAAGGTTTGCAAAGCTGCGCAATGGGTTTGACGATAGAGAAGCTTTTGCCTTTTTTGTAAAAAGATGTATCAAAAAGAGTTAGCGGCTTTAAAAAAAGCAAACAGATACAGAACAAGAGAGATTTATAATAAAAATCTAATCGATCTTGCCTCCAATGACTATTTGGGACTCAGTGAAAAGAGAAAGGTTTTGAAAAAAGCCTATAAATCTTTAAAAAAAGAGGATTATCACTCTTCAAAAGCCTCTATGCTTGTAAACGGATATCATTTAGTTCATCAAAAATTTGAAACCTATATGGCAAAAATCAACTCTTTTGAGAGTGCTGTTGTTGTCGGAAGCGGATTTTTGGCAAATCTTGCTTTGATAGAAGCACTGCCTCGCAAAAGAGATATCTTGATCATTGATGAGAAATATCATGCAAGCGGAATTTTGGCATCAAAGCTTGTGGATGCAAAAGTTGTTTTTTTCAGACACAATGACGCAGGGCATTTAAGAGAGATTTTGCAAAACGGTGTTTTTTACAGAGCTATAGTAGCGGTTGAAGGTGTCTATTCGATGGAAGGTGATCTGTTAAACAAAGAGATATTTGATGTTACAAACAGGGATGATACACTTTTGATCGTTGATGAAGCCCACAGTGTCGGTGTTGTGGGTGAAAAACTTTTGGGTATTTTTGAACATTACGGTATAAGTATCAAAAAAAACCATATAAAAATGGGAACTTTGGGAAAAGCTCTTGGAAGTTACGGGGCTTATATCCTTTGTTGCAGGGAGATTGAAAATTATCTTTTAAACAGAGCCAAATCGATCATCTATGCAACCGCCGTTTCACCTTTTGATATCTCTCTGGCATACTACGGGATGAGAGATATTCAAAAAAATATCAAAAATTACAAACAAAAGATACAGAGAAATCAAAATCTTGTAAAAAAATATCTTGATATCGAGATGGACAGCTTGATCTTGAAGATAGATATAGAAAATTCCGGCAAGGTAATGGAGCTTAAAAAGAGGTATTTAAAAAAGGGATATCTGATAGGAGCTATCAGACCTCCGACGGTAGAGAGATCTATTTTGAGGATTATACCTCGTCTTAAAGTAAAAAAAGATATACTAAAAGAATTTTTAAAAAGTTTAAGAGGGGAGATTTGATTGGGTTTTTGTTGTGAGAAACTTAGGATTATCTATGAAGATAAAGATTTGGTAAATATCTCTTTTTCATTTGAAAACTCTTTTGCTCTTGTAGGTGAGAGCGGAAGCGGAAAGAGTTTGACACTGAAAGCCCTTTTGGGACTTTTACCCCAAACGATGAGTTTGGAGCTTGAGGTAAAGAGCGATTTTGAGTTAAAAAGAGGTAAAAATGTCTCTATCGTCGTTCAAAATCCCTTTACGGCACTTTCTCCTTTGACAAAAATAAAAGATCAGTTTTTTATCTCTTCTTCAAAAGCTCATAAATTTATGGAGTATGTAGAGTTGGAATCCTCTTTGCTTGAGAGATTTCCGTCAGAACTCAGCGGTGGACAACTTCAAAGAGTTATTATCGCAATGGCTTTGGCATCAGAGCCGAAACTTCTTTTGCTAGATGAGCCTACAACGGCACTTGACAGTACAAATAAAGATAAAATTTTGGATTTGATAAAAAAGCTTCAAAAAGATTTCGGTTTTTTGATTCTTTTTGTAACACATGATATAGACTCTTCTGTAAAGTTGTGTGAAGAAATTGCCGTTATAAAGAGCGGTAGGATAGTGGAAGAGGGCAGAATCAAAGATATATTGGACAGTCCCAGGAAAGAATATACCAAAAAATTGATAGAAGCAAATTTTAAAAACAGAGGTTTTCGTTCGTGAAGTACATAATAGCTTTTTTAACGGTTTTGGCTCTTAGTATAGTAGGAGTTTTTTTATATTTTTATTCTCAGGTTAAATTTGATGCAAATAAAATAATAAACTACAATCCCCCTCTCTCAAGTCAGATTTATGACAGAAACGGCGTATTACTGGCAAATCTTTTTGGCAAAGAGAACAGACTTTATGCAAAATATGAAGAGATTCCCTCAAGGGTTATAGAAGCGCTTATTGCGGTGGAAGATACATCTTTTTTTGAACATAAAGGGATAAATTTAGAGGCTATTTTCAGGGCGGCGGTAAAAGATATAAAAGAGATGAAACTTGTTCAGGGAGCAAGTACGATAACACAACAGTTGATAAAAAATACTCTTCTAAGTCGTGCCAAAAAATTCAGACGAAAGATCAATGAAGTTATTATTGCTATAAAACTTGAAAATGCTCTAAGCAAAGAGGAGATTTTGGAAAGATACCTAAATCAGGTCTATTTGGGACACGGATATTATGGTATAAAAACAGCTGCAAAGGGATATTTTCATAAAGATTTAAATGAACTCAATCTAAAAGAGATAGCAATACTTGTCGGACTTCCCAAAGCACCGAGCCTTTATGATCCTACAAGACATCTTGATTTTGCAATAAGCCGCGCAAATTATGTACTCTCCAGAATGAAGGCTCTTGGGTGGATAACAAATGAAGAGTTTAAAATGTATGAAAATTTTAAACCCAAAGTTTATAATGATTCACTAACTTTGAACAGTTCTCCTTATCTTGTGGATCAGACTTTAAGAGAGTTGAAAAAATATGACGGATACAAAGATATAAAAACAGGCGGTTATAAAATATATCTCAATATAGACAGTGAAATACAAAAAATTGCCGAAGAGTCTTTTGAAAAAGCCTATGAAGAGTTGAAGTTAAGACATAAAGATCAAAACAACAGTACTTTAAACGGTGCAATGGTAATTACAAGAAGTTCAACGGGAGAGATACTTGCCTTGATAGGAGGAGTGGATCACAATATCAGCGAATTTAACAGAGCAACGCAAAGTCTAAGACAACCAGGCAGCAGCTTTAAACCTTTTATTTATCAGATAGCGCTGAATCTGGGATATTCTCCTGCAAGTGAGATTCCCGATATATCAAGAATTTATAGAAGCAACAATCCCGATAAAGATGATTGGAAGCCGAAAAATTATGAGAGAAACTATGAAGGTTTGATAAGTTTGAAAAATGCTCTTGTTCATTCAAGAAACTTAGCAACGATCAATCTTGTAAACGAGATGGGATTGGATGTTGTGATGGAAGAGCTCAAGAAGATGGGATTTGAAAATCTTCCTTTCAATCTCTCCATGCCCCTTGGAACCTTTGGAATTTCTCCTTTGAAATTCAGTGAATTTTATACCATTTTTTCAAATTACGGTGAAAAAGTAAAACCTGTTTTTATCAGAAAAACGGTGGATAAATATGGTAATGAAAAGATTTTTACTGCTAAAAAAGAGAGGCTTGAACCGGCAAAACAGGCATATTTGATCATCGATATGCTAAAAGATGTTATAAAAAGAGGAACGGCGAGAAAAGCGAAAGTAAAAGGTATAGAGTTGGCGGGAAAAACAGGAACTACCAATAACAACATTGATGCTTGGTTTTGCGGTTTTTCACCGCAGATTCAGGTTATTACATGGTTTGGCAGAGATGACAACAAACCTATCGGCAAAAGAGAAACCGGAGGCAGGGCAGCGGCTCCTGCATTTAAATACTTCTTTGAAAAATATCTCTCTTTGCATCCTGAAACCAAAAGAGAATTTGATATACCCACAGGTATCAGAAAAACAAAGATAGGAGGAGAGAGTGTTTTGTTTACCGATATCTCAAAACCTCCGAAAAAGAGTTATAACTCGATAACTTCGCCACAGCAGGAGTTGTTGTTTTAGAAGATTACATGATTTTTTCTATTTTTGTCTGATAATCGGTTATATAGGAGTAGAGTTTTTCATATTTTTCAAAAAGTTTTGATATCGATTTTTCACTCCATTTGATTCTAAAATCCATAACACCGGAAGTTTGAAAAATTTCCGCTGTTTTGTCTTCATTTCTGATTTTTTTTATCAGCTCTTCTCCTTTGTTGTTTCTTGCAACTCTGATATATGTTACGAATGAATAATTTTCTTCTATTTGTAGATTTTGATTGTCTTCATAATGTTTGGAACAAAATATACTGAAAGTTCTGTTTATCAGTTTCTCTTTGGCATCTTCTTTGTATATATAGTTTATTATCTCATATAGATTATTGATATTACTGTTTTGAATGATAACGGTCAGATCTTTTGGTCCCAGAGATTTATAAATATCAGCTTTTTCAAACATCTCCTGTTTGTCTTTCAGGGTTTTGGATAGAGATTCAACAGCTTTTTTAAGATCTTTATATCCGTTTGGTTTTTTTGAATCCTTTATAAGCTCTATATTGATGATCAAAGAAAAAGCTTTTTTTTCGGTATCTCTTTTTCCATAAACAGTTTCAGATATTTTCATCAGAATACTTTTTGAATCAAAATAAAACAGTTCATTTTCCCTTTTTTTATTCAAAATCTCTTCTAAAAGTTTCTTGACATTTAGAGTATTCTCTTTTTTTTCCAAATATGCATAATCATAAATACCGTAAGCTATAAATTTTTGGTTTATTAGACTGTGTGTATCATCCATTATCTCTTTCATCTTTTTTTTGAAATCATCTAAGGATGTTTCCGATGTAAATTTTTTATTTATATAATCTTTTCTTACTTTTCTGAGTGTCAATACCCAAATTCCATTTTCATCGTTATTTTTCAAATATTCTATATCACTTATCTCTCTGTGGATAAACTGTCTGAATTTTCCTTTATATGGAACTTTGTTTTCATTGTTGTTTATAACCAAAAATCTCTCTTCCCATAACGGGTTAAAATCGATAAAATTTATCTGCTTTAAAATCTTTTTTAAATTTTTTGGTATTATTATTTTTCTGTCAATACTTAAAAGAAAATCTGTTAATTGTTTCAAATATATTTTTACTACTTCATAGGTAGAATAGTAGTTTGGAAAATTTTCTCTGTAAAGCTTTTCAAATCCGTTTTTTTTATTTTCCAAAGAGGCTTTACAATTGAATGTTTTTTTGAATGTTGTGTTTGATATAAGTTCTATTATCAAATCAAGAGTATTTTTTATAAAAGCTATAATCTCCTCTCTTTTGATTTCCTTGTTACACTGTTTCTTGTCCATTGCCAAAAGAGAGAGCATGAAATAGATTCTTAGATGATTGTGTTCTCTTTTTGGAGAAAAAAGCCAGTCATTTGGTTTGAAATTGTATTTTTCAATCCTGTTTCCGTCATCTTCATAAACAACTTCTATAAAATCTTTTGATATTTTTTCTCCCAAAAGATTATGAACCAGAGTCAAAACATAAGAGTATCCGTGAATTTCATAAGCAATAATATCAGCATAAATATCCTGAGACAACTCTTTTGTAAGCCACTCATATCCTAAAACATCACCTATCTCTCTAACCAGTCTATTGGAATTGTCATCAAAAAATGTTTTCAATTTATTATGAAATTTTTTATAGTATTTATCTTCCAATCTGGAACCCTTTTTTCTCAAAGCTATGCTTACCACTTCATGTGTAATTGCCGGTATCAAAAAGGGAAGTTCATAATACCAGTAGGGAAGTTCTATATAATCATTGTGTGTCTCATAATTGTAATTGACTCTTTGAATATCTTTGTTTCTTAAAATTTTATGTTTAAATCCGGTGTTGTAACTCCAGCCTAAAACTATATTATTTTCCGGTGTTTTGGGTTCTATCAGTTTTTTCAATATACTTTCGTATGCGTGATCCAAATACATTAAAATTCCGTAACTTGAGTATCTTCTTCCAAAAAATGTAGGATATGGAATATATTGATTTAACATCTCTCCAAAAAGCTGATTCATTTTTGTATATAGGGCTTCTATTATAGACAACAGTTCTTCTATCTGGGTTCTGACATAGTCATAAAAAATGATAAATTCTATATCTGAACTTTTATTTATAATATTTGTATTTATATCTTTTAGATTTTCTATTCTTTTAAAAATATTGTTTATATCATGTTTTAATTTTTTGATATTTTCCTGCAGAAATTTTTTGTTTTTATCCTCGTCCCTACAGTCATAACCACAAAAATAATCTAAAATATTTTTAATAAAATCAACCTCCTTTGTTATAATAAGAAGTTTTTCAAGTTGTAAAAAACTTAGACTCTTTTCGATGGAATTTCCTCTGTTCAAATTGTCTTTCATATTAATTCCTCATCATTTTTGTTATATTTTGTTCGTTCTTTTTGATAAATTCATCTGCATAATCATCCACTAGTACTTCTACAAATATTGTCAAATAGATAACCATAAAAACGGAGATAAAAATTTGTATAAGAAGATCTCTTCCTTTTTTATCCATTTTACTTCTATGGATAAAATTTTCAAACTCTTCACTTGTATTTAAATCTATCATTCTATCCATGTCTTTATCATTTATTTTAAAAAGAAAAACCTTATTCATAAAAAGCATGATTTTTTGGGACTGTTTTTGGGATTGTTTTGGAAAATTTATATTTGAACTTCTAAAATGTCTGTCTATATCTTTCATATAATATAAAGGATCCAAAAATATATTGATGTGATAAAGCATACAAAGATATAAAACCAGTAAAAAAATTGTAGCAAAAGTCATTTTTCCTACATTACTCATATCTGCATTATCCAGCAAATACAAGGTTATAATAAAAGAGATAATACTAAAAGATATAGATAACAAAGGGAGAAAAAATCTTAGTTTTACTTTGTCAAATTCTGATGTGTACCAAAAAGAGATGAGTTTTTCAAAAGATCTTTTTATTTTATCAAAATTATCATCAGAATTTTTTATCAAAGGCAGGATAAAAAAATATACTCCTCTGTTCTTATCTTTAATATGCTTTAAAAAATCATTTGAATTTGTATAAAAATCATGATTTTTTACATCTATGTATTTATAGCTAAAAATTATTTCATATAACAAAATTAATATTTTTTTTGAAAAAAATACAAGAAAGAGAGGAATAAGTAAGATAATAAATATATATTCTATTAAAAATATATGATATTCTTTTTGATATAGATTTAAAGTATATAAAATCAAAGCAACAAAACCTAAGCCGATGATAATAAAAAGCAGGGGTATTTCAAAAGTCTTTAAAAAACAAAAAAATCTTTCAAAAATTGTTTTTGCAGTAAAATGGATATCACTTTTGGTAAACTTTTTGCTCATCTTGGCATCCTGTACTCATTTATCTCAAAAGCGGTAACCTCTCTTTCATCCCCTCCGTCAAGTTCATTTTGCATCAGAGATTTTACAGGCTTTTTGAAACCCCGAAGATAACCGTATCTCTTTTTATGTTCACTTAAAAGTTTATTACCTTGTTTAACCAGCAATTTATAATTTTGTTTAAAAAACTGTTTTTTCTCATTCTCCTTCATAAAATATTCCTTAAATATTTTATTAAACATATCAATTATGAAATTAAAAGAATATTAAAATTATTAATGCAAAATAAATTAATATTTAAAAGCATAAAAGAAATAAAATTTTAAATATTTTACTACTGTTTAAAAGTCCCTAAAAAAGGCTTTTATCGTTTAAATAAAATATATTTTGGAAAATAAAATTAAATACTTTAAAAAGTATAGGAGTTACAAAAAGTAACATAAAAGCCCATACATTTGCTCATCAATTGGAGAAAAAGATTAAAGAACAGATGCCTTTTGTAGAAAAAGTAATTATTCATTATGAATAATTTAGAAATTGTTAAATATAAAATAACATTGATTCATATTCTGTTCACATTGGCATTATATAATATAATATTAATATAATTATAAACTGACCTTACGCACTATATTGTATTCATCAGTGAAGAGAGAAAGTATCTAATGTAAGGCAGTTGTTTTTTGGTATAACCAAAGCTATAGCGACTTAAAAGTGGCAAAGTAATCAAGTGTCAGTAAAACTGTTATGAATAGAATATAGTGCATAATGTCAGTTATACATAGAAAGGGAAATTATGGAACAACAAATATCACATGACAAATCGATGAATTTTTCTGAAAAGAAAAAAATTTCACTCTTTTCAGTCGGTATCAATTTACTGCTTTCTGTTTTAAAGATTGCAGGGGGTAAACTTTCTGGAAGTGCCGCATTGACTGCTGACGGTGTACATTCTTTGTCCGATTTGGCGGCTTCATTGAGTGTATATGCCGGTATAGTTATTTCCAATAAAAAATCTGAATCTTTTCCTATGGGACTTTACAAAGTTGAAAATTTAGTAGCGCTTGTCAGTGCTTTTGCTATTTTCTTTGCAGGATACGAAATTGCCAAGGATGTATTTTTTGGGGAATCGATGATGATTAAAAATCTTCCTGTAGCAGTTGGCGTTATTGCTCTTACGGTTCTTATTACTTATCTTTATTCTCATTGGGAAAAGAAAATGGCAATAGAACTCAATTCTCCAAGTCTCATGGCTGATGCGGAGCATATAAAAACTGATTTTTATACCGCTCTTGTTGTTTTGGTAGGTGTTTTGGGACAATATTTCGGTTATCCTGTTATTGAAAAGATTGCTGTGGCAATAGTTGTTTATTTTATTTTTCACAGTGGATTTGAAATTTTAAAAGATGCTATAAAAGTTTTGCTCGATGCCTCTGTAGATAAAGATACGATAGAGAAGATTAGACTGATACTTTCCGAGGAGTCGATGATAAGCAAAGTTATCAATATTTATGGAAGAAATGCAGGAAGTTTCAAATTTATACAGCTTGATTTGGATCTTTCTACCGATTCTCTCAAAGAAGCCCATACATTTGCTCATCAATTGGAGAAAAAGATTAAAGAACAAATGCCTTTTGTAGAAAAAGTAATTATTCATTATGAATAATTTATCCTTGATTAAATATTTTTTAGTGTAAATATTATTCTAAAATTTAGAGATAATTTTTTTTATTTGTTCATATTTGTTTTACATTGATATATTATAATATAAGCAGATAAAATCAAGGAGGTACAAATGAAACTTAGAAATAAATTATTAGTCGGTTTTTTAGTTTTGATAGTTATAATACAATTTATTCCTTATGCTAAAGATCATTCTAATCCAAAAATTTTACAAGAGCCTAAATGGGATACCACTAAAACTCGTAATCTGTTTATGAAAGCTTGTGGAGATTGTCATTCAAATGAAACAAAATGGCCTTGGTATAGTAATATAGCTCCTGTTTCATGGCTTATAGCATATGATGTCAAAGAGGGAAGAGAACATTTCAATGTCTCTATGTGGAATAAACAGAAAAAAAACAAAGGCGATGAAGCTGCTGAGGAACTTGAAGAGGGTGAAATGCCTCTTTTGCCTTATATTATACTTCACCCTGAGGCAAAGTTAAGCGACAGTGATAAAAAAGAGTTGATTAAAGGTTTAAAAAATACCTTTGGAAGCAAAAAGGATTGATTCATACTCTGTTCACATTGGCATTATATAATATAACATTAATATAATTATAAAGTGGAGACTATGAAACGACTATTTATTACTGTTTTATTCTCTTTTAGCGTTTATGCGGATGTATTAACGCTAAAAGAGTGTGTTGATAAAACTCTCTCTTCTCATCCTGATATAAGGACATTTGCACTCAAACACAGCTTATCCAAAGAGGAGCAAATAAGCAGCAGTGCGGCAAAATATCCTCAGGTAGAGATACATGCTCAATATGATCCTGTTAAAACTTTTACTTTGTCAAGAAACAGCGGTTTTGATACCAAAAATGATTCTATGTGGGAAGTCGGAGTCTCATTGAAACAAAACCTCTGGGATTTTTCCAAAACAAAAAGCAGGGTTGAAGCATCCAAGATATCAAAAGAGATGGCAAAACTTACCCTTGAGGATATAAAAAGAGTAATTTCTTATCGTGTAAAAACTATGTATTTGCAACTTGCTCTTTCTTTGAAAACCATAGAGGTTAGAAAAAAAGATGTTGAATCCAAAAAAGCTTTTTATGAACAGGCAAAAGCTTTGAAAAAGCAGGGGTTAAAAACTGATGCCGATACTTTCAGATTTCTGGCAGCTTTGTACAAAGCAAAGGATCTTTTAAATTCTTCAAAAAATGATTTTTTAAAAGTCAAATCCTCTTTGGAACTCTATATGAATGAAAAGATACCTTCGGATGTAAAATTAGAAGATGATATATTGAAAAATAGTGAAAAATTTTCTTTAAAAGAGCTAAAGAGGAGACTTTTGTCAAATAATATCTCTTTGAAAGAAGCAAAAAAGGATTTGAAAAAAAGTTCATATATTTATAAAAGTGTGAAGTCTGAAAAATACGGCTCTTTTGATCTTGTCGGTTCTTATTCTCATATAGACGCTCTTTTTGAATATGATTCCTCTTTGGTGGGAATATCCTACGGTATGCCTCTGTTTACGGGAGGAAAACTGAAAGCTGAAGAGCAAAAAGCCAAAATTGCCAAAATGATTGCAAAAGAAAAGATAGAGAGTAAAAAAATAGAACTTTTAGATGAGTTAAGCTCTCTGTTTTTTGATTTGCAGTCATTGGATTGGACGATAAAAGCCCGTAAGATGGAGATAGAAGCATTGAAAAAAGCAAAAAATGTCATAGAAGGGCGTTATAAAGAGGGACTTTCCACATATATGGAGGTACTTGATGCTCAGGCTCTTTTACTGGCAGGTAATCTTTCTCTTTTGCAAACCGAATATGAGAAAAATATAAAGGTATATAAGGTGAAATACTTAATAGGAACTGATAATGAATAGTAAATGGATAAAATATATCGTTTTGTTGTTGATTTTGGTATCGACAGGTATAGTTTTTTATAAGAAAGTTTATATTCCGAAAGCAACTTATGATTTTATAAATCCCAAAAAAGGTGATTTTAGTATCAATGTTTTTGGTATAGGTGAAGTTACGGCAAAAGAGATATATCCGATCACTTCCCAAACCGGAGGCAGGATAATATCTTTATTGACAGATCAGGGTAAATGGGTAAAAAAGGGAGAACTGATAGCGAAAATTGATCCTGTTGATTTACCTGATATTTTAAAACAGGCAGAAATCTCTCTGAAAAAATCAAAATATGAGATAGATGCTTTACAAAAAGAGCTTGAATCTCTGATAGCGAGAAAAAGACTCTCCCAAATCAATTATGAGAGGTACTATAAACTTCGTAAACAAGGATTTTCGGCAAAGATTGAATATGATAAGGCAAAGAGTGATTTGGAGAGTATCAAAGCAAGTATTGAAGCCTCAAAAGCAAAAATACTCTCTGCCAAAGAGGAGAGAAAAAGAGCTGAAAAAAACATAGAAGCTCTGAAAGAAAAATTATCAAGATTTGAGATCTTCTCTCCCATAGACGGATATGTTGTCAGTAAAGATGCTCAGGTTTTTCAGACCATAAATCCTTCATCTCCTGTTGTTACTGTCGTTGATCCAAAAAGCGTATGGGTAAAAACATATATAGACGAGACTTTAAGCGGTAATATAAAAACAGGTAACAAAGCTTATATCACATTGAGATCCTCTCCTGATAAAAAATTGAGAGGTTTTGTAAGTCGTATAGAGGCAAAAAGTGATCCTGTAACCCAGGAGAGGATGGTTGATGTATCTTTTGAAAATATTCCGACTCCTTTTTATCTCAATGAACAGGCTGAAGTTCTCATTTCAACTAAAACTTTACAAAATATCATAAAAATTCCTTTAAAAGTTTTGGTTATGAAAAAAGGCAAAGAGGGTGTATGGATTTATGAAAAAGGGAAAGCCCATTTCAAAGAGGTTGATATTTTGGCAAGAAGCGGAGATTATGCCGCAGTCAAAGGTATTGGAACGGTAGATAGGATATTGGTTCCAAGTCCCAAAAAGAAACCTCTTTTTGAAGGTGTGAGCATAAGATTATGATAAATCTTGCTTTTAAAGACATTACCCATTCTTTGGGAAAGTTTATCATAACGGCGATGGGAGTTGGAATGTTGCTTGGTATCGTTTTGATTATGATAGGAGTTTATCGGGGAATGATTGTCGATGCTCAAACGCTTTTGGATGATATAGGAGCTGATTTATGGATCGTTCAAGATGATACTTTGGGACCTTTTGCCCAGAGTTCAAGAGTACATGAAGATCTAAAAGATACTCTGAAAGTCAATCCTTCCGTAGATAAAACAGCGGCTTTTGCTTTTCAAAATCTTCAGATTAAAATCCCATCGGGGAAAATGGTGAGAGTTTACAGTGTCGGATATGATCCATTTGGAGAGATTTTGCCTATAAATCATGAAAAACTGATAAAAGGCAGAACTATAAAAAGAAGTCATTATGAGATAGTAGTCTCTAAAAAACTGGGATTTGATACAGGCGATAAAATAAAACTCGGAAGAAATGTATATAAAGTTGTAGGAATTACCCAAAAAACAGTCTCTTCAGGAGGAGATCTGCTGATATATCTTAGTTTGAAAGATGCTCAGGAACTTCAGTTTCTCTATTCCAATGCCAGAATCAGAAACGATAGATCAAGAGGAATCATAAACAAAAGCAGCCATATGGTAAATTGTATCGTTGCAACCTTAAAAGATGGATACAATGTTAATAAAGCTGCCAAAAATATCAGAAGATGGAAACATAAAAGCGTTTATACGGCTGATGAGCAAAAAGAGATTTTAACAAAAAATGTTATAGAAAGAGCTTCCAAACAGATAGGAATGTTTACCGTTATATTGGTTGTTGTGTCCAGTATCATTATAGCTTTGATCATTTATACAATGACTCTTGAAAAGATAAAAGAGATCGCTATAATGAAACTTATAGGACTTCCTAACAGAACTATTATAAAAATGATTGTTGAAGAGACCTTGACTTTGGGAATTTTGGCATTTGTATTTGCCAATGTTTTTTCTCACCTTATCTATGACAAATTTCCAAAAAGGGTTATCCTTTTGCCGGGTGATGCATGGATGCTTTTTGGCATTATCATCACAGCTTCGGTTGCAGCAAGTTTTTTTGGTGTTTACAAAGCTATAAAAGCCGATCCTACATCGGCGATAGGGGGATAGCTGATGAAAGATATTCAAACAGGTATAAAAGTAGAATCTCTCAGTAAAATTTTCGGAGAGGGAGATAATGAAGTCAGAGTTTTGGAAAATGCCTCTTTTGAAGTGAAAAAAGGGGAGTTTGCGGCTCTTGTTGCACCAAGTGGAGCGGGGAAAACAACTCTTCTTATGATGATAGGATGTGTTTTGGAGCCTACAAAAGGAAAAATATGGCTCGGTAGTGAGATGGTTTGGAATGAGCAGAAGTGGACTATCAACGATCTGAGAAAAATTCGCAGGGAAAAGATAGGATTTATTTTTCAAGCCCATTATCTGATACCGTTTTTAACGGTAATTGAAAATGTAACTTTGGTACCTCAAACAATAGGCTGGGATAAGAGCAGATATACCAAAAAGGCGATAGAACTTTTAAATTACTTTGATATAGAAGATAAAAGAGATTTTTTACCGTCAAAGTTATCAGGAGGTCAAAATCAAAGGGTAGCGATAGCAAGAGCTTTGGCAAATGAGCCTCAGATTATTCTGGCAGATGAACCTACCGCCGCCTTGGATATGGAAAGAGCGGTAAATGTCGTAAAAATGCTCAAAAAGATTACAAGAGAGCAGAATGTTGCCATCATAATGGTAACTCATGATGAGAGAATGCTTCCTTATTGTGATAAAATACTCTCTATTGAAAACCGTAAAGTTATTACTAAAAGTATGGATAAAACAACTATTATTTAAAGGAAAAGAGTGAAGTTTAGTATCTTTTTGTTAGAAGACGATCTTGAATTAAGTGATACGATTGCTTCATATTTGCGCCATAACGGTTTTGAGGTAACACAAAGTTTTGATGCGTTGGATGCCAGAGAGAAGATCTATGAAAAGCGGTTTGATTTGATGCTGATAGATATCAAGATACCTTTTCAAAACGGTTTTGATTTTTTAAGTGAACTTCGCAAAAATAAAAATGATATACCGGCTATTTTTATAACATCTTTACATGCTGCAGAAGATGCTACAAAAGGATTTGAAAGCGGATGTGATGACTATATACGAAAACCTTTTGCTTTAAAAGAGTTACTTTCCAGAATGGAAGCGGTTATAAAGAGATATTATAAAACCCATGACGGAATTGTTGTTATCGATAAAAAGACTTCGTTTGATTCTATGAATCATATGCTTTTGATAAATGGAGAAAAGGTATCTTTAAAACCAAAAGAGATATCTTTGCTCAGACTTTTTTTGCGACATAAAGATCAGATAGTAACAAAAGAGCAGATATTTGATACTTTGTGGAGTTATTCAGAAGAGCCGAATGAGGGAAGTTTGAGAGCTTTTGTAAGTGTGCTTAGAAAGCATTTGGGTAAATCACGCATAGAAACCATCAAAGAAGTGGGATATCGTTTTGTTTCCGAGTGAAAGAAGAAGTCTTACAAGATTTTTGATTATTTATATAGGTTCCACTCTTTTGTTAATTGCCGTAGGTTTGGCTATATTTTATCAATACAGTTTTCATAAACTGATAGACCATCAAAATGAAAATCTAAAGTTCAAAACAGATACTTTGATACCTCAACTAAGAACAATTCATCAGTCCTCTGATAAGATATTGTATTATCCTGTCAAAAAGGATATGCAAAGTGCCGTTTATGATATCGATCTAAATTATCTGATTGGAGACTTTAAACCAAAAGTTCTTAAAATCAATGAAGAGTTTTGGAGGGACAAGGAGTATCTTTATTACACTACAAATGTATCTCCCCACTATATCGGAGCGGCTTATCTGATCTCTCGTACAAAATTAAATATCTCTCCTGTTATAGAACTTAGAGAAAAGATTATTTTCTTTTTTATGATTTCTGCTCTTTTTGTATCTCTGATAGCCTACTGGCTTGGGAAGCTCTTTTTGTTTCCTATGAAAAATGCCCTTTCCATACTGGATAATTTTATAAAAGATACGACTCACGAACTAAATACCCCTGTTAGTACAATACTTGCAAATACGGAATTAATCAAAGATTTTTATCCCAGATTGCGGGAGAGTGATGAATTATCAAGGATAGAGATAGCTTCAAAAAAATTAAGCAGAATTTATGATGATCTGGCATTTTTGAAACTAAATCACAAGAGACACAGAAATTCAAAAGAGATAGATTTCTCAAAAACAGTTCAAGAAAGAATTGATTATTTCAGTATAATGGCTAAAGTCAGAAGAATAGAGTTAAAAACAGATATCAAAGGAAAAATTAAACTGTATATGGATATGGAAGATGCTTCAAAACTTATAGACAATCTTATTTCCAATGCCTTAAAATATACAAAACCAAACGGTAAAGTATGGGTTGTTTTAACAGAAAAATTTTTTTGTATAGAGGATAACGGTATAGGGATAGATCCAAAAGACCAAAAAACCGTTACCAAAAGATTTTTCAGAGCAAACAGCAGCGAAGGGGGATTTGGACTCGGACTTTCTATCATTGAAGAGATCATTAAATATTACGGATTTAAACTTGATATAAACAGTTGTCCGGATAAAGGAACAAAGGTAACTGTTTTATGGGAAAAATAGGGTTTTTACTGATTTTCAGTGTTATGTTCTCTTTTGCGACCGGTGATGTTTTAAGGCAGTGCAACCTTTGTCATGAAAAGAAATCTCCCCCTTTTAATATGATTTATAAAAAGTATCTTCTTATATACAGTTCCAAAAAAGGGGTTGAAAAAGCTATGACAGATTTTTTGATAAATCCCACTTTGAAAAAAAGTCTTCTTCCAAAGGAGATGAAAAAAAGGTTTTTTCCTCAGGAACATCCAAAATTTAAGAAGAGCGAAGCCAAAAAAGCGGTTAAAAAAATAGTAGAAGAATATGATCTGATAAAAAGAATCAAAATTATTAAATAAATTTTTTATTATATTGTAATACAATGCATAAGAACAGTTATTAACACTCAGCTAACACTTCTTTATTATAATTTCATTGCAATTAAATTTTAAGGAGATATTATGAAAAAGAAAATGTTGGCAGTAGCACTTTGTGCAGGACTTATTTCAACTTTTGCAATGGCAAGAGGCGGACACCACAGTAGCAATCATGGACAAAATCAAAATTCAACATATTTAGGAAGTGTTGTCAGCAGTACTCCTATCGCAGACCTTACCCAGGAACAAAAAGATGATCTTGTATTTATGTATCAGGAAGAGAAAGTTGCAAGAGATGTTTATAAAACACTGGGTGATATTTGGGGTGAGAGTGTTTTTTTTAATATACAAAATGCAGAACAAAAACACATGGATGCTATAAAAACCCTTTTGGATAAATATTCTATTCCTGTACCTGTTATTGAAGATACAACCGGAGTTTTTGAAAATGCAGAACTTCAAAGTTTATATGATCAATTGGTAGAGCAGGGCAAAGTTTCTCTTGAAGAGGCTTTGAATGTAGGTGTTTTGGTAGAGGAGACTGATATCGCGGATCTTGAAGCGAAAATAGTAGATACTCCCGATGATATAGAAGCTGTATTTGAGAGGTTACTAGAAGGAAGTAATCACCATCTAACAGCCTTCAATAGAGTATTAAATGGTGGATACCATCAAAGCAGATACCATAGAGGTGGACACCATCAAAACGGATACCATCAAGACAAATACCATCAAAACGAATATCATCAAAACGAATATCATCAAAACGGATATCATCAAAACGGATATCATCAAAATAAATATCATCAAGACAAATACCATCAAAACGGATATCATCATAGTAAATAATTTTTCGGTTCTTCGTCCGCAGTCAGGTGGACGGAGAACTTAAAAACTTTTTGAAATACTAAATGAGAAATTATTATAATCTCTTGAATTAAAAAAATCTCTTGTATAGCCCAAATACAGTTTTATTTTATCATCGATATAAAAGGAATTATAAACAGTTATATTTTGAACATTGCTTTTTGTAAAATTATAGTGATAAAAAGAGTAAGAAACTCCTACAGTTATTTTGTTTATCTCTTTTGCATAATCTATATCAAAATAATTTTTATGCATACCTATGACCGTATATCCGATATCCATATAGATATATTGATTGGCAGATAATGTTTTATAGATACCTATCTCCATTGTATAATCATTTTTTTCAGACTCTTTTGAAGTAGCAACTTTCATTTTTGCTTTGAAAATAACCACAGGATAATTTTCATCAAAAAAATCTGTTATATATCCCGCAGAAAGATAAGTATCGGATAAGGATTTTGATATTTTACCGTTATCGTTTGTATAAAGATATCCTGTTGTTATAGAATATATCCATTTTTCTTTGGAATAATAAATGCTAAAAGGAACATATATCTCTTTATACCTGTTTTCAATGACTTTTTTTTGTTTATGATGATCGTTATGGTTTTCTCCATGATGGTGATTGCCGTTGTGGTTATGCTTATTTGTATAAGCATAAGAGAATTTATCTATATCTTTTGTATATGAGAAACCTGTAGAGACAGAGATATAAGAGGTAGAAAGAGGAGTTTGTTTTTTTGAGCATCCGTTTGCTTTTACCGTATCCAAAAAGGGCGTATCGGGGCATTGATCGATTCTGTCTGGTACACCGTCCAAATCGCTGTCTGTGGAGGATTGGATGATACTCTCTTTGTTTTGGGTATAATCGAAATTGTTTTCAAAAGAAAAAAGCATGATTGGGATAAACAGGCTAAAAAAAGCTTTTTTGATATTAATGTTTTCCACCGTGATTGTGTCCTTTTGAAGGATTTTTAAATGGTTTTGTGTGATTAAAGTGATTTTGCATTTTATGCGGTTGCATTACATGGTTACGGTTTGTCTGTTTATTAAAACTTCTTTTCATCTCTTTTATCACTTTGACTCTCTCTTTTTGATTTATCTCTCTTAGTCTCATTTTGATTTTGTTCATATAGATATATCTCTCTTTTATATCAGCTTTTTTCATCTGTTCTATGAGATGTGGCAAACTCTCATTTGCATACAAAACAGTAGAAGAAAATATATAGAGAATAAACAAGAGACTTTGAAAGATAAGTTTTACGGTTGTACCTCTGTTTTTTATACTGTTTATCTTTATATCGATATCAAGCTTTTTGCATAGTTTTTTAACGATATTGAGTCCTATGCCAAGCCCTCTCTCTCCCTCTTTATAGTATCGGTTGAAAGCTTTTGCAGGA
>Ga0256914_1001320_pt1 | contig 22888 bp, 19 predicted proteins | sample HulkmetaG_FD_191571 | JGI IMG/M metagenome (GOLD analysis project Ga0256914, IMG submission 191571) | Hydrothermal chimney microbial communities from Main Endeavour vent field at the Juan de Fuca Ridge, Pacific Ocean - Hulk | ecosystem: Environmental > Aquatic > Marine > Hydrothermal vents ... | reverse complement strand
ACTGCCCTTACCCCACCACTTGGGCTGCTGCCCGCCCGGCCACATATCCTGTGGAAAAGGCGGCTTGCAGGTTGTAGCCGCCGGTATCGGCTTGCACATCCAGCACTTCCCCGGCAAAGTACAACCTCCGGACCAACCGCGACGCCATTGTACGGGGATCCACCTGGCGGGTGTCCACGCCGCCGGCGGTGACGATGGCTTCCGCCAGGGGCCGGTGGCCTACAACTTCCAGGCGGAAATCGTGGAGCAGCTCCCGCAGCCGCGCCCGTTCCGCCGCCGTGATCTGGTGGCCGGGCTTTTCGGGTGGGATGCCGCTGCGGGCCACCATGACGTCTATCATCTTGCGGGGCAGCAGCCCTTTGAGCAGGTTGCGGTAGCTGCGTCTGCCAAAACGGTCAAAATCACGGCGCAACCGGGCGTCCAGTTTTTCCGGGCTGAGGGCCGGTTTCAGGTTGATGGACATCTCCATCCGACCGCGACCCAGCCGCTGCACCGCCGGGCCGCTCAGGGTCAAAATGATCGGCCCGGAGACGCCATAGTGGGTAAACAGCAGTTCGCCGAAATCGCGGGCAAACTCTTTGCCGTCCAGCAGCAGCCGTACCTCCACGTTGCGCAGGGAAAGGCCCATCATCTGCTTTGGCTCCGGCCCGGCGAGGACCAGGGGGACCAGGGCCGGATGGATCGGCACGATGGTGTGGCCCACCTGGGCGGCCAGGCGGTAGCCATCGCCGCTGGAGCCGGTCTTGGGATAGGAGGCTCCGCCGGTGGCGACGATGACCGCCCCGGCCTCAATCCGCTCCTTGCTCACCAGGACCACCCCCCGCAACCGGTCGCCCTCGGTCCACAGCTGCGCCACCCGGCTCCGCAGGCGGAGGCGCACCCCCTGTTCCCCGGCGAAACGGACCAGGGCTTCTGCGACCTGGTGGGCGTCGTTGCTGGCCGGGAACACCCGCCCGCCCCGCTCGACGACGGTGGGCACGCCTAGATCGGCGAAAAAAGTCACCAGATCCTCGTTGAAAAAGCGGGCAAAGGCGTTGCGCAGGAAAAAGCGCGAAGGGCTGTTGGGATCGGGAAAGGCAAAATGGGCCAGGAAATCATCCAGGGGGGCGGTGTTGGTCAGGTTGCAGCGGCCCTTGCCGGTGATACGCAGCTTGGTCCCCAGGCGGCCGGTGCGTTCCAGCAGCAGCACATCGGCCCCGGCAGCCGCCGCCTGTCCGGCGGCCATCAACCCCGCCGGACCGCCGCCGATGACCAGGATGCGTTTGTCCGCCCTCATGGCACGCGACCGGCGGTTATTCGCCGCTCCCCTTTGTTGTCGCCCCCAGGATGATCACATCTTCCGGGCCGTAGACGCGGCGGGCGACAAGGGCGATCCAGCGTCCATCGGGGGACACCAGGCCGCTTTCCCGGACGCACAGGCGGCGCATATCGGCCTCGGCGCTGGGAGGATAGACACTGGGAACGACGACCCGGTCCAGCAGGTCGCGCCGAGGGACGCTTTCCCGGCTAATGGCGGTGGGAAGGGCGGAAACCCGGCGCAACGTTTCCTGTTCGGGGTGGTAGGCCCAGAGACGCGCATCTCCCCGGCAGGTTTCCCGGTAGTACAGTGTGTTCCCGGCATCCCATCCCAGCAGGCGATACGTGCACAACCGCTTTTCTTCCAGGGACCGGATGCTCTTGGCCATGCCGGCTAAAGGGGCAGGTCGGGTGGGCCAGCGCATTTCGTGGCCGGGGGCGGCGACGACAGCAGGCCGATAGCGCAGAAGCCAGGGCAAGGACAAGCCGGTCAGCACGATCAAGACGAGCAGCAGCTTCATCACCCGCCGTGAGAGCGGGAGCAACAAGACCAGCAGGGCCAAAACCAGGCCCAACAGCCGGAACAGGGGGATGGGTGCGACCAGGCAATATGCAACCCCACCGATCAGGACCGCCAGGGCCAACCCATCACGGCGTTGCAGGGCGGTAGGCATCGGCTCCTCCCAAAAACAAGCCGGAGCATGAGCCTGGGCGAGCGTCCCCTTGTCGGGCGTTTCTCGTCCGGTGGCTCACCACTCCGGCCCCGGATGATTGCCGGTCGTGCACCCTCTGTCGAACCGGGCCAAACGGCTTACCGGGCCAGCCAGCTCCGGCCAGGCGACCCTGCGGCACCCAGGAGTGACTGCTTACCGTTGCTTCCTCCCGGACCTGGCGGGGTTCACAGGCTCCTGCCGCGCAGGACCCAACCTTCTACGCCGCTTAACCCGGCAGTCCCGCCTGACCCTAGCCCTCGAGAGGGAATTCGACCCCGCTATGGCGGATTGCGGGTACAGGGCACCGCCAGCTCCCCGTCTAGCACGACCGGGGAAATGTTACCACAGAAACGGGGAACGGTCAAATGTCTCGGCACTCTTGGGCGGAAAAGTAGAAGCAACGGACGGCTTCCGCGACCTTGACAACCTGTTCCTCCGTCAGTTCCGGGTAGATGGGCAAGGAAAGGACTTCGCGGGCGGCTCTTTCGGCTTCGGGCAGGCTGCCTTCGTCCATGCCCAGGTCGGCGTACATTTCCTGTCGGTGCAGGGGGACGGGGTAGTAGACCGCCGAGCCGATGCCTTGTTCGGCGAGAAAAACCCGCAAGGCGTCGCGGTGAGGGGCGCGGATGGTGTACTGGTGGTACACGTGGGTTGCTTCCGGCGCGACGTACGGGGTGGTGACGGGTAGGTCGGCCAACAGTTCGTCGTAGAGGGCGGCGATCCGTTGCCGGGCTGCCGTCCAATCGGCCAGGTAGCGTAGTTTGACGCGCAGGGCCGCCGCTTGCAATTCGTCCAAACGGCTGTTGTAGCCCAGTCGCTCATGGTGGTAACGGATCCGCCCTCCGTGGCGGCGCAGTGTGTCCAACCGCTCGGCGATTTCGGGATCGTTGGTGACGGCCATGCCGCCATCCCCGTAAGCCCCCAGGTTTTTGGTGGGGTAGAAGCTCAAGCAGCCCACCGCGCCGAAGGAGCTGATCGGTTTCCCCTGCCAGGTGGAGAGCAAGGCTTGGGCACTGTCTTCTATGAGCGGCAGGCCGTAACGTTCGCTCAGGTCCACGAAGGCGGTCATGTCGGAGGGTTGGCCGTAGAGATGCACCAACAGGATGGCCCGCGTCCGCTCGGTGATGGCTTGCTCGACGAGGGTCGGGTCCAGGTTGAAGGTGCGCGGTTCAATGTCCACGAACACCGGTTTGGCTCCCGCCCGCGAGATGGTATTGGCGGTGGCGATAAAGGTAAAGGATGTGGTGATGACTTCATCGCCGGGGCCGATGCCCAGGGCATCCAGGGCCAGGCGCAGGGCGTCGGTCCCGGATGCCAGTCCGATGCCGTATCGGCAGCCGCAGATCTGGGCGATCTCTTGTTCCAGGGCCTGGACGTTTGGCCCCAGGATGTAGTTGCCGCTGGCCAACACTTCCAGCACGGCGGCGTTTACTTCTTCACGGATGCTCTGGTATTGTGCCTTGAGGTCAAGGATCGGTATCATGGGAGCCACCTTCGGCAGCGGGGGCCTGTGGCCGTGGTCTCATCCTGCATGGTCCAACAGGCTTTTGATCCGCGCTGCAATCATATCCATTGCCACTTCGTTAAATCCCCCTTCGGGGATGATGATGTCGGCGTAGCGTTTGCTCGGCTCAACGAACCGTTGGTGCATGGGCCGCACGGTGGAAAGGTACTGGTGGATGACCGATTCCATTGTCCGCCCTCGCTCGGCGATGTCCCGCTGCAGGCGGCGGATGAAGCGGATGTCGGCATCGGTATCCACAAAGATTTTGACATCCATCAGACGGCGCAACCGTTCGTCGGCAAAGATGAGGATGCCTTCGACCAGGATGACGCGGTGGGGGTAGACGGTTTGGGTGCGGGCGGTGCGGGTATGGGTTTTGAAGTCGTAAATGGGCATTTCTATAGGTTGTCCTGCCTTGAGGGCTTTCAGGTGCTCAATGAGCAGTTCGTTGTCCAGGGCGTCGGGGTGGTCAAAGTTGTGCAAGGCGCGCTGGGCTTCCGGCAGGTTGCTCAGGTCTTTGTAGTAAGCGTCATGCTGGATAAGAGAGATCTGGTGGGTCCCCGCCCGCTTGAGGATTTCGCGGGCCACCGTGGTTTTGCCCGATCCCGTGCCTCCGGCAACACCGATGACGACAGGTTCCATCTTTTCCCTCCGTCAATAGGCCATCCCCGGCAAGGCTAACAGGCTTACGGCGGCGATCCCGGCGGCGAGCGCGGCCAGGGCCGCAGCCCACCGCGCTGCATGACGGGGCAGTTGCCATGCCTGCCAGCTCATGGCCGCGGCAAACCAAGCGGCGGCCACCCCGACCGACCGCATGTCGTTACCGGCCGGTGTTCCCAGCGACCACCAATTCGCCAGGGCCAGCAGGGTCAGGGCCATCCCCAGCACCATCAGGCTCCATTGGGTTGCTCTCTTGAGCCAGCCGCGCAAGAGGTGATGCGGGGGATGGTTCCATCTCGCCGGGGACAGCAGCGCCGCCAGGCCCAGCTCCAACCCTCCGGCGCCGGCTGCGATCAGGCTACCGCCGCCCAGGTACAGCAAGAGCCACAGACCGTTGTAGAGGGGGAGCCGGTAAATGCACCCCAGGGAAATGGAAGATGGTCCCGGCAGCGTTGCGCCGAGGGCCAGGAGCAGTGCCATCAGGTCGGTCAAGGGATTGCCTTGCCGGAATCGCAAGGCCAGGTGAGTCAGTGTGGCGCCCAGGGCCATCCCCAGGGCGGCTTCCTGCGGGCGCGGGCCGAACCGTCCATTCCAGAGCAGGGCAACTGCCAGCATTGCTGCCGCCAACACGCGGGCGATACCGACCGGGAACCGGCCCCGTTGCCGACCGGTGAGCAAGGCGATGCTCTCACCTCCCCCCGCCGCCAGGAGCGCACCGGCTGCTCCCCACGCCAGGATGGTCTCAATCGCCATTGCCCAAAGCCTCCTCCAATTGCTCTCCGAGCGCAGACCACCAGAGGTCGCCCCGCAGCCGAGGACAGGCCAGCAGGTGGATCGTGGTCGTGTCCTCTTTCTCCTCCAGGGCCAGCCAGAGGAGGCCCGGCTCCCGCAGCCAGGCCGCGGCCAGGGCGACGACGGCCAGCAGCAATGCGATCAACACAGGCCCCATGGCCGGGCTGTGGGAAAAGCGCAATACGGGCCGGGAGCCGATCTCAATTTGGAGGCGCAGGTCGCCGACGGCGATCTCGCCGCTCCGATCCAGCATACCCAGGAGGACTACGTTTCCTTCGTCGTCCAAGCGGGAAAGGATCAAGGCGGCCCGGCCGGTGGTGGCCTGGGGCGTGGAAACCAGCGACAGGTACAGGCCGTTGTCCGGGATCAGGACGAACCGTCGCTCTTGGGGCGAGGTAAAGACCAACGTGATCTCGTTGGCAGGTTCCGCTTCCGGTCTGCCACTTTCCAGGGTGAGCGGTCGGCCTTCCGCGTCCCATCCTCGTACTCGGATGGCAGGCACGGCATCTACCAGGCGCACGGTGATATTTTGATAGGTCACCGGTCGGCCCCAAGACACCCGGCTCTGCTTCACTGCCAGACCTTTGTCCATCCAGGTGATCTCGGCGGCGGAGGGGCAAGGAGCTTGGCCGGTGAAGGATTCCAAGCGGACGGCCAAAGGGCTGTGGTGACCGATGGTGTGGATGTCGCCCGGTGCGGGGCGCCAGTCTGCATCCTGCCAGCCGCGCCCACCCGCCGCTGCCAGGCCGACGAGGGCGACAAGCGTCGCGCCGTAGGCGACAGGGTAGGCCCACAGGCTGAGGGGCCGTCGGCCCGCCACCGCATTGGGCGCGGCGGTTCCCGTTACCTGTGCCCAACGGAGACCCATCTGCTGCAAGGTGTTGCGGAGACGGGGTAGCGTTTTATCAGGTGGCAGGGGAACGGTAAAGGTGCGATGGGGAGCGTGCGGCCCCCATAGGGCGAAATGGGTGGCTTCCCAGCGGTGGGATGCGGTAGCCCGCCAGGCAATCTCGGTCATCTCGGCCAGGCGGACGACGAGGACCAAGCCGGACAGGGCCAGCAGCAGGCGAAACCAGCCGGCGTGGTAGATGTCGAAAAGGTCCAGGGCGCGGATCAGGCGGTTGCCCAAGCCCGATGTGCCGTGCCGGACGACCAGCCATGCTTGGGGGTCTCCTACCGCTTGGGGTGGGATCTGGGGGATGAGGGCGGCCAGGAGGAGAGCCAGGGCCAGGAGGCCCATCGCCCCCATGAGCACTTCCGGCAGCGCGAGGATGCGCCACAGGCGGCTCAAAGGTTCGGGATGGGCTGCGCTTTGCTCGGTCATGGCTTCCTGCGTTCTGCATAACAAAGGCCCCAACCGGGACGTTGGAGCCTGCGGACTGAGCCACCCAAGGGACTTGAACCCTTAACCTGGCGCTTACGAAGCGTCTGCTCTGCCGATTGAGCTAGGGTGGCGTGTGGGCGCATTATACCAGCCTTTGCCCCAAACGCAAAATTTCAGCGGCAGGAGGACTCGCTCCTTTCCCCTCCTTTGGTCCGCATTTTGTTCTTCCTTTCCTTTGCGGCCCCGATGAAGGCTTGGAAGAGAGGGTGAGGGCGCGTGGGCCGCGACTTGAACTCGGGGTGGAATTGACATCCCAACATGAAGGGATGGTCGGCCAATTCGCCGATCTCCACCAACCGGCCATCGGGTGAGAGGCCGGAGAAGATCATGCCCCCTTCGCTCAACATCTTGCGGAAGGCGTTGTTCACTTCCCAGCGGTGGCGGTGGCGTTCGTGGACGATTTTTCGGCCATACGCTTGGGCAGCCTTTGTACCCGGCACGAGGTGGCATTCATACGACCCCAGGCGCATCGTGCCGCCCATTTCGGCCAGGTCTCGTTGGTCGGGCATCAGGTCAATGACGGGGTAGCGGGTGGTCAGGTCAAACTCGGTTGAGTTGGGTTCATCGTTACCGACGATATGCCGTGCCAGCTCAATGATCATCACCTGCAACCCCAGGCAGAGGCCCAGGTAAGGGACTCGGTTTTCGCGGGCAAAACGGGCGGTGGCGATCTTGCCCTCAATGCCCCGGTAACCAAAGCCGCCGGGTACTATGATGCCGTCCACTTCTTGCAAAGGGGCAGTGCCGTGCCGTTCAATGTCTTCCGAATCGATCCATTTGATCTGGACGGCAGCGTTGTGGCGCAGTCCGGCGTGGTGCAGGGCCTCTCGCACACTGAGGTAGGCATCGTGGAGCTCCACATATTTGCCGACCAGGCCGATGCATACCGGTTCTTTGGGGCGGCGAATATCCTCCACAACCGCTCGCCAGCATTCCAGATCGGGGGGATGTGCATGTTCCAGGCCCAGTCGCTCGACCAGGTAGTCGCCCAGCCCCGCTTCCTCCAACACCAGGGGGACTTCGTAAATGATGGGAGTCGTCACCAGAGGAATGACGGCCCGTTTTTCCACGTCGCAAAAAAGGGCGATCTTGTCCCGCACGGCGTCGTCCACAGGATGGTCGGAGCGGGCTACGATGATGTCCGGCTGGATGCCGATGCCCCGCAGTTCGCGGACGCTGTGTTGGGTGGGTTTGGTTTTGAGTTCCCCGGTGGAGGAGATGTAGGGCAAGAGGGTCAGGTGGATGTACACGGTGTTCTCCCGACCGACATCCACCCGCATTTGGCGGATCGCTTCTAGGAAGGGGAGTCCTTCAATGTCTCCAACCGTGCCGCCTACCTCAACGATGACGACCTCGGCTCCGCTTTCGCGGCTCACCAGGCCGATGCGCCGTTTCATCTCGTTGGTGACGTGGGGGATAACCTGGATGGTCCCGCCCAGGTAATCGCCGCGTCGCTCTTTGGCGATGACCTCGGCGTAGACCTGGCCGGAGGTTACATTGCTGGCCCGCGTCAGGTTTTCGTCTATAAACCGTTCATAGTGTCCCAGGTCCAGGTCTGTCTCTGCGCCGTCCTCCAGGACAAAGACTTCGCCGTGTTGGTAAGGAGACATTGTGCCGGGGTCCACGTTGAGGTAGGGGTCCAGTTTCTGGATGGAGACGCGGATTCCCCGGCTTTTGAGGATGCGCCCGATGGAGGCGGCGGTCACGCCCTTGCCCACGGACGAGACAACGCCGCCGGTGCAAAAGATATATTTGGTCATGCGGGGGATGAACCCAGATTTAGATCAGGCGGGCCAGATCGCCGGCAGCCCGACGCATATCTAGGAACACCAGGCCTAATTTGGCGTCTTTGCGGGCCAGGGAGGTCAACACAGCTTCCTCGCCCACAGACATCAGGATCACATAACCGTTGTCGCCACGGATGTAGACCTGATCCAACATGCCCCGCCCCAACTCCCCGGCGATCCGCTCGCCCAGGCTGAGCATGGCCGCGCTCATGGCCGATACGCGGTCCTCTTCTACGTCGGCGGGTAGGTCGGAGGCGATGATGAGACCGTCCACACTGACCACGGCAGAGGCTTCAATATCGGGGGTGCTGATGCGCAAATCTCGCAAGCGGGCGATCATCTGCTCTGTTCGTGACCTCATTGTTTCAATCGCTCCTTTCTCAGATCGTTTCTACTCCCACAAGCCGTTACATAATACCACAGGTCGCGGTAGATGTCAATGCCGCCGTTCGGCAAGACGGGGCAAGCATTTGCGAGATTCCGCATTGCGGAGGAAGCGGACCGATCCCCGGCTCACCGTCAAGGACGAAAATCTCGGCGGCTCGTGCCGGGGGCGGTGGCGACTCAAGTCGCTCCTTTTGGGCCTGCGGCCGGGCGTATTCGTGCATTCGTGTATTCGCGTCCGCTTCGCGGACGGCCCCCTTTGGCGGTTCCGGAGATTTGAACCGCGAAGGCGCAAAGGACGCAAAGGAAAGAAGAAAAAGCAAGAAAACCTTCGCGCCCTTGGCGTCTTGGCGGTTCCAAAAGGATGAAAATCCCCGGCGGCTCGCGCCGGGGGCGGTGGCGACTCAAGTCGCTCCTTTCGGGCCTGCGGCCGGGCGTCCGCCTACGCGGACGCTCCCGCTTCCGCCTGCATGGCAGGCGCGCACGCACAGGCGGGCGATCGGCCAACGGCCCGCCAGGGGCGGTTTCAACCGCTATTTTCGAGGAAGTTCGCCGAGAAAGGGTCGGTTTCACACGGTTTCTCTCCGCCCTCGGCGTCTCCGGCGGGGCCGGGGAGACTCGGAAGGGGATGCATCTTACAAAACCTTTCGCTTCACTTGCCGAAGATCAACAAATACGTTATACTTTGATCATGAGTTTCCAGTACTCACCCTATGCCATACCGCTGCTGATCGCGGCAATCCTTTGTGGTCTGCTTGCCTTCTACTCGCTGCGTCAGCGCCACCGGGCCGAGGCTCGGACCTTTGGGCTGATGGTCATTGCCTTAGGCTGGTGGTCGCTGTGCTACGGGCTGCACATCCTCGGTGCAAATCTGGAAACCCAATACTTTTTCAACTCTATCAAGTACCTGGGCGTCATGTCCGTCCCACCCCTCTGGCTCATCCTGACCTTGCAGTACACCGAGCACGAACATCTGCTTACCCGCCGCCGCATCGTCCTCATTCTGTTGCCCTCGGCCATCTGTCTCCTTGCCGTGCTTACCAATCGCTGGACCGGTTTGTGGTGGCCCCGCGTTTGGCTGGGGGAATTCAACGGCCAGCCGGTTTTTCATCGCACCCACGGTCCCTGCTACTATGTCTATGCCTTGTTCGGCTATCTGTACATCGTCCTGGGGCTGTTGCTGTACGTCCGCTTCTACTATCAGACAGAGGCGATCTATCGTTCCCAATCCCTGCTGATGGTCGTCGCCGCCGGAATCCCCCTCGCGGCCAGCGCGCTGACGCAATTAGGGTTCTCTCCGTGGCCCTGGGGAATGGACCCCTTTTTCTTTGTCATCAGCAGCGGCTTGATCGCCTTGGCCATCTTCCGCTATCGCTTTCTGGACATCTTGCCCGTGGCCCGGCGCACCGTCGTTGAGCAGATGTCCGACGGTATCATTGTCATTGATGCTTCCCACCGTATTCTGGACATCAACCCCCGGGCCAGAGAGATCATCGGTGATGAGGCCAAGTCGGCGGTCGGTCGGCCGTTGGAATCTGCCGTCCGGGCTCCGGCCCTGCGCCAAGCCCTGACGACGCTGATTCGGGGGCCGGAGGTCACCCATCGGAGCCGCGATGTGCAGTTGGATGACCGGATCCTGACCCTGGAGACGACTCCCCTTTTTGATCCGCGCAAACACCCAATGGGCCAGATCATCCACCTGCGGGACATCACCGAGCGGGTGGCCGCCCAAAAGCGGATGGAGGCCCTATATCGCCAAGCGGAGATTGAGCGGGAGCGATTGGCCTTGACCATCAGCACCGCCGACGACGCCATCATCCTGTTGGACGACAACGGCAAGATTTTGGCCCAGAATCCGGCGGCAAAACTTCTCTTACGGGCGACCTGCCTGGACGAATTTCCCCCTTTGCTCCAAGACCTGGTAGAGCAGGCACGGCGTGAAAACCATATGCTCCGCACCCAGGTTGACCTAGATATGCGGAGTTTTGACCTGGTGATCGCCCCCATTGTCAACACCGGCCTGGCCGTGACCATGCACGATGTGACTCACTTTAAGCAATTGGCCCGTTTGAAGGATGAATTTGTCGCCACCGTCTCCCACGACCTGCGTGCTCCGTTGACCTCCATCATCGGCTATACCCAAATGGCGCAGCAGGAAAGCACACCTCCGGAAAAACGACTCAAGGTCCTGCGGCGCATTGAGGCCAGCGCATGGCGCATGGCCGAGCTGGTCAACGATATGCTTGATCTCGCCAATCTGGAGGCGGGCATTGCCCTTGACCTCCGACCGACCCGCGTTGACGACCTGGCCCGTATCGCCGCCCAAGACCTGGGAGGAGCTGCGCAAGCCAAAGGGCTGACCTTGCGTTACGAGCTTGAGGAATTGGCGCCGATCTGGGTGGACCCCCGACGCATTCTACAGGTCTGGCGCAACCTGTTGGATAACGCCATCAAGTACACGGACAAGGGCATGATCACCCTGCGCGTCGAAGAGATCAACAATCAGGTCATCGGCCAGGTGATCGACACCGGACAGGGTATTGCCCCTACCGATATTCCCTACGTATTTGACAAGTTCTTCCGCGTCAAGCACAATGTGAACGAACGGCAGAAGGGGAGCGGGTTGGGGCTTTCACTGGTCAAAACCATCGTGGAACGGCACGGCGGCAAAGTGTGGGTAGAAAGCGTCGTCGGCGTAGGCAGTACCTTTACCTTCACCCTCCCGCGCCGGGAAGTCCAAAACGGCGAGCAGCGATAGAGCCGGTTTCCCGGCGTTTTGCCGGGTTGCGGTCCGGCGGAGGCGATTCCGAAAATGGCAACAACCGTTACCGGTATTCTGAAAAAAGAAGGCCGGACCACCGTTCTCCTTGATCCGGCGCGGCCCGGCGCAAAGGTCCGCGTTCCTGCTTCCCTTGTGCAAAAATACCGCCTGGTGACGGGGGCGACCGTCACCGGGCCGTTGCAGGGATCGGAGCTGACCGGCGTTGAGTCGGTCTGTGGACTGAACCCGGCGGATTTCGCCCGACGCACTCCTTTTCGGCGGCTGGTGGCGGTGGACCCCTGCGAGCGGTTTCGGCTGGGTGCTTCGGGCGAGGTTGCCACACGGATCGTAGACCTGGTGGCTCCCATCGGCAAGGGCACGCGGGGGTTGATCGTCTCTCCTCCCAAAGCGGGCAAGACAACGCTGCTGGAGCAGATCGCCCGTGCCATCCACGCTGCCGAGCCGGAGACACGCATCATCTTGTTGCTCATTGACGAACGGCCCGAAGAGGTGACTCACTTTCGCCGTGCCGTTGAGGCCGAAGTCTGGGCCAGTTCCAGCGACCGCCCCCGCCGTGAGCACGTCGCCCTGGCCAACCTGCTCATGGCCCACATCCGCGTGGAGCTGGAATGCGGGCACGATGTGGTGGTGCTGATGGATAGTCTGACCCGCCTGACCCGCACCTTCAACCTGGAAGGGAGGGGTTGGGGCCGGAGCCTTTCCGGTGGCCTAGATGCCGGAGCGACCGAGATCCCGCGCCGCTTTTTCGGCCTGGCCCGCAACATTGAGGACGGTGGCTCGGTGACGATCCTGGCTACGGTGCTGGTGGACACCGGCTCCCGGTTGGATCAGGTCGTGTTTGAGGAATTCAAGGGCACGGGCAATTGTGAGATCGTCCTGGACCGCACCCTGGCAGAATCCCGCATCTTCCCGGCCATCAACCTGGCGGCCAGCGGCACGCGGAAGGAACATCTCCTCTACACCGAGGATGAATACCGTCGCTTGGTCAAACTCCGCCGCTCCCTGGTCACCCGCCCGCCCAAAGAAGCCCTTTTGACCCTCCTCCGCCTCATGGAAAAATATCCGACCAACGAAGCATTGCTCCGGCGCATCTCCCCGTAAGGGAAAGGGGAATGCGCATTGCCTGCCTTCACTTTTGCCAAAAGTGGACGAATGTGATATAGTTGCGGTCGCCGTCTGGGGGCACAGAGGCCGCCCGGTTTCTGGCCCTTTCTTTCCGCTTGTGGCGTGGACCACAGGCAATCCCGTGGAAAGGAGATACGACATGAGGGAGTACGAACTGTATCTGGTCATTGACCCCGATGCGGAGGAGGAGCAGATCTCTGCCCTGTTAGACAGGGTGCACACCCTGGTCGCCCAGGGGGATGGTCAAACCCCCGGCCAGGTGATCAAAGTGGACAGGCGCGGCAAGCGACGCTTGGCCTATCCCATCCGCAAGAAGCTGGAAGGCCAGGATGTTATCCTCAATTTCCAAACCCCGCCCCAGGCTCTCCCGGAGCTGGAACGTTTCCTCAAATTGAGCGAATCGGTCCTGCGCTACCTGCTCGTGCGCACAGATGAAGACTAGGCGAGCTGCTGCCTGCCGCCCAGGTGCGGCAAGGCAGGGCGTTGCCTGTGTGATAAACGTTCGGCCGTTGCAGGTTGTATGCTGCCTTTGGGTACAAAGGACGGTTTGCGCGGTGACGGCATGGAAGAGAGGAGTCGCGGGCAATGGGCAGGGGATTGAACAAAGTCACGCTCATCGGTTTTGTGGAGCGACCACCGGAGTTACGCTATACCAACCAGGGGCAAGCGGTTGCCGTCTTTAGCCTCTCCACCCATCGGTACTGGACGACCAACGCCGGAGAGTCCCGTCAATCTACCGAGTGGTTCAGCGTTGTTACCTGGGGGAAGCTGGCCGAAGTTGCCAGCAAGCGGTTGCGCAGAAACCAACGCCTCTATGCCGAAGGCCATCTGCAAACCCGCAGCTGGGAAGATGCCAGCGGCCAGCGTCAATCCCGCACCGAGGTTGTTGCCAATAAACTCATCCCCCTGGAGACCTGGGAGACCATCCCCGGTCCGGAGCAGAGCGAGGAAATGCCCCTTTGTCTGAACCGGGTTATGGTCATCGGCAACCTGGGCAGGGACCCGGAGATGCGTTACACACCGGGAGGGCAGGCGATTACGTCGTTCAGTCTGGCGGCAACCCGCACCTGGGTCTCTCCCCATGAGGGAAGGCGGGATGCTACCGAATGGTTCAACGTTGTTGCTTGGGGGAGCCTGGCCGAAATTTGCAAACAGTACCTATCCAAAGGCCGCCGGGTGTATGTAGAAGGTGAACTTCGCACGCGGGGTTGGGAAAACGCCAGCGGGCAAAAACACTTTCGCACCGAATTGGTGGCCAATGAAATGATCATCCTCGGCCCTCGCCCGGCGGCGAACAATGGGATAGGGCCGACCTTTTACGACGATAGACCAGCCTTTTAGAAGGAGAAGAGCATGAGCGAACAAACAACCACCCAGAACACGGAGCGATCACAAGGGGGAGCGTCGCGCCGGAATCGCTATCAGCGGCGGGGTCGTTATCAGCGACGCCGCAAAGTCTGCGCCTTTTGCCTGGAAAAAACCAAAACCATTGACTACAAGGATGTCGCCACCCTGCGTCGCTATTTGACCGAACGGGGCAAGATTCGCTCCCGGCGCAAAACCGGAACCTGTGCCAAGCACCAGCGTCGACTGGCCGTAGCCATCAAACGGGCGCGCCATCTGGCCTTGTTGCCCTTTACCGCCGAGCATATCCGTCGCTATCAGTAGCGTTGTCGGATGGAGTGGGTGCAATGGCCAAATCTAAAGAAAGCGGTACGAAACGTCGTGCCCAACGCAAAGCTGCCTCCAAGGAGGCGATGAAACGAACAAAGAAACAGGTGGCCCTGGGGCGCAAGGAGGCGCGGCAGCGGCGTATCATCATATTGAGCGTGGCGGCGTTGGTGGCCGTGATCTTGCTCATCGTCGTCATTGCCGTCGTCCAAGAACTGATCATCAAGCCCGGCAAACCGGTAGCAAAGGTCAACGGTGTCGCCATCTCCACCAAAGACTTTCAGAACCTGTTGGCCTACAAACGCTATAACCTGCATCTCAACGAACGCAGCCTGCAGGAGAGCATCAACCAGCTAGACCCCACGCAGCAGGGCAGCGACTTTTTGACCTCCTTCTACCAGCAGCAGCTGGCCCAGGTGCAGACCGACCTGGCAATGGCCGCCGATATGGCGTTGGAGGAGCTGATTGAAGATCAACTCATCGCCGAAAAGGCGCAGGAGATGGGGATCACCGTCACCGATGCCGAGATTCAGAACGCCATCTTCCCCCCGCCGCCGGAGCCGCCGACCGACACGGTAGAGGCACCCACCCCCATCCCCCAGGAAGTACTGGATGAGCGGTACGACGAACTCCTTTCCATCTTGGGCATGTCGGACAAAGATTTCCGCAAGATCGTGCGGCGGGGCCTGCTGCGCGAGAAACTCCAGGAGGAATTGGCCAAACAGGTGCCGACCACCGGCCTGGTCGCCCGCGCCCGGTTGATCCTGGCCGATAGCGAAGAAAAGATCCAAGAAGCCCAGAGCCGCATCGAGGCCGGGGAAGACTTTGCCATCGTCGCCCAAGAGGTCTCCTCGGATACCCTAACCGCCGAGAACGGCGGCGATACGGGCTGGATGACGCCGGAACAGGTGAACAGCCGCTACGGCCCGGAAGTCCAAGATGCCATCTTTACCGCCGAGATCGGTAAACCGGTGCAAGTCCAAAGCGGCGACAACTACTACCTGATCATGGTCCTGGAACGGGATGAGAACGGCCCATTGCCCGAAGAGGTCTTGACCTTGCGCCGAAACAGCGCCCTGGCCGATTGGCTGGCCAAACGCAAGGAATCACCCGATGTCACCATTGAACGCCTGTTGCAACCCGACCAGATCCCACCCGATACCTTTACCACGCCGCAACCTTGATCGGGGTGATGCCGCCTTGCACTACGTCTAATAACCGGACATAATGGTTCCCGGCTATATCGCGCTCTACCAACGGGGCGAGCTGGCCTACCGCATTGAGGCGGCCTGGGCCATGCTCGCCCCTTGCCGACTCTGTCCCCACCGCTGCGGCGTGAACCGGCTGCAGGGCGAGCGGGGCGTCTGCCGTATGGGGGCGACGGTCCGCCTTTCCAGCTGGACATTGCACCCCTGGGAGGAACCGCCCATCAGCGGTCGGCGTGGGTCGGGGACGATCTTTTTCTCCGGCTGCACCGGTCGCTGTAGATTCTGTCAGAACTATCCTATCAGCCAGTTGGGGTACGGCCGAGAGGTGAGCGTCGAGCGGCTGGCCGAAATGATGCTGGAATTGCAAGACAAAGGAGCGCACAACATCAACTTTGTCACCCCCACCCACTGGATGCCCCACATTTTGGCTGCCCTGCCCTATGCCATAGAGAGAGGGTTGCGGTTGCCTTTGGTCTACAACACCGGCGGCTATGAGCGCGTCGAAGCGTTGCGGTTGCTGGACGGCGTGGTGGACATCTGGCTGCCCGACAGCAAATATGCCGATGATGCCGTCGCCCGTCGGCTTTCCGGGTTTCGGGAGTATGTCGCGCACAACCGGGCAGCCCTGCGCGAAATCTATCGCCAGGTGGGGGAGGAACTGCTGCTGGACGATGAAGGAATCGCCCGGCGGGGCATGATCATCCGCCACCTGGTCCTGCCGGAGGGGTTGGCCGGTACGGAGGAAGTGCTACGATGGATCGCCCGCGAGCTTTCGCCCCGCGTCCATGTCAGCCTGATGAACCAGTATTTCCCCGCCCATCGCGCCGTTGGCGATCCGGTCCTGGGCCGCAAAATCACCGCCGCCGAGTACCTTGCCGCCCTGGAAGCCTTCGACAAAGCAGGGTTGGAACGGGGCTGGCGGCAAACGCTGGAGGAGTGAGGGCGTCTGTCATCCCCTCGCCGGACTCACCGCGAAGGCCGAGGGCGAAAATCGGCCGTTTCTCGGCGATCTCCGCCTCTGCGGTGTGAAGCCTGTGAAGGCTCTTGCCCCTGGGGAGGGGGCGGAGGGAGCCGCGGTCACGGGCGCCAGGCGGGGGCCTGGTCGTTGGTGGTGTCGCCGGTCAGCTTGATGGGGTCGGAACCGTCGGAGGCCATGACGTAAATGTCCCATTCGCCGTCCATATCGGAGTAGAAGGCGATGCGGCCCCCGTCGGGCGACCAGGTGGGGCCGTGCTCGCTGGAAAAGGGGGCGTTGCTCAGGTTGACCGCCTCCCCGCCGATGACCGGCATGACATAAATTTCGGCAAAGCCGTCGCGGGTGCTCATAAAGGCGATGCGGCTGCCGTCGGGCGACCAGGCGGGGTTGGTGTCGTCGGCGGGGTTGTGGGTCAGGCGGACCAGGTTGGAACCGTCCCGGTTCATGGTGTAGATTTCCCAGTTGCCGTCCCGCTTGGTGGCAAAGGCCAGGCGCGTCCCATCGGGTGACCAGGTGGGGTACAGGTCGGAGGCATCCTCCCACCAGGTCAGCCGCTGCACGTCGGAGCCGTCGGGCCGCATGAGGTATAGCTCCCAATAGGCCGTCTCGCGCACCGAAGCGAAGGCGATCCATTCCCCGTCGGGCGACCAGGCGGGGGAATGGTCTTTGGCCTCATCCTGGGTCAGGTTGACGGGGTTGCTGCCGTCGCTGTTGACCACCCAAATATCGGCGTGGCCGTCCATTTCGGAAACAAAGGCAATGCGGCTGCCGTCGGGCGACCAGGTGGGGGCCGAAAGGAACCCGGCCTGCCCGGCCATAAGGCGGGTGCGGTTGCTGCCGTCGCTGTCCATGACATAAAGATACCAGCGGTCGTCGTCCGGCCCCCGCGATTGGTAGGCAATGGCGGGCATGGAGCGGGCCACGACGACGGGGGGCGTCGGCGACGGAGTGTCGCTGGGCGAGGGGGTGGCCGTGTCGGTCGGGGGGATGGAAGGGGCCGTCGGCGTGAGGGCGGCGGCCTGGGCCGAGGTCGCCGTAGGCCGACGGGGTGTGAGGGTGGGGCGCAGCGTGGCCGTGGCCGTCGGCGTCGCGGGCGAAGGGCCGGGGCGGAAGCGGGCAAGACCGATGCCCGCTGCCAGGGCGAGCACCAGCAACCCCACGACCAGGGGCCACCACCGCCGCCGGACGGGGGCGGCCGCCTTCTCCTGTCCGCCCTCGGTCTCTGCCGGGGTGGGCAAAGGCGGGGCCGTCTTGCCTCGGCGTCGGCCCTTGCGGACGGTCAGCCGGGGGACGCGGCGACCCCCGACCTGTGCCGCGCTCACGTCTTCCCAGCGGGTGTTGCGCACCACGTCGTCCAGGTCCACCCGCTCGGCCAGCCAATCCCGCAGCAGGGCCACGCGGAAGCGGTAGCTCATGGCCCCCAGCCGCTCCAGGACGCCCCGCAGGGTGAGGCCCTCCAGGGCGGCGACCACCTGTTCTCTCTTGACGCGGGCGCCGGCCTTGTGCAGCTTGGTGCGGACCTCTTGCACCGTGGCTACCCCCCGCGCCCCCCGCAGGGAGACCAGGGCCGCCAGGACCGCCTGCTCCTGGGGCGACGATTCCTCCCACACGCGGCGAAAATCGGCGATCTCCCGCGAAAGGATGTCCCGGATCACCAGGTCTACGTCGTGCTGGTTGACCCACCCGGCGACGGCGCAGCGGTTGAACACCTCAAAGCAGAGCAGTTGCAGGTAGTAGGGGTGGCCCGATGTGGCCTCAATGAGGCGGCGGTTGACGCCGTAATCGTAGGTGAGCACCCCATCCACCGGCCAGGTGATGAGGCGGGTGGCCTCCTCGCTGGTCAGCGGCCCCAGGGTAAAGGTCAGGACTCCGCCAAAGAGGCGGGCGTGTTCGCGGATCAGCGTTTCTTGGGCGGCGGGGGAGACGGTGGCGACGATGGCCAGGTCCTGGCTTTGGGCGCGCCAGTTGCCGAGCACGGTGAGAAAGTAGCTCAACAGGTCGTCGGGGGCCTGGGCCAGGCTGTCCAGGTCGTCCAGGAGCAGGACCAGAACCCGCCCGCCCAGCGCCTCCCGGACCTGGGGCCAAAAGTGGTCCACCAAAAAGCCGGTGTGCCCTTCAAAGTCGTCCCAGGCCGGTGGGGGGACATCCACCCCCGCTTGGCCGCCCACCTGCCCGGCGATGGCCTCCGCCACGCGCCACAGGAGCCAATCCAGGCGTTGGGCGTTCTCCTCCAGCAGGTCCACCCGCACGGCGACGAAATCTTTGGGTAGGTGGGCCGGAATCTGGCGCAGCAGGGAGGATTTGCCCATGCGCGGCGCGCCGACGACGAGAAAGACCCGTCGGCCCTTGACCAGATGCTCACGGATGGAAACGAGTATCTCCCGGCGCCCGAAAAACAGTTTGGGGTTGTCGGTGGGTTGGCCGGGAATGTATGGGTTGACGGTATCGGGCATGGATGGCATCTATTTTGTCCGCTCGGTTCTAGCCGCGCAGTTCTGCGCCCAGCTCCTTTTTCAATCGCCCCACGATGCGTTTCACCTGCTTGGCGACGATGCGGTCGCTGAGGGTTTTATCGGGGGCCTGGAAGGTCAAGGCAAAGGCCAGGCTCTTTTTGCCCGGTGGGATCTGCTCGCCCCGGTAGACATCAAAGAGGCGCACCGATTTGAGCAAAAAGCCCCCGGCACGGGCGATCAGGTCCCGGACCCGGGCGGCGGGGATCTCTTCATCCACGATGAAGGCCAGGTCTTGCAGCACCGCCGGGTAGGGCGAGATGGCCTGGACGCGCCAGGTTTCCGGTGTGCGGGCCAGCAGGGCCTCCAGGTCCAGCTCGGCGGCGGCGATGCGCTGCTCCGGCAGGTCAAAGGCTTCCTTGACGGCGGGATGCAGTTCGCCCAGGTAGCCCATCTCCTCCCCGCCGACCGTCAGCCGCGCCGTGCGCCCCGGTTGGAAGGTGGGATGCTCCGCCGGTTCGTACACCACGTCCTCCAGATGCAGCCGCCGGACCAGGGCCTCGATCACGCCTTTCAGGTCAAAAAAGTCCAGGGGCGGCGCGTCGGCGGCGGCCAGCCAATGGCGTCCTTCGCGGGGGCCGGTCATCACCAGGGCCAGGCGGCGCGGTTCGGCGGGCAGATCGGCCCCTTCCTGGGGCAAAAAGACCTTGCCCACTTCAAACATCTCCACCCGGTCGCGGAAGCGCAGGTTGGCCGCTGCCGTTTCCAGCACGGTGGCGAGCAGGCGGCGGCGCATGACCGACCGTTCCTGGGAGATGGGGTTGGCGATGACGACAAAATCCTCGGCCAGGTCGTCCGCCGTGCGGTTCGGGTCCAGGGCCGCCTCCCGTTCCCGGTTGGTCAGGGCGTAGGTGATCACCTCTTGCAGGCCGCAAGCGACCAGTACATCCCGCACTTCCTCTTCCAGCTCCAGGGCGCGGTTGGCCCGCTGGGGCGGCAGGCGGTCGGCTATCGTGGTCGTCGGGATGCGGTCGTAGCCGTAGACGCGGGCGATCTCTTCGATCAGGTCGGCGGGATAGTGGCAATCCAGACGATGGTCGGGAACGGTGACGCGCAACAGGTCCTCCCCCACCCGTTGGCAACGGAATTCCAGGGGTTCCAGGAAGCCGACGATCTCTTTCAGGCTGAAGCGGATGCCCAGGTTGCGCTCCACTTCGGCGGCGGTCAGTTCAATGACGACCGGCTCCGCCTTGATGGGGTAGGCGTCCACCATCCCCTGGGCGATGGTCCCCCCGGCCAGGCGGCGCATGAATTCGCTGGCGCGGCGGGCCGCCGGTTCGGCCAGGGCCGGGTGTACGCCCCGGCCAAAGCGGGCAGAGGCTTCGCTGGGCAGGCGCAGGGCCTTGCTGGTGCGTCGGATGTTGACCAGGTTGAAATTGGCCGATTCCAGCAAGATGTTGCGCGTGTTTTCGTCAATTTCGGTCTCCAGGCCGCCCATGACCCCGGCGATGGCGATGGGACCGGCGGTATCGCAGATGAGCAGGTCGTCTTCGGTCAGGGTGCGCTCCACGCCGTCCAGGGTGGTCATCATCTCACCCGGTTTGGCCCGCCGGACGATGATGGTCGGTATCTCTTGGCCGGTGGCGCGGGCGCGGGCCAGGAGTTTGTCATAATCAAAGGCATGGAGGGGCTGGCCCCATTCCAGCATCACATAATTGGTGATGTCCACGATGTTGTTGATGGGACGCATCCCGGCCTTGCGAACCGCGTCCTGCATCCATTGGGGCGCAGGGCCGATCTCCACCCCCTGGATGATGGTGGCGATATAGCGGTTGCACAGCTCCGGGTCCTTGATTTCAATGCGGGCCAGGGTTGCGGCGGGCGGGCCGTCGGTCTGCCAATCGGTGCTGGGGTAGCGCAGCACCGTGCCGGTCAGGGCGGCCACCTCCCGTGCCACGCCGATCATGCTGAAGCAGCGGGCCAGGTTGGGCGTCAGGTCCAGGTCCAGGATCACGTCGCCCAAATAGTCGGCCAGGGGCATCCCCACCGGTGCGTCGTCGGGCAGGATGATGATGCCTTCGTGCTCGTCGGAGATGCCCAGTTCTTTTTCCGAGCAGACCATGGCCCGCGAGGGGATCCCCCGGATTTTCGTCCGTTTGAGGCGGGTTTTGACAAAGCCCTCCTTGTGGCCGTCGTACAGCTCGGCCCCTTCCAGGGCAAAGGCGACTTTGATGCTGACCGGTCCCTTGCCTTTGTAGGGGAACAGGTTGGGTGCGCCGGTAACGCATTGTTCTATCTCATCGCCGCCGTAATCCACATCGGCCAGCACCAGGCGGTCGGCGTTGGGGTGGGGCCGCACCTCCTTGACCTCGGCGACGACGATCTTTTGCCGGTCCCACCAATCGCCGATCCGGTCCACGGCGGCCACTTCCAACCCGGCCAGGGTCAGCCGCTCGGTCAGCTCCTCCAACGGGACGGTGATGTTGACATATTTTTCCAACCAACTGATGGGTACTCTCATGGTTTTCTCCTATGTTGGTAGATTGGATCGGGTTTGGGTGTACAATATGCAGCTTCATCCTGTTGACCCCGGTGTGATAACGGGTAGTCCTTCCGTTCTGGCTGCATCGTTCAGGGTACGATCGGCCGAGACAAAAACCAATGGTGGTAGGTGAACTGCCAGCAGGTTTTGATTGAAGAGCAAGGCTGTGGCCAAATGTACCGCGTCATACCCCCGCAGGGGATGTCGTTGGGTCAAGTCGGTAGCCAGCCGAATGGTCGCATCGTTGATCCCTGTTGTGGCAAAGCGGACCTGACAATCGCGCAAGAACGCCCGAATAAAAAGCGACTGCTGTTCTGTCGAAATGTCGCGCATCCGTCGGCGTTTGGCCATAGCCGCGACGACTTCAACGATGCCAATTTTGGCAAAGAGGATTTGGTGTTGTTGCCCTTGTGGGCCTTGCGTGTCTATCAAAGAAATCACCTGCTCCGATCCTGGTTCGGTGATGTATGCTTTGACCAGGGCGCTGCTATCGAAATAGTAGGTGCTCATCGGATTCCCTGTTCTCGCTCGGCAATGATCAAGGGAGAGAGAGGTGGCACGTCTCTCAGGGCTTCCCGGACCTGGGCACGGCTCGGTAGTGGGTCATCGGCCAGGAGGTCTTCCCACTCTACCCCCAGCGGTTCCAGCAGGTCGGTGGCTGCCAGAGCGGCCCAGGTGCGCTCTGGCTCCGACCGGGTCGGTCGCCGTGCCAGCCACTCTTCCAATGCCTGGACGATGACCGTTGCCGGGGATGTGTTCTCTTCACGCAAGCGATTCGCCAGCAGGGACGGCAACCGGATTGTGATCGTCTCTTCCATACCCTTTCCCCCCCAATCTACCAATCCCCAATCTACCAATCTACCAGTTCCCAACTTACCAATTCCCATCCTACCAACTTCTGATGCTCCAACTAGAATTGTTCCAAGAAGCGCAGGTCGTTCCCCCAGAAGTAGCGAATGTCCTCAATGCCGTATTTGAGCATGGTGATCCGTTCCGGCCCCATGCCAAAGGCAAAACCGGAGTAGGTGGCCGGGTCGTAGCCGCCGTTTTGGAGCACCACCGGGTGGACCATGCCGCAGCCCAAGATTTCCAGCCAGCCGGTGTGCTTGCACAGGCGGCAGCCCTTGCCTTCGCAGAGGATGCAATCCACATCCATCTCGGCGCTGGGTTCGGTGAAGGGAAAGTGGCTGGCCCGGAAGCGCACCTTGCGCTCTGCGCCGAACATGCGCCGGGCGAAATCGGCCAGCGTGCCTTTCAGGTCGGCCATGGTGATATGCTTGCCCACGGCCAAGCCCTCCACCTGGTTGAACATGATTTCGGAACGGGCCGTGATCTGTTCGTAGCGGTAGCACATGCCCGGCAGGATGACGCGGACCGGGTCGGGGTAGAATTCGCGCATGGCGTGGATCTGCCCCGGCGAGGTGTGGGTCCGCAGGATGACGCCCGGTTTGGTGGTGTAAAAGGTATCCCACATGTCGCGGGCGGGGTGGTGGGGCGGCATGTTCAGGAAGGTAAAGTTGTAATCGTCGGTCTCTACGTCGCGGCTGCGGTAGACCTGAAAGCCCATCTCGGCAAAGATGCCATAGATCTCGCGCAGCGTGCGCGTGGCGGGGT
>Ga0256914_1001319_pt1 | contig 22891 bp, 23 predicted proteins | sample HulkmetaG_FD_191571 | JGI IMG/M metagenome (GOLD analysis project Ga0256914, IMG submission 191571) | Hydrothermal chimney microbial communities from Main Endeavour vent field at the Juan de Fuca Ridge, Pacific Ocean - Hulk | ecosystem: Environmental > Aquatic > Marine > Hydrothermal vents ... | reverse complement strand
ATGGTCCACACCAACCTGCTGATCGTCTGGCTGCTGTTCGGCTTCATGGGCGCGGCCTATTATCTGGTACCCGAGGAGGCGGAGACCGATCTGGTGATGCCGTGGCTGGCGACTCTGATGTTCTGGATCTTCCTCGCCGCCGGCGCCGCGACCATCCTCGGTTATCTGTTGGTCCCCTACGCCGAGCTGGCCGAATTGACCAAGAACGACCTGTTGCCCACCATGGGCCGGGAGTTCCTCGAGCAGCCCACCATCACCAAGCTGGGCATCGTGGTGGTGGCCCTGGCCTTTTTGGCCAACATCGGGCTGACCATCCTCAAAGGGCGCAAGACGGTCATCAACCTGGTCCTGCTCATGGGCCTGACCGGCCTGGCCGTCTTCTTCCTGTTCGCTTTCTTCAACCCGGTCAACGTCGTCTGGGACAAGTACTACTGGTGGTGGGTGGTTCACCTCTGGGTGGAAGGCGTCTGGGAGCTGATCCTCGGTTCCATCCTCGCCTTCATCCTGATCAAGACCACCGGCGTGGACCGCGAGGTGATCGAGAAGTGGCTCTACGTCATCATCGCCATGACCTTGATCACCGGCATCGTGGGCACCGGCCACCACTACTACTGGATCGGCACGCCCGAGTTCTGGCAGTGGTGGGGTTCCATCTTCTCCGCCATGGAGCCCATCCCCTTCTTCATGATGACCGTGTTCGCCTTCAACATGGTGAACAAGCGCCGCCGCAACCACCCCAACAAGGCGGCCGTTCTCTGGGCGCTGGGCACCGCGGTGATGGCCTTCCTCGGCGCCGGCGTGTGGGGCTTCCTGCACACCCTGGCTCCGGTGAACTACTACACCCACGGCACCCAGATCACGGCAGCCCACGGCCACATGGCCTTCTACGGCGCCTACGTGATGATCAACCTGGCCATCATCTCCTACGCCATGCCGCTGCTGCGCGGTCGTCAGGCGGCCAACAGCAACAAGTCCCAGGTGCTGGAGATGTGGGGATTCTGGCTGATGACCATCTCCATCATCTTCATCACCCTGTTCCTCACCGGCGCGGGCATCTTGCAGGTCTATCTGCAGCGCTTCTCCGAAAACCCCTTGCCGTTCATGGTGGTGCAGGAGAAGATCGAGCTCTTCTACGTGCTGCGTGAGATCACGGGCTTCGTCTTCCTGGCCGGCCTCATCGTCTACATCGCCAGCTTCTTCATCGGCTCCAAAGAGCCCGAAGCCACGGTGGAGGGCGAAGTGGTGGCCAGCTGACGTCGGAATTTCGTGCCGGGCGCCGGTCTTCCGGCCCCGGTTGCGAAATGCCATGGCACCCGGCAAGGCGGATGATTCATCATCCGCCTTGTTCATTGTGGAACCCAATAAGCTTATGCAAACCATGGAAAAAAACCGCTGGCCTCCCGGCGATCTGGTGATCTGGATCTTCATCCTCGCCGAACTTCTGGTGTTCGGCGTCTTCTTCGCCGCCTACGCATTCACCCGAACCAACCACGTCGAGCTGTTCAACACCTACCAGCTCACCCTGGATCGAAACGCCGCCCTGGTGAACACGGTGGCGCTCATCACCAGTTCCTATTTCGTGGTGCGGGCAGTGGCCGCCATTCGCGCGGACGACAGCCGCGGCTGCTACCGCTGGCTGCTGGCGGCACTGGCCATGGGGCTGTTGTTCTTGTTGGTCAAGGGCGCCGAGTACCACCACCATTTCTCCCTTGGCATCAACCTCAATACCAACACCTTCTACATGTTCTATCTCTCCCTCACCTTCTTCCATTTCTTGCACGTGATCCTAGGCATGATCATCCTCGCGGCGGTGGCGCTGAAAGCGAGAAGAGGCGGCTACAGCGCCGCCGAACACACCGGGGTGGAGACGGGAGCCAGCTATTGGCACATGGTGGATCTGGTGTGGATGATCCTCTTTCCTCTGGTCTATGTGATGCGGTGACACCATGAACGATCGAAGCACGTTTCTCTTGCGCCCCTGCACCTGGGTCTATGCGGTGCTGCTGTTTCTCACTTTCGTCACCTGGTTCATCGGAGTGAACAACCTGTCGGGCCGTTTTTTCGCCTTCATGGTGTTCGGCTTCGCCCTGCTCAAAGGACAACTCATCGGCGACTATTTCATGGGGCTCAAGCAGGTGGCCGGCCCCTGGCGTTGGGCCATCTTCATCTGGCTGGTGATGGTGGGTACACTCATCACAGTCGCCTTCTGGCAGACCCTTTGACCGCGGAGCTACCGATTTGAGCAACCTTCCTTTCTATCTGCCCCAGGGCAACGAAGTGGCCCTGTTCGAGCACGCCTGGAAGAACCGCCTGCCGGTGATGATCAAGGGCCCCACCGGGTGCGGAAAAACCCGGTTCATCGAACACATGGCCGCGCGGCTGGGCCGTCCCCTGTACACCGTCTCTTGTCACGACGATCTCACCGCCGCCGACCTGGTGGGACGCCATCTCATCGGCGACTCGGGCACCTTTTGGGTGGACGGTCCCCTCACCCGCGCGGTGCGCGAAGGGGCCATCTGCTATCTGGACGAAGTGGTGGAGGCGCGCAAGGACACCACGGTGGTCATCCACCCCCTCACCGACGACCGCCGCATCCTGCCGCTGGAACGCACCGGGGAAATCCTCAAAGCGCCGCCCGAGTTCATGCTGGTGGTCTCCTACAATCCCGGCTATCAAAACCTCCTCAAAGGAATGAAGCCCTCCACCCGCCAGCGTTTCGTCGGCATCGGTTTTCAATTTCCAGAACCCGAGCTGGAAAGAAGGATTCTCATCGAGGAGACCGGCATCGACGACAAGCTGGCCGAAACCCTCGTGCGCCTGGCCGGCTCGTTGAGGGTGCTCAAGGACCACGACCTGGAAGAAGCGGCCTCCACCCGCCTACTCATCTATGCCGCCCGCCTCATCCACAGCGGCTTTCCGCCCGTCGACGCCTGCCGCGCCGCCCTGGCAGAACCGCTCACCGATGACGAAGAGACGCTCAAGGCGCTGAACGAGATCATCACCATCGCCTTTCCCTGAAGGAGGAACTCATGGAGAAGAAAGGGACAAACCCGGGCAAGGGGCTGGCCATCGCCGGCGAGGGGCTCTTTCTGCTTAACCTGTTGTTCCCCATCCTGCCCCTGCTGGCGCTGGGCATTCTCTATTTCCGCCACCGCAACACCGCAAACCTGTTGGTGGAATGTCATCTGAAGCAACCCTGGATCACCGCCCTGTTCAGCACCACGCTGTTCGTCCTCATCAATCTCGTGGCGGCCTGGTTCGGTGGTTACGACAGCCTGGAAAACCTGGTGAGCATCCACTCCCTGGTGGCCCTGGAGGTTTACACCCTGCTGGTGGCCCTGCCGCTCACCGTGCCCGGCTTGCTGGGACTGACCAAGGCCATGTCCGGTCAGTGCTACCGCTATCCGCTGCTGGGTCGTTTCCTGTGAGCGAAACCGAAAGCTTCACCCTGCCCCGCCTCGCCGCCGCCGACGGAGACGGCCTCAATCATGCCCGCCGGCTGCGCCGCCGGCGGCTGCTGCTCAAGACCGCTTTCTTCGCTCTGTTCGTGCTGGCGCCGCCCCTGGATCTGTTCCGGTTCGACTTGGAAAAGAACAACCTCATCCTGTTCGGAATGGACTGGACCCTGGGCTTTCCCGAATACCACCAGGGGCTCATCTCGCTGGGCGAACTCACTTGGAATCTCTTGTGGAAAGCCTTCCTGCCGGTGCTGGGGGCGGGGGCGTTGCTGCTCACGGTGGCCTGGCGCTGGGGACGCCTCTATTGCGGTTGGCTCTGCCCCCATTTTTCCGTGGTGGAGGCGGTCAACGCCCTCATGACCCGCGCCATCGGACGGCCCTCGCTCTGGGAGAAGTTCCCCCTGCCGCGCACGCGGGCCGACGGCCGTCCACGCTCCTTGAGCCGCTGGTACTGGATTCCCACCTTGGCGGCCATCCTGGGTTTCGCCTTCCTCTGGGCGGTCTCTTTTCTCACCTATCTGTTGCCGCCGGCGGAGATCTACCACAACCTCTTCCACGGTCAGCTCACCCCCAACCAGTTCCGCTTCCTGGCGGTGGCGACCGCCGTGTTCACCATCGAGTTCGCTTTCGCCCGCCATCTCTTCTGCCGTTTCGGGTGCGCCGTGGGCATCTTCCAAAGCCTGGCCTGGATGGCCAACCGCAACGCCTTGGTCATCGGCTTCGACCGCCGCCGCGCCGCCGAATGCCGCGACTGCAACAACGCCTGCGACAACGCCTGCCCCGCCCGCCTGAAGCCGCGCACCCTCAAGCGTAAGATGTTCACCTGCACCCAGTGCGTGGAATGCATCGCCGCCTGCACCCAAGTGGAAGCGCGCAAAGGCCGCCGTAGCCTGCTCCACTGGGTGGACGGCTCCTGCGCACGCCACAAGATCGACGGCAAGGACCATGACGTGGCGTGTTTCTGACCTGGTCGAGCTGGTCGAGCTGGAAGAAAAGGTCGGCAGCTGGTGGCACCGTTTCGTCACCCGGCGAAGTGAAGTGCGCCATCCAGAAGCCCAGGTGAAGCTGGAGGAGATCCAAGATCTTTTGGGCGTCTGGTTCCGCGCCCTGGGCGGCGACGGCGCCCTGGAGGTGGCCGCTGCCGATGCCAGCGAAATGAACGTGCGCCGCAATCTGATGCAGAAGGTGGCTGGAACCCACCGCCGTTTCCACCTGGCCTGGCTGGACGAGAACGCCCTCCGCCTGCCGCCGGTGGTGGACAGCTTTCCCGACCGCGCACTCAACCGTGACCTCTATTTATGGTTGGCGGCTCTGGCCGCCATGGCCCGCAGCACGCCGCCGGCCCCTTGGTACCTCCACAACCAGCGGCTCACCTTGGCCGCCCTGGAGCGTTGGCCCGGATTGTGGGACAAGTACCAGCGGCTGGTGCGCGCCCACCTGTCCCAGCGCCCGCCCCCCAACCGGCTGCCGGACGACGAAGCCGCGCAAGAGGCGGCCGTCCGCCAGGCGCTCATCGAGCCGGGCAGCAGCGACCGGCTGCCCCCGGCGCGCCGCCCGCCCGCACCCGTGCCCCTGTGGTTGCACCCCAACCCGCCGGCCTCGCCGGTGATGCCGGCGGTGGAGCCGCCGCCCGAAGGCCGGCCCGAGGGCCGACCCCAAGCGTTGGAGGAGGTGCCGCGCAAACCCTCGGAACGAGCGGAACAACAAGAGAGCGACCGCGGCCTCATCACGGTGCGCATGGAAAACATCTTCTCCTGGGGCGAACACGTCCATGTGGACCGTGGCACCGAGGACGAGGAGGACCAGGCCCGCGCCGATGAAGTGGCCCGCGATCTGGACAAGATCAGCATCACCCGCCAGGGCAAGGCGGCCAAGACCCGGCTCAAGTTCGATCTGGACCTTCCATCGGAATCGGAAGACGACTTCGTTCTCGCCGATGGCATTCTGTTGCCCGAATGGAACTGGAAGCAACGCCGTCTCGTGCCCGACCACTGCCGCGCCGTCGAGCTGGTCGCCGCCGACGCCGAGCCCGTGCCGCTTCCCGACCGGCTCAAGCGGACCGCACGAAAGCTGCGTGCCCAGTTCCAGGCCTTGGCGCCGGCGCGCACCTGGCACAAAGCCCGGCCCGATGGCTCGGAGGTGGACCTGGACGCCTTCCTCCGCTTCGCCACCGACCGCGCGAGCGGTTGCGACGTGGCCGCCGACAACCTCTATCGCGAAATGCGCGCCGGCGGACGCGATCTGGCCTGTCTGCTTCTGGCCGATCTGTCGCTCTCCACCGACACCTGGATCGACGACCACAACCGGGTCCTCGACGTGATCCAGGACAGCCTCTACCTGTTCGCCGAGAGCCTGGCCGCCACCGGAGACCAGTTCGCCATCTACGGCTTCTCTTCGCGCAAGCGGGACCCCATCCGCATCCACCGCGTGAAACACTTCGACGAAACCTACGGCGGCCGTATCCGGGGCCGCATCGCCGCCCTCAAGCCCGGCTACTACACCCGCCTGGGCGCCGGCATCCGCTACGCCACTCGGGTGCTCGAAAGATTGCGCGCCGGCCGTCGGTTGTTGCTCATCCTCACCGACGGCAAGCCCAACGATCTGGACCAATACGAAGGCCGCTACGGCATCGAAGACACCCGCCACGCCGTTCAGGCGGCACGCCGCCTGGGTTTCCACCCCTTTTGCGTCACCATCGACCCCAAGGGCAACGACTATCTGCCCCACCTTTTCGGAACCACCGGCTACGTGGTGATCCGCAACCCCGCCGAGCTTCCGTCGGAGCTGCCCCTTCTCTACGCCCGGCTCACCGCCCAACCCTGAGAGATGGCCGCCCCCCTGCCCGTCGAGAAAGTGCTGCCCCGGCTGCGCGACGCCTTGGCACGGGGACACGCCATCCTCTCGGCTCCGCCCGGATCGGGCAAGACCACCCGCGTCCCCCTGGCCCTGTTGGACAGCCCATGGCTGGCGGGGCGACGCATCTTGATGCTGGAACCCCGCCGGCCGGCGGCCCGCATGGCGGCCCGCTTCATGGCCGCCCTTCTGGACGAGGCGGTCGGCGCCACCGTCGGCTATCACATGCGCCTGGAACGGCGCATCGGCCCTCGGACCCGGATCGAGGTGCTCACCGAAGGGATGCTGGTCCGCCGCCTCCAATCCGATCCCGAATTGAATGGAGTGGGATTGGTGATCTTCGACGAATTCCATGAACACCACCTTCAGGCGGAGCTGGGCCTCACCCTCTGCCTCGATCTGTGTCGGGCCCTACGCCCCGATCTGCGCCTGTTGATCATGTCCGCCACCCTCGACGAGGCGACCTTGGCCGCAACCCTCGACGCCGAGGTGGTGAGTTCCGATGGCGCCCTCCACCCGGTGGTCCTGACCCATCTCGAACGGCCGGCGGCGGATCCCTTGCGCGCCACCGAGCGGCTGGTGCACCGCGCCCTCGAAGAAGAAAAAGGCGATCTCCTGGTCTTCCTGCCCGGCAAGCAGGAAATCCTCGGCCTCGCCGAGCGGCTGCGAGCGGCGGACCTCCCCGCCGAAATCCACACCCTGCATGGCGAGATGGACGCGGCCGCCCAAAGCCGGGTGTTGACGCCCGAACCCGGCCACCGCCGCCGCGTCGTCCTCTCCACCGACGTGGCCGAAACCAGCCTCACCATCGAAGGCATCACCGTCGTGGTCGATTCCGGCCTGACACGCAAACCCCGATTCGATCCCAACAGCGGCCTCATCCGGTTGGTCACCGAGCCCGTATCGCAAGCGTCGGCCCGCCAACGGGCGGGACGCGCCGGCCGGCTCGGTCCAGGCCGCTGTTATCGCGCCTGGACAGAAGCCGAACACCGCCGCAGGCCACCCCGTCGCCCGGCGGAGATCCTCCAGGCCGATCTCGCCCCCCTGGCCCTGGAACTGGCCCTCTGGGGCGTGGACGACCCCCATGCCCTCACCTGGATCCATCCGCCGCCGGAAGGCGCCTGGCGCCAGGGAACGTCCCTTCTGCGGCGGCTCGGCGCCCTGGACGACAAAGGCCGTATCACCGCCCATGGCCGGCGCATGGCCGAGACGGGGCTCCACCCCCGCCTCGCCCACATGCTGCTTCGCGGCGGCGGCCGCACGGCGGCCGACCTGGCCGCGCTGCTCTCGGAACGGGACCCCTGGCAGGCGGACGCCAAGGCGCCCCGCCCCGCCGACCTGACGCTCAGGCTCCACGCCCTGGAAGCGCTGCGGGCCGGAAAAGCGCCCGAAGGTTCTTTCGACCGCGCCGGCCTGAAACGCATCCTGGCCCTTTCCGACCGACTGCATCGGCGGCTGGACACCGATAGCGGGCTCTTCTCCCCCGGCGGCCTGCTCTCCCTGGCCTACCCCGACCGCATCGCCGTCAATCGCGGAACACGGGGCCGTTTCCACCTCGCTTCCGGCCGCGGCGCCTACCTTCCACCCGACGACCCCTTGGCCGGCGCCCCGCTCCTTGCGGTGGCCGCCCTGGACGCCGGAGAACGGGAAGGACGCATCTGGCTCGCCCTGCCCCTCGACCGTTCCGAACTGGACGACTTGCACGGCCACCGAATGGTGCGCCGCCAACGGGTGATCTGGGACGACGAAAAAGCACGGGTACGCGCCCAAGAGGAAGTGCGGCTGGACGCGCTGGTGGTGGACTTGCGTCCTGCCGCGCACCCCGACGGCGAGGCGGCCGCCGCGCTGCTGGCCGAAAAGATCGGCCGCTCGGGCGTGGCGCGCTTCATCGAAAAATCATCCGCACGGCAACTTCTGGCCCGCATCCGGTTGGCCGCCCGCCTTAAGCTGCCGGGCGCCTGGCCCGACACCTCCGATCCAGCGCTCCTCCACGCCCTGCGCCCTTGGCTCGAAGGCTGTATCGGCCTGGACCAGGTGCGCGCCCTGCCCTGGCACCGCATTCTCGAATCCCTCATCGAATGGGCCGACCGGCAACGGCTGGAACGGCTGCTTCCGCCCGTCTGGCCCCTGCCCGACGGCGGCGAAGCGCCCATCGACTACACCAATGAACCGCCCAAACTGTCGGTTCCCGTGCAGCGCCTCTACGGCCTGGATCGAACCCCCGCGCTGCTCGACGGCCGCCTGCCCCTGCTGCTGGAACTCCTCTCTCCCGCCGGCCGCCCTCTGCAACAGACCCGCGACCTGGCCCACTTCTGGCGCAACGCCTGGCACGAGGTGCGCAAGGAGATGCGCGGCCGCTATCCCAAACACCACTGGCCCGAAGACCCCGCCCACGCCCGCCCCGTTCAACTCAAAAAGCAACTGTGAGCCGATCGGGGAACACATGGTATCCTGTGCGCCATTCGTGACCGGCGCTTCGGCCGCCCGTTTTCGATGTTTCGTTCCCTCCGCACGGCGCCCGTGCTGGCGCTCCTTCTGCTCACCGCGTGCGAGCAACCGTCCCTGCTGGAGCGGCTCGAAGCCCGTGGCGTCCTGGAGATCGCCACGGTGCCCGGTCCCCTGACCTGCCGGCTCGAACCGGAGGGACCCGGCGGGCTGGAATATCGACTGGCCGGCGACTTCGCCCGGTCCCTCGGGCTCGAACCCGTCTTCCATGTCTATCCCACCCGCATCGAAGCCCTTCGCGCCCTGCAACGAGGCGAAGTGCAGATGGCGGCACCGGCCGCTCTGCCGACCGTCCGGGACGAAAAGCGTTTTCGTCTCTCCCGCCCGTGGTTGGAGATTCCGCTGGTCTTCGCCACCACCATGGGAGCCACCCCCATACGCGATGCCCAGCGCCCCCCCAACCATCCGGTCTCCGTGCCCGACGCCAGCCGGCCAGCAGAACGGCTGGCGCTGATGGAGCCGCCTTTTCCGATCGAGATCGTGCCGGGCCGGCTGCGCGAACACCTGTTGGCCGAGGTGGAACGGGGCGAACGGCGCCACACCCTGGTGGACCGCCCGCTGCTGGAATTCTGGAAAGCGCGCCACCCCCGTCTGGCGGCCGGCGTCGAGCTGCCCGGCTTGGAAGGTTACCGTTGGTACTTTCCCGGAGAACACGACGACAGCCTTCAGCAGGCAGCCGACCGTTTCCTCCAGACAAGATCGGCCCGCGACTTGATTCGCACGGAGCTGCAACGGCTGGAGGTGCGCCGGAAACGGGATTTCGTCACCTTGCGCGACTTCTGGCGCCACGTGGAGACCCGCCTCCCCAAATTCGAAGCCCTGTTTCGCCAAGCCGCCTCCGACACCGGCATCGACTGGCGGCTGCTGGCCGCCGTTGCTTATCAGGAGTCGCACTGGCGGCCCGACGCCGTCTCCCCCACCGGAGTGCGCGGCATCATGATGCTCACCCGGGAGGCGGCCCGTCACCAGGGCGTCACCAACCGCCTGGATCCCGCCCAATCCATCGCCGGCGGCGCCCGTTACCTGCTGTGGATGGAACAGCGCATCCCCGAACGCATCGATGAGCCGGACCGTCTTTGGCTCACCTTGGCCGGATACAACATCGGTTACGGCCACCTCGAAGACGCCCGTGTCCTCACCCAACGCGCCGGCGGCGACCCGGACCGTTGGGAAGACGTGCGCAAGCACCTGCCGCTCCTCAGCAAGAAAAAGTACTACACCACAGTCAAACACGGTCGCGCCCGCGGCGGCGAGCCGGTGATCTACGTGGACAACATCCGGTTTTATCACCGCCTGCTGGTGGAATGGGACCACCAGCGACAGGGCTTGGACTGCACCGCCGAAGACTATCCCCGCCTGGCTTTGAAAAACGTGCGCAACAACGCCCCGCAGCTCTCCGCCAACACGCCGCCGCACGCCGAAGTGCGGTGATTGAACCTTAGGTCCGACGGCAACAGATCGAACACGCTCCCCGCCGCCCCGCTGCGCGGATCGAAGGCGCCGAACACCACCCGCGCCACCCTGGCGTGCACGATGGCGCCGGCGCACATGGGACAAGGCTCCAAAGTCACATAGAGCGTGGTCTCCGGCAAGCGGTAATTGCCCAGCCGCCGGGCGGCATCGCGCAACGCCTCGATCTCGGCGTGAGCGGTCGGATCCTGCGCGCCGATGGGCCGGTTCCACCCCTCGCCGACGATCTCCCCCTCGCGCACCAGCACCGCCCCCACCGGCACCTCGCCCTCCGCCTCGGCCTTTCGAGCCAGTGCCAGCGCCTTCCGCATGAAGGCTTCATCCTCTCGCGAAACCGCTTCCGACAGAATCAGATCGACACTCCGATTCAAAACATCGCCCCCCGTTCCGGGTCGAAAAGAGTCGAGACGCATCATGCGCCTTGCCCCTTCCCGGTACAACCCTGACCACGCGGCCTCTCCCCACTCCGATCAGGCCCGCCAGGCGGCGGGACCGCCCGCCATGCGCCGCCTACCCGAAACGCCCACAGCGCAACGGCGGCGTGGAACGGGCCAACGGCATCCGGCGCTATGAGTTCCATGCCGGTTACCCGCTACCGACGACGATCCGGAAACTGCGATCCCATCGGGCATCGAATCAGAAAGCACCGGCCGAGTATCTTCAGACCGCCGGGCATGAGGTCCCCGACGTCTCGGTGTCTCAAATGTATTGAACCAGGACATCACCTTGACAACCCGTGCAAAGCAAGTGAAACTTGCGCGCCACCGAGGGCGATTAGCTCAGTGGGAGAGCACTGTCTTCACACGGCAGGGGTCGCTGGTTCGAACCCAGCATCGCCCACCAGGTCCCATCCCGCCGCGTCCGGTTCCGGGCGCGGCGTTTTTCGTCCACACCCCGCACGTTCGGCAAACACCTTCCCCAGGGCCTCCCCCATTCGTCACCGTGGAAGGCCCCGAATGGATCGCATCTCCGCCATTTTCCTTCCCCCCGGCTCGCCTGCCCGATCGTCACGACCGCAAATCGGCCGGGACAGCGCTCGAACCCCCGCCATCGGCAAAACGGCGCTCCGAAGACCGTCCGATCCGGCCGTTTATGGCATGATGAGCCCATCCAGTGAAACGAGTCTCCATCCACGCCACCACAGCAAGAGATCGGCGGCCCCTGTCATCTCCAGGCCTTCGGCGAGCCACCAAAACCAGTGGAGGCCCCATGCGAGCCGAAAAAACTTTCGAGAATCCGGCAGCACAAACGCAACACCCACATCACCATTCGACGGGACCTGGATACGAAGCACTCCTGGCCACGAACCATCACGCCCGACGACTTACGACCCTTACGACCCCAGTCACACCAGTCTCGGCGTCGGCAGCGGCAAGCTTGCGAGAAAAGACACCACCACCCTCCCTCCACAACAATTACGGCACCACCACCGAGGAACTGACATGATCATCCGTGAACTTACCGTTCATTTCGTCACCCCCGCATTTCTTGGTAACGCAGGGCAAAGCGGCCAGTGGCGCACCCCGCCGTTCAAACATCTGTTGCGCGAATGGTGGCGGGTGGCCTGGGCCGAGGCCAACCGCTATTCCTCCGATGTCAACAAAATGCGCCGGGAGGAGGCCCGCCTGTTCGGCGCAGCAGCGGACGAGACAGGCCGCCGGGCCCTGATTCGGCTGCGCCTGTCGCGCTGGGACACGGGAAAAGAGCAATCCTGGCGACAGGATCTCAAAGTCCGCCATCCGGAAGTGGGGAAAGGCGGTGCCCTGGTGGGTTCTCAACTTTACCTGGGCTATGGGCCACTGGCCTATGACAAAAACAGCAAAGGAACAAAACTGAAGGCCAACGCCGCCATCCAGGCCGGCGAAGAAGCGCAACTGAAACTGGCTTGTCCCGCATCGGACAGCGCCTTGATCGACCGGGCGCTGGCATTGGCCGATGCCTTTGGCACGCTGGGAGGCCGTGCCAGAAACGGTTGGGGGTCGTTGAGCTTGACCGGCGACATGGCTTCAAGCAGCGGTCAACAACTGCCGCTCAGGACATGGCAAGACTGTTTGGACAGGGAGTGGGCGCATGCCATCGGCGAGGACGAACAGGGGGCGCTCATCTGGCGCACAGACCCTGTTTCGGATTGGGCGGGGCTGATGAAAACATTGGCGGAGATCAAAATCGGCCTGCGCACCCAGTTTGTGTTTCATAGCGGAAAGGGCGCTTCACATCCAGAAGAACGCCATTGGCTCAGCTACCCGGTGACCAATCATTCGGTAAGACCATGGGGCGGCAATCGCCTTCCCAACACCCTGCGCTTCAAGGTCCGCAAGGATGATCAGGGCCGGTTCTACGGCGTGATCTTCCACATGCCCTGCCTGCCACCCGAGCAATTCGAGCCGAATCGGCAAACCGTCGAACGGGTCTGGCAGCAGGTCCACCAGTATCTCGGCGGGCGGAAAAACCTCCATCGGAGTGACTGGTGATGGCCTACTTCAGCGGTGCTTCCACCAGTCGCAATGCCGGCTCGATGGCAACGATGGCCCGAAAATCCCGGTCCAGGGTCAGCAGCGGGACATCGTGCTCCACCGCCACGGCAGTGATCAGGCAATCGTGGGGCGAGCGGACGGTCACCCCCTGCCAGCGCAGGCGGGCGTATAAGGCGCCGGCGGCGGCGTGGGCTTTCTTCGTGGCCTCCAGCATCGGAAGTTCCCCGAAGTGCGTTTCGAGCCGGATCAGTTCCTTTTCGCCCCGCGCCCCCTGGAGGAGCTCCTGGAGAATGACAGGCGCGATGCAGGTGACGCCGCGCAGCAGCCAACGCCGGAGCAGACGGGTCGCCGCGGTATCGTGGCCGCGCAACAGGGCGATCCAGACCGAGGTGTCAATCAGATTCACGGGCCATGTCTCGCCGTACCCGGGTGACATCGTAGTCAGGATCGATCAGATCTTCGCCGACCAGATCGAGAATGCGGCGCTGGGCGTGGCGCTGCACCAGTTCCCGCAGCGCGATTTCCACCACCTCACGCTTGGTCCTGGCCCCCGAGCATTTCATGGCCTCGGCCACCAGCTCGTCGTCGAGCACGATATTGGTTCTCATCGCAATACACCTCTTGATGTGTATTGTATCACCATGTTACGGGGAAAATCCGATGCCGAATAAAGACAGACTCTGGCAAACCAAGCTGGCCGCCCGCCTGCACGACCCGGCGGAAAAGGCGCTGGTGCTGCTGCGCGACCCGGCCGGGCACGAAGGGGGCACGGTCAAGGAACTGAAAAGCCTGCTGGAGATCGGCGAGGCCGACGAACGCGCGGTGAAGCGCGCCGATTGGTGGGCCTCCGCCGCCGACCGGCCGCAGTGGCCGAAAGACCAGTGGGCGCAGGTGCACTGGACCGAAAGCCCGGTGCTGATCCATCCGGTGAGCGGGGACGAGATCGACCTGGCAGGCAGCGGCAAGCTGCGGGATACCGACATCGGCGACATCAAGGCGCGCAGCTACGAACATTTCCAGCGGCTGCACGACGCTTGCGGTGGCGATCTGAAAAAGACGCTGCTCGCCTTCTGGCGCTTCGGGCCGGAGATCGTCGAGGAAGAAGATTTCGGCAAGCTCGGCGCCTTGTGGGAGCAGTTGCCCGCCGACACCCGGGTGCCGGATCACTCCATCTGGGAGCATCTGGACCTGACCTGCGCCTTTGCCGGCGCCATGGCCGCCGACGAGGATGGCGAAGTGGCGCTGCTGGCGCTCGCCATCGGCCCGGTGCAGCCCTTCATCACCAGCGCCCGCACCACCTCCGACCTCTGGGCCGGTTCCCACCTGCTCGCCCGGCTGGCCTGGGAGGCGATGAAACCGCTGTGCGAAGCGCTGGGGCCGGACGCCATTCTCTTTCCGCGCCTGCGCGGTGTGCCCCAGGTGGACCTGTGGCTACGAGAACAGGGCCTGCCGGATGAACTGTTCGAGGACGCCCCGTGGAAAAAAGGCGGCACCGATGCCAATCCGCTGTTTGCCGCTGCGTTGCCCAACCGCTTCGTGGCGGTAGTGCCGGCCGGTCAGGCGCGGGAATTGGCGGAACGCTGCGGTCAGGCAGTTCGAGGCTGGCTGCAAACCACCGGCAAGCAGGTGGTGGCACGGCTATTGGAAACGACGGGTGAAGAGATCCGCGAAGATCTCTACTGCTTCGAGCAGATGCGCCGCCAGCTCGACGGCTTCCCCGAAGTCCATTGGGCCGCCGTGCCGTTTTCGCTGATCCGCCGCGATGGCGACAAGGCCACGCCGGAACAGCCCGGGCTTTCCGAGGCCATGAAACCCTTCTTCGGCACAGAGAACGGCGGTTTCCTCGCCAGCCCCGCCTGGCAGGTGCTCAAGAAGGAAATCCAGTTCGAAACCGGCGTGCCCTTCTTCCAGCCCAACCCCGGCGTGCTCTATCCCGCCGTCTATGAACTGGCCGAGCGGGTGCTGGCGGCGGCCAAGTCGGTGCGCGCCTTCGGGCAAGTCGAGGAAAACGGCTGGCGCTGCTCGCTCACCGGCGAGGCCGAGTGGTTGACCACCGACCGGTCGCAGCTCTCCGTGCCGCCGGGCCGGCGCACCGACACGCTCTGGACCCGCGTGGCGGCAAAGCGCCCCGCGTGGGCCAAAAAGGGCGAGCATCTGAGCGCCTTGCCGGCCATCAAGCGCCTCTGGCCAACCCTGTTTGCCGAGGAGGTAGGCCAGGCCACCGGCAAGAAAATCGGTCGCTTCGTCGTCTCCACCCATGCCATGGCGCTGGCCCATCAACTCGACCAGTGGCTGGAGCATGGCGCGCTGACTGCAGAGGGTTTCCGGACAGCGGCCGCGGCGGTCGAGGACGAGCGGGTAGCCCTCCCCCAACGCCTGGTGCTGCGGCACCGGAACGCGCAGCCTGAAGCTTTCGACGACGCCGCTTCGCTGGCGGCGATGATGGAGCAAGCGCAAGAGGCCGAAACCGAAGAAGAAGCCGAGCGGCTGCGCCGCGTGGTACGCGACACGCTGAAAAAGGGTATGGACAAGCCGGGGGGGTTCCGCCTCGAAACCTACTACGGCCTGCTGATGATGGACGGCGACCGCATGGGGGCCATCCTTTCCGGCGAGGCGGAACACACCCCCACCTACCGCCAGTGCTTCCATCCACAGGTGCGCCGGGGTTTCGACGAGCGCGCCCGGAAAAACCCCATGCTCAGAAAGTACGGCGACACCCCCCGCGCCGTCTCCCCCGGTCGCCACATGGCCATTTCCGGGGCGCTCAATGACTTCTCGCTGCATGTGGTGCCGCACATCGTGCAGAAGGAATACCTGGGGCGGTTGCTCTACGCCGGCGGTGACGATGTGCTGGCCATGCTGCCGGTGGCCGACCTGCTGCCCGCCGCTGCCCGGTTGCGCGATGCCTGGTCGGGGGTGAAACGCCATGGCGTTACCGGTGACGCGGATTCGTTCCGCAAACAACTGTTGCTGGACAACGGCTACGCCTGGCTCAACGGCAAGCTGTTCCGCCTGATGGGCGAGCACGCCACCGCCAGCGCCGGGCTGGCGGTGGCCCATCACCAGACCCCGCTCTCCCGGGTGCTGCGCGAAGTGCGGGCGGCGGAGAAAGCCGCAAAGGAGGAAGGCGGGCGCGATGCCGTGCACCTGCGCATTCTCAAACGCTCGGGCGGTGCCCTGTATCTCACCTTGAAGTGGGAACACATCGGCCTGCTGCAGCGGACCATCGCCTTTCTGAGCGACCCGGCCGTCTCGCGCCGCGCCGTCTATCACAGCGTGACCTGGCTGCGTGATCTGCCGGAGCCGGAGGGCGATGGCCGGATGCTGGCCGAACTGCTGGGCTACCAGTTCCAGCGCCAGGGCGGGAACGCCACGGCGACCGGCCTGGCCCATGCGTTGACGGAACTGACCGTGGCGCAACCGGCCGGCCAGCGCCGCCGCTGGCTGGAAAACTTCCTCTCCGTGGCCGAATTTCTCGCCCGCGAAACCCGCCAGGGCAACGCCGGGCAGACCGACACCCGATCCAAAGGAGAAGCCGCATGAACTGGCACTACATCGAACCCGTGGATGTGCTCTTCCTGCGCGGCAACAAGCTGTTCGGCGATCCGGGCAGCTATGGCGAGGCGCTGGTGCCGCCCTGGCCGTCGGCCGCGGCGGGCGCGATCCGCTCTGCCATTCTCGCCCGCGACGGCGTGGATCTGGCCGCCTTCGGCAAGGGGCAACAGCGACACGACACGCTGGGAACGCCGCAACAACCCGGCGCTTTCTCCGTGCGGGCCTTCCGGCTGGCGCGGCAAACCGATGGGGGAACCGAAGCGCTGTATGCGCCACCGGCCGATCTGGTCGTTTCCCGGGACGAAGATGGAATGGTGGCGATCCGCCGCCTGACGCCCCATCGGCCCGCCCGAGGCATCGACTGCTCCCTGCCTACGGAAAAGCTGCCGATCCTCGCCCAGCCCGGACGAGGCAAGCCCGACAGCGGCCGGTGGCTGACCGAGGCCGGTTACCACAGCCACCTGCAAGGCAACACGCCGGCGCCGGATCAACTGATCGGCACCGACCAGCTGTGGGCCATGGACGAGCGCGTCGGCGTGGGGCTGGAGCCGACCCGCCGCCGCGCCGAGGACGGCCGGCTGTTCACCGTGCAGGCGGTGGCCTTTAGGGAAGGCGTGGGCTTTCTCGCCGCGACCGAGGGCGACGGTTTCGAGCAGGAAACCCTGCTGCGTTTCGGCGGGGACGGTCGCGCGGCCCGCTGCCGGCACGTCGATTACCAGCCACCGGCGGTGGATCTGGAAGCCATTTGTGAGGCAAGGCGCTGCCGGATCGTGCTGACCGCGCCCGGCATCTTTCCCAACGGCTGGCGGCTGCCGGGAATGGATGCCGATGGAAACTTTGAACTGATGAACGTGAAAGGCCGCGTCGTAGCTGCCGCCGTGGGCCGCGCCGAGGTGATCTCCGGCTGGGACCTGGCCCGCTGGCAACCGAAACCGGCCCACCGCGCCGCGCCCACCGGCAGCGTGTACTGGATCGAGAATCTGGAAGCCGTACCCGAAGCTCTCGGCAACCTTGCCAGCCACGGCCTGTGGCCGGAAACCGGCTACGATGCCCAGCGCAAGGCCGAAGGATTCAACCGTTTCGACTGGGGGTTGTGGCCATGAATTGGAACCAATCAATCCCAGAGCGTCTTCACCGGATACCGTCGGACATGATCATCGGGGGTGACGATGGCCAGCCCGTGCTCGATGGCCTGACAGATCAGCAGGCGGTCGAAGGGGTCGCGGTGAATGGCCGGCAGATTTTCCAGATGTGCAACATCGTTCACGGTGACCGGCAATATCCGGAGATTCAATGTCTCGCAACTGCGACGCCAGAACAGGCTGGTGGGTGCGCCATCACTGTCGATGCGCAACAACCCCTTGCCCTGTTTGATCAGAATCTCCCACAGACAGATGACAGAGACCGCAAGGTTCCCAGTTTCGAGGTGGGTGAGCGTTGCCGCCGGAATGCGCTCATAGTCACTGATCAAACGAAGGAAGGTGCAGGTGTCCAGCAACAGATTCATGACTCGTCATCCGGCTTCCAGTCGGGGTGGAGCGGATCTTCCGGATACATGACCTCTCCGGTGAACAGGCCCAGCAACTCCTCGTCCAGCGGATCGTTGAAATGGGGTGAAATCCACACCTTGCCCTTGGCCAGGCCAAAGGGCCGCCGTTTTTTCGGCTGTTCCGGCTCCACCGCCACCAGCCGCGCCACCGGCTTGTTGCGCCGGGCGATGATGATCTCCTCGCCCGACTCGACGGCCTTCAGATACTCCGACAAATGGGCCTTGGCTTCATGAATGTTGACCACTTTCATGGAAATGACCTCATACTTGACCAACTAAGGGAATACTAGACCATGTTTGAAAAGAAAGCAGCCCTGTTTCTCTATGCCGTGAGCCCGGTTCACATGGGCGCGGGCACTGCCACCGGCGTGATCGACAACCCCATCCAGCGGGAACGGCACACCAATCACCCCTGTTTTGCCGGTTCCGGCATCAAGGGGGCCATCCGTCACGGCTTCGAGGCCATCGGCGGCGAGAAGAACCTCATCGACCGCCTGTTCGGTCCTGAATCGGGCAGCAGCGATCTGCACGCCGGGGCGGTCAGCTTCGGCGACGCCCAGCTGGTGGCTTTCCCCGTGCGCAGCCTCAAGGGCGGATTCGTCTATGCCACCTGCCCGCAGGCCCTGGCCCGGGCGCAGCGTTTGTTGCAACTGGCCGGAGTAAACGTGGACTGGGAGATCCGTGATCCGGGCGATGGGAAATGTTTCTTGATGAATCCCGGCCTGATGTCCGACAACAAGCTGTTCCTCGAAGCCTTCGAATATACGGTGGGACAGTTCAAAGAAGCGGCCGAAATCCTTCAGCCTATTGCCACACAACTGGCCGAAATCGCCCTGCCGGAGGATGGCGCGTATGGCTATTTCCGCGACAAGCTGAAATCCGACCTCGTCATCCTCTCCGACACCGATTTCGGCTATTTCGTCGAAAACGCCACCCTGGTGGAAACCCATGTCCGCATCGACCCGGACACCGGCGCGGCAAAGGATGGCGGTCTGTTCTACACCGAGAACCTGCCGCCGGAGTCGCTGCTGGTCGCGCCACTTATGGCCAGCCGGACCCGCACCGGCCGGGAGGAGGACATGGACGATGCCGAAGGCGTGTTCCTGAAAATCAAGAACGTCATCGACAACCGGCTGCTGCAACTGGGCGGTGACGCCACCACCGGACGCGGCCTGGTGCTGGCCCGCGTGGCGGGAGGTAAACAATGACCCGGATGACACTGGAGCAGAAACGGGCGCAACACGCCTGGGAAAAGGCCGGGCAGGGAATCGGCGCGCACGGCAAGGATTACGTCAACGACGCCAAGGGGCTGCCGGCCCTGATCATGAACTCCGGCCTGATGCAGGTGATGGCCTTCTGCCACGACAAGGGCGGGCGCCACGAAACCTTGGCCGGGCACTTGCGCGACTGGCTGCATGAGCAACTCGGCACGCCAAAGGACTTCGAAGGGTTCATGCAGGAAATGATGCAGGCCGACAGCCGTCGTTACCAGCAGGTGACCAGCGAAGCCTTCGCCTGGCTCAAATGGCTGCGCCAGATGGCCGCGGCGCGGGCGGGAGGGGACTGATGTCAGGCCAGTCCACGCAGGTGCAGGAAGGCCGCGCGCGGAGAAAGAATCTGCACCGATTCCACCGTCTCCAGGGCCTGCAGCGCCGCGTCACCGGTCACCAGCCAGGCGGCTGCCGCGTGCAGCGCCGCGCCGACGATGGGCACGTCGCCGGGATCGGGGAATCCGGGTGGCGGGGACCAGCGGCCGTCGGCGACGGCCTCCATCCGTCCCATGATGATTTCTACCCGGTGCAGATCAAGAGGATCAAGGCCGATCTTGTCCCGCAGAATCCGGATGACCTCCGACTGCACGGCGGGACAGACGAGCACGGAGCATTCATCCTCCTCGTGGAGCCGCAACAGGCATTGCAGCAGATCCGCGCACAGCCCCCGCGTGGCGAAGCCGGCCACCCAGACATTGCTGTCAAGCAGGATTTTCACGAAAAATCCCGGAAGATGTCTTCATCGGTCAGATATCCGGCCCTTTCCGCCAAAGGTACCGCCTTCCGGCGCACCTTCTGGAACAGCGCCATCGTGGTCTGCCGCCGCAGCATCTCCCGCACCAGCTGGCTCTTGGTGCGCCCGGTCTCGCGGGCCAGCTCCGTCAGCTGGCGGTCCAGCTCGTCATCGATGCGTACTGTCAGTGTCGCCATGATTCCACTCCTTCGCCTTCAACGTATTACATTGTATTACAGAGGTGCCCCATGAGCCGAGCCGCCGTACCCCGCTATCTGGGTGATGATTTTTCCGCCGCCTCTCCCGGCCTGCGCTTTGGGATGTATCTGAACATCTGGACCAGCCGGGAAGATCAGGAAAAGGAAATCCGGGATTGGGCCGGAAGAAGAAGCCGGGAAGCCCGAGAGCTTGCCGGCATTCTGGAAACACAGGGCATGGATGCCGCCATCGCCTATGCAAGAGACCGGAGGAATTTCCCCCGGTTATGGGAAAAGAACGACTTCGCCGCCCGGGACGCATGGAAGAATATCTGCAGACTGAGCGACAACGACAAAGCCGCCGTCGAGGGCCTGCGCAAACGCCAGAACGCGCTGCTTGCCGGCAAAGACGACGCCGGTTGCATGACCCTGTTCGGCCGCAGCACCGCCCCCTTCGTCACCGGCATGGGCAACGAACATCCGCTGGAAAACGGCTTTTCCTTTCTCTGGCCCTACGGCGTTCCCTACCTGCCGGGCAGCGGCGTCAAGGGGGTGCTGCGCCAGGCTGTACGGGAGTTGGCATCGGGTCAATGGGGCGAAAGCGAGTGGAACGATAAACCGATCGTCACACTCAAAGTTGGCAAAAAACAGGTGTCGTTGACCGCCATGGACCTGCTGTTCGGCCTGGAAAGCGAGGGCCACGGCAAGGAACATTTCCGCGGCGTGCTGACCTTCTGGGACGTGATCCCCGAGATCAAAGGCGACAAGCTCATGGTGGAGATCATGACGCCGCACCAGACCCACTACTACCAAAAGGGGCAGCCGCCCCACGACAGCGGCATGCCCACGCCGATTCAGTTCCTCACCGTGCCACCGGGCTCCTCGTTCCATTTCCACGTGACCTGCGACACACTGCGGTTGCAACGGATCGCCCCGGACCTGCTCACCGAAGCCGATGGGGCGCCGCGCTGGAAAGCCCTGCTGACGGAAGCCTTCCAACATGCCTTCGACTGGCTCGGCTTCGGCGCCAAGACCGCAGTGGGATACGGAGCCATGGAGACCGATGAAGACGCCCGGCTGAAACAGGAACAGGCCCGGCAAGAGGCTCGTGAGCAAGCAGAGCTGGAAGAAAGCCTCAAGGAGCTACCCGGGGACGCCGCTGAACTGGAGCGGGCCAGGCTATCCGGTGCCTGGAAAGAAACCAACGACTTCCTGCAATCCGTGGAGGCATTCCTGGAGGACCGGGACCGGGTGTCACCCGAAGCGCTCGACATCCTCAAAGAAGCGGTCGGGCAACGCTGGCCGGGCATTCTCGACGATCCCGAAGCGACCACCGGGAAGAAGAAGAAACCCAAGTACAAGCCTCGCCCCAAGAAAATCGCCCTGAGAATTCGGGAGCTCGTGTAAAGCCCCCGAATTCATGGACACTGAGTTGCACAAAATTCAAGCTGCCTTCGCCACTGGCGGAGGTATGCTCGAAACTGGTGTATGGCGAGATTGAAGAAGGCGGCGTACCCTGCTGAGATCGGTTTGCTCGGAACTGACAAAGCAGAGGAGGTGCCGCCGTGAGCAAAGATAGCGTAGTCGCACTTCATGCGCCACAGGGGGCATCCTTTTTCTCTTTTTGGTTGGCCTTACGTATCTTGGCCATCTCCATCTTCTTCATCAAGCTCTCTAAGAATCCTATCCATGTACTCCTTAGCAAAACCTTCGTCTATATCCCTCCAAATATCTGGTTCAAAGTCATACATGGACATCGTAATTGGCCTGCCATTTTTCATGGTTAAAACATTACCATTTAAGTCTCTAAGCTTCTCGTCAGACATTACTCTCCCTCCTTAATAAGTTTCATGTTGCCTAACATGCTATGGTCCACAAAACACCACATAGAAAAGTATTTCGTCAGAGAATCGAACACTGAGCTATAGTCAAATCTGGTGTATGCCATGATCAGGCCACGCTCCTGTTGTTCTCTGTTTTGCTGTTCAGCTCAACACCATCTTTGAATTTCACGCCCTCGATAACCTTGGCCAGGTAGGCGAAGCCCCGGATCCTTCGCCATCGCTTCTCAGCACTCATGCCCAGCTTGTAGATCATTGCCAGCATGGTGGTCCGGCTGACGCAGCCCTTGGCCTGTTTCGTCCGGTGACGAATGGTGGCGAAGGTCGATTCAATCGGATTTGTCGTCCGGATATGCACCCAGTGTTCCGCTGGAAAGTCGTAGAAGGCCAGCAAGGCTTCGCGGTCTTTCTCCAGACAACCCACAGCCTTCGGGTATTTGGCTTGGTAGACCTGCATGAAGAGGTCGAAGGCTTTATGCGCCGAGGTCTGGTCTTCTGCCATCCAGATCTCTTGCAAGGCTTTCTTCGCCTTGGGCTGTACGCTTTTCGGCAGGTAGTTCAGCACGTTGGCCGTCTTGTGCACCCAGCAGCGCTGATGGCGGGTCTGCGGGTAGACTTCCTCCAGGGCCGACCAGAAGCCCAGGGCGCCGTCTCCCACTGCCAGTTCGGGTGGTGTTTCAAGGCCGCGTTGTTTCAGATCCAGCAATACTTCACGCCAGCTCTGAGTCGACTCCCTCACACCGTCCTCAATGGCCAGAAAGTGCTTCTCGCCCCGTTCGTTGACGCCGATGATCACCAGGGCGCACAGTCGCTGTCCTTCGGCCCGCAGCCCACTGTAGATGCCGTCAGCCCACAGGTAGACCCAACGATCACAGCTCATGTCCCGGCGACACCAGTCGGTGTATTCCGCCTCCCATTCCCGCTTGAGGCGGCTGATCACCGAGGCCGACAGGCCTTTGGCCTCCGGACCCACCAGCACTTCCAG
>Ga0256914_1001318_pt1 | contig 22902 bp, 13 predicted proteins | sample HulkmetaG_FD_191571 | JGI IMG/M metagenome (GOLD analysis project Ga0256914, IMG submission 191571) | Hydrothermal chimney microbial communities from Main Endeavour vent field at the Juan de Fuca Ridge, Pacific Ocean - Hulk | ecosystem: Environmental > Aquatic > Marine > Hydrothermal vents ... | reverse complement strand
GAGGAGTGGGAGAATGGGTGGGGGGAGGGGACGCTATCGATGTTGAAGTGGGAGGGGGTGAAAAGGTCGGCGTTGCGGTGGGCCCGGGGGGTTGTGCGGAGGTTGGCGTGGGAGGCGGCGTGCTGTCCGAAGGTGCGGGCGTAGCTGTCGGCGTAGCCGACGGCGGGATCTGCGTCGGCGTGAAGGTGGGAGCCGACGCGGTGGGCGTATTCGTCGGAACAGTGGTGGAGGCGGATGGGGTGTTGGTCGGCGTTGCGGTGGGCAGAGGCGTGCCAGGGGCCTGGGTGGGGATAGAGGTTGCAGTTGGCACAGGCGTGCCAGGAGCGACCACCAGAATCATCCCATCTTTGCTCTCCGTCGGAAGTTTAGTTCCATCACGCTGCGCCACGGTGGCTTTGGTGATGGTGATGGAGGAGGTGGCGTTAGCTGTCTTGCCGCGAATTCGGATGACAAGCGCCACGCCATCACCACTTTTGGCCTCGCTGGGATTCAGTTGCGTCATGGCAAAATGCAGAGCGCCGATTTCGTTATCAGCGATGTTGCGGATATCAAAGCCCGAATCGAAGAATGCGCCCTGGGCGACTTGCACGCCCTCCTGATGGGGGTTTTCATCGATAATCTCGACCACTGCAGGATCGTAGCGTAATTTCAATTCAAACGCGTACAATTCCCGGGCGTTTTCGATTTCGATGGCGAATTGACTGACTTCGCCCGGCAAAACCCGTATTTCTGTGGGCGAGACTTTGAAGATGACAGGGGCTTCGGACTGGGCCAGGCTGGTCCGCCCCGCCAGAAACAGGCTGAAAACAACAATGATGGCAATGATGATGCATCCAACGCAGCGTTGTGGCTTCATATTTTTCTCGTTGCGGCCTGACGATTTAGCATGAGCCCCCTTTCCGGTTCCGGCTTATCCAAGTCGAAAAGGGGAGGGTTTGAGACGGCCAGGGATAGTCAGGGGCGGAGCCTCTTGGCGCTTGCTCCGCCCCTGACAACGCAGGTAGACGTTTGGGATTTCTGGCTCGTGAGATCAGTTCAACCTGATGTGCGACTTTTCCGCCAGCTCTAGATGCGGCGAAAGCAAGTCGCCCATTGGCTTAGTTCATTGTACCGGCAGCTCGTCAGGGTGTCCAGGGACTCTGACTGAGGCCAAAGTTGCCGCCCATGAGGACGAGGTCGAGGATGTCGACAACGCCATCGCCGTTGACGTCGGAGTTGCCGGAGCCGCAGGTGTTGTTGGAGGTGCCGTAGTCGCCGCCGATGCAAGCGGAGTCGGAGATGTCGATGGCGTCGTCATCGTTGGCGTCGCCGCCCAGGAGGACGACGTTGGCCAGGGTGGTCAGAGGCCGGGTGTCCAGAGCCTTGCTGTCGTCCCAGTTGCTGGCCATGGGGTTCTTCACCGTTGTGGGCAGGTAGAGAGGCGCGTCGATCTGGAGCCAGTAGGTGGCGCCAATGGTGAGGAGGTTGGAGCCAAGGTAGGCGGTGGTGTACTTGCCGCTGGAGGCGCTGACGCCACTGGCCAGGTCCGTAGCGCCGGAGACGGCCTGCTGGTCTTTGACGGTGATGGTGGCGCCGGAGTCGTTGGTGCGTCCCTGGAGGTCGATGTAGCCGGTGTAGTTGGCGATGCCGGTGATGTCGAGCTGGCCGTCGTTGGCGTCTGTGATATCGCGGTCGCTGCTGCTGGCGGCGCCGTAGCCGGCGTTGTTGACGAAGACCTTGACGCCGCCTTTGGCGCCGGAGCTGGTGTCGGCCTCGGCGTGGGCGATGTCGAGGTAGGTGGTCCAGGGGCCGTTGCCGGTGAGGCCGGAGCCGGTGGCGGTGAAGTTGACGGTAGCGACGCGGCCGTGGGCGTTGGTCCACTCGGCAGTGCCTGTGAAGTTGCAGACATAGGCGATGACGCCGGAGGTGGTGTTGGTGCCTGCATCCAGACACTTGCCGCCCCAGGGCGGGTTGAAGGTAATGCTGTTGTAGCTGAGCATGGTGGGATCGAAGGTGAATTTGAAGCTGACGCCGTAGAGATTCACAGCATCGACCTTGAGAGCGACGTCGAAGGAGGTGGATTCATTCACGTTGCGCTGGATGGCTTCGGTGTCCGGGTCGACATCCATGTAGACCTCGGAGAAGGTCCAGGGGTCGTAGGTGACGTCTGAGCTGACGCCGTCGCCGTTGGTGCCGGCAGGCCCGCCGTTATCGCCCCAGGAGTTGTAGGTGGCGTCGATGAGGTTGCCGGAGTCATTCTGAACGCCGTTGCCGCCGTTATCCTTGAAGAGATTGCCCTCGATGGTGACAATGCCGCTGAGGGACACGCCGCTATCCACCTGCAAAGCGGCGTCGGTGTTGTCGTGGATCCAGTTGCTGGCCAGTTTGAAGGAGGCGACGCTGTCTTGAATTTCCACGCCATCTTCCCATCCCTTGACTTCGACATCCTCCATGATGAAGTTGTCGCCGCCGGAGACGATGAGGATGGCGGGGGAGGTGGAGCCGCCGCCATCGAGGACGCCGTTTTTGACAGTGATGTCGGCCGCTGCTACGGTGAGGAAGGGAGAGCCGGGGCCGCCTGCGCCGCCGCCAAGATCGATGGTGACGCCAGAGGTGTTGGCAGTGGCGCCGCCATGCTCGTTGCCACCTACTGGCGAGATGACGTCACCAGAGCTGGCGTGATCTAGGGCGGATTGGAGGGTGGCGTAGTAATCGCCCGTGGTAGTGTTTAGCCAGTTGCCGGTGGGATTGCCGCCGCAGGCGTCCAGGTAGGGCTCGAAGTCGACGTAGTCGCTGACCTGGTCGCCCGAACCGCCGGGGTTCTTGGTGGCGTGATACGGGCCTGTGGCGTCGCCCCACCAGTTGGATGCGCCGTCCGTAGTGACATTGGCCCACATGCCGTACATGGCGTCATGGGTGAAACAGTTATGATTGGCGGAGACATTAGGAGCAGGTCCGCCGCTGGTGTAATCTTGAACGAGAATGCCATAATCATGCGTGTCAATAGCATTGTTCTGGATAGAGCCGGCCGTGGCTGTTTCGCTATAGCCGAAGTAACTCCCCCACTGATCGTCACTGAAGATGGCGATGCCTGTAGGATAGGCGTTGCCAGTATGGGCCAGACCGGTGATGTCGTTATCATGGATATTGATGGCGTCGGCGCCCACGACCCCAATTCCAAACTGATTGTTGGTCAGGGTATTGTGGGAAATCTCCACAGTTCCACTGGTATGGTACAACAAAATACCAGCGGCGCTGTCCGCATTGGCGTCGGTCGCAGGATCGTTACTACCGCCATAAGTTCCTGTCCAGACATGGCCGCCGACAGTATTGTTGTTGATGGCGCCCGTGGCACTGAAGCCGATTTGGATGCCATTTTGGGCGACAGTGGTCGTGGGCCCCATGCCCGTAGTTGTATTATCGTGGATATTGGCGGTCATCTTGGCAAAGTTGGCCGTAATGCCGTTCTTGAGATACCCGGAAACGGTGCAGTTCTTCACCTCCACCGCCACCGCAGAGTCATGCCCGACCAGATACATGCCATTGCCATGAGCGATATTGAACTGCTGGGCCGTTATCCCGTCGATGACGCCGCTTGTGTCGCGGTAAAAGATGCCGGCGAACAAACTCGCCCCCGACGGAACGGACGTGACAAGAGATCCATCGATCTTCAGAGCGCTAATATCAACAGTACCGCCCGAGGTGGCAACGCCGATGACCGGCGCCGTATCGTTGCCCGAGCCAGCAGCTTTCCGCTCGAACAATTGGAAGTTGTTGGCCGTAGTTTGAGATGGCTGAATGATCGTCGTGGCTCCGGCTCCGTTGAGCGTCAGCGTCTTGGTGATGACCACCTGTTCATCATACGTTCCGGCTGAAACATCAACAGTATCGCCGGACGTCGCTGCGTCCACGCCGCCCTGGATGGTGTCGGCAAGGGCGATGACAGGATTGTGGGTGACGGTGACGTTTTCAGTAGAGGAGGTGGTGGTGCTGGTGGCGTACCAGGGCATGAAGTCGACATTGTCTGATGCAAGTTCACCGCCCGGAGCCGTGTGGGGATTGCTGGCATGATTCGGGCCAGTGGCATCGCCCCACCAGTTCTTTTCTGCGTTCAGCACAAAACCATTGCTGGGGGAGCCGATGACCTGCACGCCGCCACCGTTGTTTTCAAAGCTGTTGTAGGAGGCAGTGATATTTTGCGAACCGCCCAGGCAAGTGTAGGGTCCGGCATTGGGATCGAATGTTGGATTCCAGTAATTCCCGATCAAATCCACCCGAATGTCGTCATCACCATTGTCGTGGATGTCATTATGGGTGATGGTGACGCCGTTGTTATTCGGTCCCATATAGATGCCATTGTCTTCGTTGTTATAGATCTCGTTATTTTCAATCGTGACGTTGACCGGGCCATACCCGTTGCAATCCACTTTGTCACTGGCTCCCCGAATCATGAGGATGCCATTACCGTATTTCAGATCTGGCGTATTGGAGCCCTGCCCGCCGCTGCCGTAGATTTTATTATTGCGAATGACAAGATCGGAGTAACCGCCAGCCGTTTCAATGCCAGAGCGATTAGCGCCGGAGATCTCATTATCTTCAATGACTGTCCCGCTCATCGAAGCTGGGCCGGACGCCCCATAGGCGTGATAAGAAGACCAGATGAAGATATTGTTGCCATTGCCCTGGGCGTCGAATATCTTGTTGCCCGAGAATGTGCTGTTGGTCACGCCATGATCGCCGCTATATGGATCGTTGACGATATAAAGCCCCATGCGACCCTGCTTGCCATCCTGAGAAGTCGTATTGGTGTTGGGCCCGATGACGTTGTTCCGGATGACAATGCCGCTGATCGCCGTGGTATGGGCATAAACCCGCACCAAAGACGTGTTGCTGTTGCCCACCGCATCAAGTTCTTCCACCACAAAACCCTCGAATGTTACATTATCGACATCGACGATATCGACAATGGCAGTATATCCCCCCGAAGGGTTGGGGTGTTTGATGATGGTTTCAACAGTATCGTCCCACGCATAACCAGCCGGCACAGTGTAGCCATTCTTGTTGATGCTTGCTGTTGCGCCGCGCAATGTCAGGGATTTGTTGATCGTGATGGATTCAGTGTAAGTGCCCGCTGCGACAACAATCGTATCGCCCGGGCTCGCCGCATTGATGGCCGCCTGAATAGTGCAATAGGGAGCACCCCCGCTGTCGCTGCAACTGGCGTCATTCGTATCTACCAGCAGAGTAGATGCAGTCGAAGCCATAGCAGCCAGTCCTAAAATCAGCAACAGACCGAGTGCGAGAATGACGACCACTACATAGGTGAGTTTGTGATGCATTTCTGTTCCTCCATTGTTCTGAACGGTGGTTGATTGAATCGAGACGATGAATCGTGAAGCGCCTGGATGGCTAAGACGGACGCTTCTTGATTTTCAGTGAAATGCTGCAAGACGGAACGTTTCAGAGATCACCACTCCGTTATGTCGAATAGCGCCAAGTTCGCATTCAGGGAGCGATTTGCATCTAACCAGCCGGCATGCACCGGATGGCGCCCAGACTCCAGGTCGTGAATCGCTGATTTCGCGTTACTACTAAGGTAGCCCGGCTAGAAACCACGAAGACACGAAGCCACAAAGGCACGAAGAAAAGAAAAAGCTTTGAAATTCTTGGTGTTCTTAGTGTCTTAGTGCCTTTGTGGTGATTGAAGTCGGGTACGTTAGTAGTTACGATTTCGCTGTGCGTGGTCAAATGACGATCAGCAGTCCCGAAAGATGGACACCGAGACGGAAGCTTCCGCACAATCCGAATTTCGGGCGCGCGTCAATCAGCGATTTGCATCGCGGCACATCCCAGCCCCCAAAATGCCAGCGCTCTTTTTTTTTCATACACGACATCCTCTCAACGATCAGCGCATATACAGCATTGTTGTATACGCCAGGCAATTACGCGTTCCCACCACGGGCGAAGAGGGGAACCCGCCAAAGAAGAGATATTCAGTTATAGCGAGGCATGTTCACTGGCAATTCTTTTATGAATCGTTGATTTGTATAACATATTACTTACTGAATGTCAAATCACCAATGGCTTTTCAAAATCGCCCACAAGTGCCGAAGCGTATATCGTCGGGTGGCTTCACCGAAGCGGGGTAGGCGTAGCCGTTGGACGCGGATGCCCGTTCAAAATCAGCGGGAGATGCATGGAGCTGGGTGTGGGCGTTGCCGTAGGAGTCTCGTCGTATGAGACAGTGCACGCCTGCCAAGTGGATGGAATTTCCGATCCGTCACGCCTCACGATTTTGGCGTAATCGAATGTAATCTGAAACGTCCCAGATCGAAGCCCCGTCAGATACAATCGCACAATACTGCCCGACCCAGACGCCTCCGGAGACGGATTGAGTTGAGTCACCGCATACCAGGTCGTCCCCGTTGCGTTGTCCACGTCGTTCTTGATGATAAAATCGGGGGAGAGAAAATCCGCCAACGCTTCCATCTGAACGCCATTGTCCGGATAACCATCAGCATCTTTGGCCTGTGCGATACCTGGATCGAAAGACGGACGGACATCTGCAGCGTAAAGCCCCGCAACGTTTTCAATATAAATATCGATGGCGAGGGTTTCGTCGACAACGCCTTCCTGCACAAGCGGCTCACACCGCACAATCGTAGTTTCGCCAACGATGATGCCCGTTCTCGCCACAGAAGAAGGGCTCCAAATGATCAATGCGCTCAGGGCGCACAAAAAAATAAACAACGCACCAATTGCTAGATTCTTCGTGAGATTGCTCGATCGATGCGGGGCCGGCATAATGCACTTTCTCCTACGAAGAGTTACGCCATCGAATGTCCTCCATCAGGATAATGCATCCACGAGTTATCGCCAAATAGTTCGACAGATGAGGATGTCCCATCCCCACACACAAAAATGACGCCGGAGCAGGTCATCTCCGGCGTCATATCGATGCGGTTGAGGTCAGCCTTTGGGCGGTTTGTTGCGCACCCAACGCCAGAGCAACACAATGCTGACGACGGCAGCGATGCTCATGGAGAGCATGTAGCCGAAATAAGCGAATCTCAGCATGGTGTCCCAATAATTGCCCGAAGGCTTGGCCAGACCAATGGCGCTGGCAGCAATGGCGGATCCGATGATCATCCCCACCAGCATGATGCCGATGACCGCGAGACGGCTCATGCGGTTGAGATACTCTACACTTTTGTTCATCTCCGAAAAATCGAGCTTGATCTCGAATTGTCCCTTCTTGTATTGATTCAGCCAGCCCATGGTGGCCGTGGTCAGATCGGGCACGTTTTTCAACACCTCCTGTAAAGCGATCATGGCCTGATCGGTAACCACTTTCTGCACCTTCTCGGGCGTCACCTCCTGCACGGCCAACTCTTTCATCAATTGGGTGCTCTGATTGATGATGCCTCCGCCGGTGAAGAGAACGTTGGCGATGGATTCCACCTGTGTCAGGGCCTTGATGGCCATGGTCAGGTCGGAATCGAGCCGCAGACCGTGGTCTCGCAGCAGCCCAAACATGGCCGAGACCGCATCCCCAATGCTGATGGCGGACCCCCCCATGGTGTAACGCCCCACCGTGCGCTCGAAGTCGCGATAATACGCGGCCTCGTCCACCTCGTCCACAAAGGGGGTGCTCAGGCTGAGGAGGATGGAGGCCATGCCCCGGGTGTCGCCCTTCTGCAAGGCCATGAGAAGCTGAGCGATATTCACGCGTTGTTGCACCGTGAGCTCGCCCACCATGCCCAGATCCAAAAAGGTGATCTGGCCCGTTTCCAGGTTGACGAATACATTGCCCGGGTGCGGATCGGCGTGGAAAAAGCCGGTGATGAAGAGCTGTTTGACCATGGCCCGCAGCAGGTTGGTCACCAGCAATTCGGTGTCGATGCCCGCAGCCTTGATGGCTTCCAGATTGGTAATCTTGACGCCGGCCACGAAATCCATGGTCAGCACCTTGGAGGTGGTGTATTCGTAATAGATCTTCGGCGTGGTGACGCCGGGCAGAGGAGCCAGGTCTTTGCCCAGCCGGGTGGCATTGTACGCCTCGCCCAGATAGTTGAGCTCCTCCAGCACGCTCTTACTAAACTGCTCCAACATGCCCACCAGATCGATAGTGCGCACATACTCTGAGCGGGCGGAGATGATGCGGGCCGCGTTCTGCATAATGCCCAAATCCGCCTTCATTTGCTGACGAATGTTGGGACGCTGCACCTTGACCACCACTGTCTCACCGGAGGTGAGTTTGGCCAGATGCACTTGCGCGGTGGAGGCCGCGGCAAAGGGCGTGGGATTGAACTCTGCAAAGATGTCCTCAGGATACCTGCCCAACTCCTCCCGGATTACCTCTCGGGCCTCCTCAGTAGGAAAAGGCGGCACATTGCTTTGCAGCTTGTTCAACTCCCGAGCCCATTCCTCGGGCAGCACAGTGGATTGGCTGGAAACGATCTGCCCCATCTTCACGTAGGTAGGCCCCAGCTCCTCGATCATCAGGCGCATCTTCACCGGAGCGGGTATATCCAGAGCCTCCTCAGGCAGGTCCCATATCCATTTCTGCATCTTGCGCCGGAACGCGTTGACTGGCCCCATGCTCTGGATGGCGCTGTCCCAACCATAGCGCAGGAAGACGTTGTACACCTGTTGCAACCGCAGGCTTTCTCGGACCTTATCGATATTAGACCGCCTCATGCCCCACCTCCCTGCTGAGGATCATCACGGGGAGGAGCGTCACCGACCTCCTCGGGCGGGGCAGACTCATCCTCCGGCCCATCGCCCGCGAATTCCTCCTCCGCCTCATGCTTCGACTCGGACGCTGCATTCGCGGACGGTTCGCTGCGCACAACATCCGGCGAAACTTGCTGGGGCGGCCCCGACGCTGCAGCTGCTGGCTCCTCCACCACCGGAATGTCCAGCTCCCCGACCTGCCTCGATTCCTCGGAAACAGGCGCTTGCTCCGCTCCGGGCGAGACGATTTTGGCAGGGGACATGGTTTCAGTCTGGGTCAAAGAGGAAATGGGAATCATCACGACGGGCTCATCCTGGATTTCCTTAAAGGGAAAGACCTGCTGCCGCCGCTCGTTGAATGCCGCCGCCTTGCGCATGGCCTCACTCACCGACTCCTCATCCACGATGGGCAGGGTCAAACCAAAAACACTCTCCAGAAAGCCCGACAGAATGCCCATCACCGCGCCGCCGACAAAGGCCCACAGAAAATTGGCCACATGAAAATAACCAGGCAGCAGCCATGAAAGCATGTAAAGGATGATCGTGTTGATGAGGATCACCACCAAACCGTAAGTGGCGAAGATATACGAAAGGGTGAGGAACTGGATGATGGGCTTGATCAGAGCATTGAGAAGCCCCAGTGCGATAGCCAGCAAGATGATCTTCCAGATGGCGAGCGGGGCCACAAAAGACATGCTGGGTACAATCATCGTGGTGATGACCAGCGTCAGTGCATTGACCAAGATGCGCACCAGCAGGGCCCGCCAATTGAACTGTTTGAGGACAAGGGGGCGTTTTTTGGTCAGAGATTGTGTGCTCATAAGCGCAGTACGAAGAGGATGGAGAAGATGAAAGAAGATGCAGAGAAACGCCAGGCGTCAATCGCGGCCAAAAATGCGCAGCAGGAAGAGGAATAGGTTGAGAAAGTCGAGATAGAGGGACAACGCGCCCATGATGCTGAGTTTGGTCATCAGCGCGCCTTCAGAGCCCTGGACGCGGGGATCGCGGGACATCTGCATGATTTTCTGGGTGTCGTGAGCCGTCAACCCCGTGAAGATGATGACGCCGATAATGCTAATGACCAGATCCATCATGCTGCTACGCAAAAAGATGTTGATGAGCATAGCGATGATGATGCCAATGAGACCGATGAACAGATACGTCCCCATCTTGGTCAGATCGGCTTTGGTGAACACGCCCACCAACGACATCGTGAGAAAAAGGGCCGCGGCGGAGATAAAGGCCATTGTGAGATCGGCCACATCGTAATAAAGGAAAATACTGGACAGGGTGAAGCCCGTCACCGCGGCGTAAGCGAAAAAGATGGCGAAGGCCACAGGCACAGAGAGCTTGGGCAGGGCAAAGGCCAGCGTCCCCACCAGAATCAGCTGCACGATGAAGATGCCGAACAGAATCCAGGGGCTGCCAAGCGACCGAACCAGGCCCGAATTGAGGGTGAACCAGGAAACACCTGCAGTCACCGTCATGGCCAGCAGCATGTATAGATAAACGTTGCGAAGCAAGGAGCGGGTCTCAACCCGGGGTTGAGCAAGCAGTTGAGGTTGTGAGGTCATAACAACACTTCGAGGAGAATGGGATGTCGGGAAATAGAAAGGAGGGACAAACAAGTAGAGAACAATTCCCACGGCAATACTCATCACACTTTTGCGGTCGAAGGTTACGGGGACGCCATATCGGCACCGGCGCGCCTGGATGGCTGAACCGCATTCCATTTCAAGTATAATACGTGTGCTCAGTTATGGCAACACACCGCAGGGATGACGATCATGTTTAAGACGAGGAAGGGTCAATCAGTCAGCAGTCCAACGGCGTTCCATATCGCTTCTCCCCAGATCAGGCATCGCACCCGGCTTTTTCATTGTCAAAATCAAAGCATTTCCACATAATCTCCATCACTTCTCCCAACTCCTCCAAAATCTCCCGCCAGACATGGAAGCGGGGCAACAAAGAGCACCCCGCCCCTACTGCATCCCGACGACATCTTTGATCCAAGCCACCAACTTTGGAGCCAGCCCGTTCTCCTGCATTAGCAACCCTGTCCCCCAGCCGTAATCATGCAGCACAATCAAGTCGTGGGGCCCGGTCGCCAACCTATCCAGCAACTTCGCCGTCTGCACCGCGTTCTTATCATGATTGCCCTCATTGTCGCTCACAGCGATGAAAATGGGGCGAGCGCCGTACGCAGCCATCACTTGCGTCAAGAAATTTTTGTCATAGCGAATGCCGGGCGTAATCAGGCCCACGGCCCGAACATCGGGATGCTTGCGTGCATAATCCAACGCCCACCAAGAGCCGTCATTCTCACCAATGATGAGAATATTTTGGGGATCCACCTCAGCCTGGGCCTGCAGAAAAGCCGCGCCCGCGGCCACATCCTTGACTTTGCTTTGATCGTCCATCACGCCCCCGCTTTCGCCATAGCCCCGCAGATCGATGGCCAGCGCCGAGATGCCTTGATCCATCAATAGCCGGGCAAAGAGTTGCCAGACGCTGCGCTCACGGCCCGTGCCAAGCACCAGCAGCACCGCAGGCGCGTTCGCCACCGACGGGCGGTAGTAATCGCCCTTGATGGGCACGCCGTCCGCGGTGGTCAGACTCACTGGCAGCACGCTTTTCAGCGCTGGCGGGGCCTTCGCAGAAGGCGTGGAGGTGGGGACAATGGGCACAGTGGGGCGCGGGGTGGGGGCCGGGCCGGTGGGGACAACGGTGGGATGCGCCCTCCCCTCACACGCGGCCAACAGGAATGTCAGGAGAACAACATGAACGATAAAGCGCTTCGGAGAGAAAAAGGTCATGGTACGGAAAAGTCGCACATCTGGCACCCTTTGTTACACTTGTTATAGTATTGTATAATAAAATCATCGCCGCAGACAACGAATTGGCCGGTTCTGTACTTTCAAGTCCTCTTTGAAAAGTCACTTGACTTTCGCCAAAAAAATTGCCTGCGATGATTACCTGCAACTCGACAATGGGATGGGCGGAGGCCCGCCTGTGGCGCGAAGCGCACAAAAATCCTGACTCCAGCCGGCCAGCACAGCCAAACGCCGACTGAAGTCGCACCATCGATCTCCACGGGCTGAAGGGCCGCCCTCAAACGAGATATGGGTCATACCGTAAATTATCAAGCTTGCAACCTGGAATCAAGAAACTTCCTGCATATTACCTAGATCATCTCGAGGTGCATCATGCCAAACACAAATCACACAAAACAGGGGCTATCGCAAAAGTTGATGGTGGGGGCGCTTATGATCATCGTCTCGATCATCTTCGTCGGCATCGGACTGGCGCGCACCGTCAACGCAACATCGATTTTGGCTCCGTCAGGCTCATCACAATATGGTCTCTTCGGCCCCCCCACGCCCGCGCCATCAGGCACGCCCACCCTCACCCCCACCTTCACGGCCACACCATCGGGATTGTTGGGCGACATGAATGGCGACTGCCGCGTCGATATCCTCGACATCATGTACGTATCCGGGCGCTGGAATACACAGGTCGGCGATCCCAATTATGATCCCAAGGCAGATCTAAACCACGACGACAAAATCGACATTCTGGACATCATGATCGTCTCCGGCCAATGGATGAAGACCTGTTCGAGCAACCGGATGCCGGATGCCGCCGCTGCGCCCGCGGGATTCCAGGACAGGCAAGCCCAGTACGCCATCTACCTGCCGCTCATCACCCCCGGAGGCACACACCCGCCCGCCCAACTCTATTTGATAGACCCAGCTCCCGTGCATGATATCACCGACGGCGATTTCGTCATCGACGTTGCCGCCCATTATATCAAAGACTTAGGCGGATTCGAGTACACCCTGCTGTACGATCCAGCCATTGTAAAAGTCGTCGCCGTGCGGGTCGGCCCATTCATCGGCAGCACTGGCCGCAGCGTCTTCACCCTGGGCCCTGCCATCGACAACGACAGAGGAGAAGTCCGATTCGGCGCTTTCACCTTTGGCGATCAGCCCGGAGCCAGCGGCGACGGCATCCTGGCGCACATCGAATTTCGGCCCGTCGCAGGCGGGAAGAGCGGCCTCGTTTTCAAAGACGTCAGGGCGTCTGATACTGCTGCCAATGCCATCGCCATGACATGGTTCGATGATAAGGTCGTGATCACCGTTCCCACCCCCACCCCCACGCCCACGCCCACAGATACGCCCACGCCCACGCCCACGCATACGCCGACCATCACGCCCACCAGCACGCCCACCAGCCCTCCCACAGCAACGCCCACCATTACCCCCACACCCACCATTACCCCCACGCCAACCATCACGCCCACGCCTACCAACACGCCCACACCGACCGTCACGCCAACGGCAACTGACACCCCTACCGCGACCCCAACCTTTACGCCCACAGCGACCCCCACCGCCACGCCCACGCCCATGAGCGGCACAGTTCTCTATCTTTCCCCCTCCTCGTCTTCTCACAGTTTGGGAGGAGGCGCTTTCACCATCAACGCCGCGGTGCATAGCGTCTCGGATCTGGGCGGATTCCAATTTACGCTGCACTTCAACCCCAACATCGTACACGCCGATTCCGCCAGCCTGGGGCCATTCCTGAGCTCGACAGGCCGTAGCGCCAGTCCGTTGGGGCCCGATATCGACAACAGCGCCGGAACCATCACCTTTGGCGGCTTCACCTATGGCTCGCAGCCCGGAGCCACCGGCTCTGGCGTCATAGCCCACATTACATTCTCTCCCCAGGGCCAGGGCGCCTCATCCCTAACCTGGTCGGATGACACGCTGTCGGACACCCAGGGGAACGCCATTTCCCACACACGCGCCAACGGCAGCGTCACCATCACACAATAACACGAAACCAGGCAAGATTCAGGAGGCTGCTCTCAGTTCCTGAATCTTGCCTTGGCCCAAAGCGTCCCGAATTTCGCGAGCCCGGTCATCCGCGCCAGGTTGGCGTCGGTTGCTTTGAAAATGTAAAAGGCAGAAATATCTCACGCCAAGACGCAAAGGCCTGCTCTTTACGCCGCAGCCTCCTTCGCGGCCTTCCTCGTCGCCCGCTTGGCCTTCCACATGTCCTGGCGATTGACCCAGATGACGTAGGCCAGGGGCACGATGAACAGGGTGAGCAGGGTGCTGGTGGTCATGCCGCCGATGACCGCAATGGCCATGGGAGCCCGGAAATCGCCGCCAGCGCCCAGGCCCAGGGCCACGGGCGCCATGCCCAAAATCAGGGAAATGGCAGTCATCAGGATGGGGCGCAGACGCACGGGACCGGCCATGCGCATGGCCTTGTCCGCGGGCACGCCTTTCTCGTGCTCCTTGTTGGCGAAATCCACCAGCAAAATCGAATTCTTGGTGGCCAGACCCATGAGCATGATAAACCCGATCATCGCGGTCATGTCCATGGGATGATTGGTGAGCAGCAGCGCCAGGATCGCGCCGATGACCGACAGGGGCAGTGCGATCATGATGATAACGGGCTGGGTGAAGCTCTTGAACTGGCTGGCCAGCACCATGTAGACGAACGCGATGGAGAGAAGCAGCGCCATGTAGAGATCGCCAAAGGCCTCCTTCTCCTGCGCGGCCTCGCCGCCCAGCTCCGCGGTTACGCCCGGAGGCAGGGCGATGGTCGCCAGCAGCGCATCCACATCCTCCTCCACGTCGGCCACGTTGCGGCCTGTGAAGTTGGCGCCAATGGTGGCCGTAGCCAGCCGGTCGACGCGGCTAATGGAGGTGGGGCCCGTGCCCGTGGTCAGGGTGGCCACGTTGCGCAAGGGCACCTGCTGGCCCGTGGGCGTCAGCAGCTTGTAATTCAGCACATCTTCCAGATTGTCCCGGTCAGCTTCCTGCAGCCACACGCGGATCTCGGCCTCGGGGCCCTCGCCCCGGTAGGTGGATGCGATGTCGCCGGTGATGAGGGTGCGGATGGTGGAGCCCACGTAGGCGGGGCTCAGGCCGAACTGGGCGGCCCGGTCCTCGTCCACCTCGATGCGCATCTCGGGCTTGCCTTCCTTGAGGCTGCTCTCGATGTCGGTCAGGCCCGGAATGGCGGCCAGGCCCTGCATTACCTGCTCGGCGCCCCGGGCCAGCTCATCCAGATCGCCGGTCTGCGACTTCACCTCGATGACCACATCGCGGCCAGCCAGTCCGCCAAAGCCGAAATCGAACGCGCCGCCGGTCATCTGAAAAGTGAGGCCGGGGATATCCGCCATCTGCGCCCGCAGCTCATCCATCACCCCGCGGGTGCCGCCCTCGGCGTCGGGCGAAACCTTGACCTTGAAGGTGGCTTCCTCGGGCACGCCCTGGCGTCCCACCGTGGTGAACACCGATTGGGTCTCGGGATGGGCGATGAGCGCATCTTCCACCACCCTGGCATGCTCATCAGTGATTTCCAGCCGGGTGCCCGGGGGCATGGTCAGGGTGGCGGTGAACTCGCCCTCGTCGATATCGGCCAGCAGGGTCTGGTTGATGAAGGGGAAGCTGAGCATACTCAGGGCCACCATAATGGTCGCAGCCAACACCGACAGCTTCTTGTGGTCCAGCACCCAGTTGAGCAGACGCCCGTAGGTGCGATACATCCAGCCCTCGCCCGCCTTCTCCTGGCCCGCGCTTTCGTCGATGGCCAGAGCTTCGGGCCGGGGCGTTTCCGCGCCGTTGGCTTCGCCATCCAGCGGCTTGGGCACGCCCTTGATCTTCTTCTTGGCGAAGAAATAGGCGCTGATCATCGGGGCCAGGGTCAGGGCCTCGAAGGTGGAGATGACGATGGCGATGACCACTGTCAGACCGAAATCGCGGAAGAACTGGCCCACGATGCCCGTGGTGAAGGCCACCGGCAGGAACACCGCAATGATGGTGGCGCTGGTCGCCAGCACCGCCAGCGAGACTTCGCCCGTGGCCTTGCTGGCCGCCTCGCGCGGGGAATAGCCCATGTTGATCCAGCGGAAGATATTTTCACGCACCACAATGGCGTCATCGATGACCAGGCCCACCACCATGGCCAGGGCCAGCAACGACACCAGGTTCAGGGAGATGCCGAACATATCCATCCCCCACACCGTGCCGATGAGGATCACGGGCAGGCCGATCATGGTGATGAAGGTGTTGCGCAGATTGCGGAAGAAGAACAGCACCACCAGGGTGGCCAAAATCGCGCCCCAGATGGTGTCGCTGACCGCATCATTCACCGAATCGCGCACGAAGACCGACGAGTCGGCCACCTTGACGATGTCCAGCTCCGGGTGGGCCGCCTTCATGGACGCGACCGCGTCGTTGACGCCATCGGCCACGGCCACGGTGTTGGAACCGCTCTGCTTGTACACATTCAGCACCAGGGCGTTGCCGCCATTGACCCGGGAATAGCTCTCTTTATCCTTGAAACCGTCCTCGACCTGCGCCACATCGGAGATGCGGATGGGCGCGCCCCGCTGGCTCACCACCACGTTTTCCAGGTCTTCCAGGGTGTTGATCTTGCTGGGCGTGCGCACCAGCACATTTTTGTCCCCCTGGGGCACCGGCCCGCCCGGGATATCGTAATTGTAGGATTGGATAGCCCCGGAGACCTGCTGCGGAGCCACATACTTGCCCTGCAGAGCCAGCATGTCCATGTTCACCTGGATCTCCCGCTCCTCTGCACCCGCGACCTCCACCACGGCCACGCCCGGCACCCGCTGCATGGGCGGCTGAATCTCATTCTTCACCAGATCGCCCATCTCCACGGGCGAATACTGGCCCGATGTGTCGGTCACCGCGTAGATCATCACCGGGGTGGACGCGGGGTCAAAGCGCTGCACGATGGGCGTTTGGGCGTCGCCGGGCAGCTTGTTGCTGAGCTGATTCAGCTTCTCCTGCACATCCTGCGCGGCCTTGTCCACGTCGGTGTCCATGGTGAACTGGATGATGACCAGGCTGTAGCCTTCGCCCGACTCGGAGTTGATGGCGTCCACGCCGGAGATGGAGCTCATCTCCTCCTCCATCAGCTCGGTGATCTGCGACTCGGTCTGGTCGGGGCCCGCGCCGGGATAGATGGTGGTGATGGCCAGCACCGGAAAACTGACGTCGGGGAAGAGGTCCACGGGCATGCGGAAGAAGGAAACCACGCCCAGCACCACCAGCGCCACCATGATCATGGTCGTCCCCACCGGGTTTCGTATGGCTGTATCCCATATTTTCATAGAATTTCTCGTCTATTCAGCGAATGTTGTTTGACGTTTGACTTTGACGATCCGGAGCCGCTCAGTCTCCCAACAGCGTCACTGTGGCCAACATACCCGGCATCAGGCCCGCGGCGTCGCCGGTGGGGCGGATGGTGATGGGCAGGGTGCGGGTGGCCGGGTCCAGCGCCGGAGAGAGCTCGGTGACCTCGCCCGCGAACTCCTGGTCGGGATACGCGGCCACCGTGATCCTGGCGGGCTGGCCCACGTAGATCTCGGGGATGCGGGTCTCTTCCACCGACACGATGATCTTGACATCGGGAGAGAGCAGGGCCAGCAGGGGGACGCCTGGCCCGGCCATGGAGCCCACGGGAGCCATGATCTGCGCCACGACGCCATCCACCGGCGCTTTGACCGTGGCCTTATCCACCTGGGTCTGGGCCATGTACAGCGCGGCCTCGGCCTGCTTGACCTGGGCCTCCGCAGCCTTGATCTGCTCGTCGCTGGCGCCTTCCTTCAGACGCTCCAACTGCGCTTTGGCCCCGGCCAATTGTGCGTAAGCCCCCGCGATCTGGTCGGGCGTCGCGCCTTTCAGCGCTTTTTCGTATTGGGTTTTGGCCGCCTCCAGCCCGAAGGTGGCCTGCTGCAGCTGATAGGCCTCGGGCATCATATCGGCGTAAGGATTGCCCGCAATGCGATCGTATTGGCCCTGGGCGATCTTCACCGCCTCCTCGGCCTGACGCACCTGGATCAGGGCCAGACGCCGGTCTTCGGGCGTTGCGCCCTGCAGGGCTCGGTTGTACGCAGCCTCCGCGGCCTTGACCGCAGCCTCCGCGGCTTCCAGGTCCGCGGCCTTGGGCTCGGCCTGGGCCATGTCCAGCTGGGCCTGTGCGGCCATCAGGCCCGCCTCGGCCTGCGCGCGCTGAGCCTCTAGCAAGGTGGGATCGATCTGCACCAGCACATCGCCCTTGCTGACCGCGTCGCCCACACCGACGTTCACGGCCAGCACCTGGCCCGCGACTTCGGCCACCACGGGCACCTGCGCGTCGGCCAGGATCTCGGCGTTGTAGGTCTGCTCGCCCAGTTTGGAGACCACGGTGGCAGCGTCATCGGGCGTGCTCAGCACCTGCGGCTCGGGCGTGGCCGTGGGCTGGGCAATGGTCACGGGCGTGGACGTCGCCTCCTTGGCCAAGGGATTGGAGATGCTGCATCCGGCCAGGAGGATGGTCAGGAGGAGGATGGTGGGGAGTGTGATGAGTTTTTTCATATCGAAGTATCCTTTGGTCAGGAAGCAATTCAGTATTCAGTAATCAGCATTCAGTGATCAGTCGGCGGCGGCCTCATTGACCATTAGCCATTGACAATTAGCAATTAGCAATTAACCGTTTATCTGCCCCAATCCACCACCTGCTCGCCCTGGAACTGGTAGGCGATGGCGGCGTCGATGGGGAGTTTGCGCTGGTTGCCGCCGTCTGCATCCATGACGTACAGGGCCCAATCGCCCGTCTCATCGCTGAGATAGACGATGTGCTGGCCGTCGGGGCTCCAGGCGGGCGCGACATGCTGGATGGCCCGGGGATTTTCGATGAAATCGCCCGGATGCGTGAGTGCGGTCAAACCGGAGCCGTCATCGTTCACACGGAAAATCTCGTGATGGTCTTTCTCTTTGCCGACCAAGGCCAATATGCCCGTCCCGGGACGCCATGCTGGATCGCTGTAATGAGGATTCATAATGACAGGACGCGGGGTTGCGCCGGGGGATGCGTCGGTCATTTGGACGCCCGAACGGCTTTGGTAGAGAATCCCCCGGTCGCCCCAATCGGGAGCGTGGGCAAAGGGCTCAGCCGGAATATCGGTGAATCTCCCACCGGTTCTATCCACCCGGCTCAATCCCTGAATGTCATAGATAATCAAGGGGAATTGCACCAGCCAGGGCGCGTCGGGCAGACAAACGCCATGCCCGACATCGCGACATGTGTCCTCTCCGGTGACGCGCTGGAAGGCGATCCACTGGCCATCCGGGCTCCAGGCGGGCGTGCGCAGCTTGCTTTCGATGAAGATGCGGCGTTCGTTGCGGCCGTCGATGTCGATGAGGTAGAGGCCCGCATCCCCGCCGCCATCGCGGATGAAGGCCACGGTCTGGCCGTCAGGACTGATGGCGGGGTCCAGGCCCGTTGTCAGTTGCCGCGATTTCCCCGTCGTCAGGTCGTAGACCATGATGGGGCCGCCGCTGGATGTCTGGAAGACGAGCTTGCCTGCGAGCCCCGTGGTTGAATCGCGGCGGCCCGAGGCGCTGCTTACGATGCGGGCCTGGCTTGGCTGATGGTTGATGGGCAGGCCCGCGAGGTCGCCCGCCACATCGAGATAGCGGGCCGCGGCCCAGACCACATCCTCGCTATCGGGCAGGGTCACCAGCAACCAATCGCCCTGCTCATCCCGACCGACGACCGTTAATTCCTCGCCTGGTTTGGCTACGCCAACGATGCCGTAGGAGGTGGCGGGCCCGCGGCGCAGGTTGAGATTGCGTCGCCGGGTGTTCACGCGGGCGGTCAGGGCTGCCGCGCCTTTCTCGCTCGGGGCCGAGGCCGCGGGCGTGGCTTCGGCCTGCACCGCCACATCCAGCACGGGAACCAGCTCCAGGCCAAAGGCCACGACCTCATCGCCCTGGACCCAGCCGCTGCGCCCGTCCGCCAGCTCGACTTGCAGCCAGGCGTTGTCATCGGTGCGCCCGGTGATCCACAGCGCCGCGGCCAGGGGCAGGGTCTCCGTCACCGGCCCGCCGGGCGCATCTCGCAGGCCCGCGCCCTCGCCGCCGACCACCCCGCGTTGGGGCAGGGCCGCGGGCGTGGTTTGCATCCCGGGCGCAACCGCGGGCCCGGGCAGAGCTGACACAAAGGCTCCTCCCAGCGCCAGCATTGCCATCGCGGCAAAAAGCGCGACGAACAACGTGAGTTTGCGTGAATGGTTTCGAGTTTTTCGTATCCTCATAACGTGTTTCCTCATCGGTTCCCCGGGGGAACGAGAAAATTCGGCAATCTCCCATTCGATTGGAAGTGGTTATCCCTCTCCGTGATCGCCCGGCATCATGCTACCCGGAAGTCACTTCTGGACTGGCGTGTTCAGGCCCACTCATCTTCGCACAGAGAGGGCAGGAGGGTCTGTAAATTCTCCACCAACTGGTGACGTTGCTCGGAGGACATTCCGCCCACCAGCCGGTAATAGCGCTTGACATGGATCACCAGCTCCCGGTTCCACTCGGGCTGGTCGGGATGTTCACCAATGACCAGCCCGAACGCGCCGCCCGCCAGCAGCATCAGCCCCTCGGCCGAGGCCAGGTCGGGGTCGCCCAGGATGTGGGGGACATAGTTGCAGAGCAGGCTTCTCTTGCCGTCCCTGTTCAGGTTCAGCACGATGATGGTGAGGAGCTCGGTGCAGTAGCGGATTTCGGGCGGGCCTTCGGGGGGGATGCGGGCCAGCAGCGCCGCAGTGACCGCGGCCATCTCCTCGTCCTCGGCGTTATCCATCTGAATCCGCTGGATGATGTCGTTGCTCAGGGTTTCCCAATCGGGCGCATTGGTCCCGGCCGCCAGGTCCTGAATAGCCTGAAGGGATTTATCGGTGGGGCGGTAGAGTACGGTGGAGCGCCCGGGCCCGGAGCGATCGGGCGCAAGCTGATAGATGGACTCCACGTAGCCCTTTTCCTCCAGCACGCGCAGCATGTCGTAAGCGGTAATGCGACTGACGCCGATCTGTTCCGCCAGCGCGCTGTAATGGATGGGCTCTTGTAGCTCGGCGTAAAGGGCCAGGAGCTGGCGCATGAAGGTTTCCTGTCGTCGGGTGAGTTTCATTGAATTTTTCCAAAGAATCAAAAAAAACCAAAAAATCAAAAAGATTATACCGCCCCCCCATCCCCAAGTCAAATTTCATGGGCAATGAACGATGTGTGCTTTGGAAAGGTAAAATTCAAAATGAAAAAGGCAAAAATGCCTCATGCCAAGGCGCTGAGTCAAGCAGGCTTTCAGGCGGCAAGTCGCAGGTGACAGCTCAACTTCCGCAGCGCAATCTACAACCTGCAACTTGTCACCTGACGCCGTCCTTTTCATCGGTATCGGCGTGGCTTGTCCGCAGTCGCACCGCGCCACACGCGAAAAAGCGACGCATCCGAAGACACGTCGCTTTTTGGTCAGCATAACGCCCGCAGGGCGCGTACAGTCACTCAGCCGCCCGATTCGGGCGCAACAATTTCAGGAAATAAGGGCTTAGTCCTTGCCAGGTAGGCCCAACGGATTACCCAAGTCTTTGCCCAAAGGGGAGCCGCTGAACTGCTTGAGCTGACCCTGATACACGATACGGGGCTTCTGGTAAGTCTTTGGGGCTTTCTTCATGAGATGATCTCCTCTTGTAATGAATTGGGGTCTATATGCAAAATGCCGGATAAAACAGGGTCAGGAGTTGAAGTGGCGCACGCCGTAACCGATGCCGACAACGACCACGGCCGCCAGGGCGAATAGGCCAGTGAGTAGAGGCCAATTCGTTGTGTTCGAATCATTTACAGAAAGAGAGGACAAAGTCACAGCATTGGTGTCATATAATTCGAGAAACGATGTTCCGGATTCCCGTGAATTCCACGCAACTCGTGCCACACCTCCAGTGGGGCATCCGCTGGTAATTTCTACCCATAAACTGATAGTTTGATCGTTTGCATCAGAGATTTGATCTTGGGCATATTGAACCAGTGCTTCACTGGTACCTTGAACATTAAATACAACATCACCGCCTACCGTGTAGGGACCAGTTATCTCAGCCAACGGCGTATCCGTGATCGGGGGAGGTGTCGGTAAGTTGCCCTGCTGGGTGGTTTCATCCCAATTATCGGGAGCGCCAAAGAGCGCCAGTTTTGTTGTGTCTGACGACCCTGTACTTGAGCGGACTGTGTGTAATGTAACCTTGACACGACCCACGTTTGCTGATGTTGGTATATCGCTCACATCCCATTTCAGCAAACCAGCACGAGTTAGCGTGCATTCAGATCCGCTTCCCTGTGCATCAACAATGGTGGCGTCTCCATTAACAGCTGTGGCATCCGCATTGACATCCCAAAACGTGTCAGCGTTAACTTCCCGCGGGTTCGAATTCTGTGCAACTGCAACTGTGACGAGAAGTAGTACAATTAGCAACGATGTGCCAATTAAAAGAACTGCTTTACGATTCACTATATGCTCCATCCTGAGAATCTGAATAGAAAGAGATTAACATTGAAATCAAAGTTCGGTGGTTATTTTCGAGTATGTAGAGACTCAGACTTGGATTACGGCCATTGGGAAGGTGCTGATGCATCCAAACACAAACGGTAAGGGTAGCCAATTTTCACTGGGAAAGGAGTGTCAATTCCAGGTTCGAAAATGACATATGTTTGAGTAGCAGCCTTCCATTCCAACACCTGCTGTGTGCCAGTGATTTCATTGGCAAGTGCCTGCGAATCCGAGAGATCGCTACGATCTAAGGGAATGGCAATTACGTTGTATTTGCACGGTGGTCCCCCGTAAAGGTCATAAACTTTGTGCCCAGGTTCTGTTGATTTCGGTGGAACGTCCCCAACGAAACTAACGACATTATCTGCTGAGGAATCTAAAAGAAGCCGATAAACGCCCCCAACCTCTAAGGGGAAGGGAGTATCGATTCCAGGCTCAAATAACTGGTATGTTTGCGTGCCATTTTTCCAACGCAATACCTGCACCGTGCCCGTAATCATGTCGGCCAGGCCTTGGGAGTCAAAGTTGTATCCGGCGTCGCTGAATTGCTGCTGGGAGTCCAGTGGCATGGAAATGACGTTGTAGTAATTCGTGGCAGTTGGCGCCAGGGCCGAATCCGGAGCGGTATCTGCAGCCGGGGCGGCTGTCTGGGTTGAAGCAGGGCCTTTCAGCGCAAATACTGCGGCCACAGCCAGCACCAACACCACCCCCACAAATATGGTTGTGTAAAGAAGTCGTTTCATATGACAACTCTCTAAAAGTGTAGTGGGCGAACGAAAGGGATGCGATGCAATA
>Ga0256914_1001317_pt1 | contig 22920 bp, 12 predicted proteins | sample HulkmetaG_FD_191571 | JGI IMG/M metagenome (GOLD analysis project Ga0256914, IMG submission 191571) | Hydrothermal chimney microbial communities from Main Endeavour vent field at the Juan de Fuca Ridge, Pacific Ocean - Hulk | ecosystem: Environmental > Aquatic > Marine > Hydrothermal vents ... | reverse complement strand
TGGCGGTCGCATCCTTTCAGGACGATGCGCCGGCCGTTGAGGAAGAGGCCTTCCCCCTCCCGCACCTCGAAGGTGCGGAAGCCGAAACGCTGCCGCACGGTGTGGAGCACCTCTCCGTCCCGCAGCAGCGACACATCCGCATAGTAAAGGTGCGGGCTCTCGGCGCTCCAGCTCTTGTGGCCGGTGACGCGGCCGGTGAGCAGAACGACCGTATCTTTCGTTTTTACTGTTTGCTCAAGAGGATCACCCAGAGGGCGGCCCTGCAGGTCGAGGAGCCGCACCCTCACCCGGCACTTCTTCTCCGTATGTCCCGGGTATACCGCTATCCTGAAGGTGCCGTCGGCGCGGGCGTCGACGGCGGTGCGGGCGATGTATTCCTGGGGCACGGCCTTCAGCCATACGGGCCTGTAGATGCCGCCGAAGATCCAGTAGTCGCTGCGCCGTTCCGCCAGGTTGATGCGTTCGTCGGACGACATCTTGTGCACGGTCACCTCCAGGAGGTTACTGTCGCCGGGGTGGAGCAGCTCCGTGATGTCATATTCAAACTGATAGAAGCCTCCCTGATGCACAGGACCGGCCGGCCGGCCGTTGATCTTCACCTCCGTGTCGGTCTGCACGCCGCCGAAGACGATGAAGATACGCCGGCCCTGCCACGCCGACGGCACGGCGAAACGTGTGCGGTAGAAACCCGTCTCCGAGGCCTTCGTCTTGTCCTTGCCGTAGTTATAGGTGCCGAAGCCCTGCAGCTCCCAGCAGGAGGGCACGGCGATGCGGCTCCATACGCCGGCACGGCGGCCGCCGTCGACCATGAACTCCCACTCGACGGTGTTGGCCGCATCCGGTCCGGAGAGGAGAAGGGTCGCGGTCTGCTGGGCGGACAGCACCGCAGGTATCATGAGGAAGAAGAAAGTGAGGGTACGCATTGTTGTAAGATTTTTAAGAGTTATGCGCAGGGCGCAGAAGGCCCGGCTATTGCATCTCGTCCCATGATTTTCTGGGCAGGTAGTAGAAAAACCCGTCTTCGGCGCCGATGAGCAGGTCGGGGATGCCGTCGCCGTTCCAGTCGACGGTGGTGGGGCAGGTGCTGTGGCCTCCCAGGACGGCACCGGAGAGGTTGCCTATAAAACGGAAGCGGTATTCGCCGGTGTTGCGGTAGAGGGCGGTGTTGAACGTGTTGACCAGCAGGTCGAGGTCGCCGTCGCCGTCCCAGTCGACCAGGTCGATCTTACGGCGGCCGCTGTGGCCGGCCGTGCCGTCGTTGAGTCGCAGGGGGTTACCTCGTTCGTCGAGGAAGATTCGCCGGCCGGGGCGCAGCAGCAGTTCGTCGTCGGATCTTTTCCTTTCGAAGTAGGCCAGGTATCCTTCATGGTCGAGGATGATCAGGTCGTTGAGGCCGTCGTGGTTGAGGTCGAGCACCACGGGTCGTGTGCGCCACTGCACCACCAGCTCGGTGGGGGCGGGGTTCCACCAGTTCCATGCCGGCTTGGGTGGGGTGCCCTGCCAGTCGACCTTCACGGGGCGGGCAGTGTCGAGACGAGGCCGGTGGCGTGTGCCGGTGTTGGGCAACCAGCGTATCCTGCCGGTGATGTCGTTGATGATGATATCGGGCAGGCCGTCCATGTTCCAGTCGGCCACATAGGGGACGGTATAGCCCCACTTGGCTTCTGCAGGACCCTGGATGGAGAGGTTGTTGCCGGCCATGGTGCGGAAGACGGTGTCGCCGGCGGTGAGACGGACGGGGGCCGCCCAGCGGGGCGTGGCGCCGCCGCCCAGGTTCTCAAAGAACTCCAGAAAACCTGCAGTGTTCCCGGAGATGAGGTCCTGGTCGCCGTCGCCGTCCCAGTCGACCGCACAGGGGGTGGAGAGAGCGCCGCACATCACCCAGCGTGCCTGCTGACGGAAATAGACGGGCGGAGCCAGGAGAGGCATGCCCCGGTCATCCGGGCCGGTGTTCTCCACCAGCAGGACACGACCGTCCTCCATGCCGACGACGATGTCGGGGTCGCTGTCACTGTCCCAGTCGTAGACCACCACCTCGGGCATCTCCAGTTCGAGATGGAGGACCCGGCCGTTCACCTTCAGAAAACGACCTGCCGCATAGCGGGGGGATGTGCGTGTGCCGGTGTTCTCGAAGAGGGTGATGCGGTCGAGGAACTCGCCGCAGAGCAGGTCCAGATCGCCGTCGCCGTCCCAGTCGACCAGGTTGGGCGAGGGCTTACCGTAGACATCCACCGGCCGGCCGGCGGCCATGAGGTGTTCGGCGTGGCCGTATCTGGGTTTTTCATTGGTGCCCAGGTTCTTCACCCAATAGACGTACCCGTGCAAGGGACCGTTCGTCCACTCTCCCTGAGCGTTGTAGGCATCGTCCCAGCCGTACTCGCGCCAGTCGCTGGCGCCGATGAGCAGGTCATATACGCCGTCGCCGTCGTAGTCGGCCAGCTTCCACTGGTTGGTACGCCCGCTGTAAAACTCCTGCTTGTACGGGATCTTCTCCGGACGGCTGAAGAGATCTTTCCGGAAATGGCGGTACATCACGCCCGGCGTGCACAGTACCATCTCCCCGTCGATCCATGAGACGGTGAGGTTACGCAAGCCGTCGGCGATGCGTCGCCCTGCGGAGAAGGTGCCGTTGCCAAGGTTCTCGAAATAGTACATTCCGCGGGAGGGCTTGTCACGACCGGTCACCAGCAGGTCGTTGTCACCGTCGCCGTCCCAGTCGACAGGCACCGGATTGCCCCACAGCCCTACCCCCAGATCGACGATAAGACCCGGATGATTGTAAGGAAGCCGGATATCATCAGGATGCTGGGCGGAAAGGAGACCTGCGGAAAGGAAAAGGAAAGAGAGTAAACAGCCTTTTTTCATTTTTTTTGTTGATTGAAGGGTTTCTTGCTCTTTTTGTCGGGACGTGCCACGGTCAGGGTCCTGCCCGTGTACCTGACGGTGGTGTCGGCACAGGAGGTGAAGCGGGGGCCGGCACCGTGATCCTTGTCCACCCAGACGATGCGGAAGGTATGTTCTTGCGACATCCCGGGGAACGATCCTTTTCTCTTGGCCAGGGTGAGGGTTTGGCTTTTCTCGTCCCATGTGATGGGGGTCAGGGCGTAGGTACCTTTTTCGTAATTGTAGTTGTCGTTCTCATCCTCGTAGAGGGTGAAGGAGCCGTTCTGTCCGGGGTAGATCCTCAGTTCGAGGGTGTCGGTGGCGTGCTGGTCGGCCCATTGCAGGGGTGGTCCCATGGGCAGGATCGTTCCTTCCCGGACGAAGAGAGGCATCTCGTCGAGGGGTGCCGGCACGCGTATGTGTTGCCCGCCGGGATAACGGATGCCACGCCAGAAGTCGTACCAGGCTGTGCCCGCCGGGAGATAGACCTCCCACGGTCGTACCGGCGGGATCTCCTGCTCGTGCAGGGTGTCGCGTACCGAGGGGGGGATCCAGGCGATACGCGTGACGGCACTGCCCAGGGTCTGGAAATATTCGACGGTGAAAGGGTAGTTTTTGTCTTTCTCCAGTCTGATCTCTCCCATGTCGATGGTGGCGCCGTGCGGGGTCCAGTTCTCGATGACGGTGGTGTCGCCAACGATCAGCCGTATACCGTCGTTGGAGGTGGTGACGAAGGTGTAGATGCCGCTTTCGGGAGGAAGGAGGGTACCGTTCATGCGTATGCTGTAATGATAAGGGTGTACGGTCGGCGGGCGGGAGGAGCCGTCGTTCCAGTCGACGTCGAGACGGGTGATCCTGCCTGTTGCGACGAGGGTGTCCAGGCCGGTGCCGTTGAAGAAGCGGATGGTGAGGCCACCCCGGCGTCCCTGCTCGTCACGCAGGGCAGCAGGAGGCAGTACGGCGCCGGTATAGTTGCGGTGGAAATAGAGTGGGCGGGTGACGGGTGCCACCAGGAAGGCGGGGCCGAACATGTATTCGTCGCCGAGCCGGCAGGCCAGCGTGTCTCCGGGGAAGTCCATCGCCAGCCCGCGCATCAGCGTGTAGTCATGCGCGGTCACCTGCCACGCTAGGGAATAGAGGTAAGGAAGGAGACGGTACCGCAGCCGGTCGAAACGCCGGAGCGGAGCATAGGTCCAGCTCTTCTCGCCTCCGAACCGGTAGATCTCGCGTGGCGTGCCCGAACCGTGGGAGCGGAAGATGGGGCAGAAAGCCCCGAACTGGAACCAGCGCAGATAGAGCTCACGGTAGGCATTGTCACGGTTGCCCAGGGGGTTGTCGGGGAGGAACGCGCCAATGTCGGTGGTCCAGTATGGCAGGCCGGAGAGGGAGAAATGGATGCCGGCGGTGATCTGGTTGCGGAAGACGTCCCATCGTGCATGGATATCCCCCGACCAGGTGGTGGCGGCGTAGCGTTGCTGGCCTGCCCAGGCCGAACGGGTGAGGATGTATACGCGTTTTCTGTCGGTACGTTGCCGTTGGTGTTCATACACCCCTCGCGCCGACATCAGCGAGTAAGTGTTGAGATATCGTGCCAGGGGCCCCAGGGCGGTGCGGCCCAGGCCTTCGAGGGCGGCCACACGCTCCTCGAGAGTGAGGCCTCCCACCTCGGGTTCCGTGGCATCCATCCACCAGGCATCGATGCCCAGCGAAAAAAGGTTCTTCTCCAGCCAATGCCAGTAGAAGTCGCGTGCGGCAGGGTTGTATGGATCGTACAGACCCCGGCTCTGACCGTTCTCACCCGTGATGAGGAACCCTCTCTCTTTCATTTCCCGGTATACTTCCGTCTCTTTGCCGAAGTTAGGCCATACGGAGATCATGATGTGGGCGTGGAGCTGGTGGACCGTGTCGATCATCTCGCGCGGATGGGGAAAACGTGTGCTGTCGAACTGCAGGGCGTTCCAGCCGTGTCTGCCCCAGTACATCCAGTCCTGGACGATGTTGTCGAGGGGCAGGCCGCGACGGCGGTATTCGCGCACGACCTTCGTGAGCTCATACTGCGTGTGATAACGCTCACGGCTCTGCCAGTAACCGTAAGCCCAGCGGCCGTAGAGGGGCGGTTTACCCGTGAGATGACGGTAGCCGGCGATGACCCCGTCAAGATCGTCACCGGTGACGACGTAATAGTCCACCGCATCGGCCACCTTTGACCACATCGTCATCCCTTCCTGCCCGTCGTGGAACCTGGTGAGAGAGTAATTGTCCCAGAGGATGCCGTAGTTGTTCGTCGATACAAGAAAAGGCACGGCTGCGATGGTGTTCTCCTGGAAGAGAGTACGGTCGTGTCCGCGCAGGTCGACCACTCCGTCCTGGTGTTGTCCCAGGCCGTAAAGCGACTCATCTGAGGTGGGACGGAAAGACTGGAGGATGCTGTAAACGGTGTCCTCCTCGCCGCGGAGGGTGAAGGGGGTGAAACGGGGAGCCCCGGCACATAGGACGGGGGTGCCGTTATGACGGGTGATGCGTAGTTCGCCCGTTCTCTTGTTAAGGCGGGCCACCAGCCGTGAGGTGGTGAGGGTCAGAAAATGTTCGTCCTCTTTTTTGTCCCATGAGGTTATGACCACCGGATCACCGTCGATCACGAGGCTGGGACGTTCGTTCAGTTCCCTCGTAGGTGATACCGTAACGTGGAGGATATCGTCGCGTACCACCACCAGCCGGATGAATCCCTCCTTCCAGGGGATCTTCTCCACCTGCTGGCGATGACATGCCGGCAGCAGAAGGATCAGAAAGAAGAAGAGAACGAACAGGAAAGAGAATCTTTTCATGACGGATCGGCTCATTTGAAACGGAAACTGTATAGATCGGCGTCTTTCATGAAAAAACGCAGGCGTATCGTTCGTCCCCGTAGGGGGGAGAGGGTTTGGTCCCCCGGCCAGGGGACAGCCTTGTCGATCTCATTGCCGATGAGCTCGCGGGCCTCCTCTTTCGTATAGCCAGGGATGGGAGTACCCTGCTCGTCGAGGATCTCCACCAGGATGTAGCCGGCGGCCGAGGTGGAGAAATTGAGGAATAAAGTGTCACCGTGAAAACGGAAAGGACGGGTGGTCAGCGTGCCTCCACTGTAAGGGGCGTTCACCGAGACGAAGCCGTCGGTACGCAGAGAATAGCGGTGGAGGTGGGCGGTGGGTTGGGCGTAGTCCTGGTTGAGGTAAAGGGACATCTCCTCAGGCCCCGTGGGGACGATGTTCAGGGCAGGATAGTTGGACCGGGAGACCCAGTTGTCCAGACCGATGCCAGGACGAACGAACCCTTCCATGAAAGTCCGGAAATAACGGTTGCCCCCTCGTGACGACATCAGCACCGCGTCGGAGCAGTCGCGGAAATAGCGGGGATCCACATGGAGGTTCCTGGCCTGTTCCTCGGTGAGCACCTGACGGTGCGGCATGAAGCGGGCTGCCACGGAGATGTAAATGTGCGGGGCACGGAAATAGGGAGCGGTCTGGTTGGTGTAAAGCTGTTCCCGGGGCGTGTTGCCAAAATCCATCACCACCGGTTGTTGCCAGTGGAGGAAATCATCCGAGACGGCCCGGGCCACCGAACGGTACTTTTTCCCTGCCACTTCTTCCCATACTCGGAAGTAGCAGAGATATTTCTTTTCCTGCTCCGACCAGAAGGAGACGTTCTGCGAGTCGAAGGGGCCGTTCACCGACGGGACGTCGTCCCAGGTGAGTACCGGCCGTTGCTGCATTTTTTTCCAGTGGATGCCGTCGGCCGAGCACCAGGCGATGAGTCCGCTGTGGGCGGTGCCGCCCAGGGCTTTGTAACGTTCTTCGGCGGGCACGCCGGGGCGTGTGTCGAGAAAGGGAGAGAAGTTATGGGTCACAGGAGCGGCCTCTGCCAGGACGACGTTGTTGTGCCGGGTGCCGTGCACCTCGAAAAGGCCCAGATCGGGCTTGTGCCAGTGGATCCCGTCGTTCGACTCGGCGTAGCAGGTCACCTCCTGACGGCTGCCGTCGTGGTGTCCCTGGGGCATGCCCCGGTAGTACAGGCGGTAGAGATCACCGTCCCGGATCACGGTGACATAAGCGCTGAAAGCTCCTTCCCACGGCCGGTCAAAAGGCATCACCTCTCCTTCGTCGACAGGATGGTGCATGACCAGACGGGTTCCTTCCATGCTTTCTATGAGAAAGGTGTCGACGAACAGCTCCCGCCGGCTGTCCAGGTCGGGGATGTCCTGGGCCATCCCGCTGAATAGCGGAATGAACCATGTCACTAAAAGGCCAAGAAGGGTTTTCATGGTTCTTCTCGTTTATCGTTCAAAAGACTGGCAGATGCTTTGTCGAGGAAGAGCCATGTGGCGGGATGGGTCTGCAGGATCGAGGCGGGCACCTCGGGCGTGACAGGCCCTTCGACGCTGTTCTTCACCGCCACGGCTTTCCGCCGGTCGGGGACCGAGCAGATGATCTTCTCCGACTTGAGGATCTGTCTGACCGACATGCTGATCGCTTTGTGGGGCACCTCCTCGAGCGAGGAGAACCATCCTTCGCCCAGCTGCTGGCGACGGCAGGCCTCATCCAGCTCGACCACCAGATAAGGCTCACTTGTCTCGAAGTCGGCCGGCGGATCGTTGAAAGCAATGTGTCCGTTCTCTCCGATGCCGATGAAAGCCACATCGACGCGCCGGTCGCGGATCAGTTCACCCAGCCTCCGGCACTCCTCGACCGGGTCGTCCGCTTCGCCATTGACATAATGGAACTGTTTGAGAGGGACCTTGTCAACGAAACGCTCTTTCAGATACCTTCGGAACGAGGCGGGATGGGTGAAGGGCAGGCCGATGTATTCATCCAGGTGGAAGGCGGTCACTCTCGACCAGTCGATCTCTTCTTTCACCAGATGGTCAAGCATCTCGAACTGCGAGGCACCTGTGGCTACGATGATGGTTGCCTCACCATGGTGTGCGAGGGCTTGCCTTATGAACGATGCCCCCTGGGCGGCCGCGCGCCGCCCAAGCTCCTGTTTGTTGTTGCTGATACTGATCACCATATCATAGATACTTGTTTGTTAGCTCTTGGGTATGAACAAGGAAACAACGGCAAAATAACTGGTCAGAAGGCTGAAAAGGACCACGGCTCCTGTCCCGATATTGAGCATGATGCCGGGGCGGTGGTTCAGGCGTCGGTCGTTGAGGAGGAAGAGCACAGGGATGCTCACAGCGGGCAGGATCAGCGCCTGGAAGGCCTGAGAGAAGACCATGATGACCGGCGGGGTGGCCTCGACGAGGAGCGAGCCGAAGCCGAAGAGAAGACCTGCCAGCCCCAGCAGCCGGTACAGGGGGGAACGTATGTTGCGTTCCCGGCCGGTGAAGTCGCTGATAAGCCAGGGGGCGATGAGGATGATGGGAAAGATGGTGGAGAGACCGGCGCCGGCGATGCCCAGGATGAGGATGAAGGCGGCGACGCGGCCGCCCAGGGGCTCCAAAAGAACGATCAGCTCCCTGGTGTTCTCCATCCGTAACCCCCTGACATGCAACGTGCCTGCCGCTACCGCCATGATGATGAAGCTGAGGAGGAACATGGTGGTGGCCGAAACGGCTGCATCCTTCTTCTCCTTTTCCAGATCATCGGGTCCCCATCCTTTTTCAGCCACCACGGTGCTGCGCATGATGAAAACCGCTGCCGAACAGGTGGTGCCGGCGATGGCAGCCACCAGTGCAAAAGAGCCTTTCCCCTGAGGCAGGGAAGGGATCATCCCCCGGACTATGGCTGAAAGATCGGGATGAACGAGAAAAAAGACCACCATGAAAGAGAGAGCCATGAGGATGACAAAGAAGATGAGCACTTTTTCGAACGACCGGTAGTGTCCGTACCAGAGCAGGAGATAAAGCCCTGCCGTGAGGAGGAGGGTGATCAGAAAAGGAGACAGACCGCCGCCGATCAGACGGCTTCCCTCGCTGAGCAGTTCGCTGACGATGCCCATGATCCCTACCAGAGAGAAAAGCTCTCCGATGATCAGTGCGGCCATGATGTAGAGGGCCAGCAGCGTTCCGCCGGGGATATGATGACGGATGTTGTAAAGAGCGGTGTGGCCTGTGGTGAGGGTCATCTTGCCGTATGCCACCATCAGCACGAAGGTGAAGAGTGCGGAGAGTGCCAGGGCCCAGGTGAGGGCCATGCCGTATTCCGCACCTACCTTGGCCATGGTGGTGACACTGCCCGTGCCGATGTTGTAGCCGATAAGGAACAGACCGGGTCCCACGGCCGAGAGGGCTGTGAAAAGCTTGTTACGCTTCACGGGCATGGTTGACCGGTTCTTCATGAGATCGTTCATTCATTGATGTAACCGTAATATCTGCCCATCCAGTAGGGCAGAAGCCAGAAGGTGGGGCTGGCCTCGGTGTGGCCGCCGTCACCCTGGACGGCCGCCCAGGGGTTCTTGTCCCACCGCATGATCCCCCGCTCACTGGGTGGCACCAGCCGGCTGGTCTCCGTGTCCTCGAGGATGGGCTTGTGGGTGAGGGTTAGATCCTCACGCCGGCTGTTGTCGACACGCCACCGCACCAGGTCGAGCGGATTGTCCCGCAGGAAAAGCACGCCGCGCTCCAGACGGGACTCTTTTCCGCGGAAAGCATTGTAGGTGAAATAATAAAAAGGACTGTCGTCGTTGCGGCAGGCAGCATACCAGTTGTCCATGCTCTTTTTGTAGAGGTCGATCAGAACGGGATCTTTTTCATACAGCATCAGGGCAGGGTAGGCCAGGGCCACCAGTTCGTCGTCGATGTAGGTACGCCATCCCGGCATCACCGTCTTGGCATGCAAAGCGTTCTGGGCATAATGATGCTCGTCGATGAGCCGGCGGTATTCTTTCCGGTACCGTTCGTGGCCGCTCACCTGGTAGGCCAGTGTAAGGTAGGAGAGGATCTCCAGTGAATTGATCCCCCGCTCCGGTGCCCACTCGGGGTCATGGTTGAGGTGGGCAGGATCCCACACGCCCCATTTGGTATGGGTGCCGTCGAGGTCTTTCAGGACATATCCTCCTGTGATGATGTAGTCGACGATGCGGGTGACCTGGTCGCGTACCTCGCGGTGCAGGATGGTGTCGTGGCGGGCGATCAGCTCCCAGAAGACCGTATAGCCGTACATGTGTCCCGTGATCTCATCGCTGCTGGTGTCTCCTTTCCACAGCCATCTGCCGTCGGCGGAGGGTCTCCAGTGTTTCTCCACCTTTTTGTCGCGGGGGTTGCGGACCAGACGGTCGGCGAAGGCTCTGTCGCTGATCCTCTCGTTGGGGTCGGCCATCCTTTTCCATGTGGCGGGGATGACGGTCCGCGCCACAAAGCCGTCGGTGCCGGTGACCTGCTGCAGGAAACACAGGGCGTGGAAGGCCCGCACGGCGTTCTCGCGGGCCTGGGGGTCGTGCGTGACCGCATAGCGGTAGCTCTCCATGGCCAGGTACATGGCGGTGTACTGGCCGTCGTTATCGTCGTCCATAGGCTCCCAGCGGGCGGTGTCACCGGGAACCAGGAGACGGCATTTTTCCACGAGCCAGGGGTCACGTACGTGCCGCCGCATCAGAAGACGGTGATAGTATTCCGCTTTTTCTGCGAGGGTCATCTGTTTTTTCTTGATGGCGCTGACACCGGCTGCCGTGGCGATCCAGGCGTTGCCGCGGCTGTCGAAGGCGATGTCGCGCACACGGTCGTCGAGGAGCCATCGGCGGCTGTGACGCAGCGAATGGCGGGTGCCCAGGAAACGCACCACCCCCCTGTCGGTGCCTACCCACATCACACCCGCCGGTGAACGACGGATGCATCGCACATGGATGTCGGGAAGCCCCTCGGCAGCCTCGATCGTCGAGAGACGGGTGTCCTTGGCGGCGGTGAGAAGGGTGATCCCTCCCAGTCCTCCTGCCCAGATCTCCTTGTTCTTTCCCCGGGCCACGGCGTACACGTTGTCGCTGAGGAGATGGGAGGGCTGCCAGAGATGACGCAGGGTGCCGTCGCCCTTTTGATGCCATAAGCCCCGGCCGGTGGCCAGGTAAAAGCCTCCTTTTCCGTCATCGAAGAGACAACGGTCCTCACGCGAGAAAGGCATCTCCCCTGGCTTCCATTTGAGGCCGTCACGGCGCCACATGCCGGCAGGACCCGTCACCAGCAGATGGTTGCCGGCACTGCCGACCACACTCACCGGACCCTCCACCTCCTCGACCTTCTCACGTTGGAGGCCATGGAAAGCATAGAGACCGTTCCAGGATGCCGCCCAGAGCGTGCCCTCCTTGTCAACGAAGAGATCGAAAACGGGACCCTGCTCCTGCGGCGGGAGGGCAGCCTCCCACTGATGCTTGACGGTGTCGAGGTAAAAAAGCCCGGCCCGTGTGCCGGCCCACACCACATCGCCCGGTGTCACGGCCACCGCACGTACGTCGGCAGCATCCCCCGCCAGAGGATAAGGGACATGATACTCCTGCCAGAAAGGCTCATCGGGAATACCTCCCCGTAAGACGAGGGAAAGGGTCATCAGGAAAAGCAGGAAGAAATTTCTCATTCTTTTTGTTTTTGCAGTCAGTGCCATAGAGCCCGGGCCGGGATCTCTTCCATTTCGTTCCGGCCGGGCGGTTGCCATTTCACTACCAGTTTCTTGGCGCGTCCCAGCTGGAAATAGTCGACCCGGATGGTGTGGTATCCTTTTTTCAGTCCCACGCTTGTCAGCAGGGCCTGGGCGGGATGACCACCGTCGTTGTCGATGATCTTTTCCCCGTCGAGATAGAGGACGGCCCCGTCGTTCGATTCGAGGTAGAAGCGGTAGAGTCCGTCGAGGGGTGCCTGGAGGTAGCCCGTGAAGCGGTAACTGAAAGGACGCTGGTCACGGATCGAGTCGACGTTGAAGGTGGCGATGATCCCCCGGTTCCTGACGGGGTATTTGTCGAGTTCGGCAGTGGAGCTGATCAGTCCTTCGCGGTAGGTATAACGCAGGCCCGGCCGGGGTTGCCGGAGGGTGGTGGGGGGTGTGAGGGTGGCTTTGCGGAAGGTCTGGGCCACGGCATAGCCGCCTCCCCGTCCCGGCAGGTAGCAGCGGGCGCGCAGGGTGAGGCTGCGGGTGATGGTCAGTGGCGAGGTGTACCGGGGCGACCGTTCGTCGGGCTCGCGGCCGTCGAGGGTGTAGCGGATCACGGCTCCCGGAGCAGGACAGGAGAGCCTTACCTGCGTGCGGTCGAGGAAAATGCGGCTGGGGAAGGTGATCACCGGCAAAGGTATCGCCTCATAATGCGGCAGCGGCGGGCGGTAGGCGGGGGCTGTGCCCCGGCTCTTGTCGGGGCGGGGGCCCAGCGTGAAGACCAGCTCACCCCCCTCAAGGATCTTATCCGCCGGGAGGTAAACATACGGCCAGGGCCGGCCGTTGAGGGTGACTTCCTGCACATAAGGATGATCGGGGGCATTGTGCTCGGCACGGATCACGAAGGTCTTGCCGTTCTCCAGATGGATCTCCGCCCGGTCGAAGAGAGGCACGCCCAGAGTGAAATAGTCGAGTCCGGGCGTCACGGCATACAGGCCCAGGGAGCTGAGCACGTACCATGCCGACATCTGGCCGGCGTCGTCGTTGCCGCTGATGCCTGCGGGAGTGTCGTCGTACAGCTCCGTGAGGATCTGCCGCACACGTGCTTGCGTTTTCCACGGCGCCCCGGCATAGTCGTAGAGGTAGGCGATGTGGTGGCTCGGCTCGTTGCCGTGGGCATACTGGCCGATCTGTCCCGAAGCATCGATCACCTTCATCACTTGGGTGTCCACAGGTGTGGTGAAGAGACGGTCGAGCCAGTCGACGAAGGCACTGTCGCCGCCCATCAGGCCGATCAGGCCGTAGATGTCCTGGAAGACACTGGGCGTGTACTGCCAGGCATTGGCCTCGGTGTAGTTCGACGAGCTCTCGCCGGGATTGAAATCCTCCAGCCAGGTGTATTCACTGCTCCGGGGCACCATGAACTTCACGTCTTCCTTGAAGAGGTTGCGGTAGAACTGGCCCCGCTGGTTGAAGAGGGAGAAGGCGGCGCTGTCATGGTCTTCGGCCAGGCGTGTGATGCACCAGTCGTCGTAGGCGTACTCCAGCGTGCGTGATACCGACTGGGCAGCCAGATCGTACGGGATGAAGCCGTAGGAGAGATAGTATTTTTTTCCTGCGCGGGGGCTGTTGGCCAGGTGGATCATGGCACGAAGGGCTTCGTCGCAGTCATAGCCGCGGATGCCCTTGGCCCAGGCATCGGCCACCACAGGCAGCGAATGGTAGCCGATCATCGCATAACGTTCGTTGCCGGAGAACTCCATGATGGGCATGTTGCCCGAATGTTCGTACCGCTCGAGGAAGGTGCGGATGAAGTCGAGCGTACGCCGGCGGTTGATGATCGTCTGCAGAGGATGGAGGGCACGCCAGGTGTCCCAGAGAGAAAAGTTGGTGTAGTTGGTGAAGTCTGCGGCATGGTACATCCTGCCGTTGCTGCTGAGATAACGGCCGTCGACGTCGCTGTAGAGGCTGGGATGGATGAAGCTGTGATACATGGCGGTGTAGAAGGTGCGCATCTGGCGGCGCGTGGCGCCATGAATGGTGATCTTGCCCAGCTCCTCTTCCCAGGCCCGACGGGCCTGGGAACGTACCTTCCCGAAGTCCCACCCCGGGATCTCCTGTTCGAGGTTACGGCGGGCCCCTTCGATGCTGACGGGGGAGAGCGCCACCTTGAGCAGCAGCGGCTGGGCGTCGCTGACATCGAAATGCAGGATGGCCTTCAGCCTTTTGGGGGGATGTCCGGAACCATCCGCAGAGATGACGGAGAGATGCTTCACCGGTTTGCTGAAACGGGCGACGAAATACCAGACCTTGGGTCCGTCGAGGCCGCCTGAGGCGGCACGGTAGCCGGAGAGCTCACGGGCTGCGGTCATCAGGGACGTGGTGTCGAGGAAGAGACTGTCGGGCTGGTCCTCGTTGCCGTGCTCCAGGTCGAGGATCACCCAGCCGTCGTCACCGGCAGGATAGGTGTAACGATGGAAAGCACAACGGGGTGTGGCGGTGAGCTCGACGGTGATGTGGTTGTCATCGAGCAGTACCCGGTAGTAACCTGCCTCGGCATCTTCATGAGCGTGAGAATAAACCGAACGATACCCCTTGAGAGGCTCATTCTCAGGTCCTGCCTCGAACTTCTCCCGTCCCGTGTCGGGCATGAAGAGGATGTCGGAGCCGCCGCCGCCGCCCGTGCCGCTGAAGTGGGTGTGGGTGAACCCCATGATCGTGGGGTTGGAGTAGTGATAGCCCGAACAGTTGTCCCACTCGTTGAGACGGGTGTCGGGACTCACCTGCACCATGCCGTAGGGCCGGACAGCACCTGGGAAGGTGTGACCGTGAAAACCCGTGCCGATCATAGGATCGACGTAGGCGGTGAGCGGACCCTCGTCCTTCTGATGATGACATGAAAGGAAGAGAGCCGAAAGGAGCAGGGGTAGGGGAAGGATCCTGGACATGCTCGTAATCTTTTGGAGGTTGTTCATCGTTTCTTTTCATTAGGCAGGGCTGCTTTCACCTTTTCCCAGTCGATCCTCATCACCCAGATCTGGCGGAAGTCGTGGCCTGAGGCATCTTTCACCACCTCGTTTTTTTCGTTGCGGGTGGGGGTGGGGAGGTCATAGGCGGCGAGGGTACCGTCGTGGGAGAGGACAAGCTGTTGCCGTTCTTTTTTCTCGCGGGTGAGTTGCACCAGTGTGCCGTAGGGGTGTTGTTCCCGGCCCACCCAGGCAGCCATCAGGTGCCCGTCGCTGAGAAAGAGGATCCACCTGCCGGAGGGATGCCACCGCAGGGCCTCGACGGGATGGGTGAGACGGGTCACCTGACGAGGTTGTCGCTGGCTGCCGTCGGCACGGATGACGAAGAGCTGTGGGATGCCGGCACGGTCGGCGGCGGCAAAGGCGATGCGTGTGCCGTCGCAGGAGCCCCGGACAATGCCGCTCACATGCAAGCCCCGCGTGAGACGCCGGATGACGATGCCCTCAGGGGGAGCAGGATAGGTGTCCCGCGTGCCGGGGAAGGCGGTGGTGATGTCCACCTCCTTCGGGATGTCGGCAACGAAGAGGTCCTCGTCGTAACCTCCCTTCTCACGGCGTACCTTGCCGATGAAAGCACGCATGGTGCCGGCACTGTCGACCCACGAGTCGCCGTAAGCTTTCTCGATCTCACCGGGACGGGCTTTCCCCTTTTCGGCAGGACGGAGGATCACGGCGAAAAACTTTGTGTATCCCGCTGGCGTGGCGGGGTTGGCCTCCATGTATCCGATGGTCCTGTCGATGTTGCGCACGAGGAAATCGTCGTAGGTGAAGCCGATGCGGCTGCCGTCGCGGCAGTATTCATGGCGGTGGGTGCCGCCGCGGTGGGCACCGGGAGGGGTGGGGTTGTGGGTCACGTCCCGCATCTCCACCAGGTTGTGCCTCCTGCTGCCGTCGGCAGCCACCTCCAGCGCCGTGCGGTTGGTTTTGCCGTAGTAACCCCGCTCCTTCACCTCGTTGATGTTGGGCCCGTGGATGAAGATCACCTTGTCCTCGTAAGGATGGTACGAGACCGCCCCCACGCCCGGCGCAGCCCGGTCGCCCGTGATCGAAGGAGGATCCCACAACACCGTCTCCTCACCCGTGGCGATGTTCACCTTCTCGATACTCTGGCAGTTGCCTATGTCCTCGTTATACACCGTCCCACGGGTGTCGTAACAGAGAAAAAGATCGTCGGAGGAGAAGTTGTCGTTGTTGTCCAGTACATGGTTGTGCGTGGTGAAGGTGATCTGTTTTTCTTCCATGGGAAGGAGGATGATATGAAGGTTTTTCTGTTGCGTACCCGTGGTGCAGGAGACAAGAAGAAGAGGGAAAAGGGACAGGATCTTTCTCATGGTTTCTCTGTTTTTTGATCTCTCCGGCCTGGCAATGGCGGGAGACAGGTGGTCTGTAGCATATGCTGCGGTTATTTTTCTTCTTCCGTGATCGCTCCTATATAACGTCCCAGCCAGTAAGGCAGGGTGTAGATGTAGGGCGGGTATTCGCGTCTTCCGCCGTCACCGCCTTTGATCTCGTAGGCGCTGTTGTGGAGGGTCATGGGACATTCGTCGGGTGGCAGCACCTTCCTGGTGGTGCGTCGCATGAAGTTGGGTTCCAGCAGGTCGATGTCCTTGCGCCAGGTGTTGTCGACGTTCCAGCTCACCAGGTCGAGCGGGAACTCCTTCAGCCACCAGATGCTGTTGTCCAGGTCGTACTCCTTGCCGCCCACCTGTGCATAGATGAAGTTCCAGAGCGGGTTTTTCTCCGGTCTTTCGAGCTCCCAGTGGCTTTTGACGGTCTCGAAGAACTTTTTCCGAAGTTCGTCGGTGAAGGCGTACTTGATCAGGGCCCGGGCGGTGAGGAAGTACATTTCGTCGTCGGAATGGTTCCAGCCGTCGCTGAGCGGCTGGCCTTCCACATAACCGATCACCGAGGCGGGCCGGAGGATGTTCTCCAGGTAGCCGTGCTGTTCCATCAGCTCGTAGGCTTTATCCTTGTAGATCTCATCGCCGGTGAAGTGGTAGGCGGTCTGTAGGAAGGCGATGATAAGGGTGGAGTTGAGACGCCGGTCGCCCACGTTGATGGGGAAGCTGTTGACATATTCGGGGTTCCAGCGTCCCCACTGGGTAGGTTTGCCGTTCCATGTCACCAGGTACCAGTCGTGGTTGATGATGTGGTCGGTCTCGATCCTGATCTGGTGGATGGCCCTGTCGCGCCATTCCTTGTCGGGGACGATGTCGGCGAAGAGAGCATAGACGAAGAAGTGGCCGCACGATTCGTCGCTGCTGGTGGTTGATTTCCACCGCCAGCGGCCGTCGGGAGTGAGTCGCCAGATCTTCTGCTCCTCGGGCATCTCGGGGTCGCGGTCGCTCGACTGGTAGCCGTCGCGTTCATAGGTACGGGCGGGGAAGCCGGGGATGCCGCTGATCTCGGTGAGACGTTCCATGGCCTCGAAAGCCTCGTAGGCATTCTGCAGCGCCTCCGGCGAGCGGGTCACCGCATAGCGGTACAGCTCGCCGGCCAGGTACATCGAGGTCCACAGGCCGTCGTTGTCGGAGTCGACCATGTAAGCAGTGGTGAGATCGCCGGGGATGCGCAGGTTGGCCCGTGACTGGAAACCGTAACGGATGTGGCGCAGACGTTGCACCTTCTCGAAATAGGCTGCTTTTTCGGCGAGCGTCATGGGTTTGAAATCGATGATGCTCAGCCCGCGTGAGGTGAGCACCAGGATGCTGCGCCCGGGGCCTTCGGCGAGGTCGACCACCCGGTCGTCGACAAGCCATCTTTTCGAGGCATAGTAGTCGAACTGTCCATCCTCACGCAGGACGAAGGCGCCGCGCGTGGAGCCGAACCAGAGACGGCCGTGGAGGTAACGCACCCTGGTCAGCTCGGGCCACGGCAGCCTTTCCTGCAGCGACTGGGTCTGACGAAAGGTGTGACGGTCGACAAGATAATAGCCGTGACGGCTGCCCAGCACCAGCGATCCTTTCATCAGCGTCATCGTGGTGAGCGAAGCACCGCGATGAACCTCGTTCAGCTTCATGGCCGCAGGATCGAAGGTGTAAAGACGGTCATCCGTCAGCAGAAGAAAGCGGCCCTCTCGGTCGTCCCACAGCATCTCCAGAGGCAGCAGCTCGCCCCACTCCTTTTTCCAGACAGCTTGGCCGTCGCGATAATATTCCAGCAGCCCGTCGGAGGCCAGCAGAAAATCAAAATCGTTCCCCAGACAGAAAGCAGAAGCATCTTCCAGGTCGTGATCGACCCAGAACTTGCCGGCCCAGGCATTGCTGAAAAGGGAGCCCTCGGAGAGATAGACGAACTGGTCGCGGTATTTCCCGAGGGCGCGGATGTTCACATCATTAAGAAAAGGATAAAGGTCATCGCGTACAAGGTATTTTCCGCCCGGCTTGAGCAGATATTTGCTGGAGCGCACCTGGATGCGACCGTTGCGGTCGGCAGCCACCTGGAAAAGCTGCCATTTGGGGAAGTTGCGATCGCCAAAAGGATATTTTCTGGCAAAATCCTGCAGGAAAGGCCGGTCGTGATAAGGCTGGGACGCGGCCGGCAGAGCCGGCACGAACATCAGCAGCATCAGCAAGGACCATTGGGCAAGTCTCATCGATGTTATCTTCCTGTGCATTCTCATGGATCGTTCTGTTTGGTTCTATTTGTGTTGCAGTTCGAACTGGTCGAGCACTCCGCCGTAGGTGCCGTCGCCTCTCATTCTGATAGCTTTGAATGAAAGATGTTTTCCGTTGATCTCGACGACGATGTAATGGAACTCGTAATATTTTCCTCCGTCGTATTCGTTGCTGTCGGGGTCGGCGGGGTGGTCGGGCAGGTCGATCTGGGGCCAGTCGCGGTATTTGTGGTTGTCGAGACTGGCCCCGCCGCCGCCGGTGATGATGTAGACGGCATTGTTGCCCTGTCCTGTTGCGGGGTCGTAGGGCGGGTGCGGGAGACCCCGCTCATAGTCGTGCGTATGGCCGGAGAAAACGATGTCGACACCCGCCTCCTCGATGAGGGGGACGATGTAACGCCGCAGCGGAGGCTCGCCGTCGTAGTAACCGCCCGACCAGCATTCCGAATAAGGGGGCTGGTGCATGAAGACGAAGATCCACTCGCTTTTCTCCTTGGCCTTCTTCAGGTCGCTGACAAACCATTTGTACTGCTGGCTTCCCGGCAGGATGCCGTCGCCGTGGGGAAACTCATATTCGTTGGGGTCGAGAAAGATGAAGTGGGCGTTGCCGTAATCGAACGAGTAGTAGTACTCGGTGCTGCCGGTGGTGTTGACAGGGTTGTGCACGCGCTGTTCGAAGGGGGGGACTCCCCCCTCGAAGCCGCCGTATTCGTGGTTGCCGATGGAGATGTAGATGGGTACGTCACCGCTGATGTGACGGATAGGGTAAAAGTGTTCGTCGATCCATTCGTCGAGACGGGAGCCGCGGCTCACCACGTCGCCCACGTTGGCGATGAAGTCCGGTTTTTCCGGCACCATCAGTTGGATGAGATGTTCGTGTACTTTGGAGAGGGTGCGGCTGTCGCCGTAGACGATGAACTTGAGGGGGTCGTTGCGCTCTTTTTTGGTATGGAAGGTATGGAGGGGGCTGGCCAGGCTGCCTGCGACCACCCGGTAGGTGTATTGCGTGTTCTTCTTCAGTCCGGGGAGGGTCACCTCATGAAGCGTGGCAGGTTCGGGCAGCTCCACCAGCGTATCATCCAGGCTTTGTCCCCTGCCGTAGATCACCTTGCCATAGGAGGGATAGGCTGTCTCCCACATGATGGTGATACCGTCGTCCTCGGCATCCTGCAGATAGGGGGGGACGACAAAGACGGGAGTGCGGGCATAAAGCTTTTCCTTCTGGCTGAGCAGCATCCTGAGTTCTTCCAGTCGTTCCTCCGGAGGGGAGAAGGGCCGGACGTATTTTTGCAGCAGGGCGGTGAGATCTTTGATCTGGTCGCTGCGGGGGATGACGCTCATGCGGAAGTACCTGTCGACACGGTCGAGGCGGTGGAGCAGCTGCTGCAGGGAGGCTTTCATCTCGATCTCCTGCTGGGTGATGAGGCGGGCATAGCGGAGGGCGCCGCTGCCGCGGCTGTTCTGCACGCGTATGGCGAGAAAGAACGTTTTTCCCGGCTTGCCGTCGGGAGTGAGGAGGGTGCGGCATTCCCCGCGGGGGCCGGCCACGTGACGGCCGTCGATCCATATCTCGCATTGGTCGTTGCCGTTGGCTGTGAGCCACACCTTTCCCTCGACGGCGAAGCCGTCGATGCTGTCGGGGAGGGTGATGCGGGTGCGGTACCAGGCATGTTCCTCCTCTCCCTGCCACGACTCACCCGCGGCGAGGGTGTCCCAACGGCTGTCGTCGTAACCGGGTGAGGAGGCCCGGGCAGAGGCGTTCTTCTTCCACCGCCACCGGCGGATCGCCAGCCCCTCGCCGGGGTTCAAGCGGTGCCATGCCCGGAGCGTCTCGAGGAAGTCGGCATAGCCAGCCGGCATGCCCACCAGGTCGGCCTGGTAAAGACGGCAGCTGTAGTCGTCGTTCTGTACGCGTATGGCCAGGGTGAAGGTGGTGCCGGCGGCGGCGCGGCGCATCACCACCCCCCGGGCTTTGGAGCCGTTGGTGCGGATGACGGGGCGGCCGTCGATATAGGCCTGCAACCCCCGTGCCGAGGTGGCAGCATGCAGGATGATGTCGCGGCCGTCCATCTCGGGCGGTACGGTGATGCGCTGCCGGAACCAGCGTACCTGGTATTTGTTCCACCAGCGTATGCCCAGGGGACGCCGCTGCCATTGTGTGCGGTCGTATGAGCCGAACACCTGCTCTAGCGGGAGGTCGCCGACATGCATCTGCCAGGTGCGTACCTCCATCACCGGCTGGGGGTCGACGGGCTGGACGATCGTGCCCTCGCCGTCACCGGCAGCCGGGAGAAGTGAAGAGAACAGGAAGAACATTACGACTCCCGGTAAGAGTCTGCCGAGAGATCCTCCGCATGGCCTGGACTGGATGGTTCTCTTTTTCATGTCTGAACGGTTTTATCGTAATCCTTGCTTTGTCAGGTATATGTTTAGTCTCACGGGCCGGTCGGTCTGGAGGATGCCCGCGCCGCCGCCGGTCAGTTCCTTATAACCTTTCCAGATGCCGGCAGCGGCCATGAGGTCGGGTTTGCCCAGGGCGTTGATCCATACCCGGGCGCCGTCGTCACGGATGGCCCGGACGACCTCGGGAGTGAAAAAGCTGTCGTCGATATGGACGACGGGGGCGTCGTAGCGGATGAGGAGCCTCCGCAGCTCGGCGGTGTCATGGGCACGCGGCATGATCATCAGCGTACTGTCGACCAGCAGCACACTGTCGAGGACAGCCGTGTCGGCATCGAAGAAGATCACCTGGCGGGCGGTGCCGGTATGCTGTACCATTCGGACCAGGGGGAGGACATGTACGCCTTTCATGTCGAGGTCGACCATGATCCGGCCGCGGGCTGTCAGCAGGGCCTCTTCGAGGAGAGGGATGCGGCAGGTGTCGCCGCCTCCTTGCAGATGGTATTGCTGCAGTTCTTTCCAGGTGAGATCCTTGACCTTGCCCCGGCCGTCGGTGGTGCGGTCGATGTCACTGTCGTGCATCAGGATCATGCGTCCGTCGCGGGTGGTACGTACATCCACCTCGACGATGTCGGCACCCCCGGCAATGGCATCGCGAATGGCTGCCAGGGAATTTTCGGGGTAGCGGGTGTGACGCGCCCGGTGTGCCGTCACCAGCACCTGCGGCGCCCGTTCATCATGGAAAAGCTGCAATACCCGCTCCAGAGGATAATCGGTCACCTCAGCATCACGGCGCGAACAGGCGAAAAGGGTACCTAGCAGCCAACATGCCAGCATCAGCCGAAAAGGACGGCGAAAAAAGGAGAAGATCCTCGGCATCGTTCTTTCATTTTTCCAGTTCATAGATGTGCACATCAAAAGGTTTGTAAGTGTCTGTGAGCGCACCATCCCGGATGGTGAGCGATCTGTTCTCTGTCAGTACCCTGGCCCGGCGGAATTCTTCCATGCCGTTCAGGGTCACCCTGAGGGGGTTCTTGTCGGAGTTCACAGTGATAAGATAGTAAAGTTTCCCGTGTTTTTTAAGGATCATTTCCACTCCGGCGTCGACGGAGTGACCGGTCTCGTGGTAGGTGATGTGGAAGTTGATCTCTTCGTCACGTTCGGTGAGGATGGCTTGCAGGGAGGCCAGCTCGCGGGTCACCCGTGCCAGGTCGGACAGGAAGGGGGTGCCGGGTGGGGTGTAGGCCCTGCCCCAGTACAAGATCCCGTTGGCGCCGTGGACGATGGCATCCCAGGCCATATAGCGCGACTGGCGGTAGGTGGGATAGAGCACCATGGAGGTGTCACGGTCGGCCGGAGGTCGCAACATCTCCCAGGCAAAGGCCTGCAGAACCATGAACACCGGTTTTTTCCCTTCGCCCACGCGTTTCATCTTATCGACATACTCTCCAACCTGACTTGGGTAGCAGTTGAGGAGATCGCCGTGACGGCCGTCGTCGTTGAGCGCATACTGGGGCCGTATACCGCGGGGCAGGATGGGGTAGATATCGCAGGCGACGATGTCGGTGGCAGGGTTGTAGAGGCGGAGGGTGGTGACCAGATTGAGGGGGGCATGGTTGGTGTAGACGGGATGAAGGGGGTCGATTCGTTTCAGGAGACGGTAGGTGCGGATGAGGGGTTCGGGGGCGATGCGTGGCGTGTCAGCCCTCCAGGTGAAGGCCGGCTCATCTTCCGTTTCCCAGCACAGAAGAGCCGGATGGGAGGCCAGCGTGTCGAGGAGGGCGACGATGCGGCTGCTGTCGGCGGCAGCCGTGCCCCCGTGCAGCGAACCGGTGACCACCCATGTACGCAAGTGGTGTGCAGCGGCCTTGTCGAGGAGCGCCCTCACCGGCGGAACCTTCACATAGTTGTACCCCTCCCGCTCCAGCTGCGCAAAAGGTGCCTCACCTGCCGGAAGATGGTAACTGCCGAGGAGGAAAATGCGACGCCCGTCGATCACCAGCATGCCGTCGTCGTCCCAGCCAATGGAACGGCCGCCCCCCGCCTCTCCGTCGGTGCGGCACCCGACGGAAAACAGCAGAAAGAAGATGAACACACATGATGTCAGGACCGTGCCTGTGTTCTCCTTTCCGCTCCTGCGTGACGCTGTCGCGGGATGCCCTTCCGGAGATCTCGTTCTGTTCCGCTTACCGTGTCTTTCTTTCATATGCTATCTACCTATTTAAATAGGTATTTTAATAGGCATTTAAATAGGTATTTAAATACCTATTTTTCTGGTTGAGTGCTTTCTTTCCATTTTTTTTCGTGAAAAAGATGTGGTGCAGGGATCTCTTGTTTGCGGAGGTCCGGTCCCTGCCAGGAGAGCCTGAGGTCACGGCTGCCGCCGCACTGGAAGTACCGTACCTCCATCTTGTGCATGCCTTTTTCCAGGGCGATGCTGCCCCAC
>Ga0256914_1001316_pt1 | contig 22926 bp, 19 predicted proteins | sample HulkmetaG_FD_191571 | JGI IMG/M metagenome (GOLD analysis project Ga0256914, IMG submission 191571) | Hydrothermal chimney microbial communities from Main Endeavour vent field at the Juan de Fuca Ridge, Pacific Ocean - Hulk | ecosystem: Environmental > Aquatic > Marine > Hydrothermal vents ... | reverse complement strand
TACCGGAGATTTTAAAACCGTTGAGGTTCTGGCAAAGGAAAATATAGAATATTTTGAATCTTTTATCGATGAAGTTGATGCAATCATTATCCCCGAAGCGACATGCAGTGCCATGATCAAGCATGACTGGGAAATATTTTTTAACAATCAAAATATGAAAGAGTGGGCAAAAAGGGCAAACAGACTCAATAAAAAAATTTTTATGGCAACAGAGTGGCTCTATAAATATACCGATTTAAAAGATATTTTGCAAAAAAGAGGCAAAAAAGCAGATACCCTCATCACATATCATGATCCCTGCCACGCCAAAAAGGTGCAGTCTATTTATAAAGAGCCAAGAGAGCTTTTAAATCAAAACTATACTCTTGTTGAGATGAGTGATCCAAACCGCTGTTGCGGATTTGGCGGTGTAACAATGCAGACGGAGAAATATCATCTTGCAAAGGCTGCCGGAGAGCCAAAAGCAAAGATGATAGAAGAGACAAAAGCAAAAACTGTATCGGCCGAATGCAGCGCCTGTCGTATGCAGATAAGCAATTCTCTTCATAATGCCAAAGTAGAAGCGGTTTTTAAAAATCCTCTGGAACTGATAGCAGAAGCACTGAAAGAGTCAGAATAGATGGAATATTGGAATCACATATACGAACACTTTAACCCGATAGCTTTCGGGTTTTTGGGATTAAAAGTCCACTGGTACGGGATAATGTATGTTCTGGCTCTTTTAACCGCTTTGATGATCGCAAAAATGATAGTCAAAAAAGATCATTATCCAATCAGCGATAAAATGCTTGACAACTATTTCTTATGGGCGGAAATTGGTGTTATTTTGGGTGCGCGGATAGGATATTTTCTCTTTTACGATCCCCATCTTGATTACTATCTTCTACATCCCTGGCAGATGTTCAATCCCTTTATGGACGGTACATTTGTCGGAATACGGGGTATGAGTTATCACGGCGCAATTATCGGCTTTTTGATAGCTACATTTTTGTTTTCTTACAGACACAAGATAAACTCATGGCTTTTGCTCGATCTTGTTGCCCTGTCCGTTCCGCTTGGATATATATTCGGAAGAATCGGGAATTTTTTAAATCAGGAGCTGATAGGAAGAGTTACTGATGTGCCATGGGGCATTTATATAGATGGAGTTTTAAGACATCCCTCCCAACTCTATGAAGCTTTTTTAGAAGGGTTTGTTATCTTTGTTCTTCTTTATCTTTACAGAAAAAAGAAGAGATTTGACGGAGAATTGATAGCTTTGTATGCTGTTTTTTACGGTATTGCCAGATTTGCGGCGGAGTTTTTCAGAGAACCTGATTTTCAGCTTGGATTTATCTGCTGTAACTGGGTAACGATGGGGCAAATGCTCTCATTTTTTATGTTTTTGGCGGGAATACTTTTATATCTGTACCTAAAGCAGAAAAAGAGATAGAATAAAATGCTTTTATGTTACTTTATGTAACAAATTTGTTTTTATTCTATCTTTTGAGAGCCAATTTATTTTTAATACTTCCCACTCTTTTATAAAACCAAATGAAACATTCAAACTCATAAGTAAAATTTTAATCCCCTAAATATCAAATAGTTATCCTAATTCTGAAACAAATATCAGTTTAAATCTATTAATTTATAAAATTAATTTTATTTTTAACTGTTATAATTATGGCTGAAATGAAAGGTTATAAAAATGTCAGGAAAATTTATAGAGTTGGATAACGGTTTATATATGGAAGTTGAGGCTGAAGCCGGAGAAATTGAAGCGATTTCAGGCGGTGATATGGTGGAGAGAGTTGATAAATCGATTGATGGAATCAAAGATGTTTTGATAAAAAGTATAAAACCTGTCAGTGAAACTTATCAGGAACTAAACAGACAGATGAGTGTCGAGAGAGCCGAAGTTGAACTTGCTATCGGATTTTCCGCCGAAGGAAATATTTTTATTGCAAAAGGAAAAGGAAGTGCCAATCTGAAAGTGAAACTGGTACTCTCACCCAAAGAGAAATAGAAGATGAACAACTCTACTTTTTTAATTACAAGCCAAACAAACAGAAAGTTTGGAACCGGTTTTTGTATATATAAAAACAAAAAAGGCTCTTTTATCGTTACCTGCGCCCATGTTGTGGAGGATTGCGGTAGGGATGATCTTTTGATTCACGGTAAAAAGGCGAGGCTCCTTTCAATAGGTTCAAGTGATGAACTCGATTTGGCTCTTCTTTATGCAGAGGGTTTGAAAAAAAGTACTGTTTTAAAAATAGACGGAGTTTTAACCGCCAAAGACACACCCTTTGAAATAAGCGGCTTTAAATCTTACAAAAACAATTATATGTTGGAGACATTACAAGGAACTATTAAAAAAATTTCACAAATATATCATAACAACAATACTCTAAAAATATATGAGCTTAAAATCAATGAAGAGGATACGATAGAAAAAGGATTCAGCGGTTCTGCGGTTATCTGTAAAGAGAGTAAAAAAGTTATAGCGGTTGCAACAGATAGAAAAACTAACGGCAAATATGCCTATGCCATCCCTGTAAGGAATTTAAAAATGTTATGGGAAGAAATATCAGATGAATTGTTGACAGATGACGAAGAGGAGTTGAGAGAGGAAAAAGAGCTTCAAAAAGAGTTAAAAAAAGAGAGTTTTACACAGGATGTTTTTGACTCTCTTGATGAAAAACCTCTGTTACTCTTTTCCACCGACAGTTATAACCATACCACTCTCATTGATGCTATCGAAAATGAAGCGATAGAAATTTTTGGCAAAGAGTGTGTAATCCATATAAATTGCAGAAGACTGTTTGCAATAAAGAGCAGTAAAGAATTTTTTAAAAAGATATCTGATTTGATGGATTTTGAAAATGAGATCTCTGACTCTTATGAATTTCAGGAGGAGATTGTAAAGATTTTTGAAAATAACGATCCTTTGATCACATTTGTTCTCATTACGGGATTTGAAAAGCTTCATGAAAATATTAGATACCTTTTTGCCGAAACACTGAGAGGTTTGCATGAAGAGTACAGCGGACTGTTCAGATTGATTATATTCGGAGAGGAGAAACTGGTAAAATTGAAATACGGTGATAAAGATCACTCCTATTTTAATACCTTCTATGAAAAAATCATTCCTCCTCCCTCCTATTATGACTGGAAAAAAAGGTATGAGTATCTAAATGAGAATATCTATAAAGATATAGAATATTTGACGGGAGGTCATTCAAAACTTGTAGAGTTTTGTCTCAAAAACGGTGCAAAAAATGCAAAAGAGTGTAAAAAGCTTATAGAAGAATCATATCTGAAAACAGATCTTTTCAAGGGTTATCAAAAAGAGAAATTTTGCAAACTTCTAAAATCGGATATACTGGGTGATTTTCATCCCTTTTGCGATGATGAGAATCTTTACAGACTCTATTGGGATAATCTAATCGTGGAAGAGCGGGGCAAGTTTGTCTGGAGAAGCAACTTTATAAAAGAGTTGGCAAAAAAAGTTTTAAAATGCTGATTAGATTTTTGATATTTCCTCTTTTGGCACTCTCTTTGTTCGCAACAGGCGTATTGCCTCCTTTGGTTAAAGATGGAGAGTTTGTAAAAAGATTTGAAAATTATACCGTTTTGGAAAACAGCAATATTACTTCCGTGGCTGTAAGTTTTGATTCAAAATATATAGTTTCAGGTTCAAAAGACGGATATATCAGACTTTGGGATATAAAGACAAAAAAGCTTTTATATCTTTTTAAAGGGCATTTAAAAGCCGTTACTTCCGTAGCAATAAGTTATGATTCAAAATATATAGTTTCCGGTTCGAGAGATAAAACCGTAAAACTCTGGGATATACAGACCAGAAAACTGTTATATACCTTTAAAGGTCATTCAAACGATATCACTTCCGTAGCTGTAAGCAGAGATTTGAGATATATAGTTTCCGGATCAAGAGACAGCAGTGTCAGACTTTGGGATATCAAGAGCGGGAAAGTACTCTATATCTTTAAAGGTCATAAAGATATCGTTTCATCCGTTGCCGTCAGTTTTGATTCAAAATATATCGTTTCTGGTTCATGGGATAAAACTGTCAAAGTGTGGGAACTGAAAACAAAAAAACTTCTTTACACTTTTAAAGGTCATAAAGATATCGTTTCATCTGTTGCCCTCAGTTGTGATTCAAAATATATCATTTCGGGTTCATGGGACAAAACTGTCAAAGTATGGGAGAGAGAATCAAAAAAGCTATTAAATACTTTTTATGATCATGATGACATTGTTACCTCTGTTGCTGTCAGTTTGGATGATAGATATATTATCTCAGGTTCAAAAAACGGTGCTGTTAAATTGTGGGATCTAAAAAGAAAAAAGCTTATATCTCTTTTTAGAGGTCATACAAATACTGTTACTTCCGTAGCTGTAAGTTCGGATTTGAAATATATAGTTTCCGGTTCAAGAGATAAAAGTGTCAGATTGTGGGATATGAAAGCGGCGAAACAGATCTTTATTTTTAAAGGAGATACAGATAATATCTCTTCTGTAAGTATAAGTTTTGATTCAAAATATATTGTTTCTGGTTCGTGGGACGGAACTGTTAAGCTGTGGGATCTGAAAACAAAAAAGCTTATCTATACATTCAAAGGTCATACAGATATCGTCTCGTCTGTCGTAATAAGTCCCGATTCAAGATATATTATTTCGGCTTCATGGGACGGCAGCGTCAAACTGTGGGATTTGAAATCAAAAGAACTTATCTATACATTCAAAGGTCATACTCTTACACTCAGCAGTATTAAAGTAAGTTTTGATTCAAAATATATCATTTCAGGTTCATGGGACGGAACTGTTAGGCTGTGGGATATAAAAAATAAAAAACTTCTTTATACTTTTAAAAATCATAAAGATATCATAACTTCGGTGGCTTTGAATTATAATTCAAGATATATGGTTTGTGGTGTGGGAGATGATATCAGGTTATGGGATATGAAAAGGAAAAGACTCCTTCATACTTTTAAAGGTCATACAAATACCGTTACATCAGTGGTAATAAGCGGCAGATATATTATTTCTGGTTCAAAAGGGGGGAGCGTCAAACTGTGGGATATGAGAAAACAGAGACTGTTATATACGCTCGGAGAGTTTCAAAGTCCCGTTACTTCAATTGATGCAAGTTTTGATGCCAAATATATTGCCTGTGCTTTTGAAGACGGAAGTATCAGACTTTGGAGTATGAAAACAAAAAAACTTCTTTATGCTTTTAAAGCTCATAAGGATATCGTTTCATCCGTTGCTATCAGCTCTGATTCAAAATATATCATTTCAGGTTCATGGGACGGAACTGTCAAAGTGTGGGATATCAAAGCAAAGCGGGAAATTCTCTCTTTTTTGGGAGGAGAGAGGGGAAACTGGTCGAGTTTTGACAAAAGGGAGAGTTCGATTTTGAGGGGAGATGACGGAAGCTTTTATCATCACAAAAAAAACTTTACTCCTCTTGCTCCGCCCGACATGGCATCAAAAGACAATCTGAAAATATCATACAGGCAAAACAGTATCACCATAGAGCAGGGTAAAACGGCAAATATCGATATTACGATAACAAACGAGGGAGATAAAGAGGCGTTTTGGATAAAACCTGTAATGGATGACAATAAAAGGCTGATACTATATCCCTCTTTTGTCTATAAACTAAATCCCTCCCAAAGCCAAAATATAACTCTCAGTTTAACTTCAAATGCCGATATGGTAAATCCAAGACCGATAGATACCAATCTCTCTTTGAGATGGATAACGGCAAACAAGAGTGAATACAAAAAAACATTTCCGGTCAGGATCAAAACTCCTCTGCTGAAACTAAAAAGAGCAGAACTTCAAAGAGATAAAAAAAGTATCAAGATAGTTTTACAAAACAGAAGTGATCAAACGATAAAAAAATTAAAACTTTATCTTTTGAAACCTCAAAAGAGCAGTGAATTTGAACCGTTTGACATCAAACCCAATGAAACTGTCGAAAAAACTTTTTCGCTTTCAAAAAAGACAGATGCAAATAAAATCTCATTTGAAGCCTATGAGACACAATTGCCAAATTTTGAGTGGATTTTCAAAGATCAAAAACTGGTTTATGAAAAACTGCCTCTTTTTTTGTATATTGTTTTAATGATTCTGTTTATCGCCACAGCTGTTGCCCTTTTTTACTATAAAAGATACAAAGATCCGTTGGTTATAAAATTGTCCCAAAATCCCGAAAAGCTGTGTGAACTTTTTATAGAAGAGCTTAAAATTGTCAAAACAAAATTATCCAAAACAGGAAGATTAAAGTCTGTTCTTTTGCATAACGGCGTTGGTTCTGAGAGATTTAACAGTGCCATAGAGTTTGAAAAAGCCGATTTTAACCAAAAAGCGGCTCTTTTTGCAAAGAGGATGGATGCTAGATTCGTTCCTCTTCAGGATAATGCCTTTATGATCAAAATGAGTGAGTTTTTCTCTTTAAATGTTAAAAACTTTGTGCTGTTTATGAGTGAAAAAGAGGATTTTGCGGATATGTTAAATGATATAAAAAATATTCCCCAATATAAAAACAGCATTATTTTTATCATGGCAAAAGACAGTATTTTGCAAAAAAGTATCTATAAGAAAAATTTGACCGATTATGAAAAGTTTGTTGTTCCAAAACCTCAGGAGATAACAAAAATTCTGTTGTGTGAAGATGGTAAAGAGCAGTTGGCAAAAGTCTTTGCAGAGCAGCTGACACTAACCCAAATCTCTCCCTATCAGCTTGGCGGAGGCGTAAACAGACCTTCCATGTTTTTTGGAAGAGAGAAGATCATCAGTTATATTGTCGGGCGTGAAAGCAGTAACTATATGTTCATAGGATCAAGACAGATAGGCAAATCATCGCTTTTGAAGGCTCTTCACAGAGAGTATCAAAAAAGGGGTGATTTGAGCTATTATATCTCACTTAATGAAGGGGATTTGTTAAAAGGTGTCAAAAGTGCTTTGAAACTGAAAAACGCTGACATGGATGAAATAATCTCTTTTATCTCAAAAAGTGAAAAAAGTTATATTTTGCTGATTGATGAAGCGGATAAATTTATCGTAAATGAAAAGAAAAACAGCTATAAGATTTTAAATGTTTTCAGAAAACTCAGTGAAGAGGGCAGATGCAGCTTTGTTTTGGCAGGATTTTGGGAACTTTACAAATATGCCGTACTTGATTATCAATCACCTCTTAAAAATTTCGGTGAGATTATAGAGATCGGCGCTTTGGAGTATGAAGCCTGTCAAAAAATGATCAAAGAACCGATGAAACAGCTTGGATTTGAATTTGAGAATGAAGATGTTATAGAGAAGATCATAGAAAAAACAGGTCAAAGAGCAAACCTTATAGCCCTTGTCTGTCATAATATCATAGAAAATCTGGGCAAAGAGAAGAGAGTAATAGATAAAACCGCCTCGGAAAAAGCGATGAAACAAAAGAATGTAACTGAACTGTTTAATTCATGGAGAGAGTTAGACAGCAGTAAAAGAGCAAACAGACTTGACAGAATTATAGTCTATGCAACCGTAAAAAGAGATTTTTTTACTCTGAATGATCTGTTGGAAAAGTTGAAAAATGAGGGTTTGAGTATAGATATAGCCGATTTGGAAAAGAGTATTGAGAGGTTGATTGTAAGTTATACGATACAAAAAACCAAAAACCGAAAATACAGTTACAAAGTACCTCTTTTTAGAGAATATATACTAAAAAGCGAATTTGAATTGAAACTCAAAGAAGAGATAGCGGAATATAGAAAAAGTATATAGTATCCTTAAAAATACAATCTAATTTTATTTTTTTGCTGAATTTTTACAAATAAGTCTTAAAATGCTAAAAAAATTAGAAAGGATTTTTAAGTGAAAGAGATAGCTAAAAAAGTTTTGCCTTTGAGTTTGATAGTGGGACTTAGGTTTTTTGGTCTGTTTATCGTACTTTCCGTTTTATCCCAATATGCTTTGGGATTGGAAGGCGGCACTGCATTTTTGGCAGGTGTTGCAGTGGGCGGTTATGCGCTTACACAAGCCGTACTTCAGGTACCATTTGGGGTTTTGAGTGATAAAATAGGAAGAAAAAAGACGATCTTGATAGGTCTTTTGCTTTTTGCATTCGGTTCTGCCGTTTGTGCCGTTGCCGATAATATCTATATCCTGCTTTTGGGTAGATTTTTGCAGGGTTCCGGAGCTATCGGTTCGGTTGTAACGGCTATGATAGCAGACTATGTAAGAGAAGATCAAAGAGCCCATTCCATGGCGGTTATGGGAATGGTTATAGCTATGTCGTTTGCGGTGGCTATGATATTTGGTCCTTTGATAGGCGGTTTTTACAGCGTTGGCGCTCTTTTTTGGCTGACTGCCTTTTTGGCATTAATCGCTCTTGCCATTTTGTTTACAGCCGTTCCCGAACCTCCCTCTATCGTTCACTCTTACAGTGAAGAAGAGGCGAAAATAAAACATGTCTTTAAAGATAAAGATTTGGTAAGAATGTATATCACCTTTCTTTTTCACAGCTCTACAATGGCGATAGCCTTTTTTATCATTCCCATTCTTCTAAAACAAAAATTCGGCGTATCTGCCGAGGGTTATTGGAAAGTCTATCTTCCTGCTGTCTTTTTCGGTATCGTAGCGATGGGACCGGCGGCGGTTTTTGGAGAAAAATACTCAAGAGGCAAAGAGGTATTTGTTATATCTATCCTTTTTATCGCAGCCTCTTTTGTTTTGATGGGCTTTACCTCTTCTTTGCTTTGGTTTGGAGTAGGAGCCACTTTCTTTTTTATCGGATTTAATATGTTTGAACCTCTTTTGCAGAGTTTTGTCTCAAAATTTGCAAAAGTGCATCAAAAAGGCGCAGCTTTGGGTGTTGCCAATACTTTTGCCTATGTGGGTATCTTTATAGGCGGTGCCATCGGCGGTCTTTTGTATCAACATCTAAAAGAGGGCGGCGTTGCCGTTTTTGTTCTTGTTCTTTGTATCTTTTGGGTTTTTTGGATTATCGGTATGAGAAATCCGGGACTTAGAGACAATCTCTTTTTACCGTTTGAAGAGTTTGACAAAGAGAAAATAGAGGGATTGAAAGTGGTTGAGGGTATAACGGATTTTTACCTGAATGAGACCGAAGAGATTATCGTTGTCAAATTTGATCAGGAAAAACAGAATGAAGAATTTATAAAAGAGTTTTTGAAAAAATAAAGTCCTTTATAAAAGTTAGTGTTTCACACAAATTTAACAAACAGATTGTATTATTTTTATAAATTTTGTAAGGAGTTGTTATGAAAAAAATTTTGATTGTGATTATGATAAGCCTGTTTGCCGCCTTTAGCGTTCAAGCGGCAAAATTCTCAAAAATGGCAACGGTAGAGCCTCAACTTATCCAAAAAGGGGATGCCAAAAAGTGGTGTCCTGTATGCGGTATGAATCTGAAAATGTTTTGGAAAACAAGTCATGCCGTACTTTTAAAAGACGGCTCGACTAGACAGTACTGCTCTATGAGATGTCTGGCGGCTGACTATCCCCATATCAAAGACAACATCAAAGATATCATGGTAACGGATGCAAAAACCCAAAAACTTATAGAAGCAAAAAATGCCTACTATGTTGTGGGAAGCAAGGTTATGGGAACGATGAGCAAAGTAAGCAAACTTGCTTTTGCCGACAAAGCCGATGCAGAGGACTTTGTCAAACACTACGGCGGAGAGATTATGAGTTTTGATCTGGCATTCAAACATGCCCAAAGTTCTCTGAAAAACGATATAGCCATGATCAATAAGAAAAAGGCTGTGAAAATGTATCCGATGGGTAAAAAGATAGTCTCCAAAATGTGTCAGGAGATCCCGAATCTAAAAGATTATAAAAAGATTTCGGATCTAAAAGCCGATATCGTAAACAAAAAACTCTGTAAACCTCTGAAAGAAAAACAGCTTCAGGCTGCGGCACTATATCTTTATGAAGTTAAAAGAGTCGGCAAAGACAGAGCTACTTCCGATACGGTAAAAGTAACCAAAGATGAAAAATGTCCGGTTTGCGGAATGTTTGTTTACAAATACCCAAGATGGGCTGCCCAAATCTTTTACAAAGATGCAAAAGGGGAAAAACATCTAAGCTTTGACGGTGTCAAAGATATGATGAAATTTTACCTCAATCCTTCAAAATGGGGAGATTATAAAGGTGTAAAAGAGAACATCTCAAAAATGAAAGTAACTGACTATTACACTCAAAAAGCGATAGATGCAAAAAGCGCCTATTATGTAACAGGAAGCGATGTTTTGGGTCCTATGGGAAAAGAGCTTATTCCTTTTTCATCAAAAGAGGAGGCTTTGAAATTTATCAAAGATCACAAAGGCAAAGTTGTAAAATACAGTGAAATAACAGCCGAGGTTCTTAAAAAATTAGATGACTAGGAGATTTTTTCTCTTCTTTTTTATGCTCTGCTTTATCACAACGGCAGAGCTTTTTTATCTTTTTAAGACAAGAGTTATAAGTGGCAAAGAGAAAGAGAAAAAAGAGCTTATTATAAAAATATGCCAGATTCCCGATATCGCAGTTGCCACAGAGTCGAGGATCATAAGACAAAGAAGCAGTGTTGATCTCTTTTCTGTTTTTGGAGAAAGTCCCGAACTTTTGGAGTATTTCCCGACCACTTTTGTTTATGCGCCCTCACCGAATCTGAAAATCACTCCCTCAAGGATAGATATTGAAAATTTTTAATTATCTGCTTTTTGAATATTCGCTGAATTCATTAAAAAGAAGAGGCGGTAAAAATGTATTTATTTTGATCATCTTCTCTCTTTTGATATTTCTGCTCTCTTGCATATTTTTTATCTCCTCTTCCATCAAAGGAGAGCTTTTGATGGGTGTAAAATCCCTTCCCGATATCATCGTACAGAAGATGAAAGCCGGAAGACAATACGATATAGAGATCGACAGAATCTCTGAGATATTGCAGATAGAGAGTGTTGAGAATGTAACAGAGAGGGTGTGGGGTTATTACTATTTTCAAAAAGCCGGAGTCAATTTTTCGGTTGTTGGTTTAAAGGAGTTTGATAGCAATTATAAAAAAGAGTTTGACAAACTCTCTCAGAGTCTTGATTTTACAAAACTTACCGACAAACCATCGATGATAGTCGGAAATGGTGTAAAAAAGATTTTGACACAAAATTATTACAAAAACTACTTTAACTTTATAAAACCAGACGGCAATTTTAAAAGAGTCTATCTTCAGGGCGTTTTCAAAGGTGATAATGAGTTTGAAACAAACGATATTATCCTGTTGGATGAGGGTATCGCAAGAGAGATTTTCGGAATGGATGAAGACAAAGCCACCGATATAGTCGTAAAAGTGGCAAATCCTTTGGAGATTTCAACAGTTGCCAACAAGATAAAACTCCTCTATCCCGATACGAGAGTGATAACCAAAAATGATCTTTTAGTCTCCTATCAAAATATTTTTGACTATAAAAGCGGCATATTTTTGGCTCTTTTTGTTATAGCGATATTTACATTTTTCATCATCGTTTATGACAAAACAAGCGGTCTTAGCAGTGAAGAGAAAAGAGAGATAGGTATCTTGAAGGCTCTTGGCTGGAAAATAGATGATATTTTGATAGAGAAATTTTATGAAGCGGGGATTATCTCGATAACCGCTTTTTTGACGGGGCTTTTGTTCGCTCTTTTTTATGTCTATATCCTGAATGCTCCTTTGATAAGGGATATTTTTACCGGCTATTCGGTTTTGAAGCCCTCTTTTAAACTTCCTTTTTTCTTTGATTTTCAAACTCTTGCTTTGATATTTTTTACTACCGTTCCCATCTACATAGCCGCCTGTATCATTCCCTCATGGAGAGCGGCAACTTTGGAAGCCGATGAGGTGATAAGATGATAGAGCTTAAAAATGTAACCAAGATTTTCAACCAAAACAGACCAAACGAGATAACAGCCCTAAAAGATATCTCCTTTTTGGTAAAAGAGGGAGATACGGTTTTGTTAAAAGGTCCAAGCGGAAGCGGAAAAAGCACGATACTCTCTTTGATCGCCGCTCTTAGCAAACCGACATCGGGAGAAGTAACGGTGGATGATACGAGAGTCTCAAAACTGCCCGATAATTTTGCGGCTCTCTTTAGACGAAAACATATAGGATTTATTTTCCAAAAGTTCAATCTCATCCCAACACTGAGCGTTTTTGACAATGTCTCTTTGCCTCTTATACCAAGCGGTTTGAAAAATGCCCAAATCGCAAAAAAAGCAGAGAGTGTAATGAAAAAATTTTCCATTGATCACAAGGCAAATGAGCTTACAAAAAATCTCTCCGGCGGAGAACAGCAAAGATGCGCGATAGCAAGAGCTTTGATCAATGATCCCGATATCATTTTGGCTGACGAGCCTACGGCAAATCTTGACGAAAAACTCTCAAACAGTTTTTTGGAATTTGTAAAAGAGATAAAAGAGGAGGGCAAAAGCGTGATCATCTCCACCCATGATCCCATCTTTTTTGACAATCCCCTCTTTACAAAGACGGTGGAAATCTCAAAAGGCAGACTTTTATGACACTTTTGACACCGGAAGTTCTGGCTATTTTGACGATAGATGCCATCTTTTTGATCTTCTCTTTTATAGCGGCTTTTTTGAGTGTGAAGATAGTTCTAAAATGGGATATAAACTCAACATCTTCTCTTCAATACCGACTTGAAAACCAAAGCTATCTTGTCTCTACGATCATAAAATATATCCTGCTTTTGAAAATTCCTCTTTTTCTGTTTTTTGTCTTTACGATGGATAAACTCTCTTTGGTTATTCCGGGCGCTATGTGCGCTGCCGGTGTGGCAAACGCCACTCCTTACGGTTTTTATCTGATTATCCTAAAAATTGTAAATATCTATCTTTTTGGTTTTTGGCTTTTGCTGCACAAATTTGATATAAGTCGTGTTGATTATCCTTTTGTCAAAGCGAAATTTATATTTTTTTTGATAATCTTTCTTCTGCTTTTTACAGAGATAACTTTGGAAGTGCTGATGTTTTACGGTATAGATCCGGCAAAGATAGTCAGTTGCTGCGGAACGCTTTTTAGCGCTGCCAAAACATCTTCGATCTCCTCTTTGATGCAGTTGCCCCATCCTGTGGTGGTTTTGCTTTTTTATATCTCTTTTGGCGTGATGGTGCTTTTTTATCTCCTGAAAAAAGACCTTCTTTTTGCTTTGGCAAATCTTCTTTTTCTGTTTGTCTCTCTTTTGTCTTTGATCTTGTTTTTTGGAACATACATTTATGAACTTCCAACCCACCACTGCCCTTTTTGTATGCTGCAAAAAGATTACTTTTATATAGGATATATTTTGTATATAACTCTTTTCAGCGGTACTTTCTGGGGAATGGCAGAAGGTTTCATGCACTTTTTTATCCGTAGAAAGATAAAAAGATGGTACAACCTCTCACTTTTGTTTAACTCTCTCTATCTGATAATCATCAGTTCCTACCCGATAATTTTTTATATCAAGAACAAAGTTTGGTTGTAAGTTTTTCTATCGCAACGAAGCAGAGGGTCAGTCCGAATGTTCCGGTAACTGCTACGAAACTTCCGAGTTCTTTGCATTTTGACTCTTCTGTAGAGTAAACGGCTGTAAAGTCCTTTGTAAATCCCTGCTTTTTCAGTTCGTATCTGAATTTTTTGGCGAGAGGATCGACTTTTGTTTTCCAGATGGATTCACTTTCTATCTTTGTAGGATCTATCTTTTTGGCGCTTCCCAAAGAGCTTACAAGTTTGTCATGAACTTTAAATGCCAGTGCTGTTTTTGCCTCTATATCATCTATCGCATCTATAACGATATCATAAACAGAAAAATCAAACTTTTCACACCACTCTTTTGTTACTTTGACATCGAGAGCTTTTATACCTTTGTAGAGTTTTTTTAGATGTTCTACCTTTTTGGCACCGATATTTTCACTTCCTATCTGTCTGTTTTGGTTTGTGATGTCAAAAGTGTCAAAATCCACTATCGTTATATCTTCTATTCCGCTTCGATAAAGGCAGTCCAGACAGAAACCTCCGACTCCTCCGACTCCCAGAAGAAGCACTTTTGCTTTTTGGATCTTCTCAAAATCCTCCCCAAAAAGCATTCTGCATCTTGAATATCTCATCTAAGCCACTCTTGCAGATTTTCTATATCCTGATGAGAGGTTAGATCAAGATGTATCGGAGTTACAGAGATATATCCTTGATGTACTGCTTCAAGATCACATATTCTCTCTTTTTGCGGAATCCACTCAAGAGGATGAAGCCCAAGCCAATAGTACTCTTCTCCTCTCGGATTTCTGTGTAAGTGGGCATCATTTCCATAGACTCTGTATCCGGTTCTTGTGATTTTATATCCTTTGCACTCTTTTAAGGAGAGAGGAGGTATGTTTATGTTCAAAAACTTTCTATCTCCCAAAGGAAATCTCTCTTCCAAAATTCTTTTGGCTATATCGTAAGCTGTTTTTTTGGCAAGTTCAAAACCAAGCTCGTCTATATTTTGACATTTGTTTTTACAAACCTGAGAGATGGAAAAGGAAGGTACCTTGTGGATAACAGCTTCCATGGCACCTGCCGCCGTTCCGCTGTAAGTGATGTCCTCTCCCATATTTGAGCCTTTGTTGATGCCGCTTACTATAAGGTCTGGTTTTCTGTTCTCATCATAAAGCGCATGGAGGGCGAGATAGATACAATCACTAGGTGTTCCGTCATCCAGTTTAAAAAAGTCATCCTCTATCTCTATAAATCTAAGAGGTCTTGAAAGAGTCAGACTGTGACCACAGGCTGATTTGTTCAGTGTAGGAGCTACGATCGTAACTCTGCCAAGAGGAGTCAGAGCCTCTTTTAAGGCTCTAAGTCCCTCACTCTCGAAACCGTCATCATTTGTTATAAGTATCTCTTTCATCTTTTCCTTTACTCTTTTGCTTTGTATATCGTCAGGACACGCGGTCCGTCGTAAGTTTTTTGTATTGCTATGGGATATATTTTTTCTATATGTTTTGGAACCTCTATAACAAGAGCGATAGAGGTATCAAAAGGGATATTCAATGCTTCATAGAGATCTTTGCTCATTATAGGGGTGGCTTTTTTCTTGTCGATAAGCCAGTGTGTTACATGCTCTTTTCCTGTTGAATCGGGATAGGCTTTGATGGTGATGATCACATCTTCATCGGAGGTATTTAAAAATTTTAAAAATGCAGTAAAACCGCCTATGGTACTTTGTTCATCTTCATGAAATAGATGAGGTATTACGATGATGCCTTTTCCGACAGGATTTACCTCGTCAAAATTTCTATCTACCGGAATTACCCTCTGACCTTCGGGTGATTTTTGAAGTACGATAGGAAACGCCTTCTCTCTTTGAAAAGCTTTGCCTCCCTTGCATGTGTATATAACTTCCATTCCAAACGAGTCTGGAAGATAGATACCTATATTTTCTGCAATAGATCGAATATCTTTTGCAAAAATTATTTTGGAATGCATAGGTTTGATAGATGTTGATATAGGAAACATGGAGTATTTGTCATTGTGTTCTGAGTTGTCTCCGTAAACTATTACTTTCGGTACGATTTCACACTCACTTTTGTTAAATATTTTGATAAATGTTTTGTACTGTTCATCCATATTCAGATAAGTTATCGTATGTTTGACAATAACGGGCTGTGGTGATACGGTTTGATTTTCATCAACAGCGGTTTTATTGTCATCTACTCCTTCCACACCAAAAAGCAAACTGACTCCGATCAAAATCGCGACTAAAAACTTTTTCATTATCTCCTCCTTTTAAAAGTTCTATTATATTATAATACCTTAATAGAACATTTATTTTACTTAACCTTATCACTTTAAAAGTCAAGCAGAAGGAAAAAAGTCAAACTATTTGCTGTCCTATCTCCCTGTATCTTTTGTAGTAAAACTCTACAAACTCTTTTATCTCTTTTTTAACAGGAAGATAGATATCCTTTTCTTTTATGACATACTCTTTTAAAAAACTGAAAGCATCTCTTTTTTGAAGATATGTTTTTGTAAGATTTTTATACGATTCTTTATATAACTCCTTTAAAATATTATATTTTGAATAATCTATCTCTATCTTTTTATCAAAAGAGATAATGCCGCTGCCAAAAAGCAGATCCAGATGAATAAGACCTTCACAGTAGTAGGGCAGAACCTCACCGACCTCTCTCCAGCCCATCAAAGATACTCCACGGGCGATCAAATCATCTATGATATGCTCTTTTAACTCCTCTTTTTCATTATGAAAAAAGGCTTCCAGTCCGCCGGTTGTGGCTTTGAACTCCTCTATGTTTTTAAACTGCCCGGTTGTGTTCATCCTCGTTTCGGTATCACTGTCTATCCATAAAATATGCCCAAACTCATGTCCTATCGTGGAGATTTCATAGATTTTGTACCAGAGTTTTGGTCTGTTTTTCAGGATATCTCTCTGTTTTTTGACAAACTCCTCCCCCATTATCTCTACCGAAAGTCTCATAACAGGTTTTGCCATTTTGGATTCTCTGACAAAGTCGGCATAGGCAAAAATCTTTTTGCCGAGTTTGGCGGAAACCTCTTCATCATTTGGAACGACCTGTGCGGAAAAGAGACCGTTAAATTCTGCGCCGTAATAGAGCATGGGACGACCGATATAGAGTTGGGTGGAGTCTATCTGTCTGATATTTTTGTCTAAAATTTTTTTGTCATCTTCTGAAAAATTTTTGATCCACTCTTTTGCAAAACTTTTTATATCTTCTCTTACTTTTACACTCTTTTGCAGTTTTGGATTTATGATTCTAAGATCCCATTCAAGTGCCACCGCTTTTTTGTAGTGATCTTCATAATATTCCAGCGGATGTCCTATCTGAAGCGGGGTATCGATAGCCATCCATTTTCTGTCAACATTTGCCCAATAGGATATAAGCTCATCTTTTTTGTCGTGTAAAAAAGCCTCTTTTATAGCATTTAGATACTCTATCCACTCTCTTTTTTTGCCAAATATCTCATCTTCTTCACTTTCCAAAGAGAGAAGGAAATCTTTGAGTGCTTCAACCGTCTCTTTTACTTCGCTTTCAAATGCTTTTGCATAAGGAACACTCTCATACTCCCCTTTTTCGTTTTTATGTAAAACGCTGTAACATCTGTCTCCTGTTTTTTTATTGTGTCCTAAATCCAAAAGATTTTTTTCAAAAAGCATCTCATGGATTTTTTCCTCATCGCCGTTAAAAAGTCTGAAAAGTTCCCTGTTTATGCCGTGAATAACATGAGAAGTCCATGAACTCTGCCAACCGCTCACAGCCTCTCCGACTTTGTGGACTCCTTTGATGATTTTGCGGTAAAAGGGTGTCAAAAGAGCGTTTTGTTCTATCCATTTTATAAACTCATGATGTCTTTTTAGATGAAAACGGCTGACAAAAAGATATGCCGCCTCTTTTTTATCGATGATCTCCTCTTCACCCAGCTTCTCTTTTTGTAAAATCTGCTCAAGTGCGTCCTCTTTGAGATTTACGATTCTAGTAAGTGCCGCCATGATCGTCTCACTGTTTTTTGGCAGTTTCAACTCTTCCAAAAAAGCACTTACGACCTCATCAGCCTCTTTATGCCCTTTTGTCAAAAGCCTGTAATATCCGTTTAGATAAGCTTCATTTTCCTCTATTTTGTCATAAAGAGTTTGCAGATCTTTGAAAAAATTTTTTTTAGGCATAAATCACTTCTTCTAAAATATTTTTATTTTTTAAACCGCTTTCATCGCATATATCGATTTTTCGATGGAGATTATTTTTTATCTCGTTTCTTAACTCTTCAAGATATATAAAACCTTTTATACCTTTATGCTTTTGAATAAAAATATCGGTAGTTTTGATAACGATATCCACATCACTGAAAAGATCGGCTTTGTCCTTTGCAAATGAACCAAAAAGACCTATTTTTTCTATCCCGTTTTTTGCAAGTTTGGGTTTTATCTCTTTTAGATATGATAAAATCGACTCTTTTGAGAGCATAGAAATTCCTTTATTTTACATCAAAGCTTCATGGTTTTCTAAGTACTATTATTTTTGCTTCGGCTTTTATTTTTTCAAAATACTCTCTTATCACATCCCTTTCTCTCTCTTTCATCACTTTTGCAAAAACCGCATCTTTTACCTGCTCAAAGGGGAGGGCTTTTATATCTTTTTTCTTCTTTATATATAGTGTTACAAAATTTTCTCCGGCTTTCAAGATCGGAGTAAACTGTCCCTCATTGGTTTGTGAAAGGATATAAAGAAGTTTGGGGTGAAGCTCTCTTGCTGATATCTCTTTATCTGTTACAGTGATGCTTTCACTGTGATACATAGGTTGGTTTATCAGCTTTAAAAGTTCGTTTTTATCGGCGGAGGAGTATTCTGCTATCTCTATTTTTGACGGGATGGAAAATTCGTTTATATTGTTTTTATAGTACCTTTTTAGATCATCTTCGGTAGCCTTTCTTATCTTGGAGGAGGCTATTTTTTTGTAGAGTTTTTCTTTTTTTATTTTATCTTTTAGATCCTCTTTGTACTCATCTATGTCTATTCCTTTGTCTTTTAAAGCCTCTTTGAACTCGTCTATACTTAAGCGGTTTCTTTTGGCTATCTTCTTCATCTCTTCCTCTACATCGTAGCTGTCCACTTTGATATCGCTTAGTTTGATCTCCCTGTCTTCAACTTTCTTTTGGATCAAAATATCTATAGCTTTACTTGTAGAAATATTAAATGCTTTACTATATTTATGTATCTCATAAATCGTAATCGGTTCGTTGTTGATGATTAACGATACGCCGTCTATCATTTTGGCTTCAGCCGTAACCATAAAAAATGCTGCCAGACAAATTATTTTATAAAATTTTGAGTTTATTTTTCCCATTTATATTCTTCCCTTCTTTAAAATGTAGATAATTATAACACATTTAACAAAGTTTATGATAAAATCGACTTCAAACTAATAAAAGGGTTTAAATGATTGTAACAAGATTCGCTCCAAGTCCTACAGGATATCTTCATATAGGTGGGTTGAGAACCGCGCTTTATAACTATTTGTGGGCAAGGAAGAATCAGGGTAAATTTTTGCTTCGTATAGAAGATACCGATCTGAAAAGAAACTCCAAAGAGGCTGCAAAAGCCATAGAAGAGGCTTTTTCGTGGACGGGACTCTCTCATGACGGAGAGATAATTTATCAATCTGCAAGATTTGATCTTTATAAAAAATACATTCAAAAACTGCTTGACGAAAACAAAGCCTACTATTGCTATATGAGCAAAGAGGAACTTGATGCTTTGAGAGCAAAACAGACGGCAAACAAAGAGAGACCGAGATATGACGGCAGATATCGCGATTTCAAAGGCACTCCGCCGACAGATGTAAAACCGGTTGTCCGTATAAAAACTCCTGTCGGGGAGAGTATAGAGTTTGAAGACGGAGTAAAGGGCAAAATCAGCGTAAAAGTTGATGATGTTATGGATGATTTTATCATAGCAAGAAGCGACGGAACTCCTACATACAATTTTGTCGTAGCGATAGATGATGCTTTGATGGGAATGAGTGATATCATAAGAGGGGATGATCACCTCTCAAATACTCCAAAACAGATAGTTGTTTACAAGGCTTTGGGCTTTAAAGTTCCAAATTTTTATCATGTTCCTATGATTTTGAATCCGCAAGGCAAAAAGCTCTCCAAAAGAGACGGCGCAACCGATGTGATGGAGTATAAAAAGATGGGCTATCTGCCCGAAGCTTTGCTCAATTTCCTAATCCGTCTTGGCTGGAGTCATGGGGATCAGGAGATATTTTCGATGGATGAGATGTTGGAGCTTTTTGATCCTCATAATATCAACAAATCAGCATCCGCATACAATGCCGAAAAACTTCTTTGGCTGAATGCCCACTATATAAAAAACAGTTCTTATGAGAGATTGATAAAAGAGCTTGAATTTTTTGGTGTATCAGTTAAAGATCATGATAAAAAAGAGATTTTGATAGACTCTTTGAGAGAGAGAGCCAAAACTTTGGATGAGATGGCAAAGTCGGCAGACAAAATGTTAAAAGAACCCTCATCCTATGATGAAAAAGCTGTTAAAAAATTTATCAAAGATGAAAGCATAGAGGTTTTAAACAAATTTGTAAAGGCTTTACAAAATGCTGATAATCTACATCTACCGGTAGATTATGAGGAGTTTGTAAAAAATTTTATGCAAACAAACAGTCTAAAACTGAAAAATCTTGCACAGCCTCTTAGAATAGCGCTTGTGGGAGATACGGTAAGCCCATCTATCTATGACCTTTTAAGTGTCGTAGGCAAAGAGGGTATAGTTTTTAGAATAGAAAAATTTTTAAATCAATTATAGGAGGAAATTAAATGGCAGAGAACGATTTCAAACAAGAGAGTCTTGATTATCACAAAGCAAAAGGTGAGTTTGATACAAACGGAAAAACAGGAACTTTGATAACAAAGCCCTGTGATACGGAAAAAGAGTTGGCTATGGCATATAGCCCCGGTGTTGCATATCCGTGCTTGGAGATAGAAAAAGATATAGATACCGCTTATGACTATACAAACAAGGGAAACCTTGTTGCAGTTGTCAGTGACGGTACAGCCGTGCTTGGTCTTGGAGATATAGGACATTTGGCAGGAAAGCCGGTTATGGAAGGCAAATGTGTGCTTTTCAAAAAATTTGCCGGAGTTGATGCCGTAGATATCGAAGTAAATACAAAAGATACCGAAGAGATCATCGAAACAGTAGCGAGGATAGCAGACAGTTTCGGTGGTATCAATCTCGAAGATATAAAAGCCCCAAAATGTTTTGAGATAGAGGACAGACTCAAAGAGATCTGTAATGTTCCGGTATTTCATGATGATCAGCACGGAACTGCGGTTATTACAACGGCAGGACTTATCAATGTGCTTGAAATGACAGGAAAACCTGTTGAAAATCTAAAAGTTGTTGTTGTTGGTGCCGGAGCTAGTGGTATCGCATGTGCAAATATGTATAAAGCTCTTGGTGTAAAAAATATTACAATGCTTGATTCAAAAGGTGTTATCCACAGCGGAAGAGATGACCTAAACAAATATAAACAGGCATTTGCATTTGATACACCAGACAGAACTTTGGAAGATGCGGCAAAAGATGCCGATATGATTTTGGGACTCAGCGGACCTGATTTGGTTAGTCAGGATATGGTAAAATCAATGGCTGACAATCCTATCATCTTTGCATGTGCAAATCCTATCCCGGAAATCATGCCTCCTTTGGCAAAAGAAGCAAGAAGCGATGTTATCGTAGGAACAGGAAGAAGTGATTTTCCAAATCAGGTAAACAATGTTTTGGGTTTCCCTCAAATCTTCAGAGGTGCGCTTGATGTAAGAGCCACTAAGATAACAGAGGGTATGAAAATGGCAGCTTCCAGAGCTCTTGCCAAATTGGCAAAAGAGCCGGTGCCTGACTATGTTAAAAAAGCTCACGGAAGAGGTGATGATATGACTTTCGGACCAGATTATATCATCCCTTCTCCTTTTGATAAAAGAGTTCTTCCCTATGTTGCAAGTGCGGTTGCAAAAGCGGCTATCGAAGATGGCGTAGCGAGAATAACTGATCTTGATATGGATAAATATTTCAAACATCTTGAAGAGATGGCAGAAAGAAGATAATCCTTTTTTACTCCCAGGCACTGCTTGGGAGTAACTATAACCGATAGATAGCTTCAAACTTCAATTTCCATTTCTGTTTTTCATTTTGGTATGGCTGAAATCATATTGTCAATTGAAGAAGTTAAATTATATTGTTGAAAGAAAGAAAATTTAAGATATAAAAGAATATTTTAAATATTAAATTAGTATAATTTGAAAAGCCACACCAAAGAACTAAAGGTAAAACAGTGCTATCCTCAAAAAAACAGCTTGATACTCCATCTACTTTGCATATCGAGGGATTTGGTATCTCTCTTGGTACTTCAAAAGGTAAAATTATCGTCAAAAAAGAGGGAAACAAACTCTTTTCCACTCCCAAAACTCTCTGTGACAGGATCATTATAGCTTCAAAGGGGGTAAACATAAGCTCAGATCTCATCTATCTTTGTGCAAACAACGGAATAGGAATCGATTTTATAGAGTGTGCAAAAGAGAGACTTTCTATGCCCTACGCTTCACTTTACGGGACAAAATTTGCCTATGCAAAAAGTTTTCTTAAACAGTTGGAGGTATTAAATTCACCCAAAAAATTTGAATTTGCCAAAGCTTTTGTAACAGGAAAAGTCAAAAATCAAACAGCATATCTGAAACGGTTGAACAAATACCGAAAAACCCTTACACCATTTATCAGCCAGTGTGAAGATCTGTATATAAAGATGGATAAAAATGCAAAAAATGAAAATGAACTGATGGGATTTGAGGGTATGATCTCCGTAGCCTACTGGTCGGCTATACAGGAGGTGGTAAAAGAAAAGACAGATTTTCCCGGTCGTATTACCCAAAAAGCATCTGATCCCTTAAATGCCGCACTAAATTACGGTTATGCCATCTTATATGGCAGGATCAAATATCATGCGATAAGAGCTTCACTTGCTTTGCATATCTCCTTTTTACATTCACTGAATGAAAACAAACCCACTTTGGTTTTTGACCTGATAGAAGAGTTTAGAGTATTTGTTGTAGATAAAACTGTCATATCTCTCATAAACAGAGGGAAAAAGCTAAATCTCAACAAACAAAACAGACTTGACAAAGAGAGCAGAAGGCTTATAGCAAAAAGTGTCATAGAGCGTATAAACTCTCCTGTAAAAACAAAAAACGCCTCTGTCAAAATAGATACCGCAATCTCAAAACAGGCATACAAACTCTCAAGAGCCATCAAAGAAAACGGCAATTATCAGCCTTTTATAGGAGAGTACTGATGCTAAGACTACTGATAACATAT
>Ga0256914_1001315_pt1 | contig 22927 bp, 29 predicted proteins | sample HulkmetaG_FD_191571 | JGI IMG/M metagenome (GOLD analysis project Ga0256914, IMG submission 191571) | Hydrothermal chimney microbial communities from Main Endeavour vent field at the Juan de Fuca Ridge, Pacific Ocean - Hulk | ecosystem: Environmental > Aquatic > Marine > Hydrothermal vents ... | reverse complement strand
GAGTACGGCCTGGGGGCCGAGATCGGCATCTCCACCGACAAGTTCCACGCCCGCGGCCCCGTGGGGCTGGAGGGGCTCACCTCGGTGAAGTTCATCGTGCTGGGCGACGGGCACGTGCGCCGCTGAGTCGGATTGTGCAATGCGCAAAAACGACCTATAGTATTTGCATATGGCACGTGTCAGGGTGAACCCATGACCGCAGTGGAAAAATGCCAACCCGATGCCGGGCAGGTGCTGGCCAAGGCGGTGTTGCGCGCCGCGGCCCAGCTCGGCCTCAACCAGGGGGCGTTGGCCCGGGTGCTGGGGCTGCACCGCAGTGCCGTGAGCCGGCTCAAGGGGGGGCGTCCCCTCGACCCCGCCAGCAAGGAGGGGGAGCTGGCCCTGCTGCTCATCCGCGTGGCCCGCTCCCTCTTCGCCCTCGCCGGTGGAGATGAAGCCTGGATGCGCCGCTTCATGACCACGCCCAACCGCCTCACCGGCGGCGTGCCCGCCGAGCAGGTGAACAGTGTGGAGGGGTTGGTGCGGGTGCTGCAGGTGGTGGATGCCCTGCGGGGACGCTGAAGCGGCCACCCTCCAGGAGGCGTGCGGCGCCGCGGCGCGGGTTCAGCCCGTAGCGGGCCGCCTCTGGCGCTTGGTGGAACGCCAGGAACAGGTGGCTACCCTCGGCTACGTGGACACCCTGGAAGAGCAGGCACTGCTGGAAGAGCTGCTGGAGGCCAGCAAGCCGCCCGCTCCGGCCGGCAGCGAAAGATTTCACTACCTGCTCCGCGCCCCTTTTCGCTATCCGCCCCTGCCTTGGGGCTCCCGTTTCGGCCGCCGCCACGAGCCCGGCATTCTCTACGGAGGGCTGGATCTGGAGACCACCTTGGCGGAAGCGGCCTACTACCGCTTCGTCTTCTACCACTCCATGGAAGATCCACCGGGCCGGATCCTCCGGTCGGAGCACACTCTGTTCACCGCCCGTTACGCCACGGAGCGGGGCGTGCGCCTCCAGGCGCCGCCTTGTGACCGCCATCGGGAGTGCCTCGCCCACCCCGAAGACTACCGCGCCACCCAGGCCCTGGGCAGTACCCTGCGCGAGGCGGGGGTGGAGGCCTTCGAGTACCCGTCCGCCCGTAACCGTCCGGAAGGGCTTTGCGTGGGCCTGTTCCGCCCCGAGGCCCTGGCTTCACCCAAACCGGAACAGTTCTCCAGTTGGCTCTGCGAGGTGCATGTGGATCGGGTGTTGTACAAACGGCTGGACAGCCTGGAAGTGAAAGCCTATCCCTTGGCCCGCTTCCTCTACCGGGGGCGCCTGCCGTGGCCGGCTCACTGACCGCTCCGTGAGGGGGAACAGCCATCTTTTGCTCCTTGCCCCGGAAGGGATGTATGGCGCCAACATGACCGGCATACCCGCTGCGTTCACCGGCTTGGTTCAGCATCGGCCTTGACATTCCTCATATCGGCTATTCCCGGGAAGGCTCGTACGTCATGTACAGAGCTGCGGCCTGCGCCTGCAGGCGTTTGTCACGCGTCCACAAACGCGCGTCTCCATCGAGGGCTACGGCGGCCAACAGGTGGGCATCCACATACCCGATACCGCGTTCCATCAGTTCATGGCGTTCGATAAAGAACAGAACTTCATCGTCGTGGGCTACGTGGGCCTGGGGCAGATTCTTCAACAATGTCAGCACCTCGTCCCGGTGGCGCAGATTGCCACACGCCAGTTCGCCCAGGACGAAAGGATGCATCAAGACCCGGGCATCATCGAGCAGAGTAGTGAGACCTTCATCACCGGTTCGTAAGTGATCGATCCAGACCGAGGTGTCGACCAGGATCATTTGCCATCCGGCTGCCGGCGGGGAATCGGCTTCAGCTGCGGCTCGGTACCACCCAACCGGGCCAGGCGCCGGGCGCTCTCGCGTTCGATCAACGCCTTCAGCCCCTCTCGCACCAGCGCAGCCTTTTCCGTCACACCACAGAGGCGCCGGGCTTCCGCCAACAATTGGTCGTCTATGTTCAGCGTGGTTCGCATGGATATTCGCTCGCTAAATGGATTGATGATGCTCGAAATCATACATCAAGTGATGCATGATTTCGTGCTCAGGGGCTTCTTCACCGGTCCGTCCATCATTTGTCCTCATTGGTCATCCGGCAATGCTTGGTTGTCTGCTCATGGACGCCGCACAGTCCCACTCCGACCACCTCGATGCCGTTTCGGGTGCGGTCTCGGTACGCCTCGTGATGGTGACCGTGAATGATCTTCTTCACTCCCATCGCCTCTGCCAGTTCGTCGATGGCTTCGAAGCCGTAGGGGTGGCAGGATGGCGCTTCGTGGCACACCAGAATGTCGGCCCGCTGCGTCCAGAGGCGTTCGTAATCCTCCCGGAAGATGGTGCACCGCTGTTTGCGGGGCAGTCCGCCCCGCCAGTGGTCGCGGCGGGGGAGGGTGCGCAACAACGCCTTTCGGTCGGTGAATCGGGGCGGGTTCGGCGGTCTCCAGACGCGCTCGCGGAACACGCCCCCCAGCCCTGCGACACGCAGGCCGGCGATCTCCACCACCCGGCCGTGGAGCCCCTGTTCCTTGAGACCGCTTTCGAACAGCCGGTCATACCACTCGGCGCGGTCGCAGTCGTGGTTGCCGTGGATCCACCAGATCTCGATGGAGGAGGAACGCAACGGGGCGACCATCTCTTCCAGGGGGCGGTCCAGGTCCAAATCGCCCAGCAGGATCACCGCCGCAGGTGGGTTTCCTTGCTGGATCGCCTTTTGGGCGGCCTGCAGGAGTGGGCGGAAGTCGCCGTGGGGGTCGCCCGCGAACCAGAGGTTTTCGTTCATCGCTGGATCTCCTCGGCAGACGTGGATTTCGGTCGCCGCGTCGTTTCCGAAAGGAGGTCGTGGCGGGTTTCGGCGACCCGGTCGAAAGTCTGTGGCATGATTTCCAACTCCATGTAAATGAGAAGCCCGGCGCCGACGCGGGCTCGTTCGCGGCATCGAGCACGAGAATTCCACAGAAAGCGGCACAAAACCATCCGAAAACGCAACCCAAACAAACAGACACGGACATTCGATGTCATGATCGGGATCTTCGGCGGCACCTTCGATCCGGTCCACCTGGGCCACCTGCGCACGGCGCTGGAGGTGTACGAGGCCCTGGGGCTGGAGGCGCTGCGTTTCGTTCCGCTGGGACGGGCGGTGCATCGTCCCCCGCCCCATTTCTCCGCCGAATTGCGGCTGGCGATGCTGGAGGCGGCCGTGGCGGATCAACCGGGATTCGTAGTGGACCGGCGGGAGATCGACTCGGGATCGCCTTCCTACACCGTCCACACCCTGGCGTCCCTACGCGCCGAGCTGGGCGATGAGGCGTCCCTCTGTCTGCTCATGGGCCGGGACGCCTTCGCCGCGTTTCATACCTGGCGCGAGCCCGATCGGATCCTGGGAATGGCCCACCTGGTGGTCATGGACCGGCCGGGCGAGCCGCTTTTCCTCGAGGGACCGCTGGAGACGCTGGTCGCCGGTCGCATCACCGCCGACAAGGCGGCGCTCGCGCGGGCGCCGGGGGGGCGGGTCCTCTTTCAGCCGGTGACCCAGCTCGCCGTTTCGGCCACCGACATCCGCGGCCGGTTGGCGGCCGGGCGCAGCGTGCGTTGGCTGGTGCCGGATGCGGTGTGGCGGATGTTCGAGGGGGGCGCGGGTCTCCAGGACCGGCGGTAGGATCGCTGGGCCCTGAGATGGGTGTCGGCGGCGATCGTTTCCGTTACCGAACGCCGGGCTACCAGGGCATGATGCTGTTCATCACCCGCATGGGCTTGTTCATCTGCCGCATGTCACGACCCATGAGGCCGGTATTGACGGTGATGGCGCGCATGGCGTGGTTCATCTCGCGGATGTCGTTGGTGACCGCGAGAATGGAGTGGTTCATGGTGGTGATGTTGTCGGCCATGGTGCCGGTGTCGGCGAGCATGGCGTCGATGTCCTCGGTGAGCAGGTCCATGCTCTCGTTCACTTTGTGCAAGGAGCGGCTCACGTCGCCCAGGTTGCCGCTCATGAGGGCGATGTTGCCGTCCATGTTCTGGATCTTCTCCACGAGCACGTTGATCTGACCGGTCATCACCGAAATGTTCTGGGACAGCTCGGCGATGTTGCGCGCCATCTGCGCCATGTTGCTCTCCATCTGCGGATCGATGGCCTGGGACATGGAGTGCATGTCCTTGGTCACGTGGTAGATGAGATAGAAGCCCGAAAGTCCCAACAGGCCGAACACGAAGATGGCGGGATAGATCATCCGCTCCCATCGCCGCACGCTGTTGTCGAAATGCTTGAAGAAGCGGCTCAGGGAGATTTCCAGCTTCACCATCGCCTTCTGTTCGGGCGACAGGCTTTTGTATTCGGGGGAGAAGGTGCGGGGGTCTTTTTCCAGCATGGCGTCGGCTCAGTCGAACCTCCTTTCGGGAGGCGGACACTTCAGACTACAGGAGCGACGCGAAAGGGAAATTGACGAATGTCAATAGAATACTGAAACGACTTCAGCCGCCGGTCACCGGGGGAAAGAACCCGACCTCGTCACCGTCGCCCACCGGGGTGTCGGGTCGAGCCATCTCTTGATTGACGGCGGCAAGCACCTGTTCGGCATCGCCCAGGGCCTCGGCCCAGACGCCGCCGCGGCTTTGCAGATGACGGCGCAGATCGGCCACGTCGCTGATTTCGGAGAGGGGCGGGATCTCTTCCTCGTCTATGCCCAGACGGTCACGCAGTGCGGCGAAGTAGCGTACGCGGATCATGAGCCCCACCCGATGAGTTCGCAAAACGGCATGAAATCCACCGGATCTCCGGCACGGACGACCCGGTTTTCCGGCAGCACCACCAGGCCGTTGGCCCAGGCCACCGAGCTGAGCACCGCCGACGACCGGCTCGGATGAACCTCCACCAGGTTTTCGCCGTCGGCGCCCCGGATCAGGCGGGCGCGGTGGAACTCGCGCCGCTTGTCCGGCTTGGGCCAGTCGAAAGCGGCGGTCGCGCGCAGGATGCGGTTGCGATGCCGCGTCAGGCCCATCGACTTGAGCAGGAAGGGACGCCCGAAGAGCACGAAGGTGACGAAGAGGGAGACGGGATTGCCGGGCGTGCCGATGAAAGGGGTGTCGCCGATGTGGCCGAAGGCCAGCGGTTTGCCGGGACGGATGGCCACTTTCCACAGATCCAGGCGGCCCAGGGCTTCGACCGCCGGCTTGACGTGATCCTCCTCGCCCACCGAGACGCCGCCGGAGGCCACCACGACGTCGGCCCGGGACGCAGCGTCGCTCAATGCGGCGCGGGTGGCTTCGAACGTGTCGGCCACCTGGCCCAGATCCACCACTTCGCACCCCATGGCGCGCAACATGCCGGCGAGAGTGAAGCGGTTGGAGTTGTAGATCTGGCCCGGCGCCAGGGGTTCGCCCGGCATCCGCAATTCATCGCCGCTGGCCAGCACCGCCACCTTCAGGCGGCGGTGGACCTCGAGTTCGGGAACGCCCACAGAGGCGGCCAGCCCCAGATGTTGGGGTTGGAGTCGGACGCCGGGCTCGAGGATCGTCGATCCGGCGCGGATGTCCTCTCCTCGACGGCGGATGTTGGCGCCCGGCCCGGGAAGCTTCTCGAACACCACTTCGTCCCCCGAGCGACGGGTGTGCTCCTGCATCACCACCGCGTCGGCCCCTTCGGGCACCGGCGCGCCGGTGAAGATGCGGGCGCAGGTGCCTGGCGCCAGCGGCCGGGGAGCGGCGCCGGCGGGAATGCGCTGGGAAACGGGCAGGCGGGCGCCCGGCGCCGAGAGGTCGGCCAGGCGCACCGCGTAGCCGTCCATGGCGCTGTTGTCCCAGCCGGGCACATCGATGGCCGCTTCCACCGGGGCGGCCAGCACCCGCCCCAATGCTTGGTCCAGCGGCAGCCGTTCGGTCTCTCGCACCGGCCGGGCCTGGTCGAGGAGCTGCTCCAACGCCTCTTCGTAGGGCTTGAGCCCATGGGTGGCCGGGGTGCAGTCGCAGGCGTCGCTCATGGTGGTTTCCTGGGTCCGAGGTCAGAAGTCGTAGCCGAAATCGTTTCGGAAACGGTCCTTGAATTCGTCCAAGGTGAAGCGGTGGTTCTGGGTTCCGGCGTGCTCGATCTTGATGGCCCCCATCAGGGCGGCGATGCGGCCGGTGGTCTCCCAGTCCATGCCGTTCTGGAGCCCGTAGAGGAGCCCGGCGCGGTAGGCGTCGCCGCAACCGGTGGGATCTTCCAGCCGTTCGGCGCGGGCGGCGGGAATGTCTATGGTCCGGCCGTCGGTGTAGATGCGCGACCCTTCCCCGCCGCGAGTGACGATGACCGCCTCCACCTTGCGGGCCAGGGCTTCGATGCTGTGGCCGGTGCGCTCCTGCATGAGACGCGCCTCATAATCGTTGAAGGCGAGCCAGGTGGCCTGGTCCACGAACCGCATCAGGTCGTCGCCGTCGAACATGGGCATGCCCTGGCCCGGATCGAAGATGAAGGGGATGCCCGCTTCGGCGAACTGGGCGGCATGTTCGATCATGCCTTGGCGGCCGTCGGGCGAAACCAGTCCCAAAGTGACCCCCTTGGCCTGATCGACCCGGTTGATATGGGAGTGGTTCATGGCGCCGGGGTGGAAGGCGGTGATCTGGTTGTCGTCCTGGTCGGTGGTGATGTAGGCCTGGGCCGTGTATTCGCCGGCCACTTCGGTCACGTGGCGGCGGCTGATCCCGTTCTCCGCCATCCACTGGGCATAGGGGGCGAAGTCGCCGCCCACGGTGCCCATGGGCAGACCGTCCCCGCCCAGCAGCTTGAGGTTGTAGGCGATGTTGCCGGCGCAGCCGCCGAATTCGCGGCGCAGGTCGGGCACCAGAAAGGAGACGTTGAGGATGTGGACCTGCTCCGGCAGGATGTGGTTTCGAAACCGATCGTGAAACACCATGATGGTGTCGTAGGCGAAAGAGCCGCAGATGAGGGCGGTCATGTTCGGTGTACCTGCGTGACGGGTGGAGGCGATGGTAGCCGATCTTGCCGCGGCGCGTCAGCCGCGGCCTTGATCTGACGCAAAAGGCCGCCCATCCGCTCGAAGGGCGGCGCGCCCGCGGCCGATGTCCGGCCGGCTTCGTGGTGCCGCGCGGATGTCTTTCACCAGAGCACCAGCAGCCAGACCAGGCCCGCCAGAATGATGGCCAGGAACACCGCCGCCGAGCCCATGTCCTTGGCTCGGCCGGCCAGTTCGTGGTGTTCGGGGCTGGTCTTGTCCACGATGGCCTCCAACCCGGAGTTGAGCAGCTCCGCCACCGGCACCAACAGCCAACTGCCCGCCAGGAGCGCGCGCTCGATGCCGGTTTCCCCCAGCCAAAGAGCGAGGGGCAGCAGCACCGCGGTGGCGGCCAGTTCCTGGCGAAAGGCGGCCTCGTGGCGGAAGGCGGCGGCGAGGCCGCGCATGGAGTAGCCCAGGGCCCGGACCAGCCGGGTGAGGCCTGTGGCGCCCGGCTTCACCCTTCGGCTTCCCACTTGAGGTCCAGCTCGCGGGCGGCGCGCACCTCGTCCAGACGCCGCACCGGCAGCTTCCAGGGCGCTCCTTTCACCGTCTCCGGCTCGCGCTCGGCCTCTTCGCGGATCTTCACCATGGCCTCGACGAAGGCGTCCAGGGTCGCCTTGTCCTCCGTCTCCGTGGGCTCGATGAGAAAGCACTCGGGCACCAGCAGCGGGAAGTAGGTGGTGGGGGCGTGCATACCGTGATCCAGCAGCCGCTTGGCGAAATCCATGGCCGTCACCCCCAGCTTCTTGGCCTCGGGTTTCAATGTGAGGATGAACTCGTGGGTGGCGCGCCGGCGGGGATAGGCGGCGGTGAAGCCGGCCTCGGTGAGCTTCTTCAACAGGTAATTGGCGTTGAGAGTGGCATGATCGGCCACCCGGCGCATGCCTTCGGCGCCCAGCATGCGGGCATAGACCCAAGCGCGCAGCAGCACGCCGGCGTTGCCGGCGAAGGCGCTCAGGCGGCCGATGGTCTCGGGCCGCTCCTTTTCCGTCTCCAGTCGGTAATCACGGCCGTCGAAGGTCACGATGGGAACCGGCAGATAAGGCGCCAGCCTTTCACTCACCCCCACGGGGCCGGCGCCCGGCCCGCCGCCGCCGTGCGGCGTGGCGAAGGTTTTGTGCAGGTTCACGTGGATGACGTCGAAACCCATGTCTCCGGGTCGCACGCGGCCCAGGATGGCGTTGAGGTTGGCGCCGTCGTAATAGAGCAGCCCGCCGGCCTGGTGCACCTTGCGGGCGACGGTGTCGATGTGGCGCTCGAAGACGCCCAGGGTGGACGGGTTGGTGAGCATGATGCCGGCGGTTCGAGGACCCAAAGCGGCGTCCAGCGCCTCGAGGTCCATGTCGCCGTCGGGACGGGTGGGAATTTCGCGCACCGTGTAGCCGCACATCACCGCGGTGGCGGGATTGGTGCCGTGGGCGGCGTCCGGCACCAGGATTTCGGTGCGGTCGGTGTCGCCGCGGGCGTCGTGGTAGGCGCGGATCATGGCCACGCCGGCGAATTCGCCCTGGGCGCCGGCCATGGGGGCCAGGGAGACCGCGGCCATGCCGGTCACCGCTTGAAGGATCTCTTGCAACTCGTGGAGGATGCTGAGGAAGCCTTGGCTGTGGCTCTGTGGGGCCAGTGGGTGGCGCGCCAGAAACTCCGGCAGCATGGCCAGGGCGTTGGCGGCTCGGGGGTTGTATTTCATGGTGCACGAGCCCAAGGGATAGAAGTGGGTGTCGATGGAGAAATTCTTCTGTGACAACCGCGTGTAGTGGCGGACCACTTGCAGTTCCGACACCTCGGGCAGGCGGGGGCGGTCGCGTCGGCGCAACGCTTCGGGGATGCCGTCCAGCGCGGCGGAACTCTTCGGCGCCTGCGCCGGCGCGCGGCGGCCGGGTCGGGCGTGTTGAAAGATCAGCATGGTTCCATTCGGGTCATCGGTCGAGTCGGGCACGGGTGGCGCAAGCGCCGGGGCGGCGTCCGGCCAGGAGCCGTTCCAGGCCGGCGGCGTAACGGTCCATCTCCCCTTCGGTTCGGGTCTCGGTGGCGCACACCAGCAGGCAGTTCTCCAGCTCCGGGTAGTCGTCTTCGAGATCGTAGCCGGCGAGGATGTTGTGCGCCGCCAGGGTGCGCAGCACCCTGGCCACGTCCATGGGCAGCTTCACCACCCGCTCGTGGAAGACGGGCCCGGTGAATCGGGGCTCGATTTCGTCCAGGGCGGTGAGTTTTTCCACCAACAGGTTCAGATTCGCGTGGCAGGCGGCGGCGGTGCGGGCCAACCCTTCGGCGCCCAGAAGCGCCATGTGGATGGTGGCGGCGGTGACCATCAACCCCTGGTTGGTGCAGATGTTGGAAGTGGCCTTGGAGCGGCGGATGTGCTGCTCCCGCGCTTGCAAGGTGAGGGTGAAACCCTCGCGTCCTTCCAGATCCACCGTGCGCCCGACGAGACGCCCCGGCATCTGGCGGACATGACGTCGCTTGCAGCACATGAAGCCGAAATAGGGGCCGCCCGAACCGAGGGGCGCGCCCAGCGGCTGACCGTCTCCGCAGGCGATGTCCACCCCCGCCCCGCCCCATCTTCCTGGCGGCTCGAGGATGGCCATGGCCAGGGGGTTCACCACGGCGATGGCCAGCATGCCGCGAGCGTGGGCATGGTCGGTCAGTTCGTCCACCGCTTCGAGCACGCCGAAGAAATTGGGCTGGGGGATCACCAAGGCGGCGAAGTTCCCCTCGTCGTGCGCCTCGAAGCGGGTCCGTCCGGTGGCCGGATCATAGGGCAGTTCCACGAGCTCGATGCCCTGATTCTTCACCAAGGTGTGGACCGTGGCGCGATAGGCGGGGTGTACGGTGCGCGGCATCAGCACCCGCCGAGCGTCGGGCTTGCGGCTCAACCGCACCGCCATGAGCACCGCTTCGGCCAGGGCCGAGGCGCCGTCATAGAGCGAAGCGTTGGAGACCTCCATGGCCATCAACTCGGCCATCATGGTCTGGTATTCGTACAACAGTTGCAGCGTGCCCTGGCTCGCTTCGGCCTGGTAGGGCGTGTAGGCGGTATAGAACTCGCCTCGCGTGGCGATCTGCCACACCGCCGCCGGCACGTGGTGATCGTAAGCGCCGGCGCCGATGAAGCAGACCGGCCGGCCGTCGCGGCGCGCCCGTTCCTGCATGAGACGGGTGACCTCCATTTCGCTCAATCCGGGCCCGATGCCGTCCAGTGGAGCGGCTTTCAGGTGGGGCGGGATTTCATCGAACAGATCGTCGATGCGCGCCGCTCCGATGGCGGCCAGCATCTCCTTCACCTCGTCTTCCGTGTGGGGTATGAAAGGCATGGTCGTGAGATGGAACCGTCGTGTGAGAAAAGGGAAGATCCCGAACGGAGCCCGGTGCCCCGTCTCGCTCGCTGAGAATCGGCGGGCCTGCACAAGCCGGAGCCCCTCATTCTCGGCGGGCGGTGGGGTTCAGCCGGTCATTCCGCCTCCGCCCGTTCGGCGTAGGCCTCTGCGTCGAGCAAGGCCTCGAGCTGGCCCGGATCGGAGAGCCGAAGCTTGAAGATCCAGTGTTCGTAGGGTGCTTCGTTGATGGCTTCGGGGCTCTCGGCCAGCAGTTCGTTCGCCTCCACCACCTCGCCGTCCAAGGGGCTGTAGACGTCGGATGCGGCCTTGACCGATTCCACCACGGCACACTCGCTCCCGGCGGTCAGCGTGCGGCCCACCTCGGGCAACTCCACGAAGACCAGGTCGCCCAGCAGCTCTTGGGCGTGATCGGTGATGCCGACGGCCACCACGCCGTCGCCTTCGTCGCGCACCCACTCGTGGCTCTCGGTGTACTTCAACTCCTCGGGAATCTCGCTCATGGTGTGAGGCTCCTCAATTTGGAATGGTAAGGATCAGAGCGCGATGCGCGCTTTGCCATGGCGCACGAAGGGAGGTCGGACTGGGCGGACCGGCAGGCGCCGGTTCCGCATCACCACCTCGAGGGCGTCGCCGGCGTCGGATCGGATCCGGGCCAGGCCGATGGCCCGTTGCAGCGTGGGCGAAAAACCGCCCGAGGTGATTTCGCCGACCGCCTCGTCGCCTTGATACAGTTTCAGATGATTGCGCAAAACCCCCTTGCCTTCCAGCACCACGCCGACGAAGCGGCGCAGCCCGCCGCGTGCCTGAAGCCGCTCGATGGCTTGGCGACCGATGAAACGGCGATCGGGATCGCCAAGATCCACGGTCCAGGCCAGCCCGCTTTCGAGCGGGGAGACGTTTTCGTCCATGTCCTGGCCATAGAGGTTCATGCCCGCTTCCAGACGCAGGGTGTCGCGGGCGCCCAGACCACAGGGGCGCACGCCCTCCGCCACAAGCCGACGCCACAGTCCCGGCAGGGCGTCCAAGGGTGCCATGATTTCATACCCCGCCTCCCCCGTGTAACCCGTGCGGGCCACGAACCAATCGTCCACCTCCACACCCTGGAACGGTGCCAATGGCGCCGCCGCACGGGCCACGGCATCGGGCAGGACGGCATGGGCTTTCTCTCGGGCGCGGGGGCCCTGCGCCGCCACCATGCCCAGATCGCGACGGGGCAGGATCTTCACCCTCGTCCCGGCGGCCTGCCGCGCCATCCAGGCCAGATCCTTTTCGGCGGTGGCGGCGTTCACCACGAGGCGGAAACGGTCATCGCCCAGCCGATAGGCGATGAGGTCGTCGATGACGCCGCCGGCCTCGTTGAGCATGCAGCCATAGAGGGCCCGGCCCGCGTCGCTCAAACGGGCGACGTCATTGGCCAGGAGGCGGCGGAGAAAGGGCGTGGCCGCTTCGCCGGAGAGATCCACCACCGTCATGTGGCAGACGTCGAACAGCCCGGCGTCACGGCGCACGGCGTGGTGTTCCTCGATCTGGGAACCGTAATGGATGGGCATCTCCCAGCCGGCGAAGGGCACCATGCGCGCGCCCAGTTCGCGGTGGATGGGGTTGAGAACGGTCTTGCGCACCGGGAAGCTCCTTTGGGTTCTGGATCGGCCCGCCCCTCTGTCCCGGTACCTGAGAGTTTGGATGGACCGCGCCACCCTGCCCCGTCGGTGGGCGCCCGGACTGGCCGGCGCCGCTCTCCAGAGTCGAGCCCCGTCGCAGCGGCGGTCGTGCCCACGACAGGCGCCCGCGAAGTCGTCCGAAAGGCGCCAAGGAGACTCGACCCGTCGATTCGGCGACGACCCCCTTTCCGGTCCTTTTGCCTGAGCGATTCCGGGCGGAATTGCGCCTTCGGCGCCGGCGGGGCCGGTCTCTCCCGGAAAGGGGTCGGCTCGAGTGAAAGATGGTACCGGCAGGGGCGGGGAAATGCTACCGGTGATGGAGCAAGGGAATCGCCCGCGTCTTTGCGACCTGCCGTGGTTCCAGAACTGGGTAGGCCGGGCGAGGCCGCTTTGCGGCCGACCCCGGCGGGTTTGGGGAAGGGTCTGATGCTTGTGCCTGCGTCGGCCTTTGGCCTCGGCGGGCCTACGTCCTTGCAGCCTGCGGTGGTTCCAGGATGGGTTGGCCGGGCGAGGCCGCGTTGCGGCCGACCCCGGCGGATTCGAGGGAAGGAGTTGATACGTTACGGCTGGGGGGAGGCGGCTCTCGTGGGACCGGCTTCAACGGGGGGCCGCGCCAGGCTCGGCGGTTCGCCGAGGGTGCCCATGGCGCCGCGTATCATCAGCTTCTTCAGCAGAGGCATTCGGTCGGCCAGCTCCAACCCCAGGTTGCGGGCTAACTTGAGGGGCGGAATTTCATTGCTGAACAGCCGCTTGAAACCGTCCATGGCCGCCTGCATGGCCAGGTTTTCACCCTTGCGCGCCCGTTCGTAGCGGCGCAAGGTGAGTTCGTGGCCCAAAGGGCGACGCTTTTCCCGCGCCGTCACCAGAACATCCACGAGTTCCGCCGCGTCCATGAGGCCCAGGTTGACCCCCTGCCCCGCCAAGGGGTGGATGACGTGGGCGGCGTCGCCCACGAGGGCCAGTCCAGGCATCACATAGCGGGCGGCATGTTGCAGACGCAAGGGAAAAACGCCGCGTTCACCTTCGAGGGACAAGCGCCCCAGCCGCGCCTCGCTGGCGCGGGTGACGGCCTCGTCGAAAGCGTCGGGCTCCAGTTCGGCCAGGCGCGCGGCCTCTCGTGGTTCGGTGGACCAGACGATGGAGCACCAGGTTTCCGCCATGGGCAACAGCGCCAGAGGGCCCGACGGCATGAACCGTTGCCAAGCGGTGGCGTGGTGGCCCTGTTCCGCGCGCACGGTACAGACCAGGGCGTGCTGGTCGTATCCCCAGCCGCGGGTGGGAATGCCGGCCAGTTCGCGCAAGCGGGATCGGGCGCCGTCGGCCGCCACCACCAGGTCCGCTTCGAGCCGCCGCTCCTCGCCCTCCACCCTCACCCGGAGGACCGGCCGCCGGTCGCTGGGCTCGAACGCGACCAGCTCGGCGCCGAGGATGACTTCCACTTCGGGGTGTTCGTCCAGGACCGCCCACAGGGCGCACTGGACGACCCTGTTTTCGATGATGTGGCCCAGCTCCGGCTCGCCCAGCTCGGCGGCGTCGAAACGGATCTCCCCGCCGCCGGCTTCCCACACCACCATCCGTTCGTAAGGGGTGACCCGGCGGCGGACCATCTCATCCCACGCGCCCAGGTGTTGAAACAGGTTTCGGGAGGCGCGGTTGATGGCCGACACCCGGATTTCGAACGTCTCCCGCGGCCAGGTGCAGTCGGGGCGGTGCAACTCCAACAGGCGCACCCGAAAGCCGCGCTGAGCCAGCGCGCAGGCGAGCGCGGCGCCCACCATGCCGCCACCCACCACGAGAACGTCGCCGCTCATGGCGCCATCCCCCGCAACAGCCGCGGCAGGCGTCCCGTCACGCCCATGGCGGCCCGGGCGAGGCCGCGGCGCGCCGGCGGACACATTTCCAGCCCGAGCAGCCCCAGGTTGCGCCCCAGCCGCAGCGGCGGCCAACGGTTGGTGAAAGTGAGGACCAGCGCCTCGGTGGCCAGGGAGACGTTGCGTCGGTCGCGCCGGCGCTGTCGTTCATAGCGTTGCAGCACCGCCGTCTCTCCGGGGTCTTCGCCTTGGCGCACGGCCTCGAGCACCACGTCGGCCAGTGCCGCCACGTCGCGGATGCCCAGGTTGAACCCCTGCCCCGCCACCGGATGCAAGGTGTGGGCGGCGTTGCCCACCAGCACCACACGGTGCTTGATCGAATCCTTCACCCAGGACTGGCGCAAGGCGTAGGCCGCGCGGCGGCCCACCTTTTGGAAACGGCCGAGGCGCCAGCCGAAATGCGCTTGCAGATGTTCGAGGAACCGGTCGTCTTCCCAGCCGAGCACCTCGTCCCGCCGGGTGTCGGCCTGGGTCCAGACCAGGGCGCAGCGTCCCTCACCGAGCGGAAGGAGTGCCATGGGCCCTTCCGGGGTGAATCGCTCGTAGGCGGTGTTGCCATGGGGTCTGGAGGGCGTGACGTTGGCGACGATGGCGCTCTGGTGGAAATCGCGCCGTTGGACGTCGAAACAGAGCTGGCGGCGCACGAAGGAGTCGTCCCCGTCGGCGGCCACCAGGAGGCGGGCGGAGAGTTCCCGGCCGTCCGCAAGCCCCAGGTGGACCGCGTCCGGTTCCACGCTCAGCCAGCGCGCCCGTGCCGGCGCGAACAGCGACACCTCTTCCAGCCGGCGCAACTGGTCGAGCAGCACCGCGCCCAGATCCCGCGCCGTGATCACTTGGCCCAGGGCGGGCACGCCGACCTCCGCCGCCTCCAGCCGGGTGATGCCGAAACCGCCCCGTTCGGAGACATGGATGTGCTCGATGGGGGTGGCATGGGGCGCCATTCGGGACCACAGCCCCAGCCCTTGGTAGATGCGCTGGGCGCCCCAGGCCAGCGCGATGGCGCGGTCGTCGTAGTTGGGCACCGTCTCCACCTCCAGGGGAGCCGCCTCCACCAGAGCGAGTTCGAGGCCCTGGCCGGCCAGTGCCGCCGCCAGGGTGGCGCCGGCCATGCCGCCGCCGAGAATGATCAAGTCGTGGGTGTGGGTCATGTGTCCAGTGTACGGTGGGGGTGGGGCCGGCTCAACCCGGGTCTCAGGGGTGGGCCGGCTGGACCGCCCCGTCTCTGCGCGTCAGGCGCGGATGCGGTCTGCCATCAGCGCTTCGATCGCCTCGATCGTCTTGGGTACCTCCTTGGAGAGCACTTCGTGGCCGGTTCGGGTGACCAATACATCGTCCTCGATGCGGATGCCGATGCCCTGCCACTTCTTCGCCACCCCTTTGGTGCCTTTGGGGATGTAGAGGCCGGGCTCGATGGTGAGCACCATGCCCGGCTCCAGCTCACGCCAGTGGCCGTCGATCTTGTAATCACCCACGTCGTGGACGTCCATGCCCAGCCAGTGGCCGGTGCCGTGCATGAAGAATTTCTTGTATTTCTCTTCTTTGATCAGCTTCGCCGCCTGGCCCTTGAGGAGCCCCAGCTTCACCAGGCCGCGGGTCAGGACCCTGACCGCCGCCTCGTGCGGAGCGTCGTAGGCGTTGCCGGGCCGGACCTGTTCGATGGCGGCGAGCTGGGCGTCGAGCACGAGCTGATAGAGCTGGCGTTGGGGCTCGGTGAAGCGGCCGCTCACCGGGAAGGTGCGGGTGATATCCGAGGCGTAGCAGTCCAGTTCGCAGCCGGCATCCACCAGCACGAGGTCGCCCGCCTCCAGGCGGCCGTCGTTGGCGGTGTAGTGGAGCACGGTGGCGTTGTCGCCGCCGCCCACGATGGGCGGATAGGCCTGGTGGCGCGCGCCGCGCCGGTAGCAGGCGTGGATGAAATGCCCTTCCAGCTCGTATTCCATCATGCCGGGCCGGCAGACTCGCATCAGCTCGCAGTGGGCGGCGGCCGAGATGCGGATGGCGCGTTTGAGGGCGGCCACCTCCGAGCGTGATTTGTACAGGCGCATGTCGTGCAGGTGATGGTCCAGCGCCACGAACTCCTGCGGTGGATGGACACCGCTGCGCGCCTTGCTGCGGATGCGGCTGATCCACTGAGACATGCGCTGATCCAGCTCGGTGTCGCTGCCCATGGCGTAATAGACCTTTTCGCACTGCTCCAGCATGCGCGGCAGGATGTCGTCCAGATCGGTGATGGGAAAGGCGTCGTCCGCGCCGTAATCGGCCACCGCCCCTTCCGTGCCGGCGATGGCGCCGTCCCAACGCTCTTTCTTGGGGTCTTTCTCCCTGCAAAAGAGGATGTATTCGCCCTGCGCCCGCCCGGGAATGAGCACCGCCACCGCCTCCGGTTCGGGAAAGCCGGTGAGGTAGTAGAAGTCGCTGTCGGGCCGGTAGGGATAGTGGACGTCGTTGCTGCGGCGGCATTCGGGTGCGGCCGGCACGATGGCGATGCTCCCCTTGCCCATGATGCGCATCAGTTGCCGGCGCCGGCGCCGGAATTCATTTGGCGTCATCGTGGGTCTCGTGCCAGATGAGGGAGGCGGCCACCCAGAGGTACTCGGCCAATTGCATGAGGGCTTCTTCGGCCTCTTCCGCCTCGCCGAATTCGGTCAGATCCATGCGCGCGATCTCGCTGAAGTCCCGCAGCGCCTCGCCCCCCTGCCCTTCGAGGAAGGCCGCCTCCCGTTTTCCACCCAGGCCGAAGCCGTAGAGAAAGCCTTGCGCCCAGTCGCGCAAGGCGGTGGCCCGCTCCACCACGGGCCGATCGTCTTCGGGCAACAGCAGTTGCACCGGCATACGGTGCTCGCTCAGTTCGCTGCGGGCGATCCGCCAGAGCTGTTCCAACTCGTCCGCCGCTTCGCGCGCCAGCAGGTCGGCCTGGTCCATCTCTTCGAGCAGGACGTCGCGCCACTGCGGCCTTCCAGCGCACAGCAGGCCGAACAGAATGCCGTGGGCCTCGGCGGCGCTCTGCTCGGCGCCGGCGGCTTTCAGCAGCTTTTCGAGCCGCGCGTGGTCGGGACGATGGGCGCTCATGACGCCAGTGTAGCACGGGGCGGCGACCGGCCGCGGGTTGCGCCGTTTCGCAAAACGGCTTTGGCGCGCAACTTCACAGGTTGCTTCAGCATTGACCCACAAGTTGCAGCGATCTATATTCCGAATCCATGAACAGCGGCAAGTCCACCTCGTCGTCGTTGCAGGCGTTGGAGGCGCTGGAACAACAGGTTTCGGCGCTCATCGAAACCTGCGCCTACCTCAAAGAGGAGAACCGCCTGTTGCGCGCGCAACAAGAGCGGCTTCAAGAGGAGCGCGCCGCCCTCATGGAGAAGAACCACACCGCCCGCAACCGGGTGGACGCCATCATCAGCCGGCTCAAAGCACTCGAGGCCCACACGTGAGCCGCGCTCCGAAAACCGTCACGGTCACCATTCTGGACAAAGAGTACCGTGTCGCCTGCCAGCCCGGGGAGGAGGAGGCGGTGGTCGCTTCGGCCCTGCATCTGGACGAACGGATGCGCGAGATCCGAAAGACCGGCAAGATCATCGGGACCGAACGCATCGCCGTCATGGCGGCGCTGAACATGGCCCACGACCTGCTCACGCTGCAGGAGCAGTACAAAGAGGTGGACCAAGCGCTTGAAAAGAGGATTCGCCAGCTCCAGGACCAGATGGAAGTTGCGTTGAGTCAATTCAACCAACTGGAACTTTGATCCGAATCGGAGTAGCCTTTTTCTCAAGGCATCCTCTGCGGTGTTCGTCAGCCGGATTCGGTATCCCTTGAGCCTATGCATCATCGACAGGGGGCCGAGATCACTGCGGTGGTGTGCATGTCCGCCACCGAGCGGAAAGCCTGATCCGCAGCCGCGGCGCCCACTTGAACCTTTCGGTTCAAGGTCACAAACCGGCAACGGCACAGGTGGAGGATGTCTTCTTTCGTTTCCCCTTCCAGCAACGCACTACGCGCCCGGCTGCGCGCCGAGCGCCGCGCATTGACGCCTGCGGTTCGGCGGCGCGCCGCGGTGCAGGCGGCGCGCCACTTGCTCACCCGGCCGCTATTCCGCAACGCCCGTCGCATCGCTTTCTACCTGGCCGCCGACGGCGAGCTGGATCCCCTGCCCCTTGCGCACCACGCCACGGCCCTGGGCAAACGCTGTTACCTGCCGGTGCTCCATCCCCAGGGTCATCGTCGGCTGTGGTTCGCCCCCTGGCGGCCCGGTGAGCCGTTGCGGCCCAACCGTTACGGCATTCCCGAGCCTCTTTGGGAGCGAAGCGGCCCGGTGCATCTGCGCGTATTGGATCTGGTGTTGCTGCCGCTGGTGGCTTTCGACGACCGCTGCAACCGCATGGGGATGGGCGCCGGGTTCTACGATCGCACCTTCGCATGGAAGCTGCGTCGCCCTCGATGGGACGGGCCGAGGCTGGTGGGTTATGCCTATGAGATGCAGCAGGTGGCCGCCCTGGATGCGCGGGCATGGGACGTGCCTTTGGACATGGTGGTCACGGAAAGCGGGATCCTCTGCTGCGAAAAGTAAATTCACCGTCGCTTTTCCTTTGTAAATGCTGGTATTTCGGCAACAGTTGTTTATACTCGGTCCAATGCCTTTACATGCATGACTCAACAACGTCCAAGGGGAAATGTAATGGTAAAGAAGACCACCAAGAAAACGGCGGGACGCGCGGCCGGCAAGGCTGTCAAGAAGGCAGCCAAGAAGAAAGTCGTGAAGAAAGCGGCCAAGAAAAAAGTGGCCAAGAAGGTGGCGAAGAAGAAAGTTGCGAAGAAGAAAGTGGCCAAGAAGGTCGCCAAGAAGAAAGTGGTGAAAAAGGCGGCCAAGAAAAAGGTGGCGAAGAAGACGGCCAAGAAGAAAACCGCAAAGAAGAAAACCGCAAAGAAGAAGGCGGCCAAGAAGAAGGTGGTGAAGAAAGCCGCCAAGAAGAAGACGGCAAAGAAAAAGACCGCAAAAAAGAAAACGGGCGCTTGACCTCCTTTGCGCCTGCGTCCGGCGTCGCCGGGCGCAGGGCGTCCCTCCACCGCCGGGCGTAAGTTCCGGATCGAACGCCGCGCCCGTTCTGCACAGCCTCAGCCGGCGCCGGCGAACAGGCGGTAGGCCGGGTTGTCGGTCTCCTCGTGATAGGGGTAGTCCAGCTCTTTGAGATAGGCGCGGAACGCCTTGACGTCTTCCGGTCCCAGTTGAATGCCCACCAGCACCCGGCCGTGGGCCGAGCCGTGGTTCCGATAGTGGAACAGGCTGATGTTCCAGCCCCGGCTCAATCCCGAGAGAAAGTCCAACAGCGCGCCGGGCCGCTCCGGGAAGACGAAACGGAACAGGTGCTCGTTGCGCACCTGTGGGGCGCGGCCGCCCACCATGTAGCGGATGTGGAGCTTGGCGGTCTCGTTGTCGGTCATGTCCACCACCGGGAATCCCCTGTCCTCCAGCTTTCGGATCAAGGCCTCTTTCTCCTCGGCGCCGCCCGATAGCTCCACGCCGCAGAAGACGTGGGCCCGCTTCGGGTCGCTGTAGCGATAATTGAATTCGGTGATGTTGCGCCGTCCGAGCTGGCGGCAGAACGCAAGGAAGCTCCCCGGCCGTTCCGGGATCTCCACCGCGAACAGGGCCTCGCGCTGTTCCCCCAGCTCGGCGCGTTCGGCCACGTGACGCAGCCGGTCGAAGTTGATGTTGGCGCCGCTGAGCACGGCCGCCAGCCGCTGGCCGGAAAGATCCCGCTCCTGGGCGTGCTTCTTGATGCCGGCCACGGCCAGGGCGCCGGCCGGTTCGGCCACCGAGCGGGTGTCGTCATAGATGTCCTTGATGGCGGCGCAGATCTCGTCGGTGGTCACCAACACGGTGTCGTCCACATAGTGTCGCGCCAGCTTGAAGGTCTCGCGTCCGATCTGCTTCACCGCCACGCCGTCGGCGAACAGCCCCACCTGCTTCAGCGTGACCCGGCGCCCCGCCGCCAGCGCCTTGTGCAGCGTGGGCGTGTCCTCCGGCTCCACGCCGACGACGCGGATCTCCGGTCGCACCCGTTTGATGTAAGCGGCCATGCCGGCGATGAGCCCGCCGCCGCCCACCGGAACATAGACGGCGTCCAGAGGGTCCTCGTGCTGGCGCAGAAGCTCCATGGCGATGGTGCCTTGCCCCGCGATGACATCGGGGTCGTCGAAAGGGTGGACGAAAACCAGCCCACGGGTTTCGGCCAGCTCCAGGGCGTGAGCGTAGGCGTCGTCGTAGGAATCTCCATGGAGCACGATGCGCGCGCCCAGCTTGCGCACCGTCTGCACCTTGATGGGCGGGGTGGTGGTGGGCATGACGATGAGCGCGGAGACCCCCAGCCGCTTGCCGGCCAGGGCCACCCCTTGAGCGTGGTTGCCCGCGGAGGCGGCGACCACCCCTTGCGCCTTCGCCTCGTCGGAGAGGTTGTAGATCTTGTTGTAGGCGCCGCGCAGCTTGAAGGAGAAGACGCTCTGCAGATCCTCTCGCTTGAGCCAGACCCGCGCGCCGAGGCGGTCCGACAGCCGCCGCGCCTCTTCCAGCGGCGTCTCCACCGCCACGTCATAGACCCGGGCGCGGAGGATTCTTTCCAAATAGTCGTCGGCCATGGGCGGTCTCACTCCTCGGGCGGCACCAGGTGGTCGAGATCTACCTGCAGCGCCCGTGCGATCCGTTTCAGCACGGTGACGGAACCGGTCTTCTTCCCCGACTCGATCTGGGAAATGTAGGACTTGCCCACGCCGGCCTCGCGCGCGAGCCGTTCCTGGGTGAGGCCACGGTATTCCCTCCACACCGCTACGGGCGACTTCCCGCTGAAGAGCCGCTCCACCACCCCGGCCGGGACCAGCTCGTCCTCACTTGCGGCCAGTTCCGCCTTCGCCCGGTTGCCGGCGCGGATCTCCTCCGCCTCCTCCGCCAGCTCCAGCAGGCGGCGGTATTCCTCGATGGGCAGCACGGCGTATTCCGGCTCCCCGTTTCGCTCGATGATCTGTACCTGCGTGTTCACTTGTAGATATCGCCTCTCGGACCGGCTTGCAGTGCCAGCAGCACCAGCCGTTCTCTTTCGATTTCGCAGATGGCGCGGTAGCCGCCCACGCGCAGCCGCCAGAAGCCGGAGCCGGAAAGCGGCTTCCAATCCCCCCGGCAACCATCCGGGTCCGTTGCGATGGCGCGCAGCGCCTTCAACATCTTCTGGCGCGGCCTCCGCGGCATCCTTGCCAACGCTTTCACGGCCGATTTTCTGTAGACCAGCTCCAGCATGGAGGCAGCATAGCAATGGGTTGCCGGATAGTAAACTTCCGCCTCCTTTCATGGCCTTTTCCGATGGCAGGTGGTACCTTACCCGCCATTCGAATGGAGGGAGAAGAACCATGAATGCAGAAGAGCTGAAACGCCAGGCGGCGGAGGCCGCCCTGGAGTATCTTCCCGACGGCGGCGTGCTGGGCATCGGCACCGGCTCCACCGTCAACCACTTCATCGACCTGCTGGCCGACGTGAAGGGGCGCTACGAGGGGGCGGTCTCCAGCTCCGAGGCCTCCACCGAGCGGCTGAAAAAGATCGGCATGTCGGTGCTGGATCTCAACGCCGTGGGTGAGCTGGAGATCTACGTGGACGGCGCCGACGAGTCCAACCACCAGCTCCATCTCATCAAGGGCGGCGGCGGCGCCCTCACCCGCGAAAAGATCATCGCCGCCGCCAGCAAGAAGTTCGTCTGCATCGCCGACGAGTCCAAGCTGGTGGACGTGCTGGGCAAGTTTCCCCTCCCCATCGAGGTGATTCCCATGGCCCGCAGCTATGTGGCGCGGGAGCTGGTGAAGCTGGGCGGCACGCCCGTCTGGCGCGAGGACTTTATCACCGACAACGGCAACATCATCCTCGACGTGCACAACCTGGAGATCATGGAACCGGTCAAGCTCGAGACCGAAATCAACCAGATCGCCGGGGTGGTCACCGTCGGCATCTTCGGCCACCGTCCGGCGGACGTGCTCATCCTCGGCACCGAGTCCGGCCCGCGCACCATCGTACCCTGAGGCTGCATGCGCGTGGCAGGCTCCGATACCGAATATGGCAACCTGCTGGCGCGCCGCCTCTTCGACGAGGCCGATTTCATGCCCTACTGTAGACGCATACTGGAGACACGGAGAAAGGCGTAGACCGGGGAGTGATCGATTTTCGCGACTTTGCCCGGGCGGTGGCCCGCTTGCTGTGATCGCCCTTCCCTGCCCGGCTCCCGGCGCAGCTGCCTGCGTGGGCCTACGGCCTCGGCGGGCCTACGCCGGATGATGTTTGTAGGCCGGACGAGGCCGCACCGCGGCCGACTCCGGCAAAGGAGAGCCTCTCGATTCGTTTCCAATGTGCCCGCGTCGGCCTACGGCCTCGGCGGGCCTACGCCGGATGATGTCCGTAGGCCGGACGAGGCCGCACCGCGGCCGACTCCGGCGGCTATTGTGGAGGGCAAGCGTCCAGAGGCACCGCCGTGGCGCGGGCGATCTCCTCGATGGGGCGCGGTGGCGCGCTGAGATCCCGCACCACCAGGTCCACCGGCATCTCCAGTGCCGTCTCGATGGCCGCCGCAAGGCGTGCCTGGTCCATCAGCGACATGGGTTCCGGGTACTCGAGGTAGAGGTCCAGGTCCCCACCCCGCCGGTGATCCTCTGCGCGAGAGCCGAACAGGCCGACGAAGCCGGCTCTGGGCGCCAGGCGGCGCACGATCCTGCGGATCTCCTCGATCTGGGCGGGCGAGAGTCTCATACCCCAACCCTATTCGCGGCGAGTGTCGGAGTCAATCTCACCCAGGGTGGCTGGTTTCCCCGGGCACGAAAAAAGGGAAGCGCCGGAGCGCTTCCCTTTGGCCTCTTCCGCATCTGGAGATGCGGGGCGTGGCTTCAAGTTCGATCAGAACTTGTGGACCATGCCCAGGGAGAAGGCGGACTGCTCGCGAGCGAGGTTAGTGTTGCCGGGCCTGTTGAAGTTGCTGCCATGCAATGCCATGTCGCTGTTGGCATAGATCA
>Ga0256914_1001314_pt1 | contig 22942 bp, 29 predicted proteins | sample HulkmetaG_FD_191571 | JGI IMG/M metagenome (GOLD analysis project Ga0256914, IMG submission 191571) | Hydrothermal chimney microbial communities from Main Endeavour vent field at the Juan de Fuca Ridge, Pacific Ocean - Hulk | ecosystem: Environmental > Aquatic > Marine > Hydrothermal vents ... | reverse complement strand
CCTGGCCTGCCTGAGTAGAGGACACCGTCTCATGCAGTACGTAATGGGACGGTGTCTTCAAGTGTAAGAGGCTATTTCGGAATTGAGGAGAAGCGATCCCGTGGCGAAAAAGACCCCAAAAGCCAAACAGGATAACATCGTCGTCCGCTACCTGCGTGAAACGTGGTATGAGTTGAAAAAAGTCTCCTGGCCTACCCGCTCGGAAGCGATCAACCTAACGGTGATCGTGATCGTAGCCACGGTCTTTTTGTCCTTGCTTCTCGGATTCCTGGATTGGATATTCTCTACCATTCTGGGCTTGCTCTTTGGCGCGTGAGGCGATCTGCCCGCAAGTTCCACCAAATGAGGAAAAATGGCAGAGCAACTGCTTGACCTGATCACGGAGACAACCGAATCGGAATCCTCGACGGAGCAAGTTCCCCTCGCGCCGGAAGAGGCAGCCCATCGCTTGTTCGCTTCCTACTTGGAGGAACCGTCCGCGGAAGAGGCTCCATCGGAAAGCGACAAGAAAGAGGAAGAACCGGCGGGGGAGGGGTTAGACCTGACCGCCCTACTTGCCGAGGATGAGGGAAGCGAGACCGAGACCAAAGAGGAGCAGGAGGAGCATCCTCAGCGAAACTGGTATGTGATCCACTGCTATTCCGGCTACGAAAATAAGGTCAAGAGAAACCTGGAACATCGCATCGAGTCGTTGGGGATGCAAAACAAAATCTTTGAGGTTGTGGTCCCCACCGAGGAGGAAATTGAACTCAAGGACGGCCAACGACGCACGGTAGAACGGCGCATCTTTCCGGGCTATATCCTGGTTTCCATGATCATGGATGAGGACTCTTGGTACGTCGTGCGCAACACGCCGGGGGTGACCGGGTTTGTGGGTTCGGTGCGCAAGCCTACCCCCCTGCGCAAGCGCGACGTAGACCGCATCCTCAAGCGGATGCAGGCCGAAACACCCCGTGTCAAGGTGACATTCCGGCCCGGCCAAAAGGTTCGCATTGCCGACGGCCCCTTTGAGGATTTCGTGGGCACCGTGGACGAAATCTATGCCGACAAGGGCAAAGTCCGTATCCTCGTCTCGTTCTTTGGACGGGAAACTCCAGTTGAACTGGATTTCTTGCAGGTTGAAAAGATCTAAAACACCCTTTTGGGTTGGGGAGGTTGAATGGCAAAGAAGGTCAAAGCGATTATCAAGCTGGCCATTGAGGCAGGGAAAGCCACACCGGCCCCGCCGGTTGGTCCGGCTCTGGGCCAGCACGGCATCAACATCATGGCCTTTTGTAAGGATTACAACGCCCGCACGGCACACCTGACCGGTAGCATCATCCCGGTTGAGATCACCGTCTTTCAGGACAACTCGTTTACCTTTGTCCTCAAGACGCCGCCGACGACCGACCTGCTCAAAAAGGCTGCCGGGATCCCCAAAGGGGCGTCGGACATCGGACGGGAGGTGGCCGGAACCGTTACCCGCGAGCAGGTGCGGGAGATCGCCGAACAGAAGATGAAGGATCTGAATGCCTACGACATAGAAAGCGCAATGCGCATGATCGAAGGCACGGCGAGGAGTATGGGAATCCGCGTTGTAGATTAGACCGAGACGTGGGAGGGGGTGGCGATTCCCCCATCAATACCACAGAGGAGTGCAAGAGATGCCAAAACGAGGGAAAAAGTACCGCGAAGCCGCCAAATTGGTGGAGAAGGGGAAAATCTACTCCCCTGAAGAAGCCATTGAACTGGCGAAAAAGACAAGCTACGCCCAGTTTGATGCGACGGTGGAACTTCACTTGCGGATGGGCTTGGACCCCCGCCATGCCGATCAACAGGTGCGGGGTGTGGTTTTGCTGCCCAAAGGAACGGGACGCCGGGTGCGCATCCTGGTCTTTGCCGAAGGTGAGGCGGAAAAGATCGCCCGCGAGGCCGGGGCCGACTATGTAGGGAGCGACGATCTCATTGCCAAGATCCAAAAGGGATGGTTTGATTTTGACATCGCCATCGCAACGCCGCCCATGATGCGCAAAGTCGGTCGTTTGGGTCGTCTCTTGGGGCCGCGCGGTCTTATGCCCAGCCCCAAAACCGGGACGATTGTCTCCGAGGAAGACCTGGCGCGGGTAATTCAAGAAGCCCGCCGAGGACGGGTGGAATATCGTGTGGACAAGACGGCCAACATCCACGTTCCCATCGGCAAGGTGAGCTTCTCCACCCAGGACCTGTTGGAGAATATGGCTGCGGTGATGGAGGCCATTGTCCGGGCCAAGCCCGCAGCAGCCAAAGGGACTTATATCCGCCGTGTGACCATCAGCCCCACAATGGGGCCGGGCATCCGGGTAGACCCGGCTGCGGCGGCGGCCATGCGAACCCTTTAGAAAAATTAAAAGCCGAGTTCGCCAAAGACAGCAGGTGCGTCGAGGGAGATCGCCCTCCGACGCCTAAGCATCCCGGCCTGCCGAGGCGCAAACGGAGCCCCCGTGCGATTCGGGGGGATGAGCCTTTGCGTCGGGATGCAAAGGCTTTTTTTGTGACTACGACCGGGAAGGAGGTGAAGCAGGTTGGCCATATCGAAAGAAAAGAAAAGGCAAATGGTTGCCGATTATGTGCAGAGTCTGTCCGGCAGCCAGGCCATCATCCTGACGGACTACCGGGGATTGAGCACTGCCCAACTGACGGAATTGCGCCGCAGGCTGCGGGCCGATGGCGGTCGGTTCCAGGTCGTCAAAAACACCTTGTTCAAACGAGCCTTAGACCAGGTGGGCATCCCGATCCCGGAAGACCAGATCCGCGACACGGTAGCGGTGGGTTATTGCCTGGATGAAGTGCCCCCGGTGGCCAAGACGCTGACCGATTTTGCCAAAGAGACCGATGTTTTGGTGATCAAAGGTGCGCTCATCAGCGGCACATTCGTTGATGCCGAACGGGTCAAGGAGCTGGCATCGCTCCCGCCGCGCGAGATCTTGCTGGGTCAGGTCGTAGGTGCGATCCAGGGGCCGATGAGCAGCTTGGTCAGCACCATCACCGCACCCATGCGCGAATTGGTCCAGGTGCTCAAAGCCCGTTCCGAACAAGAAGCCGGACAGGCTGCAGCCTAGAAACAACACTTTGAAGGAGGATAATACCCATGTCCGAGAAATTGGAGAAATTGGCCGAAGCCCTTGACGAATTGACACTGCTGGAAGCAGCCGAACTATCCAAAATGCTCCAGGAGCGGTGGGGCGTCTCGGCGGCAGCACCGGTTGCGGCGGTTGCCATGCCCGCCGCCGGTGCGGTTGAGGAGGAAAAAGAAGAGGAAAAGACCGAATTTGATGTCCTGTTGAAGGAAATCGGTCCGAAAAAGATTCAGGTCATCAAGGCGGTGCGGACCTTCCGCAACGATCTGGGTCTCAAAGAAGCCAAAGAACTGGTGGACAGCGCACCGGTCAAGGTTTTGGAGGGCGTGCCCAAAGAACAGGCGGAAGCGGCGGCCAATGCCCTCAAGGAGCAGGATGCCGTCGTCGAGATCGTCTAAACACATCTTCTGCACCCTGCCTTCTATGCAACCGAAAAGGCCAACCCCGCAAAGGGTTGGCCTTCTCGGTTGTGGGCCGGTGAAACCGGGGCCTTCGGCCGTGGCGCCGTTACTCGCCCGTATCGTGCGGATGAGTCCGCTGCCGACCTCGCGGGGGATGATTTCGGTCCTCTATCCGCCCCAGGGCATCCCGGCGTATTCGGCAAAGGCCGTGTCGTGCAGGTGTTTGAACAGCCGCTCGTGGCCCCGTTCCCACTCGGCCAGCATTTGCAGCACCTCCTGGGCCTCTCCTTCTGCTTTGCCCGCGGCCATCTCGTAAAACTCGGCAAAATCGCGCTCAATGAGATAGGCCATGCGCAGCACCGGCAGGTCGGGGACCATGGCTTCGGCTACGGCCTGGTCGATCATCTCCGATTCGGCCCGCCGGGAGAAAAAGCCCTCCTGTTCCAATGCGACGCCGATCTGCGTGCTGGGCGTGTCGCCCCGATCCAGAGCCTCCAATTGCGCCTGGATGAACTCTATGTGCTTCTGTTCTTCGGCGGCCAGTTGCCTAAAAATGTCCGCCGCCGTGGCGTGGCTGAGCCGCTCGGCGTTCTGGAGGAAAAAACGCTTGCCTTCATGCTCCCGCTGCAAGGCGTATTCGTAGATTTTGTGGATGTCCATTCCTCTCTCCTGACAGAGTTTCTATATCGCTTCCACCCGCACGGCGGCTACCTTGTATTCCGGAATCTTGGCCACCGGGTCCAGGGCCGGGTTGGTGAGTACGTTGGCCGCCGCTTCGGCAAAGTGGAAGGGGATGAACACCACACCGGGCGGCACGCGGCGCGTGATCCAGGCTTTGGTTTCGATCTCCCCCCGGCGGCTGATGACCCGTACCCGCGCCGACTTTTTCAGACCCAGTTTGTCGGCGTCCTCCGGGCTGATCTCCACGTACCCTTCCGGCACTTCTTGGCCCAGTTTCTCCGAACGGCGGGTCATGCTGCCGGTGTGGAAGTGGAACATGATGCGGCCCGTGGTCAGCAGCAACGGATATTCTTCGTCCGGCTCTTCCGCCGGTGCTTTGTACTCCACTGCCGAGAAATGGCCTACCCCCCGGCTGAAACGGCCTTTGTGCAGATAGGGCGTGCCCGGATGGTCCGCGCTGGGGACGGGCCATTGCAAGAACCCTTCTCGCTCCAGCCGCTCGTAGCTCACCCCGCCGTAGATGGGCGTCAGGGCGGCGATCTCGTCCATGACGGCGGCGGGCGAATCGTAATCCCAGGCAGCGAATTGGGCCTCGGCGGCCTGTGAGTTGGTCATCCGCCGTGCCAGGTCGCAGATGATCTGCCAATCGGGGCGGCTGTCGCCCAGGGGTTCAATGGCGCGGCGCACCCGCTGGATGCGGCGGTCGGTGCCGGTGAAGGTCCCGTCCTTTTCGGCAAAGGTCACGCCGGGCAGGACCACGTCGGCGAATTCGGTCGTTTCGGTGGGGAAAATGTCCTGGACGACCAGGAATTCGCAGTTTTGCAGGGCGGCCCGCACGTGGTTGGTGTCGGGGTCGGAGAGCATGGGGTTTTCGGCCAAGATGTAAAGGGCCTTCAGATCGCCCCGGTAGGCGGCGTCGATCATCTCGGTCACGGTCAACCCCACTTCCAGCGGCCCCGTCTGGCCCCAGGCCAGTTTGAATTTGTCATAAACCGCTTGGCTGGTGACCACCTGGTAGCCGGAGCAGACGTTGGGCAGGCCGCCCAGGTCGCACGCGCCCTGGACGTTGTTCTGACCGCGCAGAGGGTTGACGCCCGTGCCCGGCTTGCCCACATTGCCGGTGAGCATGGCCAGATTGGCGCAGGAGAGCACATTGTCCACGCCGGTAGTGTGCTGGGTGATGCCCATGGCGTAGAGGATGGCCGCCCGTTCCGCCTTTGCGTAGGTGCGGGCCGCTTCGACCAGGTCTGCCGCCGGGATGCCGGTGATCTTTTCCACCCGTTCCGGTGTGTATTCGGCGACGGTGGCTTTCAGCTCCGCAAAACCCTCGGTCCGCTCGGCGATGAACGCCTCATCGTGCAGCCCTTCTTTGATGATGACGTGCATCATGCCGTTGAGCCAGGCTACGTCGGTGCCGGGCCGCTGCCGCAGGTGGATGTCGGCGATCTTGGCAACCTGGATGTCGCGGGGATCCACGACGATGACCTTTGCCCCCCGCTTCTGGGCCTTGACGATCCGCGAAAAGATGAGGGGGTGGGCTTCGCTGGTGTTGGAGCCGGTGATGAGGAAGCAGTCGGTATACTCTTCGAATTCGGGGACGCTGTTGGTCATGGCCCCGCTGCCGAACGCTGTGACCAGACCGGCCACGGTGGGGCTGTGTCAAAGGCGGGCGCAGTGGTCCACATTGTTGGTGCCGATGATGCCCCGTGCCAGCTTTTGCAGCAGATAGTTTTCCTCGTTGGTGCACTTGGCCGAGGTAAAGATGCCGATGGCGTCGGGACCGTGTTCCGCCTTGATCTGGTTCAGACGGCGGGCCACCAGGTCCAGGGCCTCGTCCCACGTCGCCTCCCGCAGGTCGCCGCCCTTGTGGTCGCGGATGAGGGGCGTTGTCAGGCGGTCGGGATGGTAGATGAAATCGTGGGCGTTCCAGCCCTTGATGCACAGCTTGCCGTCGTTGATGGGGTGGCCCTTGGCCGGCAACACACCCACCACTTTGCCATCCAGCACTTGCAGGTACAGGCCGCAGCCTGTGCCGCAATAGATGCAGGTGGTCAGAACGTTTTTATATTGCATCGTTGTCCTCTTCTCTTTGCTAATCGGTGGATCGCAAATCGTTAGCTAACGGCTTGCCTGCCGGAAGATCGCTGTATCTTCGCCTTCCAGGTGAAGTTGTATGGCTTCTTGCAAGTTCTTTATTGTCTGGTCCAGGGTCTGTCCTTGTGTGACCACTGCCAGGTCCAGGCATTCGGCCACATAACCGCTTTCGTCTCCCGGATAAACTGCCGCCTGGATTGTATATCGCCTCATGGTCCCCCCTTAATTGTCGGCTCGGCGTAAAAGCCTCGTTCCTCCAGGATGTCCGAGACCTCTTCGCGCACGATGCGTCGGATCATCTCGGCCAGTTCATCCAGGCCCAAGGGAGTTGCCGTCGGGACCGGCGTCAGGCGGTGCGCTCGGTCCCGGCGACATACTCTGGCGGCTCTTCGCGCAGGGCGTAGGCAGAGCGGGGTTCTCGGCTTTCCGCCAGCTTTTGTTGCAACCAGAGATTGACCAGCGTTTCGACGCTCACGCCTTGTTGCCGCGCCCGTGTGCGTACCCGATCCAATATATCCCTGGAAATGGCACAGTACGCCTTGCTAGAGAGCAGATCAATCTCAACGTCTACAGTCGTCATCAAATCTTCATAGTCGGCGCTACTATGCGTGTCCCAGAACTGCCAAAATTCTTCCAGGGAGCTAAAGTTATCAGGAATTGGATCTTGTCTACTTGGATTGTTTGGCATAGGCTCTCCGCTCTTTTCTATCCATATCCCGAGCGCTCAAAACCAAAGCTTTTTGTGTCAGCTTGTGGATGAAAAACACCACCAGGTAGCGACCAGAACGGGTTTGTCCCAAAGCGCGGTAGACGTCCTCACCGCGAAAACGCCCCTTCTCCATCCGCTTGATCACGGGGTTTCCGGCGAAAACCTCTTCGACTTCTTCTACATAGACGCCATGCTTGATCTCGATCTTGTCTATGACGCTATTCAACCAGACAAACCCTGTGATCTTCACCCTCTTGCCTTTTCGCTACAATGTCCTACCAGACCTGCACTCTCTTGGCCGCAAATGTCGCACTCGGTGTAATCAGTCGCCCTCCTGCCACAACGTCTCGACTACCAGCGGCGGAAGGTCATCCACGCTGCGACCGGGCACGTACTCAAACATCTCTTCGGCATCGCGGCGCAGCAGGGTGTAAAGCACCGTCAGGGGGATGTCCGCCGGGCAGGCGACTTCACACTCCATGCAGCCTACACATTTGCTGATGGTGTGGTAGGCGCGGATGAGATGGTAGGATGGAAAGGGCGGGGCCAGGACGCCCGTTTCCACGTACAGGTTGTCTTCCAGGACGCAGACCTCGCAGAAGCATTGGGGACAGGCGTTGCGGCAGGCGTAGCACTTGATGCAGCGGGCGAATTGTTTGCGCCAGAATTCGGTCCGCTCCTCCAGGGAAAGGGTTTCGTGCTCGGCCAGAATGGCGTCGGCGATGCCCTCCACCTTTTCGCCGATGTCAATGCGGCTGGGGTAAGGCCAGGCACAGCGGCATTCATCCCGCTCCTCGGCGGTGCAGGCCAGCAGGATCATCTCCACGCGGTCCAGATCCACCTGGTTGCGCTTGGCCAGCTCAATGAGGCCCCGCTCCTCACAGCCCCGCGTGACCATGCCCAGCCGCGCCTCCGGGTCGGCGTCCAGAAGCATGTCCAGGATTTGGGGCAAGGGGTATTTGGGCCACAGCACCAGGTCGTCCAGGCTATCGCCGGGGCGGAACAGGTGGGGCGTGGAAGCCGGGCCGTCGGCTCGCAGGGCCAGCACTCCCTCCACCTGTCCACCGTCCAGCAGGTTCGCTACCGCTTCACGCACTGCGTCCAATCGTGTTTGGGCCATTTACAAACTCTCCTTTGTCTCCAACGGCCCCAACTCGCGGATGCGGTCGGTGAACTCGCGGACCACATCGGCAAAGACCGTCGCTTCCGACGATGAGACCCAATCGAGTCGCACCCGGTCGGGGTGGATGCCGATGTAGCTCAACAGGTTGCGAAAGATGGGGAACCGCTTGGCGGTTCGATGATTGCCACTAACATAGTGGCACTCGCCCAGGTGTCAACCGAGCACCATCACCCCGTCCGCGCCCTCGCGGAAGGTACGGACCACCAGCTCCGGTGAGACCCGTCCGGAGCACATGACGCGGATGATGCGGATGTTGGCCGGGTACTTGAGCCGCGATGTCCCGGCGGCATCGGCTCCGGCGTAGCTGCACCAGTTGCACAAAAATCCAACGATGCGGGGTTCAAAGGTTTCGTCTGCCATCATTTACTCCTGTATGTCGGTAAATTGGGAATTGGGGATTGGTAGATTGGGGAGCCGTTCTCCAATCTACCAATTACCAACCTACCAATTTGCCAAATCCCATCATACGGCGACCATCAGTGGTTTGATCGCCTGCCGGCGGTTGTGTGCCGGGCGGGGCACCTGACGCCCCATCTTGCGCGCTGCTTCTATCCAGAGCTGAATGGCTTGCTGGGCAGCCTGGATTGCTTGTTCTATCGTCTCCCCATCGGCCATACAGCCTGGCAATTCGGGGACCTCTACCAGGTATGCTTGATCCTCTTGGCTGTACCAGATAAACATCGCATACTGATCCATCATTGTCATCTCCTAGCGGGGAGTCAGGCCGTAACGCTTGATCAAAGCCAATAGTTGCCGAACCTGGTACGCTTTGGCTTTACCGTCCTTCCGTGGTTACAAGACCAAAATCTCCACCACTCCGTCGTGGGCGTACACTCGGTGCGATCCTCGACCATGTACCCACTCAAACCCATAGGCTTCTGCCAGGGCGCACAACTCTGCAAACCGCAAGTTCTGGGGGCGATCCCTCGCCGCCTGGATCAATTTGGCAGCCTTGACCATACTCCCAATCTACCAATTACCAACCTACCAACCCCCAACCTACCAAACAGCCTCTCGTTCGAAAATCCCCTCGATTTGGGCCACCAGTTCCTCGTCGGTAAAGTGATGGCCGGTGATCGCTTTGGCCAGACAGGCAGCGACGCAGGTCCCGCAGCCTTTGCACAGGGCCGCGTTCACCTGTGCTTTGCCCTCCACCCGTTCGATGGCATCGTAAGGGCAGGCCAGGATGCACTCGCCGCAGCCGGAACATTTGGCCGGGTCCACCTCGGCCACGGTGGGGTCAATGTCAATTTCACCCTGATTCAGCAAGATCATGGCCCGCGCCGCCGCGCCGCTGGCCTGGGCCACCGTGTCGGGAATGTCTTTGGGTCCCTGGCAGGTTCCGGCCAAAAAGACGCCCGCCGTCGTCGTATCCACCGGGCGGAGCTTGGGGTGAGCCTCGGTGAAAAAGCCGTCCTTGCCCACCGAGACGCCGAACAGTTTGCCCACCTCTTTGGAGCCTTTGGCCGGGGTGATGGCCGTCAGCAGCACCACCAGGTCCGCCGGAATCTCGACGTAGCGGCCCAGGAGCGTATCCTCGCCGCGCACCAGCAGCTTGCCGCTGCCGGTGGGATCGGGCACGACCTCGGCCACTTTGCCCCGCACGTAGCGGATGCCTTCGTGCTGCATCCGCTCGTAGAATTCTTCATAGCCCTTGCCCGGCGTGCGCATGTCAATATAGAATTGATAGACCTGCCCGCCGGTGTTTTCCAGGGCCAGGTGGGCCTGCTTGACGCCGTACATGCAGCAGATGCGGGAGCAGTACTCGTGGGCGTCGGCGTCGCGGCTGGCGATGCAGTGCAGGAACACCGTCGTTTCCGGCACGCGGCCGTCGCGGGTGACGATCTTGCCTCCCGTTGGCCCGGCAGCACTGGAGAGCCTCTCAAACTGCATCCCGTCGATCACGTTGTCGTAGATGCCGTAACCATAGCGGGCCAGTATGGGGTGCTCGGTCAGGTCAAAGCCGGTGGCCAGGATGACGACGCCAACCTTGATGTCTACGAACTCCTCTTTTTGGTTAAAGTCAATGGCATCGGCCTCGCAGGCGGCGACGCACTTCTGGCTGCATTTGCCCCGCGTCAGCAATAGACAGGAGTTGGGGTCAATGACCGCTTTGAGGGGCACGGCTTGGTCAAAGGGGATGTAGGCCGCCGCCCGCAACCCCAGCCCGGCCTCGTATTCGCTGGGTACGCGGTCCTGCCAGACACAGGCGGTGGTGCATTCGCCGCAGCCGGTACATTTGTCAATGTCCACGTAGCGGGGCTTCTTTTTGACCTTGATCTGGAAATTGCCCACATAGCCGTGGACCTCCACCACCTCGCTGTAGCTCAGCAGCTCAATGTTGGGATGCCGACCGGCATCCATCATCTTGGGGCCGAGAATTCAAGTGGCACAGTCTAGGGTGGGGAAGGTCTTGTTGAGCTGGGCCATCTTGCCGCCGATGGTCGGCTCCCGCTCCACCAAGTAGACCTTGTACCCGGCATCGGCGATATCCAGTGCAGCTTGGATCCCGGCGATCCCTCCGCCGACGACCAACGCTGCCGGTTCCACCGGCGACTTGCGAGGATGGAGGGCCTGTTGCCAATGTACCCGCTCCACCGCCCCGGCTACCAGGTCCATGGCCTTGTGGGTCGTCTCCTCCCCGGCGGGGTGCACCCAGGCTGCTTGCTCGCGGATGTTGGCCATTTCCAGGTAATAGGGGTTCAGCCCTGCGCTTTCCAGCGTGCGGCGGAAGGTGGGTTCGTGCATCCGCGGGGAGCAGGCGGCGATCACCACCCGGTCCAGGTTGTGCTCTTTGATGTCCTGGCGGATGCGGGCCTGGCCCGGTTCGGAGCAGCTATACTTGTTGACGCGGGTGAGTACCACCCCGTCCAGCTCTTTGGCGAACTCGGCCACGGCTTCTGTGTCCACCGTCGCGGCGATGTTGGAGCCGCATTGGCAGACGTACACGCCGATTCTGGGTTTGCTCATGATACGCCTCGATTTCATTTTAGATGCTTGCCAAGACGGTGACAGTGCCTATAGAGTTCCTTGCAACAGGGTGCCGGCCGACTGCGGTACGGTTTTCCCCTGTCGCTGTGCTAGATTGACGGCAGATGATATTCGTTTGACGACAGATCAATCATCTACCCCTCTCCCCATTTTTTGAGCTTGGTTGCCCGCTTCTTTTTGGGCTTTGTGCTCTTTTCCGGTGCGTCCACCGTGCGGGCCAGCAGCTCAAAGGGTGCGATGACCAGTTTCTCCAATCCCAGCTCGGCCCGGTCTAGCCCCATGGCCAGGCCCATCAACTGGCTGAAGAAAAAGATGGGCATGTCAAACGTGGTGTGCCGAATGGCCTCCAGTTTGGGTTGGTACAGGTCCAGCATCAACTGGCAGAAAGGGCAACCGACGGCCACGGCGTTTGCGCCGGCGGCTTTGGCATGGGCCAGTACGTCGGCGGACATTTTGAAGCTGATCTCTTCTTCGGTCATATAGATCGCCCCGCCGCAGCACTTGGTCTTGTAAGCCCAGTCCACCGCCTCCGCACCCAGGGCTGTCATCAGCCGGTCCATGCTTTGGGGGCGTTCCGGGTCGTCGAACCCGCCTTCAGGCCGGGTGAGGAGGCAGCCGTAGTAGCTGGCGATTTTCAGGCCGTGCAGCGGCTTTGCCACCGGGACGTTATCCACCCCCACGTCGTTGACCACCACATCCAGGGGATGGCGCACCGTCGGCGCATAGCCCAATTGGTGGCCTTCCATGGCTGCATTGACGCGGGCCAGCATCTCCGGGTCGTCGCGCAGGACATGGCTGGCCTTGCGCAGGTTCTTGTAGCAGGCCGCGCAAGGGGCGACCACCTCCATCTCCGTTCCCTCGGCGGCGGCCATCTCCTCGGCGATGGCCAAGTTGCGGGCCGCCAGAGCGTGAGGCAGGTCCGGGTTCACCGTGGCCGCCGGGGTTGCCCCGCAGCAGTTCCAATCGGGGATTTCAACCAGCTCTATCCCTTCCAGCCGCCGGGCAACGGCTTGCAGGGAGCGGTTGTACTCTTCGGCGGTGGATTCCTGGCTGCATCCGGGAAAATAAGCGTATTTCATCGGACACCCCCTTCCAGCCGGTCGAAAATGCCCCGGACCTCGGCCCGGCCCTGGGGATGGTCGGGCAGGAAGCGCAGCTTGCCCTTTCGCACCATCGTCAGGCCCACCGGGGCCAGCTTGAGAAAGTTGAGGGGATTGGTCAGCAGGTTGTAGCGGACCACCAGTTCCGCTTCCCATACCCGCCCGTGGGCGCGGACGATGTCCATAAAGCCTTCGTTGTAGACCTTGCCTTTGCGGGCTTTGTAACCCTTGCGCAGGGCCACGTTGCGCAGCCGCGTCATCACATCGGTAATCTCAATATCGCGGGGGCAGCGGACCACACAATGATAGCAGGAAGCGCAGGTCCAGATGGTCTGGCTGGAAAGCACCTCCTCCTCCATCCCGGCCTGGAGCAAGCGCATGATGGCCCGTGGTGTGTAATCCATCCCTCCGGCGGCGACCACCGGGCACGCGCCGCTGCACGTTCCACACTGGTAGCACAGGGCCACCATCTCCCCAATCGGCTGCATCTCCGGCGAGAGATCGGCTCCCAGTCGGACCGTTCCTTGTTGACTCATTGTCTTTCCTCTTTCTGAACAGAAAAGGGTCTGCCAGGTTCTACAGCCGCCCTGCGAAAGACGAACTCCTTTCTCCTGCCAGACCCGCTCTTACCCCGATTGAGGCCCATTCCTCATCTTGTTGCGGCACATTCTGCCTGCTTCGGTAGGTCCAAATCCTGCGCTCAAGGCGGGCTACGGCCCGCATCCGGCCCGCCGGGCCACACTGCGGCGGGAGCAATTTGAATCTACCGCGCTTCAGTATAGACGACAATGCCTTCTTTGTCAAAAAATCGCAACGGTCATTTGAGGAGGGCAGGGGGAGAACCCGTAGGGCGGGTGCTTTTGTCGCCCCCGCCAAGATACCGGGAGTGTAGAGAGAAATCGTGTGAAATCAGCCGTTTCTGGACGGACTTTTCGCGGTGTGGAGCCTTGAGGTGCCTTGTCCTGGGAACCCGTCGGAGCAAGAGCCTTTGCAAAGATTCGCACCGCAGAGGCGGAGTCTGCCGAGGGATTCCTCTTCTCGCCCTCGGCGTTTCTGCGGAAGAAGTGGCAATGGGAGCGATAAATGCGCGTGTCCTGAAAAGCCGTTTTCCGCTCTTGCTCCCAATCGGCGGTTGTGGTATACTGCAAAGCGGTTTGGACCGAAATCGTTGTCCCCTCTTTGCCGATGTGCCACGGGTACACAAGAGGGGCGGATCGTTGTCCAAGCCGTGGACGGCGCGGTCTGTCTTGGGAAAGGAGCCACCATGTCCACAACGGTTGACTGGATACAAACGGTTTTCAATGTTTCCTATCTCCTCATTGTCTGGGGCTTGGCCCTGGATATGGCGGTCCGTTACTTTCGCCGGGAGGTTTCTTCCCCCCCGACGGCTGTGTGGATCATGATCTCCATCTTTACTTTGGCCTTGGGGGATTCGTTCCATCTGGTTCCTCGCATCTACCGCACTTTGATCGGTCCGGCGTCGGCCCCGCCCTGGGTGGCCGATGGGATTGCACTGGGATTGTTCCTCAGCTCCGTTACGCTGAGCTTCGTTTACTTTTTCTGGCTGATCTATGCTGCCCGCAAATTTGATCTGGCCTGGGGGGCGGGGATGTGGTTTCTGACGCTAGTCTTTTTCTTGCGCTTGATCCTGCTCCTTTTCCCCCAGAACCAATGGGGCGGCGAGCCGAACGCCTGGAAGTTTTACCGCAACGTTCCGTTCACCATCCAGGGAATCGGCATCGTTTGGCTCTTTTTGCGCTACGCCGGGGAACATCCGCCGCATATCGCCCGTGCCTTTCGCATTGCCGGTTACGCCATTATCGCTTCCTTTGCCTTCTACATCGGGACTTTGGTCGGGACTCTGTGGCATCCTGCATTCGGTTCGCTCATGTTGCCCAAGATCGTCGCCTATGTCGTTGCCGTTGTGCAACTCTATCGCATTGAATTTCGCCTTTCCCCTTGAAAGGATTTGCATAGGTTGGGCAGAGACCTCCCGACGGCAAAGGTCTTTTCCTAGAACGGAGTTTCCATGAACCGAACTTACGTGGCCCTGGACCTGGAGACCACAGGTCTGGACCCTGATCGGGATGCCATTTTGGAGATCGGAGTGGTGCGCTTTCGCACCTCTTTGGATGGCGGACACATCACCGGACGCGTCTTGGACAAATGGTCCACCTTGATCAACCCTGGGCGCCCCATTCCCCTTCACATCCAGCAGATCACCGGCATCACCGAACAGGATGTGCGCCGTGCCCCTCGTTTCTCCCAGATCATCGGTCGCTTGCGACGCTTTGTGGGCCATTACCCCATCGTCGGTCACAACATCGGCTTTGACATGGGCTTTTTGCAAAGCCATCGTCTGACCCTTTCCAATCCCACGGTGGATACTTTTGAATTGGCCAGTATCCTTATGCCCCATGCCAACCGCTACAGCCTCATTAAACTGGGTGAATCGTTTGATCTGGACGATCAAGGGACCCACCGTGCTCTGGACGATGCCCTGGCTGCCCAATCTCTGTTCATTGCCCTGTTGGAGCACGCCGCCGACCTGCCCCGCGCCATCCTCGCCGAGTTGAATCGCTTGGCGGCGAACGTGGATTGGCCTCTCAAAGAGGTCTTTCGGGATATTGAGCGCAGTCAGGCCCGCAGTGCGTTTCGTGGCGGCATCGGGCAACAATTGGCCGCCGCCCTGGGTACTTCGGAGGATGCCTTGGGGCCTCTTTTCACCACCGAGGAACAGGATGAACCGCCCCTCAAACCGGCCGCTCGTCCTCGTGCATTGGATGTGGACGAGCTGGCGGCCATGCTGGAAGAGGGTGGTCTCTTTGCCCAACACTTTCCCGGTTTTGAACACCGCCCTCAGCAGGTGGAGATGCTTCGTGCCGTGGCCCAAGCCCTCAACCGGGGCCGTCACCTGTTGGTTGAAGCGGGGACGGGGACCGGCAAGTCGATTGCCTACCTGCTCCCGGCCATCACCTTTGCCCATCTCAACGGCGAGCGGGTGGTCGTCAGCACCAATACCCTCAACCTGCAGGATCAGCTCTACCTCAAAGACGTGCCGGACCTGCAGAAACTGTTGCCCTTTGAATTCCGGGCGGCGGTGCTCAAAGGGCGCAGCAATTACCTTTGCCAGCGCCGCTTGGCTTCCTTGCGGCAGGTAGGGGTTAGCTCGGTGGATGAGATGCGCATGTTGGCCAAAGTCCTGGTCTGGCTGCCCAGCACCCAATCGGGTGAACGGGGGGAACTGTTCATGCCCAACCGCACGGAGCAGGCCCTGTGGAGCCGTATCTCTGCCGACAGCGAAACCTGCACTGCCGACCGTTGTCGCTTCCGAGAAAACGGGCGGTGCTTCTTTTACCGTGCCCGCCGTGCTGCCGAGCGTGCCCATCTGATCATCGTCAACCATGCCCTCCTTCTGGCCGATGTCGCCGTCGAGAACCGCGTCCTGCCCGATTATCGTTACCTTATCGTGGATGAGGCCCACCACCTGGAGGATAGCGTCACCAGGCAGCTGAGTTTCCAGGCCGACCAACGTACCATAGAGCGGCTTCTCAACGAACTGGTCCGTCCGGCGGGACGGGGATACGGTGGCTTTTTGAGCGACCTCCTGACCCGCTGCCGGGGAGCCATCTCGGCGGAGGATTGGGCGACTTTGCGGGACCATACCCACGGCCTGCAGAAAAAAATAGAGGCCACCTTGACCAACGTCTATGCCTTTTTCAACATCCTGGGCGACTTTTTGCGGGAGCACGGCCCTCATCGCAACGACTATGACATGCGTCTGCGGTTGACCGGTGCCCTTCGTGTCCAACCTGATTGGGATCGGGTGGAGATGACGTGGGACAACCTTTCCTCTCAACTTCACCGCATCATCACCGGCTTGGAGTCGCTACATGCCACCCTGAGTGACATGACCGACTCCGACATCCCCGATATTGAGGGGTTAGTCCAAGATTGTGCCGGATATGCCGGCCGCTTGGCCGATTTGCGCCATCAGATCAACGCCTGCATTGCCGAACCGAACGGAGAGACCATCTACTGGGCCACCCTCGCCGCCCGCGACGAGCGGGTGACGCTCCATGCCGCTCCCTTGCATGTGGGCAAACTGGTGGAACAGCACCTCTTTCGCACCAAAGAAGCGGTCATCTTGACCTCTGCTACCTTGACTACCGACAACCGCTTCGACTTTATCCGCGAGCGGCTCCATGCCTGGGATGCCGATGAACTGATGCTCGATTCCCCCTTTGATTATGAACGCTCCACCTTGCTCTACATCCCTGTAGACATCCCCGAACCCAACCAGCCCTACTACCAGAAAAAGGTGGAGGAAACCCTCATCGCCCTGGCCCGCGCCAGTCAGGGCCGGATGCTGGTCCTCTTTACCTCCTATTACCAATTGCGCAACACCAGCCGGGCCATCAGCCGCCCTTTGGCCCAGGAGGGCATTGTTGTCTACCAGCAGGGGGCCGGAACGGGCCGTGCCCAGTTGTTGGAGAACTTTCGCACCACACCCCGCGCCGTGCTCTTGGGGACCCGCAGCTTCTGGGAGGGGATTGACGTGACCGGTGAGGCCCTCAGCGTCTTGGTGATCACCCGCCTGCCCTTTTCCGTGCCCAACGATCCCATCTTTGCCGCTCGCTCCGAAACCTTTGAGAACCCCTTTGCCCAATATGCCATCCCGGAGACGATCCTACGCTTTCGCCAGGGTTTTGGGCGTCTCATCCGCACCAAGAACGACCGGGGGGTCGTCGTCATTCTGGATAAACGGGTGTTGACCAAATCCTACGGGCCGATGTTCCTCAACTCCCTGCCCAAATGCACCCGCTATCGTGCCTCCCTGGCGAAACTACCGGAGGCTACCCGCCGTTGGTTGGCCGACGATTGGCCCCGCTGAGCGCGGACCGGACAGGCAGCACGATGGATGGCGGCAGATGAGCCAACAAAACGATGCCGAGATCGTTCGGGCGGTCCTTGCAGGAGACAAGGATCGTTACGCTCTGCTCATAGACCGCTACAGCGCATCCATCATCAACTATCTGGCGCGGATGACCGGCAGCCGCTGGGAGGGTGAGGAGCTGGCCCAGCAGACCTTCGTCCGCGCCTATTTCGCCCTGGATTCTTACAAGCCGCAGTACAAGTTTTCCACCTGGCTGTTCAAGATCGCCACCAATTTGTGCATCAACCATCTGAAAAAGCGGCAACGGCTGATCCACATGGACGACTATCGGAACGAAGATGGCGAATCCGCCTGGGTTCTGCCCGATACCCGCCCGACCGGTGATCCGGTGGCCACTGCCGAACGGCGTGAAATGCAGCAGCAGATCCAGGATGCCATCAACCGCTTGCCGGAAGAATACCGCAGTGCGATCATCCTGCGCTACCTGCACGGCCTTTCCTATCAGGAGATCGCTGCCGTGCTGGACCTACCCATCGGCACGGTCAAGAGCCGTATCGGCCGGGGGCGTAGTAGACTGATCGCGGCGTTGCGGGGCCGGGTGTAAGGAGGGAGCCGATGTCCGTCGTTGCGATATTGAGTGCGATTCTCCTCCCCTTGTTGTTCCTGTACATCATTTATGCACTGGACCTTTACGCTTCCGGCAGGTTCCGAGTGGTAGCCCTTTGCTTTTTCTGGGGTTTGATCGCTTTTGCCCTGGCTTTGGGCATCAACACGGCCATCAAGAGAACCATCCTGGAAGGGCCGCTCCGAATGGACGGCAGCCGCTCTTTCACCCTAACCGTCATCCTGATCGCCCCTATCGTTGAAGAGATTCTAAAGTCCCTTATCTTGGTCTATCTGGCCCGACGCCCCGACTTTGCCTACTTTGTAGATGGGGCCATTTACGGTTTTGCCGCGGGGATCGGTTTTTCCGTTCTGGAAAACCTATGGTACATGGCCCAACCCCAGGCCGCCGACCAGGGGGTGATGTTGGTCATCAGCCGATCCTTTTCCACCTGTTTGATGCACGGTTCCGCTTCCGCCCTGGTCGGTGTGTCTATCGGGCGATTCCGCTACGGCCACGGCGGTGCGCGTCTCTTGTCCACCGTGCTGGGATGGGGGGCGGCCATTACCCTCCACTCGGTCTTTAACCGCGTTGTCCGGTTCTGGGCCGGGGCGGCCCTACTGCTGGGGGCAGTGGGTTTGGGCATTGGCGGGTTGGTCCTCATTGCCGTCTTTATCCGTTGGGGATTGGCCGAGGAAAAGAAGTGGATTGCAGAGACGCTGGGGGCCGAGTTGGGGGTTACCGGTGGAGAAAAGGCCCTGGTGATGGAGATGGGGGATTTGACAACACTGCTGCGTCCGGTCAGAGAGAGCTTTGGCCGGGAAAAAGCCTCTCTTGTCGAGCAGTTCTTGCTCAAACAGGCTCAACTGGGTATCAAGCAGAAATCCCTTGAAATGACGACGTCACCGCAGCTCCGGGGACAGATGCAGGCCCAGATTGATGAGCTGCAAGGGGAGATTGACCGCCTTCGCCGTCAGGTGGGCGTCTACTGCATGACCTATGTGCGTTCTATCATCCCCCTGGAGCAGGTGCGTGAGTGGATTGGCCCACTGGCCGATAGGGTAGCCCAGGCTCAACGCCGTCCGGCCCGTGCCGACCTTTGGGGCGACTTGCAATCGCGGGCCTCCGTTCAGGCCCGGTCGGGAGAGAACCGCTTTTAGCCGGCTCTTGCCTTGAGATCCGGCAAAAGTCGTTGGAAACTTTTTGGAACCTTTGCCGGTATTACTTGTGGAGATGTTCGTTTGACCACGGACCGGCGGGCCGGACGGGGGCTGTAGCCTGCTTTGGGCACGGAGTCGGCCCACCGAAACCGGGGCAATGATCATCCCCCTGAAGGATAGATTATGGATTGTGAACGAGCTCGGATGGTGTTGGAACAACTGGCTATGAGCGGCGGAGCCGGAATGGACGCGGGCGTTGAAGCCCATCTGGCCGAATGCACCGCCTGTCAGGAATGGTATGTGGAGGAGTTGGAACTTATCGGCGCCCTGGATGCGCTGGAACCGTTCCCGACCCCGCCCGATTTTACCGGCCGGGTACTCAACCGGCTGCAGGCCGTCCCATCTTGGCAGGCCGTTGTTCCGCCGTCCCGCTCCAAGCCTCGCCCTTTGCCCTGGTGGGCCAATATCCGGGAATCACTGCGTCTTGGCCTGGCCGCGCTGACCGAACGCCGCGCCCTTGCCCCGGCCCTGGCCGTTGCCGTCGCCGTGGTCCTGCTCTTGGGCTTGTGGTCAAGCCTGCAGCAAGGGCATCCCTCCATCACGCCGGGGGCTGCTCTGAGCGACAACCTCTGGCTTGTCGGTGGAGTGTTGGGCCTGGGCGCATTGGCCCTTCTCCTTGCCCTCTTGTTTTCCCGCCGTTAGAGTAGCCCGGCATGGCGCCATGGGCTATTGCCATAGGTGTACATATTTGAGGCCGCTGCCGGTGTTGAACAACACCACCGACTCATCCTCGCCGATCCACCCTTCCCGGCGCAGCCGCAAGAAGGCGGCCAGCGGCGCGGCCCCCTCCGGACAGGTGAACAGCCCTTCCGTACGCCCGATGAGTCGGGCGGCATCCATCATCTCCGCGTCGGGGACGGCGACCGCCGTGCCGCCGCTCTCCCGCAAGGCGCGGAGGATGAGGAAATCGCCGATGGCCCCCGGCACGCGCAGTCCGTCGGCCATGGTGGAGGCGTTCTGCCAGGGTGCGGCAAATTCGTCTCCGGCGTGAAAGGCGCGGACCATCGGTGCGCAGCCTTCCGATTGAACCGTCACCATGCGGGGCCGCTTGGAGCCGATCCAGCCCATCTCTTCCATCTCGGCAAAGGCTTTCCACATACCGATCAGCCCCGTCCCGCCGCCGGTAGGGTAGATGATCACGTCGGGCAGCGTCCAGCCCAGCTGCTCGGCGATTTCGTAGCCCATCGTCTTTTTGCCTTCCAGGCGGTACGGCTCTTTGAGGGTGGAGACATCAAAACGACCATGCCTGCGTCCCTCCTCGGCGGCCTGCCGCCCGCAATCGGTGATCAACCCATCAACCAGGGTGACGTTGGCCCCCAGGGCGCGGCATTCGGCGACAAAGGGCAGCGGTACATCGGCGGGCATGTAGACGTGGGCTTCCAGGCCGCCCAGGGCGGCATAGGCACTCATTGCACCGGCAGCGTTGCCCGCCGAAGGGATGGAGACGGCCCGGACACCCAATTCGCGGGCGCGGGAGACGGCAACGGACAGCCCCCGTGCTTTGAAAGAGGCGGTGGGGTTGAGGCTTTCGTCCTTGATGTAGAGCTTCCCGAACCCGACCTCGGCCCCCAGCCGTCGGGCGTGGATCAGGGGCGTCCAGCCTTCGCCCAGCGTCAAGATGTGGGCCGGGTCGCGCACCGGCAGCAGTTCCCGGTAACGCCACATGCTCGCCTCACGCCCGACCAGGTCACCCGGCGCAAGGGCGTGGGCAGCGGCGGCCAGGTCGTAGCGGGCCAGCAGCGGCTTGCCGCAGGCGGGACACAGGTTTTGCAGGCGGTCCGCATCGTGCCGCCGCCCGCATAAGGCGCATTCCAGGTGGGTCAGAAAGTTTGCCATGGGGTTTCCTCAAAAATAATGGCGGGCCGTCCACGAATCGGGCGCGAATACGCGAATGCACGAAACGCCCGGTCACAGGTCCGATAAGGAGCGGCTTGAGTCGCTACTTCCAACCACCCGCAGGTTCAACGGGTCTCCGGCCCGGCAACCTGCGGGTGGTTCTTCACCTCCTGTCGCCATTATACCCCCTCCCTTGCGCCCCGTCAACTATCGCTTCCAAACCGTGGCGCTCCATGAGCGATTCGTCGCGCAGCAGCTCCGCCGTCGGTCCATCGGCCACCAGCCGCCCGCCGTCGAGGATCACCGTCCGGGGGCACAGGTCCCATACCAGGCGCATGTCATGGCTGGCGACAAGCATCGTTTGGGGCAGATGGCGCAACAGGGCAATGAGATTGCGCCGGGCGCGGGGGTCCAGCCCCGCCGACGGCTCGTCCAAGACCAGGATCTCCGGCTCCATGGCCAGCACCGTGGCGATGGCGATCCGCTTGCGTTCCCCCAGGCTCAGGTGATGGGGCATCAGGTCGTCGTAGCCGGTCATGCCCACCGCTGCCAACGCCCGCGCCACCCGCCGCCGGACCTCCTCTTCCGGCAGGCCCATGTGCAGCGGCCCAAAGGCCACATCCTCGAACACGGTGGGCGAAAATAGCTGGTCGTCCGGGTCTTGGAAGATAAGGCCCACTTTGGCCCGTACCGCCTGCACCGTCTTTTCGCTCAGGGGCAGCCCGGCCACCTGCACCTGCGCCCCATCTTGGGCGCGGAGGATGCCGTTCAGGTGCAGGAAGAGGGTGGACTTGCCCGCCCCGTTGGGGCCGACCACGGCCACCTTTTCCCCCTCGCCGACCGTCAGGTTGATGTTGCGCAGGGCGATCCGGCCATCGGGGTAGGCGAAGGAAAGATCGGCGATCCGAATGATGGCCTCGGTCATAGCCCCTCCATCCTGCCCAGGGCGGCGACGGCGACCAAGACGGCCAGCCAGGCCAGCCCGGCCCACGTATCCCGCCACCGCCAGGTAAGGCGCGTCAGGCTGCGGACCTCGCCGCGAAAGCCACGGGCCAGCATGGCGGCGTACACCCGTTCGCTGCGTTCGTAGCTGCGGATAAAGAGGCTGCCGATCATGCCGCCCAGCACCCGCGCCCGCCACCATACCGTCCGGCCCGGCCCCACGGCCCGCGCTGTGCGGGCCATCTGCAACCGTTGGGCTTCATCGGTCAGCACGAACAGGTAGCGGTACATGAAGGAGATGGTCGCCGTCAGCACCGCCGGGACGCGCAAAGAGCGCATGGCTTGCAGCAGGTCGGGGAACGGCGTCGTGGCGACCAGCAGGCCGCTGACCATCACCGAGAGCCAGGCCTTGAGCAGCACCGTGGCAAAAAGGGCCAACCCGGCGTCGGTGATGGTCAGCGTCAGGCCGAACACCGACCGGGACCAGAGAACGTGGCCTTCCTGGGTGAAAGGTAAGGAAAGGGCTACGATCCCGGCAAAGGGCAGGACCACCGCCGAGCGTCGCAGCCCTTCCGACAAGGGGACCTGGGCGAGCAGCACCAGGCCGACGGCCAGGACGGCCCACAAGGCAAAGGCCGACCAGCGACCGGCGGGCGTCATGGTCACGGACAGGATGAAGGCCAGCGTTGCCAGCAGCTTGAGCCGGGGGTCCAGGCGATGGATCGGACTCGTGCCCTGCCGGTAGCGATCCAGGAAGCTATGACGCATCGGCTGCCTGCGGTTCCCCTGCTGTCGGTCCGTCTTCCCGGCGGCGCAAAAGCCAGGCCAGCCCGTAGCCCAGGCCGAACAGCAGTGCCGTACCGATCAAGCCGGCGACGATGGTCGCCAGGGCTTCGTTCTCAATGCCGGGGAAGGCATAGTCGGGGATGACCTGATAGGGCGCATCCTGGGCCTTGTCCAGGAACCCGGCATCCTCGGCCACCCGTTCCAACCCGTCGGGATGGGGGGAAGCCAGGGGCGAAAGGAGGGCTACTCCCAACGCCAGCAGCAAACCGATCAGCCACCAGTGCTTTTTCAATGTGTCCATCGTTCACCTCACAGTTTTTTGAAACCGCCAAGACGCCAAGGGCGCGAAGGTTTTTTCACTTTTCCCTCTGCGGCCTTTGCGCCTTCGCGGTTCCAGTTTTTG
>Ga0256914_1001313_pt1 | contig 22950 bp, 30 predicted proteins | sample HulkmetaG_FD_191571 | JGI IMG/M metagenome (GOLD analysis project Ga0256914, IMG submission 191571) | Hydrothermal chimney microbial communities from Main Endeavour vent field at the Juan de Fuca Ridge, Pacific Ocean - Hulk | ecosystem: Environmental > Aquatic > Marine > Hydrothermal vents ... | reverse complement strand
ACTGTTTTCTGGCGCATATCTGAGGGCTGGAACATCAAGCCAGGTGCCTCGATAACCCGTGTAATACGACCCTGATTTGCACCATCGGTAGCAAAAGGTTTTTCTTTCAATTAATTACTAAAAACAACGTATACTGCTGAATCAGAGAAATAAAAAATTTATGAAAAAAACTTCCTACCCGAAAAGAAATGGTCTATCTTAATCTAGTACGAAATATTGAAGACAGGCTGACAAATGAGCAAACGAAATAGCGGCTCATGGAAGCTTGAGGGATTGGTATTGATGAAACCACCATCAAGAGTGGTGCGTGCATTGTGTACGCTTAGAGTGCACGATGCGCAACGGCGAGTGAAAAGAAGCAACTTACCAACAACAAGGGGTATTACTATGTTCAGGAAACTGTTAAAAGGAGCCCTGGTCACGGCGGCCATTGTGATGGCCGGCGGGGCTTGGGCAAAGTTACCACCCCCGCCGGTAAACCAGAATCTGGGCATACCGGATGGGAGATTCGCTGACATGACCTATCAGACCTGCCTTGGCTGTCATGGCGATCCCAAGAATGCACCCGCACCAGTCAAGATAGGTTATTTGCCGGATCGGCACCACCTTCGGGTCGATACACCAATCGATCCGGACTATTCCGCCTCTCCCTTCCCTGATAGGTCACCAGACGGCACTCATAAGTGTGCCACCTGCCATGAGATAGACGTGATCACCGATCCGAATCATCCAGATGGCCAGTACTTCAAGTTTGCTCTGGAACCGACGGATCCCCAGTTCCGCGACTGTCTGAACTGTCACAAGCAGAAGAAAGACGCCGACGGCAACCTTGAAGCAACGGTGCATCACTTGACCGACAAGGCGCAAAGAAAGCTTTGTTACCAATGTCACGGCAGCTTGATTAACAACGCCACCGACGACCATCGCATCCCCGATCAAGGGAATGCACCGGATCCGGACAATGCCCGTCACTGCGGGGAGGTGATACCGGAGGGTAGTCGGGATTTCTACGATATTTCGCTTATCACTCCGTGGCCAGGAGACAACTATGGCGATGCCAACTGGGTATCCATGCTGCAGAACATCTATGCAGATTGCCCGGATTTCGCCAAACGTTACTACGATCCGAATGAACTGGGTGGTCAATTCGTTATCGATCCACCACGGTATCGTTATGAAATGGATGCCGCTGGAAATATCCAGGCCATCCTGGTCCCGGATGGAGAGCCGGGAGGCCGCCGCACCGGTAACTGTGAGCATTGCCACTTCTCCGGTGAAAATCCGGGCGATGCCGTACAGCCTGGGACCGGATTGGCTAAGAGTGACGTTGGAACGAACATGACCAACCACCACGCCACCGGTGTCGGCCAGATCGGGAGTGGCTCAGTGCATGGTTGCGACCTTTGCCACGCTCCCAGCAATCCGCCCGATTTCACCATCCGCGGTTGTGGAGTATGTCACGGTATCAGCACCGTGCATGCCATCGAGTTCGATGCTGATGGTGATGGCATCGTGCCGTTCCAAGAAAAACCCTTCATGGGGCACATCGGTCATGATCTCAACTGCCGTGGTTGCCATCTCAACTATCGAAGCGGCCAAGTCTATGAGGCTAGCACGAACTATCTGGATGGCTTTGTCTTCGGCGGTGCCGCACCTGCCATCACCGAGATCAGCACCCTTGGTAGCGTAGCCGGTACAGCCACGGAAGTATCGATCACCGGCTCCAGTCTGCAAGGCCCGACCACTCGTCTTGAACTGGTAGGAACCGACGGCAAACTGACCGAGATCCCGATGGTGGAGAATGACTACACCACTGCCAAAGCAATCATCCCGGCAGATCTGCCTGCTGATAACTATGAGCTCTATGTGGCCAGAGGGTATGGCGAATATGCAAAGCGCAGTCCGGCCATGAGCTTCTTGGTAGCTCCGGGAGTCAGTATCGATGAGGTGAGCTGCAGCGGTGGTAAAGTGACCATTACCGGTAGCGGCTTCGGTGACACCTATGTTGGCGGTAGCTCGCTTGGGGTGGCCTCCGATGAAGGCAGCTGCTCCATTGAGTCTTGGTCTGATACTCAGATCGTTGCCAATTGCGGCTCAGGTACCGGCAGCGTCACTGTGGATGGCCTCTTTGGCGAAGCCTCTTCCAGTGCCGCCTGTGGTGGTACCGACAGCACGGGACGTCCGAAATGGTGGTCCATCTGGAGTTGGTGGTCCTCCTGGAGCTGGGCTCGTCGGTAGCGCCAAAGCAAGCATTAACCAGCAACGAAATTCATTGTTGGGAGATGTTTGTCGAAGAGGGGAGCCTTACCAAGGCTCCCCTCTTTTTTTTGAACAAAAAACTTGCTAACGTCTGTCATGACAACAGCTTAATTACTATATTTGAGTGCTATAATCGAAAAGGTAACACTTAAACGTCGCTTTGCGCGTTTATCTTGCTCCATAATAACAAGCGGAAAGGATTCACCTGAGAAATTTGGGCGATGTACTTTCATACTTGGTGCATCCCGTGGCAAGATCGAAAAGCAAATCCAGACCAAAGCCCGGGCTGCAGGAAAACTAGAAATCATAACCGAATATTTCCTTCAACCATGCCTTTGAGAACAGCATTATTTGCTCGGCAGGCATTGGGAAAAGGACAAATGCGCCATGGTATGAAAGAAGGATTGCCTTTTCCAAACTAGAAAGACAAATGTGAGAGATAGCCGCCCGGATAAGGCCTAGAGCACCTTTGACAAACAAGGATACTTTTGTGCTCTTCTTATCCTATAGATTCAACATCATATAGCTGGCTGGAAAATCTTGAAATATTGGTCAGTGGCCTGTTGTGTCACAAGCTGGGGGAATATTTGGTATGGTAGGGAATACATCAATAAATCTAGTACTGGCAGCGACAATATTCATTACGAGTGCAGCGTGGGCCAGCATTCCTCCACCACCAGTAAATCAATATCTGGGTATCACCGACAGTCGTTTCAAGGAGATGACATATCTTACCTGCCTGGGATGTCACGGTGCACCAAAAAGCTCCATAGCCCCTCTGAAATCCGGTTATCTACCTGACAGACACCATCTTAGAGTTGATACTCCAATTGGTGAGTATTCCGCATCACCTTATCCGGAAAAATCGCCCGATGGAAAACACAAATGCGTAACATGCCATCTGATCGATTGGGTAGAAGACCCTGCACGGCCGTTAGGGGGATTTTTCCGCTTCGCTCAAAACCCCGATGATGCCCAATTCCGTAATTGTCTGAGTTGTCATACGCAAAAAAAGAACCAACGGGGAGAGCTGATTGCTACTGTCCACCACCTGACCGATCGAGCACAACAAGCCAACTGTCATATTTGCCACGGTAGTCTTATCGACAATCCCAATGGGGATCATCGAATACCCGACCCCGCCAACCACCCCGATGATCCAGAAAATCATTATGATATCTCATTGAGCACCCCTTGGCCCGGCATTGGTTTTTATGATAGCCGAGTCCAGCTACGTAGCGCCCTGGAGGCGGCTTTTGCTTACAAGCTGGAATTGCCATCCTCTCCAACAGAGGAACAACTTCGCAGAAAAGAGGAGGCAAAAAACCAGATTGAGTTTATCCTCAACAATTTCGATCCACCCATTGGCGAAACCGGACGACCAATGGGTAACTGCAGCTATTGCCATTTTGCGGGTATCGATGACTTCACGGGACAGCGTATAAACATCAATTATGCAAACCACCACGGGACGGGTGTTGGGCAACCAGGTAGTGGTTCGATACACAACTGTACTCTTTGCCATCGCCCTTTTGCTCCTCCGGACTATACCATTCGCGGATGCGAACGATGCCATGGCATCAACTCTCTGCATAGCATCGAATACGACGCAGTAGGAGACGGAATCGTTGTTGGAGAAGAGCTACCCTTTTTTGGTCACATCGGCAACCAGAAAAATTGCGACGGCTGCCATAAAAACACCCAGAACGAGATGATCTCCGCAAGCTTGAGCACCCTCTCGGGCACCACCTCCATCATCCCGGGAATCGACACCATTAGCCATACCAGTATCCTGACCGGTACAACTACCCGCCTACAGATCACTGGCTCAGCCTTCATCGATTCCACAACTGCTCAGGCTGATATCGAATCAGAACGACCCCTTGCCTGGCTAAGATTGATCAGGAGCGATGGCATGACTATCGACATCCCGCCTAATGATATCTCATCCACTCACATGGAGGTCACCATTCCAGCAGACTTGCAGCCAGGAAGTTATAACTTGTCAGTCACCAAAGCAGGAGATTTTGGAGAGGAGTTGAGCAGCACCGGCATCCATTTTCTGGTAACGCCCAGTGTGCTAATCCACAACACTGATTGCGAAGAGCAACACGCTGTTACCATTAAGGGCACCGGATTTGGCCATTATCTGGACGCCGAAGATTCCGGAACCACTTTACTGGCCAGTGGAAAAAAATGCACGGTCGATTTCTGGAGCGACAATACCATCATTGCCAACTGCCCTGATCTGACCACAGGCTCAATTCAGCTGTTCTCCCTTTTTGGCAGCACCAGTGCAGAGATCAAATGCCGGCCAGAAGCACCCAAATGGTGGAGTATCTGGAGCTGGTGGTCCTCCTGGAGCTGGGCCAGGCGATAAAACTCGCGGCTTACCAGCATCTATTTTGTGAGAGACATGAACAACCGAGGCAACTGCTCAGGTAATTTGCTCACGTGATCGATGACTGCATAACCATTCTTTCCAAAGATAGAGCTAACATAATCATCTGCCTTTGGATCCAGAGAAATACAGTGGGTAAACACCCCTTCGGATGAGACCTCATCAACAGCCTTTTTGGTGTCGTGCAGCAAATATTCCGGATCTTTGACATCAATATCGGAGGGCTCACCATCGGTTAAAATAAGCAATAGCTTCTTTTCATTCCTCCGTCTGCCGAGATAGTGCCCTGCGTGCCGAATGGCGGCTCCCATTCGGGTGGAATAACCCCCTTCCATTGCAGCCAGCCGAGCCTTGGGAATCTCACTCCATGGTTCACCAAAGCCCTTGAAGTGCAGATATCTCACCTCATGGCGGGTGTTGGATGCAAACCCGGCAATTGCAAAAGGATCACCCAGCTGATCGATAGCCCAGGCCAACAAGGAGACCGCCTCCTGGCTCAACTCACGCACCGTCTTGTCACAACCTTCAGGAACCTCATTGATCGAGGCCGAGAGATCAAGCAGCAACGTCACTGCAATATCCCGTCCTCCATGCTCTTCACTCATGTGAATGCGGGTATCGGGAGTAAGCCCGGCTCGATACTCCACCATGGCCCGAATCGCAACATCCAGATCCAGCTCACTCCCTTCCTCTTGATACCTTACCCGCCTCGGTTGCTGAGGCTTGAGCAGATCAACCAGCCTTTTCAACCGCTTGGCCAACAACTCATTCTTCTTCAACAGAGTATCAATATCGGCAGCGTTACCACTTGGCGGCAACGACTCATAAACGGTCACCCAGTCAGGACGGTAGCTATTGGTCTGGTAATCCCATTCAACATGGTGGCGAGAGAAAAGGGTCTGATTCTCTTCCACCATCTTGGGATTAGCCGCAGCATGATCGGAATGGAAATCATCCTCATCGTCGGTATCTTCGAGAAACAACCACATATAGCGATTGTCATCCCGGTAGGTCACCTCCGTATCTTTGAACCAGATCTTCGGCTTGCGAAAAGCAGGAGTATGAATCGCAGCCAAATATCCTACGCCCAACTCAACGGCCAGTCTCTCGTCATAGGGATCCTTGGCCATCCTTTCGTGGAAACGTTCAACATATTCCAGCAGCTTAGGAGAAGAGTAGGGATGCCTTGGATCCAGAATGGCCCGAGAAAGCATCGTCAGCTCATGACGGATACAGGAGTACTCATCAACCGGGCAAGCCCCCTCTTCAGGAATGGGGTGCAACGCCATCCATAACCGACGCAGTCCTGGGAAACGCCGCATTGCCAGGGCTTCCACCCTGGAATCCTCGAATACCTCAATAGCCAACTGCTGAAAAGGGCTGAAATTATCAGCCACATAAGGACGAGTATACAGACGATGAGCTGCCAGATGCGCAATCAAGGCCCGATATCGATCGATGCCGGCAACCCCATTCAGATCCTCATAGACATCAGGCAAATGAAATCCTTTTCGATCGATATAGGGGGTGGGCTTACGAAGTCTGTCAAACGCCAGGGAGTATGGATGGCACTCCTCTTCCAGCTCCCAAAGGGCGTACAAGCAGAGATCCAGCTTTCGTTCGTTATCCACGTAAAGGGTACCGCTTCGTTCACGTTGTAACGCGGCGCGACTATCCGCGGTTTGCAAACTAAAGTAATCAGCAATCCGATGGGGCTGGAGACGATACCCCCGCAGGCCGTACTCCATCCAATTCTTCAGGTTACCTAATGCGATCTCACCCAATAGGGAATCACTGTTTCGCAACAGCGGGATCAAGCCGCTACTTGCCTCCTTGGCCATCCGTTCCAAAAGACGGAAATATTCCCTTAACAGCTCTGCCTCCTCCAGCCGCCGGGCAACTGCCGGTAAAACGCAAAGAAAAGGATTGATGGCCTTGCCATTGGCAGTCGTGGAGAGCATTCGTGTCACATCCACCACCTCCGAGATGATCTCCTCTCCTGCAATACTGGCTACCGTCGGAATCCCCTGCAAAAAGATCAGTACCAACTCGGTACCACGACCCAAGCCACATACCACGGAGGCCCCATCCAGATAGGCCTCGACCCCATCTGGGGAAAGGAGCTCCAAGGCCTCAGCCATGCAGTCCTCAAAGATATCGTCAACCCGCTCAACATTGCATATCAGGCGGTTACGGTAGTACTTCAGGTCGGCATATTGCTTATTCATACCATTAACATTACCACAACTCTCTCTCACTGTGGGCCCGCAGATTGGTGATCCAGAGATTTTGGATTCGTTGACTCGTCCGGCAGAAAATGCTCCTTGCCAAAGGCAAGGAGCAAAACGCAACAAAGTATAGGGGTGTTGGAAGAGAGAGGCTAGTTGATTTGGCGGAACGGGACGATCTTGGCCGATCTCGCGGGTCCCACCTTTGCATCCCTTTCCTGCTGGACTTCGCCCAGCAGTTGTTTCAACGCTGCCCGCTGGCGGAAGAAGGAATCCCACATCATCTCGGAGAGATTCAGGAAAGCGGCGGTGGGATTGGGGGCCATGGACCGCACCGTGTCGATGCGCCATTGCAAACCCAGTAACCGGTGCTGACGGTCCTTGGGGATCTGCTGAATCAACTCTTCGATAGCGGCCTCTCGCGCAGCTTCGAATGCAACGGGATCGCGCTCCGCCAGAGCGCGCCATCGGTCGAAATCAAACCCACCGTCCACCGAATTAACCATATTCTGCCCTCTTGGTCTCCAGGCGATCTCAACTTTCGCTGGAGAAACCCGCGACCTGTTCTCGTTCTAAAGTCTAGTACAAGGACGATCGAGGCAAAACAGGTGTGTGTCAATTCAATGTAAATTTGGAATCCAGGCCGCAGCACGGAAATAGGGCAGAAATCCGGTGAAAAAATCCACCTGAGACAAAAAGAGCAGATCTTATTGTCGCTTCATGGATTCGAAGAACTCTGCATTGGTCTTGGTGACTTTAAGACGATCCTGCAAGAACTCCATCGCCGCAATCTCATCCATAGGATGCAAAAGCTTACGAAGAATCCAGATCTTCTGTAGCTCATCAGGTGGAACCAGCTTCTCTTCACGACGGGTACCAGAGCGGTTGATATTGATGGCGGGATAGATGCGTTTTTCCGCAATCTTCCGATCCAGGTGCAACTCCATGTTGCCAGTTCCCTTGAACTCCTCATAAATCACATCATCCATGCGAGAACCCGTGTCCACTAGGGCAGTGGCTATAATGGTAAGCGACCCCCCTTCTTCGATGTTGCGCGCAGCACCAAAAAACCGTTTGGGACGATGCAAGGCATTGGCATCTACCCCTCCCGTCAATACCTTTCCGGACGAAGGAATGACCGTATTGTAGGCACGTGCCAATCGGGTAATAGAATCCAGCAGGATCACCACATCCTGTTTGTGCTCTACCAGGCGCTTGGCTTTCTCAATCACCATTTCAGCCACCTGCACATGACGAGTGGCAGGCTCATCAAAAGTGCTTGAGACCACTTCACCCCGCACCGAACGCTCCATTTCGGTCACCTCTTCCGGTCGCTCATCAATGAGTAGTACGATGAGATAACATTCCGGATTCTTGGAAGCGATAGAGTGGGCCAGCTGCTGCAGCATCATGGTCTTACCCGCCTTCGGCGGAGAGACGATCAAACCACGCTGTCCCTTGCCAATAGGTGATACCAAATCAATGATACGGGCGGTAAGATCCTCAGTGCTGCCATTCCCCATCTCCATCACCATGCGCTCTTCCGCATGCAACGGGGTCAGATTCTCAAATAGCACCTTGAACTTGGCATTCTCTGGCGCCTCAAAATTAATCTGGTCAACCTTCAGAAGGGCAAAATAGCGTTCGCCCTCTTTGGGGGGACGAATCTTGCCTTCGACGGTATCACCGGTGCGCAGATTAAAACGCCGGATCTGGCTAGGGGAAACGTAGATATCATCGGGACCGGCCAGATAGGAACTATCCGCCGAACGCAGAAAGCCAAAGCCATCCTGCAGGATCTCCAATACGCCACCACCAAAGATATCCTCACCGTTCTTTGCATGGGCTTTCAAGATAGAAAAGATGATATCCTGCTTCCGCGCCCGGGAATTGCCCTCTATCCCCAAGGACTGGGCCAGCTCAACCAGCTCGGAGGCTTTCTGCTTCTTTAGTTCTGTTAGGTTCATGATTGTCGATCAGGTCGTAAAAATGTCTTGCGGGAAAATATTGAAGTATAAAAAGGAATCACGGACTGGAAACAGCCTCGTAAACTCACGCCAATAAGGGAATATGGAAAAAACGCGCGATGCGCCACCTGCGTTTACAACAGGGAATCGGTTAAATTCTTGCTTTGACTGTCAAGCGTAACATCAATGCACGCCTGCGTCCACCCCCCTCCCCGGACACAGGCGCCACTATCCGCTCTTGATTACAGATTACTGTCGATAAAAGCGGTCAACTGAGACTTCGACATGGCCCCTACCTTGGTTGCCTCGACATGACCATCCTTGAACAGCATCAAGGTGGGAATGCCACGGATACCAAACTTTGGTGGAGTGGCGGGATTCTCATCGATGTTCAGCTTGGCAACCTTCAGCTTGCCAGCATACTCTTCAGTAATCTCATCCAGGATGGGAGCGATCATCTTGCATGGCCCACACCAGTCGGCCCAATAGTCTACCAGCACCGGCTGGTCTGAATTGATCACTTCTTCCTCAAATGTGCTGTCCGTAACGTGGACGATCTTATCGCTCAATTTATTGCCTCCGTTTTGGCTTCCCAAGCAATTCTGTCGGGCCTATGCCATCTGCCATGTTCGATAATCTCTAATTTCAGCCCAATCCGATGATGATTTCAAGCCCAAAGGAGGAAAATTTGATATTCTTGATCGGTATGGCTGAAACAGACAGTACCAAGATTCCGTTTTCCTCGCTTGAATTACCTCCCTCGTTGCTACAGGGTGTCCTCGATGCGGGATTTTCCAGTTGCACTCCCATTCAAGCAGAAACCCTCCCGGACGCCTTGGCAGGCCGGGACATTGCCGGACAGGCACAGACCGGCACCGGAAAGACAGCCGCTTTTCTACTCGCGGTCATGGCTCGCTTGTTGAAAACCACCCGGGGGAAAAACGAACATCGCCAGCCCAGAGCACTCATCCTGGCACCCACTCGGGAATTGGCCATTCAGATATACAAGGACGCGCAGGTGCTAGGCAAACACTCCGGTCTCCGTCTCGGCTTGGTCTACGGGGGCAGCGGCTACGAAAGTCAGCGCAAGCAGCTGGAACAAGGAATCGACATACTCATTGGCACCCCAGGGCGTCTCATCGACTATTTCAAACAGCGAATCTTCAATCTGAAATCCATTGATGTAGTGGTGCTGGACGAGGCCGATCGTATGTTTGACTTGGGATTTATCAAGGATATCCGTTATCTGCTGCGACGAATGCCCCTTCCTGAGAAACGGCAAAGCCTGCTGTTTTCTGCCACCCTTTCCTTCCGGGTCACCGAACTGGCCTATGAATACATGAATAACCCGAAGCTGATCCGGATAGATGCCGACCAAGTGACAGCTACCCGTGTCAACGAGTTCGTTTATTATCCTGCCAATGCAGAGAAAATTCCGCTACTGCTTGGATTGCTCAACAAGTTACAACCGGAGCGTAGCATCATCTTTGTTAATACCAAACAGGCAGCGGAAAAGGTGTGGGGATATCTAGAAGGAAACGGCTTCAAGGTGGCCGTGCTCTCTGGAGATGTGCCGCAAAAGAAACGGATTAGCCTCCTGAGACATTTCCAAGAAGGGGAGCTATCCATTATGGTAGCAACAGACGTTGCTGCCAGAGGGCTCCATATCGAAGGCGTAACCCACGTCTTCAATTACGACCTCCCTCAAGACGAACAGGACTATGTCCATCGAATTGGCCGGACGGCACGGGCTGGCGCCAGTGGTGAGGCCATAAGTTTCGCTTGCGAACAATATGCCTTTTCACTGATGGATATTGAGGCTTACATAGGTCACCGGATACCTACCCGTGAAATCGAAACCGAACTGCTCATTACCCCGCTGCCCCCGGTACGAAAGAAAAGAGGACAGGTTCGTATGAAACCGAGGGGAAATAGCGCGACCAACAAATCAAATCAGCGCCGACGGCGAAATAGACGAGGAACAAAACGGAACCTTTCCGCCTCCTCGAGTACATCACGCAAATAAGTCAATCAATCCACTGGCACGCGGCAGCACTTGGGAATGAGCCTGGCCATCCTCCGTTCCCTGTGCTCTATCTCCTTTAGCATCAAACATGGTTCTTCCATCTTCCGCACGCTCTTCATGCCAACCTTGGCCGGATTGCTGGTGAGAGACATTCACATCGACCAGAACCACTCCAGCATCCCCAAACATCTCCCGCAGTCGAGGAATCGATCCTTCCAGTACATCACGCGTTACCGCGTGGTGAGCAGAGAAACTGACAGTCGCCTGCTCACTACGGATCTCAATACGAACCTCAACCGGCCCGAGATGCCTAGGATTCAGCCGCAGCTCCGCCTGCTGCAAATCCTTTTTTACCAGCCAGACCATTCGTTCCCCCAAGGCGTTCTGCCACTGAGGGGAACCCGGAGAGTGGGAAAGCGAAAACGTGGGGATAGTTGTCGCAACGGAAGGATGTGTGGTCCCAAAGCCGGAAGAAGGCGGAGTCGGTGACGTAGTCACTGTCAAAGTCGAAGTTAAAGGAACTTCCCCGATGGTTAAAGGCTCTTTTAGAGCAAATTCTGGCTCCAACAAACGAGCTTTTCCCTGTAAAACAGGTACAGATTGCCCTTCCATATTAATAGGAATAGGAGGAACAACCGGCGATTGATACACTGGTGCACCCTCCCCCCGAACTGGTGTCGTGGAGACACCATAAACCTGCGATACCATCGGATTGGTCATTAGTGGACGCTGAAGCAAAGCCGGCTCCGCAGCCCCCACTCCTGAAACGTGTTCAGCCCATAATGACAGGAACTGGGGTGTCAAAGCGGTTCCTGCCGGCAATGGGTTGCCGTCCTGCTCGGCAACCGGCAAACCCTCAATGGATAGGTTCGATACCGCTTGGCCAATCGGTGTCCGCTCTTCCCCAGTCAGAACAGCAGCCAATATCTCAACAAACGGCTCTCCCTTTTGGCTTTCCTCTCCCTGAGAGAGCGCCCTTTTCGTGGTATCCTCCGTGTCCAGGGCAGATGTCTCCAAAGGGGGATCCAAGGGCTTTGACAGCGATATCGGTAAACTCATGGGCCGCCACTCCTCCTAATCCGGCTTCTTTAAAGGTCTCTTTGAACTTAATCAGCAAGAGACGTACCATATTTCGCCTTCAGACAATCCTTCCAGAAACTGTCTATACTCTAGTTTGTTGGTTCAATGAAAGGAGGCGTCCTTAAAGATGGCAATTTCATCAAGCCAAATCATCGATAGTTACTACTTTCGTCATGCATGCAAAGAGTTCGATCCGGAGAAAAAGATCCCAACAGAGACATTTGAAACCATTCTCGAAACCGGCCGGCTCTCTCCCAGTTCATTCGGCTTCGAACCTTGGTTTTATCTTATCGTGCAAAAACCGGCCCTACGGGACAAACTGCGAGAGTTTACTTGGGGTGGGCAAAAACAGATCCCTACCGCCAGCCACTTGGTGGTCATCTTGGCTCGCAGGCGTTATTTCATGAAATATGACAGCGCCTATATCACCTATATGATGCAGGACATCATGAACTTACCAGAAGCCGCCATGGAGAAAAAACGGGAGGTTTACCGCAACTTCCAGCAGAACGACTTCAAGCTCCTGGAGAACGACAGGGCAATGTTCGACTGGGCCTGCAAACAGACCTATATCGCTCTCGGAAACATGATGACTTCAGCCGCGATGTTGGGTGTGGATTCATGCCCCATTGAGGGGTTCGATCAAGAGAAGATAGAATCCGTACTGCAGGAGCATTTTGAAGTAGAAACCGATAAATTCGGCATCTCATGCATGGTCGCTTTTGGTTATCGCGTCAAAGAGGGACGCCCAAAAACCCGACAGCCGATGGAGCAAATCTCGCGTTGGGTTTAATGATCACACAACCTAGCCGTCTTCTTTCCAAATGCCAATCGTCAAGGGCTGCAGGGATAGTTGGGCCGGTGTCGCTACCCTCCACCTGCCCTGTTCCAAGATATCCCGGTAGCAGACAGTACAAATACACAACAGCAGGGGAGCAGATTTAATTAGACAGCCTGAGGAACCGCCATTCGGGACCGAACGCAAAAACGCCGGGGATAACCCGGCGTTTTTGACACCCTAGCAGAAGAAAGACTCTATGCCTCAGCTGCCGCCGCCGCGTCGCTGGTGGCACTGCTCTCCTCTTCAACCGGAATCGGCCTATCTACCAGTTCTACATAGGCCATCGGCGCATTGTCACCGGGTCGAAACCCGCATTTGAGAATCCTCAGGTAGCCCCCCGGACGGGACTGGTAGCGGGGGCCAAGCTCCTCAAACAGCTTGGTAACCATCTCCCTGTCCCGTATACGGGCAAATGCCAATCGACGATTAGCCACGGAATCCTCTTTGGCCAAGGTAATCAATGGCTCCGCCACCCGTCTGAGTTCCTTCGCCTTCGGCAATGTGGTACGAATCAACTCATGGCGAAACAGGGATGATGCCATGTTCCGAAACATGGCTTGCCGATGACTACTGTTGCGGTTCAGTTTCCGCCCGCTTTTGCGATGACGCATAGCTAATTACCTATCAATTCTATAAAGGGACACACCCGCTTTTCTCTGCTCACGCGGTCGACTTCTCCGACCCCTTCTCCCCAAGATTCGGCGGCGGCCAGTTTTCCAGCTTCATACCCAGCGACAGACCTCGCGAAGCCAGCACATCCTTGATTTCCGTGAGGGATTTTTTGCCCAGATTGGGAGTCTTCATCAACTCCACCTCAGTCCGCTGGATCAAATCGCCAATATAGTAAATCTGCTCGGCTTTCAGGCAGTTGGCGGAGCGTACAGTTAGCTCAAGGTCATCCACCGGGCGCAGCAGCATGGGATCGAATTCCCTCTCCTGTTCCTCTTTCTTTTCATCCCCTTTGCCTTCCAGCTCCACAAAGGATGAAAGCTGATCCTGAAGAATGGTTGCTGCGCAACGGATAGCGTTTTCCGGATCAATGGCACCATTGGTCTCCAGGTTGATAATCAGCTTGTCCAGATCTGTGCGTTGCTCAACACGGGCACTGTCTACGGTATAGGAAACCCGCCTGACGGGGCTAAAGCTCGCGTCCAGCTTGAGCCTTCCAATAGGACGATCCCCCTCCTGGTCAAAGAGCCGCTGGTTGGCCGGCCGATAACCCCTGCCAGCTTCCACCCACAAGGTGATGTTCAGCTCTCCGGACTTGCCCAGATGGGCAATCACGTGATCTGGATTGATAACCTCGATATCGTGATCCAGCTGAATATCTCCCGCCGTGACAACGCCTGGGCCTTTTTTGCTGAGGGTCAGAGTGGCGCTATCACGGTTATTCATCCGCAACGCAACCCCTTTGAGGTTCAACAAGATATCAATGACGTCCTCCTGAACCCCCTCCGCTGTGGTGTACTCATGAAGGACACCCTCAATCTCTGCTTCGACAATCGCGGCACCTGGCATAGATGAGAGTAAAATGCGCCGCAAGGCATTGCCTAGCGTGTGCCCAAACCCTCTTTCCAGCGGTTCGAGCGTAATCTGCGCATGCTGCTCATTGAGCTTCCTTACCTCGACCAGCCTAGGCTTTAGAAATTCACTTGTTGCGCCCTGCATGAAAACCTCTTTCTAAGTTCGATCGTGTTCCGTTCAACCCTGTCCCAAACCAGCTGACAGACAATTATTTCGAGTAAAGCTCGACGACCAGGTGTTCCTTGAGATCCGAGGGCAGTTCGCTTCGCTCTGGAAGTGCCTTAAAGACCCCCTCCTTACGCTTAACATCAACCTCCAACCACTCATCAAAGCCCCGCTGCTCCTGCATCTCCAGCGCCGCCTGAATACGCAGCTGATTTTTCGCCTTCTCCGCAACAGCGATCACATCCCCGGGCTTGACCTGATGAGAAGGAATATTCATCTTGCGCCCGTTCAGCGTAATCCCATTATGCCGCACCAGCTGCCTAGCCTCGGAACGGGAAGCGGCAAAGCCCATGCGATACACGACGTTGTCCAATCGGGATTCCAGCAATTGGAGCAAGTTGTCGCCGGTGGAGCCCTTCAGACGATCTGCTTTCTTATAGTAAATACGGAACTGTTTCTCCAGGACCCCGTAGATACGGCGGATCTTCTGTTTCTCACGGAGCTGCAATGCATAGTCACTCAATCTTGTCCGACGCTGCCCGTGTTGACCGGGAGGAAATCCACGCTCTTCAATGGGGCATCGGCTGGAAAAACACTTCTCCCCTTTGAGAAAAAGCTTCCCTCCTTCCCGACGACATTGGCGACATTTGGGTCCAATATACCTTGCCATGACAAATCTCCAGGGTTAGACGCGACGCCGCTTGGGCGGACGGCAACCATTGTGTGGAATCGGTGTGACATCCTCAATGTTGGTAACCTTAAGTCCAACATTGTTCAACGCCCTTACCGCAGACTCGCGGCCTGGCCCCGGTCCCTTTACCAGCACCTCGATATTCTTCATACCAAATTCCTGCGCCTGGGTACCCGCCTTTTCCGCAGCAACCTGTGCAGCGAACGGTGTGCTTTTACGAGAACCCCGAAACCCAGACCCTCCAGCAGTCGCCCAGCACAACGTATTACCCTGGCGATCCGTAATGGTTACGATAGTATTATTAAAAGAGGCGTGAATATGTGCCACCCCATCCACTACATTCTTCTGGATGCGCTTGCGTGAACGCGATCCGGATTTTGCTTTTGCTTTTGCCATTCTCTAATACCCAGATATTCCTATTTACGGATCGGCTTACGGGGCCCTTTCCGCGTGCGTGCGTTGGTGCGGGTGCGCTGGCCGCGAACGGGCAACCCCCTGCGATGACGCAACCCCCGATAGACGCCAAGGTCCATCAGACGTTTTATATTCATTGACACCTCACGGCGAAGGTCGCCTTCCACGGTAAACTTGCTCACCGCGCTGCGAAGTGCATCAAGCTGCTCCTCGGTAAGCTCCTTGACCTTGCTATCAGTTTTCACCCCCGCCTCTTCGCAAATCTGCTTTGCACGGGTGCGCCCGATACCGTAAATCGAGGTCAATGCGATTACGACATGTTTTTGTACGGGGATGTTAACACCAGCAATACGGGCCATACAGGCTAACTCCTACACTTCTCAAGCTCGCGGAAGGTGCCGCGAAAACGGTCAATTATACCCACCAATGTTTCCCATGGCAAGCAAGCGCATGGGCAATCCATTCTTCGCTTATCCCTGGCGTTGCTTATGCCGCCCGTCGGTACAGATAACCCTCACGACACCTTTTCGACGAACGATCTTGCAGTTACGACAAATCTTTTTAACGGACGCGCGCACTTTCATCAGAAATCTCCAATCACTTTTTGCCTGACCCTCCCCTTCGACCCTGGGGTCTCAGGCTGGTTTTCTTCATCAACCCCTCATACTGATGAGACATCAGATGAGCTTGGACCTGGGCCATGAAGTCCATTACTACGACCACGATGATCAATAGCGATGTTCCTCCAAAGTAGAAAGGAACATTCCAATAAACTATCAGGAATTCAGGGAGCAGGCAGACAGCTGTGAGATAGATAGCGCCAGCCAGCGTCAAACGGGACAGCACCTTATCAATATATTTCGCAGTCTGCTCCCCTGGACGGATACCTGGGACAAATGCCCCGGAGCGTTTCAGATTATCCGCCGTCTCCTTGGGATTGAACATCAGAGCAGTGTAAAAGAACGTAAAGAACAGGATCGCCAACGCATAAAGCAACACATACAAAGGCTGTCCCGGTGACAACGTAGTAGACAAATCCTGCAACCAACGCATCCCCTCACTGCTTCCGAACCACCCCCCCAGCGTTGCCGGGAAAAGGATAATACTGGAAGCAAAAATAGGGGGGATTACCCCGGCCATGTTCACCTTCAATGGCAGATGGGTACTCTGTGCCGCAAGAATCCGCCTGCCCTGTTGCCGTTTGGCATAGTTCACGGTAATCCGGCGCTGACCCCGCTCCACGAATACCACAAAAGCGGTGACCGCCAATGCCAGCGCAAACAGCAAGATAATAAAGAACGCACTCAACTCCCCTGTACGGCCCAACTCGAGAGTTCCCCCAATTGCCGAAGGCAAGCCGGAAATAATACCGGCAAATATGATCAGGGAAATACCGTTACCGATCCCTCGCTCGGTGATCTGCTCCCCCAACCACATGAGGAACATGGTGCCGGTAACCAGGGTGAGCGCGGCAATCATGCGAAACGCAATCCCCGGCTCGATTACCACTGGGATCCCGCCAGCGCTCTGCGCTTCGAGAGCAATAGCCACCCCTATGGACTGAAAAGTGGCCAGTACCAACGTAAAATAGCGGGTATATTGACTGATCTTGCGCTTCCCGGCTGCTCCTTCCTTACTGAGCTGTTCAAGTTTAGGAGAGACCTTGGTAAGCAGCTGGATGATAATCGATGCGGAGATGTAAGGCATGATCCCGAGGGCAAAAACGGTCAGCCTCTCCAGCGCACCCCCGGAAAACATGTTAAACATGTCGAGGATGGTACCCCGCTGCTGTTCAAACATCGCCGCCAAGGCAACAGGATCGATGCCCGGTACAGGAATGTGGGCACCGATCCGGTAAACGATCAGCGCACCCAGCACAAACAGCAGCCGCTGCTTCAGTTCGACCAGCTTGCCACCACTCAGGGCTCCTGCCATCGCTGCCGTGGGTCTGGACACCTCCGCTGCCTCTCCTGTTGTTGGTGTTACAGTTCTACCTTACCACCTGCTGCTTCAATAGCAGCTTTGGCGCCCTTGGTCACGCCCAAACCTCGAACGGTAACGGGCCGATCAATGCTCCCGGACAAAATCACCTTGGCGAACTTGATTTTCTGCCCCAGGATTCCTGCCCCTTTGAGGGCCTGGAGATCAATAGCATCCTCTTTTACCTTGGCCAGCTCGTCCAGGCGCACCTCCGCGGTAACCAACCCCTTGCGGGATTTGAAACCAATCTTCGGCAAACGCCTCTGCAGCGGCATCTGCCCACCTTCAAAGCCAGGCTTCACCCTGCCCCCAGAACGAGACTTCAGCCCCTTGTGGCCACGGCCACAGGTTTTCCCTAATGTCGAGCCAATACCTCTCCCAACCCTCTTGCGACTGGGACGAGAACCTGGAGCAGGCTTGAGGGTGTTTAATCGCATCTTTAATTCTCCTCCACCTTCAGCAGATAGGAGATCTTGTTGATCATCCCTCGCACTGCGGCGGTATCCTCAACTTCCACGGTATGATGCATACGGCGCAACCCCAGCCCGGTCACACAGGCCTTATGAGATGCCGTCCGATGAATCGGGCTGCGAACCAGGGTTACCTTGATCCTATTCTTAGCCGCCATGACTTACCCCAAAATCTCTTTTACGGTCTTTCCCCGCTTAGCCGCGATCAACTCTGGCGCCTGCATGGCCGCCAACCCTTTCATCGTGGCCCGCACCACATTGATGGGATTATTACTGCCAATACATTTAGCCAGCACGTTACGCACCCCAACCACATCAAATACCGCACGCATCGCACCCCCGGCAATAACCCCGGTACCTTCCGATGCCGGTTGCATAAACACCTTTGCAGCCCCGTGGGTTGCCGTTATAGGATACTGCAAGGTTCCGTCAACCAGTGGGACAGTCTGCATGTTCTTACGCGCCGACTCCATCGCTTTCGCGATGGCTGCAGGAACCTCCCGAGCCTTACCATATCCGAAACCCACCTTACCAGCACCATCTCCAACCACGGTCAGCGCGGTAAAGCTAAAGATCCGTCCACCTTTCACCACCTTGGCCACACGATTGACGCTGATCAACCGCTCTTGGAGCCCGTCAGCCGCTTCTGCACTTTCAAAACCCGCCATAATTCAACTCCTAGAACTCAAGCCCATTCTCGCGGGCAGCGTCTGCAAGCGCCTTGACCCGGCCATGATACTGAAATCCGGACCTGTCAAAGGCCACCTTGGTCACACCGGCCGCTTTGGACTTTTCGGCTATCATTCGACCAACAACCGATGCTGCTTCAATGTTCCCCGTAGACTTCACGCTACCTTTGACCTCGGACTGCAAGGTAGAGGCTGCAGCCACCACCTCCGAACTATCGGGCGCAATAACCTGAGCATAAATATGCCGCGGCGTACGATGCACTGAAAGGCGGTGCACCCCTTGCTGCTTAATCCGGGCCCTCGACTTACGAGCACGCCTTATCCGGGATTGTCTCTTTTCCATCGTATCTGCCTACTTGCTATTTCTTCTTGGCCTCTTTGCGAACCACATGCTCGTCCGCATAACGGACGCCTTTACCCTTATAGGGCTCCGGTGGGCGAAGCGAGCGGATTTCAGCGGCCACCTGACCCACCTTCTGTTTGTCAATTCCCTTGATTATCACTTCGGTCTGGCTCGGGGTCTCAACCGAGATCCCTTCCGGAATCTTATAATCGATGGGGTGAGAGAATCCCAAGCTGAGATTGAGCACCTGCCCTTGAGCCTGTGCCCGGTACCCCACGCCAACCAGTTGCAATCTCTTTTCAAACCCGCTTGCCACACCAGCCAACATATTCCGAATCAGCGCACGCATGGTCCCTGTCATCGCCTTTGATTTGCGATCGCCATCTTTCGGCGAAAAAATCAGGGAGCCTTCCTCCTGGGAAACGCTAACAGAAGGATGTAACATCTGCTCAAGGGCGCCTTTGGCTCCTTTTACCTTGATTCTATCCCCGGACAAACTGATCTCTATCCCAGAGGGAATAGCAACCGGATTTTTCCATGCCTTTGCCATAACGCCCCCTTAGAAAACGAAACAGAGCACTTCACCGCCGTGACCTGACTGACGGGCAGCACGATCCGTCATTACACCGGCAGAGGTAGAGACAATTGCCACACCGAGACCACCGCTTACCTTAGGCAACTCTTCCTTGCCTTTGTACTGGCGAAGCCCCGGGCGACTTACACGCTTCAGCATCTCAATCACCGGTTTACCCTGGTGATACTTCAAGCGAATGGTCAACACCGGTTTTCCATCAATATCCTGAACAGAAAAATCTTCGATGTAGCCTTCATCCTTAAGAACGGCACAGATTGCAACCTTGAGCTTGGAAGATGGTAATTCCACCTCCTTCTTCGATGCACTCAGACCATTCCGGATCCGGGTCAACATATCTGCTATCGGATCAGTCATGCCCATACCGCAATTGCTCCCAAATTGAAAAATGTGTTACCAGCTGGCCTTGCGAACGCCCGGAACATCACCACGCATCACCGATTCGCGCAGTTTGTTCCGACCCAAGCCGAACTTACGGTAATAACCGTGGGGCCGACCAGTCAGCCGACAGCGATTTCGCTGACGCACCGGGCTAGCATCACGAGGCAACTTCTGCAGCTGACGCTGCGCCTCCATCCGCTCTTCCAGGCTCAGATTCACATCCTTGATCTTCGCCTTGAGCGCAGCGCGCTTTGCAGCATATTTCCTAACGGTGGCTGCCCGTTTCTTTTCCCGGTTAATCATGCTGACTTTTGCCATACTCTCGTTCCTTTTACCCTTTCAGAGGGAAATTGAAGGCCTTCAACAGGGCTCTCGCCTCTTCATCGGTTTTCGCCGTGGTAGTTATGGTGATATCCATACCACGCAACGCATCGATCTTGTCATAATCGATCTCCGGAAACACGATCTGCTCCCGAATCCCCATACTATAGTTACCCCGCCCATCAAACGAACGAGGATTCAATCCGCGAAAATCACGAATACGGGGGATAGCGACGCTGATAAGCCGATCCAGAAACTCATACATCCGCTCGCGGCGCAGTGTTACCTTGCAACCGATAGGCCACCCGTCACGGATCTTGAATCCAGCTATAGATTTCCGCGCCCGTGTAACCACCGGCTTCTGCCCGGAAATCAATGCCATATCCGAAACCGCATGCTCGATAACCTTCTTGTCGGCTACCGCTTCACCCAGCCCCATGTTAAGCGTAATCTTTGTGATCCGCGGAACCTGCATGGGGCTCTTGTATTGGAACTGATCGCGCAGCTGCCCAACTACGGTATCGCGATAGAATTGCTTCAATCTCGCCATAACATCACCTATGAATCCACGGCCTCGCCGTTGGATTTAAAAATCCGAATCTTTTTGCCATCATCAAGGATCTTGAACCCTACGCGATCTGCCTTTCCGGTCGCCGGATTGAACAACGCCACATTGGAAATATGGAGCGGCATTTCCTTGTCTATTATGCCTCCAGGAGTTCCCGTGTTCGGGTTGGGTTTCTGATGCTTTTTCGCCACATTGACGTTCTCGACATACAGTTTTTCCTCGCCAACAAGACGCAACACCAATCCACGCTTACCCTTGTCCTTGCCAGCAATGACGACAACCTCGTCACCTTTGCGAATCTTTCTCATGACAGCTTATACCCCTCAAAGCACTTCCGGCGCCAGAGAAACGATCTTCATGAAGTTCTCGCTGCGCAACTCCCGAGTCACGGGACCAAAAATACGCGTGCCGATCGGCTGATTCTGGTTATTCAACAACACCGCTGCGTTCCCATCAAAACGAATCAAGGAACCATCGGCCCGCCTCACGCCCTTCTTGGTGCGCACGACCACCGCCTTGTATACCTCGCCCTTCTTGACCTTGCTGCGGGGAATAGCCTCTTTGACACTAACCTTGATGATGTCACCAACACCGGCATAGCGCCGCTTGGAACCTCCAAGCACCTTAATACACTGCACGCGCCGTGCCCCACTGTTGTCAGCCACTTCCAGGTTGGTTTGCATCTGTATCATTGGCCGTTCTCCAAACCCTAAACTCTTCCAGAAACCCGCGTTACCCCAACGGGACAAACACCCCGCGAAAAGACGGAGCATGTTAGCACAAAAACTATTCAATCCCAACCCTTTTCCACCGTACATATAATGGGGATAGGGCTATAAATCGGGAGGAAAATAAAACGTAACAGAAGCGTTACGAAAAGGAGCGGCTAACTGCCCGAACCTTATGGTTCAACACAGCTTGCCGCTCCGCGATGTCAGTGAATCCCCGGCAGCTGCCGGCAAGAATCACGGTGGCGATCTATCCGATGGAGCTGACTACCTCGACCAGTCGCCAAGTCTTGGTCTTAGACAGCGGTCGACACTCCTCGATTCTGACAATATCTCCCTCCCTGCACACATTTTGCTCATCGTGCGCATGTAGCTTGGTGGAGCGCTTAATATATTTCCCGTAAAGGGGGTGTGCCACCTTACGCTCGACCAACACGGTAATGGTTTTGTCCATCTTGTTGCTGACCACCCGTCCGGTGACCGTACGGGTGAGCTTCTCCTGGTTGCTCATCTCGCCTCACCCTCTCTCATGATCGTCTTAATACGGGCAATATCACGCCGAATCTGCTTCATGCGATGGGGCTTGGACATCTGACCCGCAGCCCTCTGCATGCGCAGATTGAATTGCTCCTGCAAAAGGCTCAGAACTTCCTCCTTCAGCTCGGAGTTACTCTTTTCTCTCAATTCACTTGCTTTCATTTACAGCACCGTCCGAGTTACGAAGACCGTTTTGACCGGTAGCTTGGCCGCCGCCAGCCTGAAGGCTTCTCTCGCAATATCCTCAGAAACCCCCTCCATCTCATATAGCATTTTGCCTGGTTGAACTTGGGACACCCAGTACTCAACCGAGCCTTTGCCCTTACCCATACGAACCTCCAAGGGCTTTTTGGTGATCGGTTTATCCGGGAAGACACGGATCCAGATTTTCCCGCCTCGCTTGATATGGCGAGTCATGGCCCGACGAGCCGCCTCAATTTGGCGTGCAGTAATCCGCCCTCGAGTAGTAGCCTTCAATCCATATTGTCCGAAGCTTACCTTGTTCCCGGTTGTAGCTAGGCCGCGATTACGACCCTTTTGCTGTTTGCGAAATTTTGTCCGTTTTGGCTGCAGCATCGTTGCTCACCTCTATTTGGCGGCTGTCGCCGTTTTCTTCTCGGGGGCAGCTGCAGTCAGCTCAGCAGGGTCAAGCACCTCCCCCTTGAATATCCAGACCTTGATCCCGATAACCCCGTAGGTGGTATAAGCCGTGGCAACACCATAGTCGATATCCGCTCGCAGGGTA
>Ga0256914_1001312_pt1 | contig 22952 bp, 22 predicted proteins | sample HulkmetaG_FD_191571 | JGI IMG/M metagenome (GOLD analysis project Ga0256914, IMG submission 191571) | Hydrothermal chimney microbial communities from Main Endeavour vent field at the Juan de Fuca Ridge, Pacific Ocean - Hulk | ecosystem: Environmental > Aquatic > Marine > Hydrothermal vents ... | reverse complement strand
CAATATAAGAAATTCACTCATAGTTGAGAGGCTGTTTTTTTATCTACTTTCAACTGCTGCTTGTTTGTTAAACTATACAACACTATCAAAAATTTTTGAGATAAGTGATAAAACTATAAAAGAGTATATCAACTACTTTGAAGATGTCTTTTTATTTAAAAGAATAGATAGATACCATACTAAGCAAAAAGAGCAAATCAAATCAAGCAAAAAACTTTATGTAATGGATAATGGATTTTTACAAATTGCACCGAAATTTTCAAATAATCTTGGAACGATGTTGGAAAATAGTGTTTTTAATATCCTAAAATCAAACGGGGATTTAACATATTTAAAAGATAAAAAAGAGATAGATTTTTATACAAACAATACTTTATATCAAGTATCTTACGATATAAGTGATAATAAAACTTTAAAAAGAGAGCTTAGTGCATTTAATCATTTTGATTTTAAAGATGCAAAAAAGTTGCTAATCACTTACGATACGGATGATAAGATAGATGATGTAGAGATTGTAAGTTTTGAAAAATTTGTATTTAAACAGTTAAAAATTAAAATGGATTAGTTTTTAAAATATCACTATAAAAGACACTTTTTGTCCATTTGAAGATATATAATCTCAAAAAACAAAATGGTGTTTGCAAAATAAAACAATCATGTTTCAAAAACACAAATAAAAATAAAATCATGATTGTTTTTCTCGCCGACAGGCGTAGCATAAGTTTTACCCCACAAAATTTTAAAATTTTGTGGGGACCCCAAAGTGATAGGAATTTTTGCCGGAATTCATTTCCGGCAAAAAGGAGATTTTAAAATGAAAACTTTTCTCATCGTGTATGATATTTGTGACAAAAAGAGACTTCATAAAGTAGCAAAAATTATTTACGGTTATGCTCTCGGCGGACAAAAATCGGCTCTTGAAACACCTCTTAACAAAGATGAAATCACCAAATTAAAAAACAAAATAGAGTGCATAATAAAAAAAGAGGATAAAGTAAATATAATCCCTTTCGAAGGAAAACCCGCTATATTCGGCAAAGCAAAATATATCGATTATCATAATGGAGTAATTATAATATGAAGATATCCATAATAGATAAAAAAGATATGACTATTAGAGTTGAAAACAGTACAATAAAATTTGAAGATTTTAAATTGCCGTTTAGACTGTGCGATACTCTTATAATTTCGTCAAATATCAAATTAAACTCTAAAGATTTGATAAAAATTTCCGATAGCGGTATAGCCATAATTTTTATTGATCATTTTACATACAAAAGTTCAATACTCATATCAACAAATCCAAAAAATGCAGATCTCAAACAAAAACAGTATGAGGCACTTGCAAAAAGGGTGGAGATAGCAAAAGATATTGTATCTAAAAAAATTGAAAGACACATTTTAAATCTTAAAGCAAACGGGATAAATATGGATATCGATCCATATTTTGAAAAATTAAACAAATGTGAAAATCTACAATCCATCTTAGGGATTGAAGGGGCATTTTCAAGAGAGTATTTTAAACACTTTTTTACTCTTCTGCCCAAAAGATTTCATAATTTCAAAAGAACCAAAAGACCTCCTCTTGATCCTGCAAATGCACTACTGAGTTATTTTTATACAATTTTATATGAGATCATATCCATAAAACTTTTAAGTTTCGGATTTGATCCGAGTATATCTTATCTTCATACACCTTTTAGAAACCATAAAGCACTCAGTTCCGATATAGTTGAACTTTTTAGAGATCGCATAAATCAATTTGTAAAAACGATAATTGATAATGAGATTATAACACTGCAAGACTTTAGAAAAAAGGGAGGAGTATATCTAAGATTTGATGGAAGAAAAAAGCTATACCAACCCCTTAAAGATTTGTGGGAAAGCATAGAGTCTCAAATCAATAGTGAAATCTCCACATTAAGAGCAATGTTATGAAAAGAGAATTGATTATAAAAAATCCAAATACTAAACTAAAAATATTTTCAAAATATTTATCGTTTACATTAAACGGAGCAACTATGCTTATGGCATATAAACATATAAATAACATTTATATAAATAAAACTGTAAATATCTCTTTAAGCGATCTATACAAACTCTCTTTGAAAGTATCGGTTTATATAACAGATCATAACGGCTATATACTCGCATCTATAAAGGATGAAAAATGATAAAAAAAGCAAATTTTATCATATGTTATGATATCTCTGATGAAAAAAGATTGGCAAAGATAGCAAAAATAACCGAAAAAGAGGCTTTTAGAATACAAAGATCCATATATCTCTATCCTGATGCCACAATAGATGAGTTATCAAGACTTGTTAAAAAAATTATAGATAAAATTGATCGCAATAAAGATGATGTAAGAATTTATAAAATATCCAAAGGCTCCATAGCTCTTGGTAAAGCGGTAGATATCGATAATTTTGACATTTTTCTGCAATAGAGATATAATAAACTATATCTTTATGAGATAAGTTATTTAACTTAATATTGTTATTATCAAAGAATAGTTTAAGGATAAAATATTTCTTAAACATCCTATTTTTAGTACTTTTAAATTTAATATTTCATAAAAACTATCTATAAAGAATAGTTTAAGAATTTAAACTACCATTTTTTGGGTGAAAATACAATTACAAACAGACCCGATCTTAAGGGGATTGAGACATTATAGCACACCTAATATGCTCAATAAACAAATATTACAAACAGACCCGATCTTAAGGGGATTGAGACGCTGACAAAGTAGCATTAAAAGTAAGAGAATGAATTACAAACAGACCCGATCTTAAGGGGATTGAGACAAATCTGCATGTAGATTATTGTAAAGTAACTTTGTAAATTACAAACAGACCCGATCTTAAGGGGATTGAGACATTAAAATACAGGGATGATGTTACTATATTAAAATATTACAAACAGACCCGATCTTAAGGGGATTGAGACTTCAAGCTCATCAATGTATTCCTCCCATTCTTATTACAAACAGACCCGATCTTAAGGGGATTGAGACGTTTGTAGCTTGTAAAATATTGAACTGACTTCTAATTACAAACAGACCCGATCTTAAGGGGATTGAGACTTAGGCTGCACAGCAGCCTTTAATTCCTTTCCTTCAATTACAAACAGACCCGATCTTAAGGGGATTGAGACTTTATCTATTAGTGTAGATTTTAGACTGCCCCATATAATTACAAACAGACCCGATCTTAAGGGGATTGAGACCAGCCTTAGCAACGGGATAAATAGGATAACCATTTGATTACAAACAGACCCGATCTTAAGGGGATTGAGACTGCATTAGCTAAGATTTCCATAGCCTGTGTATAATTACAAACAGACCCGATCTTAAGGGGATTGAGACTTAACACAAGCGTCAATTATGCTTTGCGGATGGCATTACAAACAGACCCGATCTTAAGGGGATTGAGACTCGGGGGAGTATGTAGCTAACACCTCCCCACATTTTTCACATTACAAACAGACCCGATCTTAAGGGGATTGAGACACAACTTCTAAATTAACAACCCTTTTATCTCCCCACATTATTACAAACAGACCCGATCTTAAGGGGATTGAGACTCTCTTATTTTTTGGCATATTGTCTTTGTTGTAATTATTACAAACAGACCCGATCTTAAGGGGATTGAGACCCATCACTTTCTGTGAAAGTTACTTTTTTATTGTTAAATTACAAACAGACCCGATCTTAAGGGGATTGAGACGTACGCAGGGCATGAAGTATCTGATGATATATGCATTACAAACAGACCCGATCTTAAGGGGATTGAGACTCAGTTGTTAGGCTAAATCTATATAAAAATGTAATTACAAACAGACCCGATCTTAAGGGGATTGAGACTTTAGAATTCTAAAAGCTCTGCAAAACTTTGTTTAATTACAAACAGACCCTATCTTAAGGGGATTGAGACCAGATTAATATAAATTTTATTTCGTTTGTGTTTATTACAAACAGACCCGATCTTAAGGGGATTATTCTCGGACTCTACTACATATAACTTTTGCCTTATTTCATTTGATATCCAAAATATATCTATTTACTAAAATCTGTTCTAAAATTTGATATAATTATTTTGAGACTGTTTTTGTCCTTAAATTTTCATACAATTTCAAAAAAATAAAAAGGTTAAATAATGAAAACAAAAAAGATCACTAAAATACAAAAAGTAAAAACAAGAATATTATGGGGATTTAATCCCTCAACAAGAGTGATAAAAAATAGAAAAATTTATTCAAGAAAAAATTTCAAGCTTGAGTACTAATAATATGCCGAAAACAAATCAAACTGATAAAAAAGTGATGGCTATTTTTAAGTTAATAGAGTATTTTTTAGATGGCAAAGAAATTACCAAAAATGATCCCATTCTTCTTGAAGAATTTCAATGTAGCACTAAAACACTCGAAAGATATCTGAAAGATTTGGAAAGAAGATATAAAAATATCGTAACCATAAAGCAATCGAGAAAAAATTACTACAAGCTTATAAAAGCCTCTGATATTATTATGGAGTTTTTAAAATATGATGAGAGTGATATCGGTGTAATATTCGATTGGCTTAAAAATGAAAGTATATTTTTAAAGGAGATGGAAGAGGAAACGAAAGAGGCTCTTAGAAAAATCTCCTCCACCGATAAAAGTATATTTATTTTTAAAAGTTATCCTTTTGAAGATTTTAAGAATAGAAGATTAAAAGAAATATTTGACGAATTGAAAATCGCAGTTAAAAATAACGAATATAGAGATATAGAGTTTTTCTATGATAAAAACATATACTACAAAAATGCAAAATGTCTCAAACTTGTTTTTGTAGATCACAATTGGTACATAGCAATCGAGGATGAAAGAGATGATTTTCACTTCTTAAGAGTATCATTTATAAAAAATATAATCAAATATAAAAATTTCTCTTATCAAAAGAGTGTCAATGAAAAGTATTTTCGTTTTTTTGAAACTTTTCAAAATTCTATGACACTATATGGAGTGCAGAGCATCACGGCAAAGCTCGAAGCTTCAAAAAAGATTGCAAAATATTTTGATAAAGATATGAAAAAATTTTTTCCTTCCCAAAAATTCATCAAAAAAAATATTGACGGCTCCGTAGAGTTTTCCATCAATTATACTCAACCTATGGAGATACTGCCTTTCATAAAAAAATGGCTTCCGGATATCAGGATAATCTCACCCCTGTCTTTGAAGGATAAGTTTCGCAAAGATCTCAAAAAGGCTCTATTATGAAAATGTTTCTACTCTTTTCACATAGATTGACATCTCGACAAATCGAAGATGCAAAAAGCTCTCTCAAGGTTGATAAGTTTATCTATTTGCCTGAAAATTTACAAGATTTGTGGTCAAAGATACCTCCTCATATAGAAGATATATCTCCTGTGTTGTTACCGCTAAAAAATTTTCTAAAAACAAATGCGAAAAGAGATGACTTCATACTCATTCAAGGTGATTTCGGAGCCACTTGCAATATGGTAAATTTTGCAAAACAAAACGGATTTATACCTATATACTCTACCAATAAAAGAGTTGCCAAAGAGTATACGGATGGTAATAAACTCATAAAGATGAGCGAATTTATACACAATATCTATCGAAGATTTTAACTCATAATCCTTTTTTATCCGCTATCTCATCACACCATTTGAGCATCTCATGATTAGCATATTTGGTTGCACCTTTTTTTAAGATTTCAAGCTTCTTTTTTATCATTTTTACTACTTCATTGTGATACGGAGTATCGATAAATTTTACAAGAGATCGGATATGATATCTATCTATGGCAAAAATTTTATTTGAAAGTTGGTTATGCCCGGCATATTTGGTGATGAGATCCTCTTTTATCAAGCCGATTTTATACTCATAAGCTACTCTTAGCCACATATCATAATCTTCGCAAACTTTAAAATTTTCATCAAAAAGCCCTACCTTGTCAAATACTTCTTTATGGCAAACTGTCGAACTTGCAGCAATTTTACATGTTTGCAAATTATCGCAAAAACACCATCCGCTTGGTTTTTCAAGTCTTTTTGGATATTTTACCTCTTTTTGATATCTTATCCACTTCTCTTTGGTATGGCAAAATTTGATATTAGGATTGTTTTTAAAAAAATTCATCTGTTTTTGAAGTTTATCGGTATGCCATTCATCATCACTGTCTAAAAAAGCTATCCATTCTCCCCGGGCTGATTTGATACCTTCATTTCTTGCTCTACTTACTCCAAGGTTTTTTTGATATATATAAATTATATCAAACTCATTTTCAATCTTTCTTGTATCATCTGTTGATCCGTCATCAACCAAAATAACTTCAAAATTTTTATATGTTTGTTCAAAGACAGAGTTAAGTGTTCTTTTTAAAGTATGATATCTATTGAAAGTGGGGATAACAATACTAACCAAATATTAAACCTTTTTTAAACTCACCTTAAGCTCTTGATATACCGCACATTCGCCCTCCATAGAACTTATAGACGGGGTTAAGTGATTGTAGTATCTGTTTGAACAATAACACATAAGAGTATCATTTCTTAGATTTTTATCTATTTTAATCTTAAATCTTGCACTTGCATATCCCGAATCAAGCTCTACTGTTTCACCATCTTCAAATCCAAGAAAAGGAGGTATGTATAAAAAATTATCATATTTAAAGCTACTGTTTAGAGAATTTTTATATTTTTTTGTTATAAGATAATATCTACCCTCATCATCTTCTTCATACTCCTCTTCAAAATCATCTTCATACTCATCCAAAAAGTTAAATTTTCCATTATTCGTATAAAATCCCTCTTTATAAGGATTTTTTATATAATTTTTTGATATGTAGTAGTTATCTTTTTTTATTGCATTTGAAGAAAGTATTTTATTGATATATTCTTTTTCATCTTTTAATTTTTCATGAAATATTTTATCCATAAGACAAGAACTCAAGTCATACTCACTTATACCGTTTTTATCTTCTTTTAATTTTGGCATTAAGCCAATATACTCATGTCCGTAAGTAGTTCTTATATCATTTTTTGATAAAAAATCAACCGCAGGCAATACAAGGTTTGCCAATTTTGAGGTTTCATTTTCATACAAACCAAAATAGACCACAAATTTTGCTTTTTTTAATTCTTCTATAACTTTTTTGCTGTTTGGCATACTAACAGCAGGATTTGCTCCCTGAATAAAAACTATACCAAATTTAGAGAATGAGACAGTAGGAATAGATACTTTTTTGGAAAAATCAGGAATTGAACTTTTAAATCCGTAAAAACTGTCACTAAGAAAACTGACTCCTGAACCATCTTTGCCAAAAAGTCCCAACATTGCCGCCAGTGAGTCTATCGCTCTTAGAACAAAATGACCGGTAAAATACTTTTGAACTCCGATTCCAACTAAAAAAAGAGTTTTTTTGTTATGTATCATATCAACCATTTCCCAAGCTTTATCTATGTCAATTCCGCTTCTGTGTGAGAGTTGCTTCATATGAAAACTTTCAAATAATTCTTTAAAATCATCAAAATTATTGGTAAATTTTTCTATATAATTACTATTTTCCATTTGTTGCATATAAATTATGCGAGCAACAAGCAAAGCAAAGAAAAAGTCTCCTCTTGGTTTTATCTGCAAGTACAAATCAGCATTTTTTGAAAGTTTTGTCCTGTATGGATCAATAACAATAATTTTCTTATCTTTTAAATATGGCAAAAAGTGGGTATTGCTTGTATGGATATCTCTTCCCCACACAACGATAACTTCACTTTTTTCTACCTCGCTTACAGGCACAAGCAAATTTGCCCCTCTGCCTAAAACAATACCTTCATTCCCCGCCCCGTCACACAATGAACCGCTTGTGCCGTAAAATCCGAACTTCGTAAAAAATTCTTTTGTTATATTTTGCATTCTGCCAAGATTGCCACTGCCTTGAAAAAAAATATTTTTATCTTCTTTATGCTCATTTAATTTTTTGATCAATATTTCAATTGCCCTATCAAGTGATATCTCTTTCCCCTCAAAAGAAGCTGATTTTAGTCTATCATATTCTAAAAATTTGTTCATTTTACTGCATAGATATCCTTTAGTCACGGGATGGCATTTGTCACCTTTTAATTTGCCATCTTTATAGATGATAGCACATCCGTCATAACAATCAAGCGGACAAGTGCTATTTGTGTTATTTAAGTTCAATTTTTATAACCTTGGAAAACTCTCTTGGTTTTGGCAAATACAATTCTGCTCTGTATGAGCTTATATTGATACTATCAGCTACATTCCAGACTTTATCAAACTTCAAAGAAGTTTTTTTACCATTTATATATATAATTTTTTTATCTAAATTTTCCCTATCTTCATAACTTAGATATACAACTGCTTTTGCTCTTGAGATATCCATTGCACTTAGTATCAAAACACCCGGAGCCACATAGTCTCCTTTTTTTACATTTAACTTGTATATATATCTGTTTTTTACAATTATATTCTTTTTTGCTATTGTCTGTTTTAAAACAAATATCTTATACTCGATATCTTTTATACTGTTTTGTAAATTTATCAAAGATTGTTTGGCATTTATCAATGAAGCATTTGCAGCTATAACTGTTATAAGTTGGTTATCTTTTTCAAAATTTGACTTTGTGGTCAAGTTTTTAATTCTATCATAATTTCTCTTTTTTATTTGATATGTTTTTTCCATAGCTTTTATATTTTGCAATATCAATTTTTCCATATTATGCAAATCGGATAATTTTTTTATGGAAGTTTTCAAATCTTCTTTGTCTGTTTTATCATCTATCTTTACGACAAGTGCCTTTTTTACCCATTTTCCCTCTTTTGCAAGATCGCTAAATACAACTTTTCCGGCAACATCAGACTTTATATTGTAACTTTCATACGGTTCAAGTTTTGCATAATAAACATCAGCAAATACATAACTGCAAAATAGAAAAAAAAGTATAATTTTTTTCAAAAATAACTCCTTTTTATCAAATTGATCATATATGGTATAATTATGAGACCATTGCACGGTGGTCTCATAATGTATTATACTCAATCATTGTTAAAGGCTTATTAATGAAAATTGCTATTTTGGGTACAGGCGGTGTTGGCGGATATATAGGTGGCAAACTTGTGTTGGTTAATGATTGTAAACAAAATCACATTACATTTATCAGCAGAGGCAGACAGCTTAAAAAGATAAAAGAGAGCGGATTGAAAATTATTGATGAAGATCAAGAATACATTGTAAAACCTGATACGATATGCGACAATCCGAAAAATACGGAAAAATTTGATTTTATCATTGTCAGCGTAAAAAGTTATGATCTAAGAAGTGCATTGGATATAATAAAAGAGAATGTATCAGACAATACTATTTTGCTTCCTCTTCTAAACGGTGTTGATCACGACAAAGAGATAAAAAAGATATTTCCTTCTGCAAAGGTACTAAACGGATGCATATATATACTTTCAAATATAAAAAAGCCCGGGGTAATAAAAAAATATGGCGGTGTTTTTAGACTTATTTTTGGTAGTAGCGATTTAAATATAGAAAATTTTCAAAATATAAAAAAACTTTTTGATGAAGCCGGTCTTGCAAACAAACTTACTATCAACATAGAGCTTGAAACTTGGAAAAAATATCTTCTTATCAGTGCCTATGCATCTATGACATCATATTATCAAAAACCTCTTGGATATATAGCAAATGAAAAACTTGATGAATTAGAAGAAGTCCTTAAAGAGATAAAAAATATAGCACACTTAAAAAATATAAATATAGAAGATGAAACTATCAATAAGATTTTACAAAGCATAAAAACACTTCCTTACGAATCAAAAACTTCTATGCAACTTGACTATGAAAAAGGTAAAAAAACTGAAGTAGAAGCACTTTGCGGATACATTGTAAAAGAAGCTAATAAATTTAATGTAAAAGTACCGAATATGCACAGATATTATAATGTATTGACAAATAAAAATAACAAATAAAATGATAAAAAAATATTTTATTATTTTTCTTATGCTTTGTATTGGTGTACTTGCAAATAAGCCAAATCATTTAGCAGGACAAACTTCACCATATCTAAAACAGCATTTATACAATAAAGTCGACTGGTATCCTTGGTGTAAAAAAGCTTTTTACAAAGCGAAAAAAGAGCATAAAATGATATTTTTATCCATTGGGTACAGTACTTGTCACTGGTGCCATGTAATGGAACAAGAATCATTCAACAATACAACAGTTGCAAAACTGTTAAATAAATATTTTATAAGCATTAAAGTTGATAAAGAAGAGATGCCACAGGTTGATAAAAAATTTCAAAAGATATATCAAAAGCTTTACAAAAAAAACGGAGGATGGCCTTTAAATATCTTTCTAACTGAGGAGTTCAAACCTTTTTATATCGGAAAATATATACCCGTATATGAAGGATACGGCTCACCGGGACTTATAAAACTACTCACAAATTTCTCCAATTTATACAAAAAAGATAAAAACAGTATCTATACTCTTGCAAATAAAATTGCAAAAGAGACTTCAAAACAAAATTTATCTCAAAAAATTATACGGAAAAATATCATTGAAGTTGCAATCGCCAATATAAAAAATAATTTTGACAAAACTTACAAAGGCTTTGGAAAGGGTGCAAAATATCCTGAAAGTTCAAAAATTGATCTTCTTTTGGATTATTGGAAAGTCTATAAAGATAAAGACAGTTTGAGTTTGGCTATTCAAACTCTATATGCTATGCAAAAAAGTTCCATATATGATATCATAAGTGGAGGATTTTTTAGATACACTACCGACAGAAAGTGGAAATCTCCTCATTTTGAAAAAATGCTCTATACAAATGCACAAATTATTTCATCATATATCAAAGCTTACAATATTACAAATATCCGTGCTTTTAAAAATGTGATAAAAAAAAGCATAGATGAAATTGATAAACATTTCAAAAACAGTAAAGGATTATATTTTAGTGCAAGCGATGCCAATAGTAATCGTATTGAAGGTGGGTATTATATATTTAAGTATCAAGATATTTTAAACAAGTTACTCTCAAAAGGAGTTAAAAAAGAAGATGCCGTGCAAACTCTTAAATATCTCGATATCCAAAAAGATGGCAATTATGACAGTGAATATGCTCTGCCTTTTTTAAAAGGTAATAAAAAACCAAAAAACTTTAATAAAATAGTAAAAATTATACAAGCTATAAAAGAGAGAAGAAAATTTCCTTTTATAGATAAAAAAATTATAACTTCCTGGAATACAATGATGATAAAAGCAAAAATCCAAGCTTCTTTTATCAGTCCGTCTTATTTAAATGAGGGTCTAAAGTCTTTAAATAATCTACTTTTTTTGATGCAAAAAAGCAATCACGATTTATATCATCAAGTATTAGACGGAAAAATTCCTACTCAATGCGGACTTTTGGAGGATTATGCATATCTTGTCGATACACTTTTAAGTGCTTATAATTTTACTTTAAATAATGCTTATTTAAAAAAAGCATATATTTTAAACAATATTGCCATAAACAAATTTTACAAAGACGGCAAATGGTATCTCAGCAATGATAAAATTACTTTGGCAGACGGTGACGATACACACTATACTTCACCTCTTTCAATAATGTTAAAAGATATTCTAAGGCTTGCAACACTAAAAAGCTCATTGAAATTAAAAGATATATTTAAAAACACTATATTTAGTTTTAAGCATGAAATGATAAATAAATCAAAAGAGTATGCACAAATGATAGATAATTTGCTTCGCTATCAAAAAGGCATCATAGTCCTAAAAAGCTCAAAAAATAATCTTTTAAAATATAAAAAAAAGATAAGCCTCATAAATTACCCTTTTTTACTTAAAGAAGTGGCAAAAACAAAACAGTTTTTAAGTTGTGACTTAAAAAGCTGTTTTGCCTATGGGGATTTTAAGACCGTTAAAGAAAAAATTGAGCAGTACTGAATTCTTACTCATATCATATCGTTATCTCTTTAATATCTGCAATATCTTTAAATGTTTTATAGATAGAACTTATAAGATTTTTTCTGTTTGTTTTTACTTTTTCATTTTCTACATTAACCATAACATTATCAAAGAAATTGTCTATCTCCGGTTTTAAAGAGAAAAGTTCTTCAAGTTTTATTTCATAGTCACTAAAATCTTTATCTTTAAGAGATATAAATTTCTCATATAACTCTTTTTCTTCATTTTTTTCAAACAAGGCATTGTCAATGCTCAAATCACTTTCCAAATCAATATCTTTTACAATATTGGAAACTCTTTTAAAAGTAATAAATATATCTTTAAATTCACTGCTTGTTACTATGTTGTTTAATGCCGTAATTTTTTTAGATATATTGACTATATCTCTTTCACCACTTTGAAGCACAGCTTTAACGATAGAGGGATTGACATTGAAAAACTGATAAAGCCTCTCTATAAAAAACTCTTTAACTTTTTCAATATCGATATTTTTGTAATTTTTTGACAAATCATCAAAAACCTTATCTATATCAAATGGCAGATTTTGTTCCAATATTATTTTTATAATACCATTTGCCGCTCTTCTTAAGCCGTATGGATCTTTGTTTCCCGTTGGAATTTTACCTATATTAAAAAGAGCTAAAATAGTATCAATTTTAATCGAGAGTGCCACGATAGAGCTAAAAAGTGAACTTGGCAGTGGTGAATCTTCACCGGTTGGTAAATACTGCTCTTTGATAGCAATACAAACTTTTTCATCTTCGCCCATTGCTTTTGCATAATAATACCCCATTATACCTTGGAGTTCCGTAAACTCATATACCATTTCACTTAAAAGATCAGCCTTGCTTAGCATTACAGCCCTGCTGATTAACTCTTTTTCTTCAAGGTTATAAATATCGGACAAATACAAAGCTATCTCTTTTTCTCTAAGCTCCTTATCATACACTGAACCCAGGCCTTGCATATACACAATATCTTTCAACCCTTCATATTTGAGAGTATTTTTCAAATCATTATCATAAAAAAATATAGCATCGCTCAATCTTGCTCGCAAAACTTTTTCATTACCTCTGACAATAAGAGAAAAATCATCCGTAACTGCATTTGAAACAACTACGAAGTGATTGGATAAATCGCCATCTTTAAATACCGGAAAGTATCTTTGATGTTCTTTCATTGATGTTATAATAACTTCTTTGGGCAATCTTAAAAACTCTTCATCAAAACTTCCAAGAAGTGCCGTAGGATATTCTGTAATTGTTACAATTTCATCCAAAAGATTACTGTCATTTTCTACATTTATCTTATGCTTTTTTTCTATTGCTGAAAACTGTTCTAAAATTCTCTTCTTTCTTTCATTTTGATACAAAATTACACCGTTCTTGTCAAGTTTGCAAAAATATTTGCCTGCAAAATCATAACTGAAAGGCTCATATGATATAGACCTATGAGGATAAGAAATATTATCTGATTTTACATTATACAATTCAAATCTGATATTTTCGTCGCCAAGCATAACACTTATCCATCTGATGGGTCTTATAAAACTCTCTTCCAAATTTCCCCATCTCATTGATTTGCCAAAATTAAGTGAAGTTAAGAATGAATGCAACATATCTTTTATAAGTTCATTGGAATTTTTACCCTTTATCTCTTTTTTAAAGTAAAGTACTTCTTTTCCGTTTTTTTGTGTTTTTCCAAGTTTGCTTACATCTACACCGCATTTTTTGGCAAAAGAAAGAGCGGCATTTGTGGGCTGTGCATTTTTAAAAGCTATACTTAAAGGTGCTCCAAAAAGTTCTTCTGTAATATTTGGCTGTTTTACCGGAAATTCTCTATGCCACAGTACCATTCTTCTTGGAGTATAATAAAAATCAAATTCACAAAGTAGTAAATTTTTTTCCAATATTTGACTCCATTTTTTATCAATATTCGGCAACTCCTTTAAAAAAGGAATTGCAGGCAACTCTTCAACACCAACTTCTATAAGTAACGGTTTAAACATCAAATAACCTTTTTTACAGTTTTAATTCAACTCAACAAAAATTAAGCGTATATTTTATCCAAATAAAGTTTTAATTCTCATTATTTAGTGCCAAATATCTTTGTGCAGATGAATGCCTCTGAGTTTACAGTAAGCCTCTTTTTAGGTGTGGTAAGGCACTATTGTTTATCTCTGTGTTTTTCAGATGACTGGAGCATAAAACCCCTTACTAAAAAAATCATAAATAAAACAAAAAGAATCAACATTACCGTATCTATCATTTTATCCTACCTTTTTATCATATAACTATAATACAGCACAACTTCCGGTTCATTTTTATAAGAAACTATTCTTGCATATCTTATAGTTATTTTTTTATAGTTTTGTATATAAAAATTTTTAATTTTACTGTACACTCTTATCTTTTTATTGCCATTATAATACAAATATCCTTTTTTATAAATGCCTGTCAATTTATACAGCACCTCATTTATATACTTTTTGTTTGACAAATCCATTCCTTTTTTATAATGCAAATAATAGCTTTTTATATCTTTAATCTTTTCAAGTCTTGTAGCATCTTTTATAGATATTATTTCAAGATTTCCTTTATAGTTTTCAATTTTATTAACAATTATATTGTAAAAATATCCTTTTTTAAATATTTTATTGTGTTTATATATGTAGATGGCTCTTTGTTGTAATTTTTTTATCACAACACCGCTTCTGTCTTTATATATAACAGCTATTTTACTTATAGTTACAGGCTTATTTAGAGTTGATTGACTATAAAGATTATCGATACTAATTTTCGGATAAGTAATCTCTTTTATCTTTTTAAATTTGATATGAGTATTTTTGGTTGAAAAATAAGCAAATACAGGCAAATGATCCGAATATCCTTTACCGCTGAATTTTCCATATCCTCCCGCTCTTTGCCATCTGAAAATCTGAGCATTTTTAAAAAGATAATTCGGCTTGAAAACATTAAATGAGTTTTTTATATACTCTATACCTTTTGCATCAAATAGACCACAAGACAATATGATATTATCAATACTGTCTTTTTCTCCGTGATATATATAAGAATATCTTTCAGACAATGGAAGTTCCAGCCATAAATTGTAAAGCAGTAAACAATCTTTTTTCACATCATTTATCGTAACCATTCTCCCTTTTACGGTTGTTTTTAAAATATCGTTTATACCTGTTTTACCATTTGTATTATTTAACTTTTTATTTTTAAGAAAAGTAACATTTTCATTATAATTGGAGTTAAAATCTCCAAGAATGATAAATGGAATATTTTTCGGCAAGGAAAGAATTCTTCTTTTGAGAGCTTTTGCATATTTGATTCTTTCGCTTTCGCCGGCACTTTTTGATTTCCAATGATTAACAAATACGACAAGAGGTTTATGATCTATATCAAGCCATACTTCAAGAATATTTCTGTATTTTCTACCGTAGGAAACTTTTATCTCTTTTGTTTTTTTAATTCGAAATTTAGATAAAAGTGCTACTTTTACAGTACTGTTTTTCCGGTCTGCTATAGCAAAATATCTATAAAACAATCCTTTTCTTTTCAAAGCGTCTCTAAGGTCCAATAATGCCTGTTTGCTTTCAATTTCTTCAAGAGCTATAATTTCAGCTTTTAAATCACATATTACTTTGGATATATTATCTATTTTTTTCGTGTATATATATTTATTCCAGCCATATCTGCCATTGGGTATGTATTCTACATATTCATTACCGCTAAATTGTGTATCAAAAAGATTTTCTACATTGTAAGTAGCTACTTTAAATGTTAAAGCATTTACCAAAACAGGTATAAGTAAAAAAAATAATTTAATCAATAAGTTTTTCATAAAAGGATTATACTATAAAATATATATTTATGCGGACAATATTGCATTTTGAAATATTGTCTGCATTTTAAGAAAGTATATCACTCTCCGATATACTTTTTCAGTTTCCTTCCTACTTTGGGGTGTTTTAGTTTTTTTATGGCACTTGATTCGATCTGTCTTACTCTCTCTCTTGTAACATTAAGCTCTTTTCCTATCTCTTCAAGAGTCCTGTCGCTCTCATCTTCAAGCAAACCAAATCTCATTCTAATAACTGCCTTTTCTCTCTCGTTTAACTGGGAAAGTACATCATCTATCTGATTTTTCAAATCAGCTTTTAACATAAAATCCATAGGAGATACCGAGCTTTTATCTTCAACAAAATCGCCAAAACGTCCATCTTCTTCATTGCCTATGGGTGCTTCAAGACTTATAGGCTCTTTTGTTATCTTGATAACATTTTTTACTTTATCAACACTAAGACCTACTTCTTCGGCTATCTCATCAACTCCGGGTTCTTTACCGTTTTCCTGGATATGCTTTCTTATAATTTTATTGATTCTGTTTATCGTTTCTATCATATGTATCGGAATTCTTATAGTCCTTGCCTGATCTGCTATGGCTCTGGATATTGCCTGTCTTATCCACCATGTTGCATAAGTAGAAAATTTATAACCCTTTTTATACTCAAACTTATCAACCGCTTTCATAAGACCTATATTTCCTTCCTGGATAAGATCAAGAAATGGCAGACCTCTATTTGTATATCTTTTTGCGATAGAGACAACAAGTCTTAAGTTGCTTTTTGCCATTCTAAATTTGGCTATATCGGCAATTTTTTTACCTCTTTTTATCTGTTCTATTATCTCTTTTAGAATTTCAGGATCAAGATTGAAACTGTTTTTACTGGCCTCTTTTGTTTTAAACAGTTTCTTTATCTCCACATAAGTTGACACCATCGTTGTCTCAGGAACCGAGTCAGCAATTTCCTCTTTGGTCATAGTTGTTATCTTCGAGAGTATCTTTTTATGATTCTCTTTTAAGGTATCATTAAAAAGCGGTAGTTTGTATTCAAGTCTTTTTAACTCTTTTTCAAAATCATCTCCACTGTTTAGCACGGTTTCCATTGACTTTACAAGTTGATTTATAAGTTTGCTTGTAGGTCCAAGATCAAGAAGCCTCTCTTTTAGTATCTTCTTTTTAAAAGCAAGTATCAAGTCATAATGAAGCTTCTCTTCCTCCGTCGCATCATCTTTTAACGGTTTTAATGAGGCTTTCATCCACTCTTTCTTGGCTTTTTCAAGAAGTTTAAAGCTCTCTTGAACCTTCTGTGTTCTTTTTAATATCTTTGAGCTTGTTTTTTTGGATTTTGAATTCTCTTCATCATCTTCGTCATCTTCGTCATCACTATCATCATCAAAACTTCTAAAGAGTTCTTTTACTCTTCTTTCTCTGTTTATGAGAGGTTCTTTATAATCAAGTATAAAATCTATAAGATACGGAACGGAACAAAAAGCATCTATGATAATATCTTCTCCGAATTCTATTTGTTTGCTGATATCTATCTCTTCATCTTTTGTTAAAAGATCAATTTTGCCCATTTCTCTTAGATACATTCTAACAGGACTGTCGCTTCTGCTCCACTCTAACAACTCTTTTTCACTTGCAAGATCAAACTCTTCTTCAAGTGCTTTGTCTTGAACTTTTTTTCTATCTTCCTCTCTTTTTTTTGCTTCTTGAACATTTCTTCTTTTTGCAAGTTCTGCCGAAGTTATAAGTTTTACATCATATTTTTTTAAAAGAGACAGTAGTTTTTTTGCATTTGACATAGTTGGTTGTTTTTCAAAAAAACTCATAATCTCTGCATAAGTTACATAATCTTTCTTTCTTGTGGAAATTAAATCTTCAAGTTTTAGATAGAGCTCTTTTGTAGTCATATATATATCTCCTGTTGTCAATGCAATCTATGCGTATGAAAAGCCCATATTATACCCAAATTTATTTTAATTTACATTAAAAGAAAAAAAATTCTGCCTTATGGCTTCATATAAAACTATCCCTACGCTAACAGACAAGTTTAAGCTTCTGCCGTTTTTACCCATAGGTATAGTCATGGTATTATCCCAGTTATTCTCCATAAACTCCTTGGGAATTCCGGCTGTTTCACTACCAAAAAATAAAAAATCGCCTTTTTGGAACTGTTTTTCAAAGTACGGTATATCTGTTTTTGTCGTAGCATAAAAAAATCTGTCTTTATAAATCTTGTTAATTTTATAAAATTCTTCCAGACTCTCCCAGACTCTAAGGTCTAAAAGCTTCCAATAATCAAGCCCTGCTCGTCTTACCGCTTTTTCACTCAAGTCAAATCCGATAGGCTTAATGATATGAAGTTTTGCATTCGTATTTACACAGATTCTTCCTATACTTCCGGTATTTTGAGGTATTTGCGGATGAACAAGCACAATATTGAACATAAACTATAGCACCCTGATAGCTTTTTTTTGTTCAATAAACACATACTGATTTTTTACACCAAAGTTTAAAGAAAATTTTAACACCGATAAATTTGTATCCATATAATCAAAAATATATACAAGTGAAAAGTTACAAGTTAAAACAATTTTTTGGATAAATCTAAGGATATTTTTGGCAATTTTCTCACTGACATTCAAAAGATAGTTTTTCACTTACCGTCCTAAAAAATTATAGTTTTATTCCCGTTTATAAATATTTTATCATCAAATGCCAAAGTCAAAGCATTTGACAAAACAGTTTTTTCAACATTTCTTCCGGCTTTTTGCATATCTTTCCAACTGTAAGTATGATCAACTCTTATGATATCCTGCGATATTATCGGTCCTTCATCAAGGTTGTCATTTACTATATGAGCGGTTGCTCCTATGATTTTTACACCTCTGTTATAAGCCTGTTTATAAGGGTTTGCCCCTATAAAAGCCGGCAAAAACGAGTGGTGTATGTTTATTATTTGGTTTTTGTAGTTACTTACGAACTGAGGAGTCAATATCCTCATATATTTAGCAAGCACTATATAGTCTATATCATATTTTTTTAGAATTTGAAGAATTTTTTCTTCATGTTCTGCTCTGCTTAATTCTTCATGAGAAACATAATAATACGGTATATCAAACCTCGACACAAGCGACTGAAGCACTTCATAGTTTGAGATAACGGCAAGTATATTTGCATTCAACTCATTGCTATAGTGTTTTATCAGTATATCACCTAAAGCATGGGCTTCTTTAGTACACAATATAACGATATTTTTTCTTTTTCTTTTAGAGATATATATATTTGCTTCATCACCAAGCTTTTCTTGAAGCTCATTTTTTATATCTTCTGCTAAAACTTCACCGTTTACTTCGGCTCTAAAAAAAAATCTTCTATTTTCTAAGTCAACAAATTCTCTATTTGTTACAATATTTACACCATTTTTATACAATACTTCCGATACATTGTAAACAAGTCCCTTTTTATCAGGACAATCAACTTTTATAATATAACTGTTATACATATATACCCCAAAAAAATATTAACTTATTACACAAAAATTATTATACAGAAAATCAACTTAAAATTACTCTTTATATTTTTTAACTTGATAAACAAAAATATCAGGATGATGATTGAGACAATTACTTTCAAGTCCGGCTTTTTGACAAAGATGAGAAAAAAACAGATCAAATGAAGGCAATTGTTCCCAAACTTGCGGCAAAAAAGTAGCCTGATATCCATCAAGCTTCAATACAACCCCATCAATACCGGGTCTAATTTTATTTTTTAAATCTTCTATATCGGTGTATCCGAGTTTTTTCGGTTTTGAAAGTATAGAAACTTCAATTTTTATATCATTATATTCAAGTTCACTAAGAGATTGAAATCTAGGATCATGCAGGGCTGCTGCTCTTGCATTGAGTATAATATCCTCATAAATTGGTCTGTAAGCCTCCAAAGAGCCTATACATCCCCTCAATACATCATTCTCTCCTTTTGTAATGGTAACAAAAGATGAACCCCATTCTTTTAACTGCGGATAATCATTTAATAATTTGTCCAAATCCAAATCATACTTTATACCCACTGACTGTGCTATAGCCGCTCTTGCCAATTGAAGATAAATCTTTCCCATATCCATTTTAGACTCCTGCTTTTTTATACTATTATATCAAATATTGGAACATATATTGCTTTTGCTTATCAGTAAAGTAACGATTTTATGAGGATATATTATGCAAAACGGATACTACCAAGCAGTCGGAGGTATGGTAACACAATTTAATAGACTAGATACCATTTCAAATAATTTAGCCAATACAAATACCGCCGGTTTTAAAAGAGAAGATGTTATTGTCGGAGATTTTTTAACCGTTTTAAAACAACAAAGAGATGAATTACCCATAAAAAACAATACCAAAGATGCAGCAAAATTTATAAACAGATCTCTTGACAGGGTTCCTCATATAGTAAGAGATTATATTGATTTTTCATTGGGAGCTATGAGAAAAACAGGCAATCCTTTGGATGTGGCACTCAAAAGAAGTGATAGGTTTTTTTTAGTTAAAACTCCTGATGGTTTAAAACTTACACAAGACGGAGCTTTTGTGTTGAATGAAAAAGGTGAATTAAGTACCAAAGAAGGTTATACGGTACTTGGAGCAAATTATTTTCAAAATCATCAACCTATCGCTATACCGGCAGGAAACAGTGTCACTATAAGCAGTAATGGAAGTATATATGCTAACGGGCAAGAGATAGGAAAATTATATATTGCAAAATTTAATCACAATTTATCAAATTTAAAAAAGTTTGGTGATAACCTTTATGACATAACAAATTTAAACGATATATCTATAAGTGATGACGGAGATTATATAGCTTCAGGTTTTTTACAAATGAGCAATATAAATCCGGTCAAAGAAATGACAGCACTCATAGAAACAAACAGACTGGTTGAAATGTATCAGAAAGTGATGACTTCACAAATGAACGATTTAAACAGTGATGCTATAAATAAATTAGCAAGCACAAAAGCATAGGAGAAACAAATGATAAGAGCATTATATACTGCCGCTACGGGCATGATGGCACAACAAACACAAATAGACACAACTTCAAACAATATTGCAAATGTAAATACTATAGGATATAAAAAACAAAGAGCTGAATTTGCAGATCTTATGTATCAAACTATGGAGTATGCAGGAACGCAGACAAGTCTAAACACTTCTTCGCCTACAGGTATAGAAGTAGGATTGGGCGTCAGACCCACAGCCGTAACAAAAGAATTTACACAGGGAAATTTTAAAGAAACAGGCAATAACTTGGATATGGCAATTACAGGTAATGGTTTTTTTCAAGTTGAACTTCCTGACGGCACTACTGCCTATACCAGAAACGGGGCTTTCAAACTTGATGCAGATGGCAATGTGGTTAATTCAGACGGATACAAGCTAATACCTCAGATAGTTGTTCCCTCCGATACTACTGCTATTTCTATCGGAACTGACGGAACCGTATCGGTTTTGCAGGCCGGTCAAACTCAAATGGCTCAAATAGGGCAAATCCAATTGGCCAATTTTATAAATCCTGCAGGTCTTCATTCATTGGGTAACAATAACTATATCAATACATCAGCTTCCGGTGATGCGATAGTAGGAACTCCGGGACTTAACGGAATAGGTGAGATAAGAGAAGGTTTTGTGGAAATGAGCAATGTCCAACTTGTAGAAGAAATGACTGACCTTATAACCGGGCAAAGAGCATACGAGGCTAATTCAAAAGCTATAACAACATCTGATTCAATGCTGCAAACCGTTAATCAGTTAAAAAGATAATCTTAAATAAAAAAAGGGCATATCAAATGCCCTCTAATTCTTCTCTTTTTTCTTCAACTTCAAGATAAATTTCTAAAAGTTTATCCAATTCTTTTTCATTATTTTGAAGATTTTTATACAATTCTTCAAGCCCTTTTTCTTTATAACATTTTGGATCGCTTAAACACTCATTTATATTTTTAATTTCATTTTCAAGATTTTCTATAAGAATTGGATACTCTTTAAGTATTTTATTTTCTTTATAGCTGAGTTTTTTTTGTATTTTTGGTTTTTTTATAAATTCTTTTTTATTCAAATCTTTCTCAAATTTATCCAATTCTTTTATCTCTTTTTCTATTTCAAGATATTCGCTATACTGTCCGTAACTCTCTTCAACTATGCCGTTACCTTTAAGTATAAACAGCTTTTTTGCAATTTTGTCAACAAAATATCTATCATGGCTGACAAATATCAAAGCCCCCTGAAAACTCTGCAAATACTCTTCTAAGATATTGATTGTAGGAATATCAAGATCATTTGTAGGTTCATCAAGAATCAAACAGTCATACTCTTTTGTAAACAACAGTGCCAAAGCTACTCTGCTCTTTTCACCGCCGCTTAATATACCGATCTTTTTATCAAGATATTCTTTTGGAAACAAAAAGCTTTTCAGATATCCATACACATGCATATTTTTTCCTCTTACATCAACCCTGTCTCCACCGTTTGGACAAAATGTCTCAATAAGAGTTTTTTCATCATCAAGCATAGCCTTATCCTGATCAAAATATCCTACTCTAAAATCTCCTCTTTTTATAGAACCCTCAGTCAATTTCAAATCTCCAAGAAGTAACTTTAAAAATGTTGATTTACCTGTACCGTTTTTACCTACAACTGCAATTTTATCAAGTTGTAAAATACGGGTTGTAAAATCTTTAATAAGTTCTTTTTCTCCAAGAGTTATACTTATATTTTCCAATTCATAAAGCATTTTTTTTCTGTTTTTACTCTCATTTTGATTGAAATTTTTTTGCTCTCTTTGAAGTTGCAACTGCATTTTTCTTATAATTGACGGATTTTTTCTAGCCTGTTCACGAAGTTGTAAAACTCTTTTTTTTCTACCTTCATTTCGTTTTAATCTTGCTTTGACTCCACGATTTAACCACTCTTCCTCACTCTTTAAAAGTTTCAAAAGATTTTCATGGCTTTTTTTCATAGAGTTCAAAAGCTCTTCTTTTGCCTTAAGATAGTTAGAATATCCACCCTTAAAATTTCTT
>Ga0256914_1001311_pt1 | contig 22952 bp, 21 predicted proteins | sample HulkmetaG_FD_191571 | JGI IMG/M metagenome (GOLD analysis project Ga0256914, IMG submission 191571) | Hydrothermal chimney microbial communities from Main Endeavour vent field at the Juan de Fuca Ridge, Pacific Ocean - Hulk | ecosystem: Environmental > Aquatic > Marine > Hydrothermal vents ... | reverse complement strand
GAGACAACATGATTCAAACACCAGAACAGATCACCGCGGCGTTGGACCGCGTGCTACTCAACGTGCGGCAGCCCGCCCGCTATGTGGGCGGCGAATGGAATAGCATCGTCAAAGATTGGTCAGGTGTGCGCAGCCGCGTGGCTTTGGCCTTTCCCGATATCTACGACCTGGGCATGAGCAACCTGGGACTGGCGATTTTGTACGATACGCTGAACAAGCGGGAGGATGTGCTGGCGGAGCGGGTCTTTTTGCCCTGGGTGGATATGCAAGCCATCATGCAAGAGGAGGGCATTCCCCTCTTCAGCCTGGAGACCCGGCATCCCGTGGCCCGGTTCGACATCCTGGGCGTCACCATCCCCTACGAGCAGCTTTACACCAACGTGCTGACGCTGCTGGACATGGCGGGCATCCCTCTGCGCAGCGCGGAGCGCTTGCCCGAACATCCCCTGGTGCTGGCTGGCGGCTCAGGCATGACCAATCCCGAGCCCATGTGGGCCTTTTTGGACGCGGTTTTTCTGGGCGAGGGCGAAGAAGCCATCCATGAGATCGTGGATGTGCACACCGCGTGGCGAGAGGAAGGCAGGCCGGGCGGTCGGGTGGAGATGTTGCGACGACTGGCCCAAGTGCCGGGCGTCTACATCCCCAGCTTCTACGAAAGTCGCCACCATCCCGATGGCGCCCTCATCGCCACCACGCCCAAACCCGAGTTCGCAGATGTGGCCCCCGCAGTGGTCAAAAAGCGCATCGTGCCGGTGCTGCCGCCCCCGGTCACCGATTTCATCGTCCCCTACATCGACACCATCCACAACCGCGCGGCCATCGAGATTCAGCGGGGCTGCACCCGCGGCTGCCGCTTCTGCCATGCGGGCTACGCGTTCCGCCCGGTGCGTGAACGCCCGGTGGAGGAAGTCATCGCCGCGGTGGAGCGGGCCGTGGCCGCCACCGGCTTCGAGGAGGTCTCCTTCCTCTCCCTCAGCTCCTCCGACTACGCGTACATCGAAGCGCTGGTGGACGCGGTGACCGAGCGTTTCGCAGACAAACATCTCTCCATCGGCCTGCCCTCCCTGCGCATCGAAAGCTTCAGCGTGGAGCTGCTGGAAAAGCTGGAGCGGGGTCGCCGCCGTTCCGGCTTCACCTTTGCGCCCGAGGCCGCCACCGATCGCCTGCGGGATGTCATCAACAAGCCCATCCCCACCGAGCTGATGCTGCAAACCGCGCATCAGGTGTTCAGTCGCGGCTGGACCACCATCAAAATGTATTTCATGGTGGGGCATCCTACCCAGACCATGGAGGATGTGGAGGCCATCGCCCAGCTTGCGCACGAAGTGTTGCACATCGGGCGGCAGTATGTGGGGCGCAAGGCCAAAGTGCGGGTGAGCGTCTCCATCCTGGTGCCCAAACCCCACACGCCCTTCCAGTGGGTCTCGATGGAGGATGAGGCCGCGCTGACCGAGCAGTTGGAGCATCTGCGGCGGCGGATGCGGGCCCAGGGCCTGCATTTCAGCTGGAGCAAGCCCCGGGAATCGTTGATGGAGGCCTTTCTCAGCCGGGGCGACCGGCGTCTGGCCGATGTGATCCAGCGGGCATGGGAGCTGGGCGCGCAGTTCGACGCCTGGGGTGATCACTTCCGCTGGGACGCGTGGACGCAGGCCTTCGCGGAAGCGGGCCTGGATATGGACTGGTACGCTCGGCGAGAGCGGCCCGTGGAAGAATCCCTGCCCTGGGATCATCTCAGCATGGGCGTGAACAAGGAATTTCTCATCCAGGAATATCTTTATAGCCAGCAGGGCGCGGTCATCGACGATTGCCGGGAGCACTGCTTCTCCTGCGGCATCCTCACCGCGTTCAAAAAAGAGCGGCGCGAAGCGCAACAAATCCTGGGGGATGCGGGCAACTGGGGCTGTCCGGGCTTCGGGCGTGGAGTCAAACGCCAGCCTGTTTCCCCGCGACAGGTTCCCCTCTTCTTCGATCCCGAAATGAGCCCCGACCAGGTGCATCTGGGCCAGTATGACCATCGGGTGGTGCAGCGCCAGCGGGTCTTCGAGGAGCACGAACAGAAGGCGCAGGTGCAGGTGCAGCCATCCTCCGAATAACAACAAACTGCCCGCTGAAGCGCATCCGGCGGGCGGTTATTTTTTAGATATGCGAATGGCGCGCTCAGGCGACGGCGTCCTCCGCTCCCGCCGCCTCATCGTCGCCCGCAGCGTCCTCCTCCGATTCCTCAACCGCGGCGATGTCATCGGGCACCACGATCTGAGCTTTTTCACCGCCATTGGTGACGACTTGTCCGCCCAACGACGCCAGCTTTTCTTCGATGGTTCCGGCATCTGCTTCAGAGGTGAGCACTACCAGCGCGGTTTCCCCCACTGGCAACAGGGCTCCGATCTCTGCTAAAGCCTTGTTAGGAATCCCCTCATCGATGGTGGCGGCTACGATGCTGCCGTAGTACGCGCCGATAGCGCCGCCGCCGATCAAGCCCAAAGGCCCGAATAGTGCGCCCAACGCGCCGCCGATGAGTGCGCCAACGCCCGCTCCCTTTTTGGCGTGAGTGTCGCCCACTTCCTTCAGGTGCAATTTGCTTTCCGCCTCCCGATGCACGATGGCTGCGCCATCCATGGGCAGGTCTTCTTCTTTGTGGGCTTTGGCGAGCGCCTTCAGGGCGTCCTGGGCGGCGTCTTCATCATCGAAGTAAGCCACCACCAGATGAATATGTTGAATTTCAGACATGGATATTTGCTCCTGAATACATTCAGTAGATCACGATTTGCCATGATGCGCAGAGCCGGATCCGCGATCCGGCGATGATTCGAGCGTCAAACCCGCCGGATTGCGAATCCGGCTGGACACATACTCTCGCAATCGTGCTCTGCTGAAATTGATTGTAGCGTCATGATTCTGACGGCGGTGCGTCAAGGGTTTTCTCGATGGTCTCATAATCCTTCATCAGATCAGCAGCGGCCTCAGGCCCGAGCAGATTCAACACCAGCCGGGCCCGTTCGCGATTTCTGACTTCGAACTTGTACTCCTGAGCCCAGCGTTCGGGGTTAGAAGAACGCTGCTCCAGGAAGTATTTCCAGTTGTGCATGTAGCTTTTGTATTCGCGACGCAATTTCTCTTGCCATTGTTGGGGGAATTGTTTTTTTGCCTCCTCCCATGCGTGAAGAATCTTCTTCAATCTGGCCTGGTCATTGGGGCCCAGCTCGTGCTGATGTTCACGCAAAAACTGAATACGTTCATACAAGGCGCCCAGCGTCATCTTAGGTTGGCGCGTGCCCAAAGGCGTCTCCACTGAAATCTGCCAGAACAGTTTGTCGCTGAGCAGATAGTCCTCCAATTGATCGGCCATCTTTTCAGCTTCGAGTAGCCTGGCGGCCAGCTCGGGTGGCGAATCGGTAGGAGGAAGGGCGTCAAGTTTGTGATCTCTGCCAAACAACTTCTTCAACCAGCTCATCATAACCTCCGGTTATCGTTCAAGAATCAAAGTGACAGGCCCGTCGTTGACCAGAGCCACCTGCATGTGTGCGCCAAAAACGCCCGTCTGCACCGGAACGCCCTCTCGTCGCAACGCGGCGACAAAGCGCTCGAATAGCGGCTCGGCCACTTCGGGCCTGGCGGCATCCACAAATGAGGGGCGGCGGCCTTTGCGGGCGTTAGCGTATAGGGTGAATTGCGAGACAGCCAGGACCTCGCCGCCCACATCCGCCAGTGCGAGATTGGTCAGGCCCTGATTGTCCTCGAAAAGACGCAAGCCAGCCACCTTTCGGGCCAGCCAATCCACCTTATGTTCATCGTCATCGTGGGTGACGCCGACCAGGACGACATATCCCGGGCCGATGGACGCAACCTGGCTGTCGGCCACGGTAACTGATGCTTCAATGACTCGTTGAATGACTAAACGCATGCGGACCAGTAGGTGATGATATGAATATAAAATGGCGATTACAACTCATCAGACGGAGATAGACGAAAAGATGAAGGGGGACGAAACGAACCATCGTCCATGTTGGTCAATATGCGCAGGCACTTTTTCTCAAGTTTCAAATGTGCATCTACTTAAATGGCTTTTCAGAGATTACGTTAGAAACGGCGATTGAACTCGATACCGAGGGTTCCACGACTGCCTGTCGACAACCAGTGCTTGATTATTCTGAATGCGCCAGAAAAATGCTACACGTTGGATAAGACTTATTATAACACAGCAACATCAATGTCTTTGGTATCGACTGAAATATGCCAACGCCTTCTCTGGAGAATCGAACAAGTACCATCGCTGGTAGGACACGACCAATATCAAGACCAGAAATTGAAAAAGGGTGGGCAGAACAGCGGTGAATTGATCCATATAAAACGTGAGGATCTGCAGAACAGTTAGCGCCAAAATGCCTTCGACAAGCGCCAATGTCATCCCGAGCTTCTCCCGGTGGAAAATAATGGCTCCAATTGCAATTAGGGCCACCAAGCCCACGGTAATCTCAAGTCCAGCATGCACCCATTGCACCATCAAACCGCCAGCGTCAGCTTGCTGCGCCTGAGCCACCATCCACTCCAAGAGATCGTTGCTGGTGGCCTGCGGCGAGATCGCAACCCAGGCGAAAAAGAGTAAAACCGCCAGGGAGCTGAATGCATTGACGCCCAAAACCAACATAATCAACACCCGATGCCTGCTCCGGCCCACCTTTTGCATCATCAACGCACCGAACCATGTGCTCAGACGCTGCAATATGGATGGAGAGTAATCTTTGAAAGGAACATTGCCGGCGGCGACATATTCCCATAGCCACTCCGCCAACACTGCGATATCAGGACGGGGATGATGACGCGCGATCTCCAATTTCGCCAGCAAATGTTTACCCTCATCCTCGTCGAGATCGGCATAAATCGCATCCTGTAACTGCTCCAAAGCGAGAATGATAGCGCGACGCGGCTCGTTGGGGTCTGGACGTCGCACCAGGATATAAACCACGCCAAACAACAAAAAGAATGTGTAGATGATGGGCGCGGCTGCAGGAAAGAAATAATCATTGTTTTGGGTTATGAACTTCCCCACCTCATCCATAAAAAGGCCCGCACCCACCCCGCTCAGTATCGCCGAGAAATATAAAACCCCGGGATTATCCCAAATGAGCACCGCAATGACGGCGATGAATAAGGCTAATCCTCCCCACAGAAGGTGTGCGATGTGCAATGTGCCACCGCCAACCTGCGGGTAACCGGTTAGTTCGAGAAAGAGGCGCACCAGCACAACGGTGGCGGCAAACGAGATGAGCGAAAGCAAAATCAACTCTGCAGCTTGCTCTCGTTCGATCAATTTACGATGATAATCAATCACTTCAATCTCCCTCTATGAGATGGACAGACAAAAACTGGGCGCATTATAACACTAACGTTACGCACAGCCCCAGGCAAAGCTGATTCGCAATGCAACACCGGAAGCTCCCAAGCAATGACGAACAAAGACGAAGGCGGACGAAAGGACGAAGATGTCTATCGTCTATGTTCGTCCTTTCGCCTGATAGTCCGTGGTTGAGAAATGACATTGCCCAGAACCGCAAATGCTTCTCCAATGTTCTCGTGGTAAACTGAAATAAAGCGCCTCAGATAATCTCACATTCTGATGGAGGATCACATGATGCCTTTCGAGACCATTCTTGTTGCCGTGGATGAATCTCCGGCAGCGATGCAAGCTGTCGAATGTGCCCGCAAGCTGGCAAAGCTTACCAATGCCACCGTTATCCTGGTGCACGCCTACCCCAAAGTGCCCGAGTATCTCGGAGAACCCAACCTCTCCAATACCATCGCCCGCTACCTGGAAAAAGCCAACGAGCTAATCGCCCCCCAGGCTGAATCGTTGCAGCAAGATGGCATTGTCACGATCACCGAAATCTTGCAAGGCCCCCCAGCCGACGCCATCCTGCGCGTGGCCGACGTCCGCAACGTCGATCTCATTGTCATCGGCGCTCGTGGATTGGGCTCTCTGGGCAGTTTGCTTATGGGGAGCGTCAGCCAAAAGGTTATTTCGCATGCGCAGTGTCCCGTCATGGTCGTTCGCGCACAAGAACAACCGTAAACGGTCGGAATCCAGCAATCCCCACGCCAATCGATCAATCGTCTTTCAGTAGATCACGATTGCGAGAGCATGTGTCCAGCCGGATCCGCGCATCATGGCAAATCGTGACCTACTGAATTTAAGACTTGCTTCCGCCACCACCATCTTACGGGATCAAGTGAATCAAGCCGAAGACGCCTGCGTTATCCGCAAAAAATTTTTCAGAATCTGAATCCCAACCAGATGACTCTTTTCGGGATGAAATTGCGCCCCCCAGATGTGGCCGCGCCGCACCACGGACGCGTACTCGAAACCATAGGTGGTGGTGGTCAATATGTCGGCGGGATTCGCAGGATCGCAGTAGTAAGAATGAACGAAGTAGGCATATTCGCCATCGTGTACACCCGCCAACAGCGGGTCTGGTCGCTGAATATGAAGCTGATTCCATCCGATTTGTGGGATACGCAATGTCTCGGGGAATTTGCGCACCCGGCCCGGCAGCAATCCCAATCCCTGCCAGGTTCCCATCTCTTCACTCACCTCGAACAGCATTTGCATGCCCACACAAATGCCCAGCAAGGGGATGTCATCAGCCACGACTTGATGGACGATGGGGGCCAGGCCCGCAGTGCTGAGGTTAGTGATGCAAGCCCCAAACGCGCCGACACCAGGAAGAATCACGCCATCTGCAGCGAGAATTTGCTCTCGATCTGCGGTCAGTGCCACCGTCTGCGCCAGTTTCGCTTCGCGAATCGCCCGCTCGACCGCCTTCTCCACACTGCGCACATTGCCGATTTTGTAATCCAAAATTGCAATCATAAGGTATCCGAATCTTTTGAATTCAGGGGTGTTGACGTATTCAGTGACAAATCCACTCCCAAGATGATGTCATAAAGCATCACGCTGTGAGGGTGCCTTTGGTGGAGGGCACGCCTTTGCGTCGGGGTTCGGCCCGAGAAGCCGCGTCCAGCGCTCGGGCAAAGGCTTTGAATAACGCCTCACATTGGTGATGATCGTTCCGGCCATATTCGACCCGGGCATGCAAGTTCATGTTCGCATGAAAGGCAACGCTCTCGAAGAAATGCTCGATGTTATCTGTGCCCAGACCACCGATGCGGGGCGTATGCCAGTTGGCGTCGAAAACGCAATATGGCCGTCCTCCCAGGTCGATGACGACCCGCGCCAGGGCTTCATCCATAGGCACGACGCTATGGGCGGTGCGCACGATTCCCGCACGGGCTCCTAATCCCTGGGCAATGGCTTTTCCCAGACAAATCCCAACGTCTTCCACGGTATGATGCTCATCCACGTGAAGATCGCCGCGTGCTTTTATCTGCAAATCGAACAAGCCGTGATGAGCAAATAGGGTGAGCATGTGATCGAAAAACCCGATCCCCGTGTCGACTTGCGCCTGGCCCGAGCCATGCAGGTTCAAGCTCAGCCAGATGTCGGTTTCATTGGTTTTACGGTTAATGGTGATGGCAGTCATAGCCGAAAAGGTGAGAGAGTGATTGCTTGTGGATCAAAAATGACGTAAGAGGGATAGCAGAAATTCCATTTGCGCGGGCGTGCCTGCGCTAATGCGAATGAAGTTACGTAGCCCTGGCTTGTCGTAGTAGCGCACCAGCACGCCCTCCTGAAACAAACGCTGGTGCAGTTCATGGGCGGAGCGTCCCGCCACCCGGCTCAGCACAAAATTAGCCTGGCTGGGTAATGGATGTAAGTACGGAATCTCTTGTAGCGCCGTGTAGAGGGCGTCGCGGGCCTGTTGCAACCAGGTTACGCGTGTGCGCAGCGTGTCTACATCCTCCAGACTGGCGATGCCAGCCACGGTCGCGGCCACATTTACATTGTAGGGCTGTTTGAACTTCCACAATGCATCCATGAGGGGCAAAGGAAAAATGCCGTAGCCCAGGCGGAGCCCTGCCAGGCCCGCCCATTTGGAAAAGGTGCGCAGCACTGCCAGATTGGATGTATGAGGAACCTGCGCGGCCACAGATTCGGCATCGGAGAACTCGATGTATGCCTCATCCACCACCACCAGCAAGGGCAGCGCCAGCAAACGCTTTAGGGTCTCGGGCGGAAGCAACCCGCCATCCGGGTTATTGGGCGAGGTGAGGAAGAGGATCTTGGCCCGTCCGCCGGCTAACGCCACAGCCTGCTCGATGCCAGCCACATCCAGGCTGAAGTCATCCTGTCGCGGCACCGAGATGATCCGCCCCTGGCTAAGTCTGGCATCGAAATCATACATGCCAAAGGTGGGAGGACAGTCGATGATTGCATCGCCTGGCGTTAACGTTACTCGACAAAGATAGTCGATGAGCTCATCCGCGCCATGCCCGGGCAAAATGTGCGCCACAGAGACGCCAACATAATCGGCCAGAGCCGTCCGCAAATCGGTCTGCTGCGGATCTGGATAAATGTGATACCAGGGATAATCTTGTAACGCCGTAATGACCTTTGGAGAGGGGCCATAGGGATTTTCATTGGCGTCCAACTTGATGATGTGAGCGGGATCGCGGCCCATTTCGCGGCTCAGCGCCTCGAAGGGTTTGACCGGGATGTAAGGGGCCATATCGGCAATATCGGGCCGGATAAGAGAAGAAATCGTAACGTCGGACATAAGAAGAGCAACAGCAACATGCGTTCTGGCAAAGAGCAAAACCGATAGGAAAGTGGATCGCTGGTATTGACATCGGGCGACACGCACAACGATCCATGGTCAATACTCGCCATCCATTCCCATCCGCCCATTTTACATGGGAGACGCAAAGAGATACAATTCGGACTATGAAGATATTCATTCATGGACTCCTCAGCAGCGGGCGAGGCTTCAAGGCGAACTTCCTGCGCAACCTTTTTCCCGATATGATAACGCCCGATTTCCCAGGCGATCTAGAAGAGCGTATGGCCAAGTTGGAAGCCATTCTGGCCGAAGGTGACGAGCACATTCTCATTGGCTCCAGTTATGGCGGATTGATGGCCGCACTCTACGCGTGCGCCCATCCCAATCAGGTGAAGAAAATCATCCTCTTGGCTCCAGCCCTACCTTTTCATCCTTTCGACGAAAATCCCCCCGAGCCTTGTGATGTTCCCGCCATAGTCTTCCATGGGCGAAACGATACCATCGTACCCATATCCGCCACCCGCACCCTGGCAGAGCAGGTTTTCACGAATCTGCAATTCAACGAGGTGGATGAGGATCACATGCTGCATCACACTGTTCAGCAATTGGACTGGCTAGCGCTGATCGGGACATAAAAAAACCGCCGGGAGGCATACCCGACGGTTATCGCAATGCAGCGCCGCATGTCGTTCATACAGAGGCTATGCGAGGTCGAAATTTATAGCTGTAATTGATCAACCCTTCATCTCCTTCCACGCTGAGTTTGCGGGTGACCATCTCCACCTTCATGCCGATCTCGATCTCCGTGGGCTCAACATCGGTCAGTTGGGCGGTGAGCATGGGGCCTTCTTCCAGCTTGATCAACGCCAAGGGATAGGGAGTCTGGGCCTGAAAGCCTTCCGGAGCATTATACACCGTAGTGAAGCTATAGACCTCACCCAATCCGCTCAGCTGCGCCGAGTCATAAGCGGGCTTGGAACATTCGGGACATACATCCCGAGGCGGAAAAACATAAGCGCCGCAATGGTGGCAAATTTCACCATGAAGGCTATAACGTTGTTTCTTGATTCGCCAATTGCGAGCAATGTGCATGGTGAACTCTCCTGATGAAGTCGATACAAGATAATTCGAGCCGACGCCAAGCCAGCATCGACATTAAGTATAGCGCCCCAAAACTGTCAGAAACCATCATCAGCCGCGGTCTGGGGACGCCTGACAGTTTTTGATAGTCTTTTCCGAGCGAAACCTACACTTTATGTCACCTAAAATCCATACTGCGTCTGCTCGCAGCCTTGTTCAAGAGATGAGGGTGAGCACCGCAATGAAATGGGCCAGGCTGGCGCTCATTACAAAAACATGCCAGATGACATGGTTATAGGGAATTCGCTCGATGGCATAGAAGAAAACGCCGAGAATATAAATTGCGCCCCCCAGCGCCAACCAGCATATCGTCTCCATCGGCACAGCTGCAATCATATCCTTGAGCAAAACAACGCCCGCAACGCCCATGACAATATAGCCGATGACGGCAAGCACTTCCAGCTTGCCCAGAAAGAAAATCTTCCACAAGATGCCCAAAAACGCCATGGCCCAGATCACCGCCAACATCGTCCATCCCAATGGTCCGCGCAAACCCACCAACATAAACGGCGTATAAGTGCCAGCAATCAGCAGATAAATGCCGATGTGATCCAGGATTCGCAATCTGCGTTTGACGTCTGGACGTTGCATGCCATGATACAACGTCGATGCCAGATATAACGCCATCAGGCTAAGTCCATAAATGACGTAACTAACCAACAGCCAAAGATCGCCATGCGTAACGCCAAGATATAGCAGTCCCAAAAAGCCGATCATGCTCAGAACAAGGCCAAATCCATGCGTGATGCTGGCAATGCGTTCTTGCATTTCGTCGTATACCGGATTTTCCCATCTTTCATCCTGCTTCAATAAAAACATACATCAACCATCAATCTGCTGTTTTGAAAATTCATATTCCGCCTGCAGCGTGCCTTCGGCTGTCTCACCGGCAAACGAAGCCAACTTTCCGCCCAGCAGTGGCACACTACTTTTGAACTCGGTCTCAATCATCATCACACTGCCGCCATCCTTGTGTGCGGCCAGTTTCATACGACTGCGAGCCATGACTGGCACGCCCTCGATCTCCACCCGAGCCTTGCCAAGATAAGGCCCGCCCGCCTGCTTCTTCCAGCTCTCGGTTTGAACCGAAGGGCTCCAAGCGGGAACGAACTTCTTGAGCGCGCCAGGCGCATCAGAGGGGATTTCTCGTTGCATGACGATTTCCACCACATCGCCCTTATCGCTCACCCTGACGCGCACATTACGGGCTCCAATTGCCTCAGCCCGCGTTTTAAGAAAGTCCGGATTTGTCAGATATGCGAACACAGTATCAACATCAGCATCATACCTATCAGTAGTCCTGATCTTCACAAAAATACTCCTTTTATTCGTCGTGTTGGCCAAAAACGAACATAGCCTGGAATTTCGGATGACGTAATGATACAATAAGAATCAGATTCGCGCATCCCAAACACTCGAACAATCAGGCATTTCCAACAAAACCGTACATAGCGAGATGCGCCATTTCGCAGGTTCCATCTTGAAACGCCATCCTTCTATCCAATCCAGCGATAAACCCATGTCCATCTCAAAAACCCTACGCAACACCACCATTTTGCTCACAACCATCTCCGCCGCCAACCTGGCTGTCTATATGGCGATGCGTGGCCCCTCCCCCAAACAGGTGCAAATCATCGCCCATCGCGGTGGCGCCAGCCTGGCGCCCGAAAACACCGAAGCGGCATTCCGCAACGCCGCTCGACTCCAGGCTGATTGGATTGAATTCGACGTTCACCGCACCCGTGATGGCGTTCTGGTGATCATGCATGATGACACGGTGAACCGCATGACCAGTGGCAATGGCTACATCAAAGACATGACCTGGAGCCAGTTGTACGAACTTCGTATGACCAACGGCGAACATGTGATGAAATTCGAGGAAGTCGTTGCCCTGGCTAAAGAACTCCATATCGGCATCCTGGCCGAACTTAAATCGACATTCTACTACCCCCATATCGAGGAAGAAGCCCTACGCATCGTCCGCCACCATCGATTCGTCGAAAACACCGTATTCGCCTCCTTCGATTGGGACGCGTTGGAGCATCTGAAGGAGCATGAGCCCCGCATCAAGGTGGCGGCGCTCATGGGGCTGACGCAATGGGATGTGCGTCGGGCCCGCCCACAGCATGCCGAAATCATTGCCCCCATGGCCGAGACCACACTCCTGAATCCCTGGATGATCTCTCAGGCGCATGCGATGGGACGCCAGGTTTGGGTCTGGTTTGGGGCGCTGGACACCCCCGCCCTTTATCGCTTGATGCTACAAATGGGCGTCGATGGCCTGATCGTCAACAACCCCGAAAAGGCAAAAACTTTGGCGCACCAAAATCACCCCATAACGACATCATCCAAGGAGATGGGAACATGACACACTACCAGGCCGTAATTTTCGATCTCGATGGCACGCTACGTGAATCCAACCCCCACTTTATGGATGCCCTGCACGAAACCCTGTCGGATATGGGGATCGAGGTCGATGCCTTCACATGGCGACTGACCGAACGTTGGGTCCATGAGTACTGGGCGCAAAGCTCTGAAATCATTGAAGATGTGAAGCGATATGGCCAGGAGCAGGTGTGGAACCGGTTTCTTACCCGTTTGATGCATAAGGTTGGCCACCCCCACGCCAACGAAGAAGAGGTGCAGGCCTTTGGCAAGCACGTACGAGAAGTGTTTCAACCGGTATCTGAATTAACGCCAGGCGCACGCAAAGTGCTGTACGCGCTACAAGAACACGGCATGACATTAGGAGTCCTTTCCAACCGTGGCAAACCATTCACAGATGAATTGGAACAGCTGGAGATCGCAGATTTCTTTGATTTCACCCTGGCGGCGGGAGAAGTAGGGGTGTGGAAGCCTCGGCCGGAGATATTTTTAGCCGCGCTGGAGCGCGCCCAGACCCAGGCCGATCAGGCAATCTACATAGGTGACAACTACTATGCCGACATCGTAGGCGCCCGCGAAGCGGGCATCGACGCCATCCTCGTTGATTGGCGGCGCGTGTTCACCGACGTGCGCGGGCCACGCGTCGAACGACTGGATGATGTACTCTCATACATCTTGGAATAACATCAATGCGCATTGACATCTTCACCATCTTCCCCGAAATGTTCCAGAGCCCTTTTGACGCCTCCATCATCAAACGCGCTCGCGAGAAAGGGCTGGTTGATATTCGCACCTGGAATCTGCGAGACTGGACCACAGACAAACACAAAACGACCGACGACACGCCCTATGGCGGCGGCGGCGGCATGATCATGAAGCCGGAGCCTATCTTTGCCGCGGTGGAGGCAATCAAATGCGATGAAAAGACTCCTGTGATTTTGCTCACCCCCCAAGGAAGACCTTTCACCCAGAAGGTGGCGGAAGAGCTGGCCCAGCAGCCACGACTACTCTTCATTTGCGGTCGTTACGAAGGCGTCGACGAACGGGTGCGCCAACATCTGGTCACCGACGAACTCTCCATTGGCGATTATGTGCTTTCGGGAGGCGAGCTGGCCGCCATGGTCATCGTTGACGCCGTCGTGCGCCTCTTGCCCGGAGCCCTAGGCGACGAACGAGCGGCTGCAGAGGATTCTCATGCCACGGGCCTGCTGGAAGGACCGCACTACACCCGACCGTTGAATTTCAGGGGATGGAAAGTTCCCGACATCTTACGTTCAGGCCACCACGCCCGAGTAGCGGAATGGCGACGCCAGCAGGCGCTCAAACGCACATTGGAGCGCCGGCCCGACCTCCTTGCCAGCGCCTCCCTGAGCACACAGGATCGACACTGGTTGCGAGCATGGGGCTACACCGGCCCCTTTGTTGAGGCGTCGGAGTGCGAAAACGAATAGCTCCGTAAAACATCTCAACCTGAACGAGCCAAAACCAAGCAGCCATCTCACGCGAAGATGGCAAGGCGCTATTTGTCTGCATATACTTCGGGATTGACACAATGAGGCAGGCGTTGTCCCCACAGGCCCGCCAACAGATTATCTACTGCCATGTGCGCCATTTTGATGCGCGTGGCCGAACTGGCGCTACCAATATGAGGAAGCACCACCACATTTGGAAGCTGCAACAGCGGATGATCGGCGGGCAGCGGTTCGGGGGTGGTCACATCCAAACCAGCCGCGCGAATCTGGCCTGAACGCAAAGCCACCAACAATGCATCTTGATCCACCACCCCCCCGCGAGCGGTATTGATAAGGATGGCGCTCGGCTTCATGCGTTTCAACGCCTTGGCATCGATGAGATGATGGGTCTCAGGCGTGTAGGGACAATGCAAGCTGACAAAATCACTGACCTCCAACAACGTCTCCATCGACGCCAATTGGGCGCCCAACGCCGTCGCATGGGGACTAGCGCGGCGATTGTAATAAAGCAAACGCACGCCAAAACCAGAAAGACGACGGGCCACAGCCGCGCCAATGCGCCCCAGACCAACGATGCCCACCGTGCTGCCGTGCAAATCGGGCCCCACCCATCCCATGGGCGACCAGGTACGCCAATCCCCACCCTTCACATCTTCCGCAGCCTCCACAATGCGTCGAGCCGTGGCCAGCATCAGGCCAATGGTGAGATCCGCCACGGCGTCCGAAAGCACCCCGGGCGTATGTCCCACAGGAATGCCACGCGCCGTACACGCAGCCACATCGATGTTATCCACCCCCACCGCCATCTGACTGATCACCTTCAATTGCGGCCCGGCCGCGTCCAACACCTTGACGTCAATGCGATCCGTCAGCAACGTGAGAAGTCCGTCCATCCCCGAGACCCTGCGTAACAACACCTCATCGGTGGGCGGATATGGCTCTGGCCAAACATCCAGCTCGAAATCACCCGTTTGTAATCGTCTCATGGCGGGTTCGGGCAACATTCGGGTAACGAAAACGCGGCTCATATGAATCATGTATCTCCTACGAAACAGAACTAAGTTGAGGCGCCGCAAACCGGTAATTACTAAGAAGGCGTGCTTGACCGCAACTTTTGCCTTGAAATAAGTGTTTCTGACAGCCACGGCGTCAGACGTAAAACGTCAGGCAGTGTGATTTTGTATTGCGACGCCTGCAGCGAGCAAATTTTGTGTCGTTTAACGCATGATGTTTGACGACATCCTGCAAAAGATGACGCTTCCATGACAGCGTCATATAACAGAGACGTTAGTAACTTAATATGCAACTTTCTTTCGATGCATGCAGCTTTATCTGGCCAATTTTCATCCACCATGCCGACGAACATGAATAAAAATGGACCTAGTACTAAATCAAGTCTGCTTTGAGGGAAGAAGGCGACGGTCGGCCCGACAGGCCGACTGAAGTCGGTCTCTATTGACCTCTGGCCAACGGACGGCCTACGCCGTCACTTCACCAACCAGAGACGGTCGACGGAGGTCGACCGCTGGCGCAAAGCGCCTGGAGAGTCCGAGTTTACTCGATGGTAAAGGCCACGGTCACAAGAGGATTTCCATCAAACTACATTTGACTGAGTACTAGCTACCTGACACAAATTCAGTGGATCTCGATTGCGAGAGTATGTGTCCAGCCGGATTCGCAATCCGGCGGATTTGACGCTCGAATCACCGCCGGATCACGGATCCGGCTCTGCGCATCATGACAAATCGTGATCGACTGAAATTGATTTTATTTGCTATCACAGGTCGAATGAATTCGATAATGGGCCTTTGCTTCCTCCCCTGCTCCGAGACGGGCGGGGGGAGGAAATGTGGAAAGGAATGGCCTGCGCCGCTCGTCCCCCTTCGGGGAGGCTTTCTCGCCCGATTTGTATCGCCATCCGGCATCCAAGACGCTGTCGACGCCGGTCTTCAGACGGCCGCAGGCCCTCAGCCCTGATTTCAATCGGCAGGAAGCATGAACATGAGATTTGTGTCAGGTTGCCAGAAAATGGACCAACATCGACAAAACAATGTATGCCTTCGTCCACTTTTGTCTTATTGTCCTTTCATCTGGCTTGAGGACAGTAGATCAATCCAGAAACAGCTGCTTTCGAGAGCGAAAAAGTTAAACATCAGGAGTTAGTAGTCACATAAAAAGTGACATATTTGGTTGCTTAGTATACCACGAAGAGGGCATAAGTGGACGTTGCAATGTTGGGAAAAGTTGTCGGCCTCCCCCTGGCCGCAGGCCTGAAGCGTCCGACATGAGTTGACCAGGAATACAAAAAGCACCCCCGGCTTTAATGCGTCCGTAGCGCCGGAGATGCTTGGGTTGTCCGGCCATCGCGGTTATACTTTCGGTATGCCAGACTTCACCCTCGCTTTCCACCTGACCCCACCCGACGTCCACGCGGATCGCTGTCTCAACGCCCGGCACCGGCAGGCCGGATGCACCTGGTGCGTGGATCATTGTCCAACGGATGCGCTCAGCCTGATGGTGGGGATGCAACCGTTGCCCGTGTTGGATGAAGATGTCTGCGTGGGGTGCGGCGCGTGCATGCGCGGCTGCCCCACCGACGCCTTCTCCCAGGCTCGGCATCCCGAGACCAAACTGATCAATCTGCGAGATGAAATGCCAGCAGGGGGGGCGTTGGTCCTGGCCTGTCCCCAGCATCCTGCGCCCGAACGGAGCGCTGCGCCCGCTGACTACGCCATCCGCCACCAGCGCTGTCTGGCGGCATTTTCGCCCGAGCAGCTACTCAGTCTCAGCCAGGATGGCGGCCGGGAGGTGTGGCTGGCCGACGACGCCTGCGACGCCTGTCCGATTGGCCCACTGCATGATGAGATCGCGGGCGTGGCGGACGCGGCCAATCAACTCCTGATGGGATTCGGGCTCGCTCCAACCATTCACCTCACCACCCAACGCACGGAGACGCCGCTACGCGAAGTGCCGGTGCTGGATGGCGCCGCGCCCGCGGTCAGCCGCCGGGGCTTCTTCCGCAGTCTGGGTAAATTGACCCAGCAACGGGCCTCGGAGATGGCGGAGCGAGCGCCTATGCCTCTGTTTGCGCCCGACGCGCCGGTGGATCAGCGTCTGCCCTACCAGACGCCCCCCTCGCTGCGACGCCTGAACCAACATCTGGCCGATCTCGCCCAGAAGGCAACGCCTGATCCCGGCTTCATTCTGAACGCCAACGCGCTGCCCTGGGCCTCGGTGCGGGTGGCGGCGCAAAGCTGCTCCGGGTGTCAGCTCTGCGCCCGGTTTTGTCCTACCGGCGCGCTCAACTACCTGTGGGGCGAAGTGGACGACGGTCTGGTCTTCAATCTCACCTTTCAGCCCGCTCTGTGCCTGGATTGCAACATCTGCGTGGCCGTCTGCCCGGAGGATGCGGTGACGGTGGAGTCAGCCGTGGCCCTGGGCGGTCTGCTGCGTCCCGAGCGCTCCTTGCTCATGGCCGGATATCTCGAACCCTGTCAACGCTGCGGAACCCTCACCTCTCCCCGTCCTCAGGATGAGCAGACGCTATGCTACGTCTGTCGCCCGCCCACCATGTATCGCCAGCGCACCCAACGGGCCTATCTGGCGGGCCTGGCCCGTCAGCTGCTCGACGACGGTTCACCTCAAACCGACAACTGAGCGTAGCGCTAAAAATAAAGACGATGGACGATGGACGATGGACGATGGACCATAGACTATGGACGGAGGACCATCGTCTTCATGAGTCTTCATCGTCCGTGGCCCATCGTCTATCGTCCCTTCGTAGCCATCGGCGCGGGCAGGCCCGCTGCCGGACAACTGACTGAATACAGGAAATAAGACCATGCCCTCACTTTTCAAACGCTTCTTCGCCCGCCTCCCCATGGCCCGCTCCACCGGGGCCTATGAATTTGCGCTGAAACAGATCGATATGCCCACCGGCGTCTGGGTGCTGGATATCGGCGCGGGGCAGGGATATGGCGCGGCCTTTCTCAGCCGCAGCCTGCCCACCGCCCAGGTTTTCAGCTTAGACATCAGCATGGAATGCCTGAAACCCGCCCAATTGGAAACAGGCCCCCATCCGCCCATCTTCATCCAGGCCTCGGCCACCGATCTGCCTCTAGCCACGGATAGCCTGGATGCGGTCTTTGCGGTGATGACCTTTCACTGTCTGCCCCAGCCCCAGCGGGTGATCCAGGAGGTGGCCCGGGCGCTGAAACCGGGCGGTGTTCTCATCCTGGCCGATGTGGATGGGCGGCACTGGATGAAGCGCTCTTTCGAGATGGTGGAGCATCTCTTCATCAGCCCCCTCACCCACGCCTACACCAGCGATGAGTTGGCTGCGCTGACCGTGCGGGCGGGCCTGGAGGATTTCCGAGTGGTGCGGCGTCCGGGCAAGGAGAAGGGCTTTATGATGTGGGTGTTTGCCCGCAAACCTGCCTGAAAAATGAGCCTCACGCAAAGACGCCAGGTCGCAAAGAAGGCAGAAACAAAGAACTCGTGGCGTCTTGACGCCTTTCCGTTCGCTGCACTCCTCAGCATGGCATACCTGGCTATTTTCATGCTGATAGGCAATCGCTCAGAACAGCATAAAAAACGCCCCCGGCAATGCGGGGGCGTAAAGGTCTAACGAGATGGCCGGGGTTAGATGTTGGCCGAGTGCCACCATTCGAAGTGATCCCGGTCCAGCACCTCGGCCGAGGGCATGGGATAGTAGATGAGCCCATCCATGTTGCCGATGTAGATGCCAGTGTTGATGGTGCGGTAGGGATGCTCTACTGTGTGGGTACGGTCCACCATCTTGGTGTGGATGTTCTTGTTCTTCAAGGATACCAGTGCGTCGCGCAGGATGTGGATGAAATCGTAGGGCAGGTCGCCGATATCGCCATTCTCCGGGTCCTTGTCCAGTTCGCCCAGTTTCAGATCAATGTAGGCCAGGGCGGGAAAAGAGATGAGATTGTCAGGATCGTGGGTCATAAATTGATGGAATTTCACAGGATCATACGTGCTGGCCACCAACACAGAAACAGGAGCAATCTCTTGATAGAGATAGAAATTCTGATTGTACTCAGGAAAATCCTGGCCTTTCTCCAGCGGTAGCACTTTACCATATCGGGTCGCCAGATACAGTTTCCCCATCACCTCCAGGGGGATATGCTCCAACACCCGGTAGGTGGCGACATAGACCGATTTTTTGGGCCTGCCATTCTCATGAGGAACGCAGCGAGCCATGGCCTCGTCGATGCGGAAGAAGGGATGGCGGAATTCGGGATCGATCTCGATGAAAATGGCCTGTTCGCTATGCTTTTTTTTGTCACCAACGGTATAGTATTCACCGAACTCTTCGGGAGGAAGCATAGAAACAATGAGGGCTTCAGGAATAAGAGAAAGATAAAGGTATTGCGTCATGGCGGAGCCTCCTAAGAGAAATAGATATGTAGGCTTGATTTTACGGACAATTATAGCACTGATCGCTTGATTTTTAGGAACGAAACCTACAAATCCGGGGACTGTTGTTTCTGAATCCAGACTTGCAGCTTTTGCCGTGCGCGCTGCAACCGCTGTAACGATGTCTCCCGCCCGATGGCAACCAGGGTGGCGAAGAGGGGCGGCGCCACCTTCTTGCCCGTCACGGCCTGGCGGATGGGTGAAAAGACCTGGCCCGCTTTCAGACCCATCTCCTGAGCCAACCCACGCAACGCCTGCTCCAGGGTTGCTTCATCCCAGCTTTCCACTTGTTCCAGCGTGGCGATGATGTTGGTGAGGATCTCCACGGTCTGCTCAGGCGTGGTTTTGCGGGGAACCAGTAGTTTGGGCTCGCCGATGTCAATTTCGTCTTTGTAGAGGAAGTCGATGAGGGGGGCGGCGTCGGTCAGTTTCTTCAGGCGCTCCTGGATGGCGGGCGCGATGATGCGCAGCCGCCCGTCCCGGGCCAATTCTTCTTCGGGGATGCCCAAATCGCGACTGAGGTAGGGGATGAGCCGCTTCACCAGTTCGTCGATGCTGAGCATGCGAATGTAGACGCCGTTCATCCACTCCAGCTTTTCCGCGGGAAAACGGGCCGGGCCCGGGTTGATGTCTTTGAGATCGAAGTGCTCGATCGCGGTTTCCCGGTCGTAAATCTCGGTGTGATCATCCAACGACCAGCCGATGCCGCTAAGGAAGTTGAACAGGGCCTCGGGCAGATAGCCCAGCTCGGGGAATTCGTGCAGCATGACCGGGATGGTGGAGCCGTCGGGGGTGAGTAGCGCCCGCTTGCTGATCTTGCCTTTGCCGCTGGGCTTGAGGATGCTGGGGGTGTGTGCAAAGATGGGCAGATCCCAGCCAAACGCGTGGTAAAGATGCACATGCAAGGGCGCGGAGGAAATCCATTCCTCGCCGCGGATGACATGGGTGATTTCCATGTCGTGATCATCCACCACCACGGCCAGATGATAGGTGGGATAGCCGTCGGCCTTGAGCAGCACCGCGTCCTGCAGTTCAGCGTTGTTGAAGGTGACTTCTCCGCGGATGAGGTCGTTGAAGGTGACGCTGCCTTCCAGGGGCACGGCCAGCCGCACCACCCACGAGCGGCCCTCGGCCTCTTTCGCGGCCCGCTCCTCGGGCGTCAGCCAGCGGCAGCGGCGGTCATAGCCGATTTTTTCCTTGTTGGCCTGCTGCTTTTCTCGCATCTCGGCCAACTCTTCGGGCGTGCAATAGCAACGATACGCGTGCCCATGCTCCACCAGCCAATCTGCAGCCTGCTGATATTTTTCCAGGCGTTGGGATTGGATGTAGGGGCCGTGGGGTCCGCCCACATCGGGACCTTCATCCCAGTCCAGTTGCAGCCAACGCAGGCCCTCGGTGATTTTGTCCAGGGCGTCGGGCACGAAGCGCTTGCGGTCGGTGTCTTCGATGCGGAGGATGAACTGGCCGCCAGTGTGACGGGCGTAAAGCCAGGCGAAGATGGCGGTGCGGGCGCCGCCAATGTGTAGATAGCCGGTGGGGCTGGGTGCGAAACGAGTTCGGGCGGGTGTAATCATGATGCTATCTGTATAGAAACCTGTTTGAGTGAAAATCGAAAATCTTGAACCTTGAACTTGTCAACCTTAAACCTTCAAACCCTACGGCTCCAATGCCTCTTGCAGCAGCTTCTTTACCACTTGCGGATTGGCCTTGCCGCCGGTGGCCCGCATGACCTGGCCCATGAAGAAGCCCAGCAGGCCCGTCTTGCCTCCGTGGTAGGCTGCGACTTTGTCAGGATTGGCGGCCAGCGCGTCGGCGATGATCGCGCGTAGCGCGTCCTCGTCGCTGATCTGCGTCATGCCCCGGGCCTGGATGATGGCCTCGGGATCGCCGCCTTTTTCCACCATCTCGGCCAACACTTTCTGACCTTGATTGCGAGAGATGACGCCCTCATCCACCAACTTCACCAACCTGGCGAACGCAGGCCCGGTGAGGGGAAGCTCGTTCAGCGCGCGACCTTTGGTCAGGCCCAAAAGCTGATTCAGAAACCAGTTGGCCAGGGATATGCCGTTGGGATAAACCTCCACCGCGGTGTGGAAGAAGCGCACCTGACGGATGTCTGCGGTGATGAGGTCTGCATCCTTCTCGCTGACGCCCAGGGTCTCTTGCAGTTTGAGATAGGCCCGTTGCAAATCAGGATTTTGCGCCCGGGCCTGGGCTCGAGCCTCAGCCGCGGCCCGGCCAACATCCTTCGTCCCCCTGCGCGGGGATTCTGGCGCAGCTTTGGATTGTGGTCGGGGCGCGGGGGGCTTCTTCTTTTTGGTCCAACTATCCCGCAGGCTGATGATGCGGTTGAAGACCAGCGCGTCGGGCCGGCTGTCCTCGCTATCCTGAACGAAGTAGCCCAGACGCTCGAACTGGTAACGGGTGTCGGGCGCATCGTTGAGGATGCTGGGCTCGATTCGGGCCGAGGCGATGACTTTGAGGCTATTGGGATTGAGGTAATCGAGGAAAGTCTTGCCTTCCTCAGCCGCATCCGGGTTGGGATGGGCGAACAGGCGGTCGTAAAGCCGCACCTCCGCAGGCAGAGAACGGGCCGCGTCCACCCAGTGGATGGCGGCCCACACCTTGACGCCCTGGGGCCGCGCGCCCAACGAATCGGGCAGGTAGGTGCAGCGCAGCTCGGTGACCTCGCCCGTGGCCGGGTCCTGCACCACCTCGTCGCAGGTGATGACATAGCCGTGGCGCAGGCGCACGCTGCGGCCCGGCGCCAGTCGTTTGAAGCCCTTGGGCGGGTCCAGACTGAAGTCGTCCTGTTCGATGTAAATCTCGCCAGAGAAGGGGATTTTGCGGGAGCCTTCCTGGTCGATGTCCCGCGGCCAGTAGCTGGCCTCGATCTCCTCGGTCTGACCTTCGGGATAGTTGGTGATGACCACCTTCAGCGGGTTCAGCACCGCCAGCACCCGGGGCGAACGGTGGTTGAGATCATCGCGGATGATATGCTCGAAGAGATCGATCTCCACCCGGCTGTTGGTCTTGGCCACGCCCACCCGATCCACGAATGCGCGGATGGCCTCAGGCGTGACGCCGCGACGCCGCATCCCCGAGATGGTGGGCATGCGCGGATCATCCCAGCCGCTGACATAGCCTTCGTTCACCAGCTGCAGCAGCTTGCGCTTGCTCATCACCGTGTAATCCAGCTCCAGCCGGGCGAATTCATACTGCCGGGGTTGAGGCGGCGGAATGAGATGATCCACCAGCCAATCGTACACCGCCCGATTGTTCTCGAATTCCAGGGTGCAGATGGAGTGGGTGATGCGCTCGATGCCATCGGAGAGGGGGTGGGCGAAGTCATACATGGGGTAGATGCACCAGGCGTCGCCCGTGCGGAAGTGATGGGCGTGCTTGATGCGATAGAGGATGGGGTCGCGCAGGAGCATGTTGGGGCTGCTCATATCGATTTTCGCCCGCAACACGTGTGCGCCATCCTCGAATTCGCCCGCTCGCATCCGCCGGAACAAATCCAGATTCTCCTCGACGCTGCGGTTACGGTAGGGGCTCGCCTTGCCCGGCTCGGTGACTGTGCCCCGATACTCGCGAATCTCCTCCTCGCTGAGGCTATCCACGTAGGCCAGGCCTTTTTTGATCAGCGCTTCTGCAAATCGATAGAGTTGTTCGTAGTAATCGGATGCGAAGTAAAGATGCTCGCCCCAATCGTAGCCCAGCCAGCGGATATCGCGCTGGATGGCTTCGACATAGCGCATGTCCTCGGTGGCGGGATTGGTGTCATCGAAGCGAAGATGACACACGCCGCCGAATTCCTCGGCTACGCCGAAGTTCA